>NPIG01001204.1_pt1 | contig 14387 bp, 11 predicted proteins | sample 8637441 | NCBI WGS metagenome assembly NPIG01 (sample SAMN07420675, study PRJNA396082) | bioreactor metagenome | isolation source: sample BR6 brine-fed electro-methanogenic bioreactor BR | place: Japan: Kochi | collected 2016-06-14 | reverse complement strand
ATGCCGGAGGCGGAGAAGATACTCCTGGCGGGCGGCGGGGACGTCGAGCTCTCTGACGATGCGCACACCAGCGCGCGCCCCGCTTGCTTGACGGCGAATGCTCCGGGGCGCGAGCCACGCGAGGGCAGCCGCTTCGTCCCAAGCGCCGAAGTGGTCTTGCACGAGTAGCCTCTCGACCTCTGGCGACGCGTGCAGGGATGCGATGAATCGAGCCGCGCGCGTGTCGAGCTGCTCGACCGTGGCGTCGAAGGCCGAGTCGTAGCGCAGCGCGTCGCTGGCACCCCGGCCGACGGCGACCAGCGAGAGCCCGGATGCGAAGACAGTGCGGGCGGCGGGCAGATCGCGTTCGGTGTTCCAGGAGCTGGCCCCGGAGCCGGGAGCCGCGCCGGCGAACACGACGAGGCCGATCTTCCGGGAGAGTGCGGGGTTTCGTTCGAGCAGCGCTGCGAGATTCGTCAACGGGCCGAGCGCGACGTAGACGACGGGCTCCTCCGCTCGCGTGAGCACACTCTCGAGGAGCGCGGCTGCGCCCTGCGGGTTCCCGCGTCCCGCAGGCAGCCCCGGGGCGCGCCAGCCGAGGCTCTCGGACATCGCCCGCCACCGAGGTGGGGGCGCGTCGCGCTGCGTGCCGGTCCCGACCGGAATGTTCTCCCGGCCGAAGTACCGAAGCACGCTGCCGAGGATCTCGGCCCCTCGCGCCGGAGAGGTGGCTCCCTCGACGCTGAGGAGGGCGATGGGGGCGACGTGCTCGTCGTGAATCAGGAGGGTGAGCGCGCGGAGGTCGTCGAGCGCGACGTCGCTGTCGATGACGACGGGAGTGTGGACATCGTGCGCGACGGACAGCGAGAGGGGGAGGAGAAGGGCTACGACCGTCAGGCGCACGGTGGATCGCAAAGTCATCGTCAGAGCTCCCAGGAGAGACCCGTGCTCGCGCTGCGGCCGGGCATCGGGTAGCCGGGGCGGTATTCGNNAGGTCTCGTCGCAGAGGTTTTCGAGGTGAAGCCAGAGTTCGAAGCGGGAACGCTCCGGCTGCCAGGCGAGGCGGGCGGCGACGAGGGTCATCGACGGGAGAGGTACGGGGTCGACGCCAAAGCGCGGGTTGCCGACGAAGCGTTTCGCGAGTCCCTGGGCGTCGATGTCGAGCGAGAGCTCGCCGCGGGAGAGATGGAGCCCGGCGGACCAGCTCCACTCGGGGCTGTAGGGCGTGTCGTCGGGGCTGGTCACCGCACGTTGGCCCCCGGCGTAGACGGAGAGTCCCGGGCGGGGGTGCCAGCTCACGCTCGCCTCGAGACCTTCGCTCGTGTAGTGGCCGATGTTGGCGAAGTGAGGAGGGGGAGGGGGCGGAGCGACGAAACGCAGCGCGTTGTCGACGGCATCCCGGAAGATCGCGACGTGGAGGTGGAGCCGCGATTGGAAGACGTGTTGCCAGCCGAGCTCGACGTGATCGATGCGCTCGGCGTCGAGCGTGCGCCAGGCGTCGTCGTCGCCCCACGCGCCACTCATCACGGCCGCCCACGGTCCCGCGTGTTGAAAGCCGCGCGACGCGTTGAGGAAGACCGTGTTGCGCCCGCGCCTCGCCGTGCCCCCGACGCGGAGGCCGGTCGTGGTGCCGAACTCCCGTGAGTCGTGGAGGCGCGCTCCCGCGGACAGCGTTCGCGACCAGCGCGACGCGGCGAACTTGCGGGTGTACTCGACGTAGCCGGCGCGGTCTTCGAATCGCACGCGGGTTGGTGTGTCCGGGGAACCAGCACGACGTTCGAGAAAGCGTCCACGTCGCCGGTCGACGTCGACCCCGGTGACGAGCTCGCTCGCGGCATCGAGAGTGCGGCTCCACCGCGCTCGGAGGCCACTTGCCGCGTAGTCCGTGATGCTGCGCCAAGGGTCGGAGCTGCCGTGGAACCAATCGAGAGCGCCGTCTTCGTGGTAGACCCGCACTTCGAGTCGATCGCCCGGCGCGCGGCGGGTCAGCTTGGCAAAGAACAGCTCGCTCTCTGAGTCGAAGACCGGCGGCGCGCCGAGGGACGGCTCGGTGATCGCGCCCGGGTCCTCGGCCCACCCGTCGCTGTGGTCCACGCGGGTGACGAGGTCCCAAGACTCCGAGAGTTGGGTGCCGAGTTGAGCGGTGACGGCCCGCACGCGACCCGCGCTCGCCGGGCGGTGGCCGTCGCTCTCGCTCTGGCTCGCTCCGAGCGCGTAGTCCACCCGGCCGCTGCGACCGAGGAAGTGGGCGCTCGCGTCCCGGGTCGCGTGGCTACCGGCTCCGAGTTGCATGCGGAACCGGTGCCCTTCCGTGCGCGCACGCTGCGGCACGAGGTTGATCGAAGCGAAACCCGCGCCCTCCCGGACGGGACTCGGGGCACGCGAGACCTCGATGCGGTCCTGGGCCAGGAGGGGGAGGTGATCGATGAGTGGATGGCCCCAGACGGACACCTGACGGGGGACGCCGTCGATCGTCGTGCGGAGCTCGGCGCCAGGGCGTCCCGCGCCGTGGCCCCGTACGGTGAGTGAGCCGCCAGCGCCTCCTCCGAAGCCCCCGACGTGATTGAAGCGGGACACGACGACACCGGGGACGCGCCGGAGCCCTGCGGCGACGTCGCGCGCGCCAAGTGCGCGAATCTGCTCTTGGCTGACGACGACGGTGGTCTCGCCTCGATCAGAGACGGTGAAGTCCTCGAGGATGGGACTGGACTGGACGTCGACCTCCTCGACGCGCGCGGTCTCCTTGGGAGGCGGATCGGCATCCTCGGCAAGGTTTACCGTGATTGCGCCCCCGAGTATGAGGAAAAACCAAAACGTAGGATCGGCTCTGCAAAAAAAAGACACGCGCTCGTGCCTCCATGAGTATTACGTTTCCGCCAGACATCATACCCGACTCATGCTCCTCGGGACACCCCGTCCCACCCGGCACGCTGGGCGATCCAGGAGGCACCGAGCGCGCCGAGAACGGCGAGCGCCGGGTAGAGCGGGACGCTGTAGCGCGCGAAGGGGACGATCGCAGCGTGAGCGAGCGTCGTGAGCACGAGCAGAAAGCCGAAGAGCCTCGCGCAGTGGCTGGCGGCGTCTCGACCTCGCAGGGCCGTGAACGCACCGAGTCCGGCAAGGACGAGGAGGGGTGTTACGGCGAAGCAGTACTGCAGAGTGCGAGTCTTGGTTTCGCCCGCGACCCAGAAGCGAACGACGCCGAGCGCGACCCGCTGCGCGTAGTCGAGAGGGTGTTCCCGGACGTGTTCGAGGGCCTCGCGGGCGAGGGTGCGCTCCATGGCAGCGATCTCCCGGGGGGCGAGGGTGCCGTACCAGAAGCTCGCCGCATTGGAGGAGTCGCGTCCAGCCCTCTCGAGGATCAGCGCACTGCGCCGCGCCGTGTTCTCGCCCCGCATCGTCTCCATGCCTTGTCGATGCTGCGCCTCCCCGATCCAGAAGTTGTAGGCCGCGAGGGAGTGGACGAAGACGGGGCGGCCCTCGAGCCGGCTCGTGCGCACGGACCAGAGCAACGCGGGGGTCAGCGCGAGGAAGGCGACGAGAACGAGTTGGCGGCGGCGCGGAGCTCGGACGCCGTCGAGCACGATCACGAAGAGGGTGAGCAGTCCCGCGGCCCGTGTCAGGAGGTGCAGGGCGAGGAGGAGGCCGCTCGTCACCGTCCAACGCGTCCGCGTTCGCTCCGAGGCTTCTCCTGCGAGGCACCAGGCGAGCAGCGCCGCGGCGCCGAGCGCACCGTGGAACTCGTCGCTCATCACGCGCGCGCTCACCCACGCGGGGAGCGGGTGCAGGGCGAGTATCAGCCCGCCGACGAGACCCGCGAGGGTGCCTCTTCGGCGGGTGAGCCAGGCCGACAGGCCCGCGGCAAGCACGATCCCCGGCACGCTTGCCCAGAGAGCGAGCAGGTGGGGGCCGCTCACGCCGACGATCAGTGCGGCGGCGAGCCACGCGGGGAAGACTGGGCCGCGCAGCGACGTGGGGGACGCGCCATGAACCCCGTAACCGAGCTCGCCTTCCTCGACGAGGGACGCGGCGAGTACCGGGTAGGCATCGGGGGCGGGGGCGAACCCGGCTCGACTCTCCCACATGGGCACGATGACGAGACAGAGCGCGACGCGCGCGAGCAGAGCCGTCGCCAAGACGATGATCGCGACTCGTGTCGCTTTGTCCGAGAACCCCATCACTCCCCCCAAGACCCAGCGCATTCTCCTCGAACGGAGAGGGGCGGGACAAGGGGCTCAGCCGAGCTCGCGCGCGAGCAGCTCGAAGGTCCTCCCCGCGAGCGTGAAGGGGTGCTCGAAGACCGGAACACGCGCGGCGAGCTGCGCGGCGAGCTCGAGGCGCCGCTCCGCGGGGAGCGCGAGGTCCTCGGCAAAGGGCAGGGCGGCGAGCAGCGCGGCGCCGGCGCGTGCGGGGCTCAGCGCCTCGAGCCGATCCTCCTCGGCGGGGCGAAGGCGCAGCACGGCGGCGATGGGGAAGCGGCCCACGGGGCGTTCGGAGGGGTCGCGGACGAGGTGGAAGGGCGCAGCGACGACGCACGGCTCGTCGTCGGCGAGCTCCACGAGGACGATGTCGTCCGAGATGGCGGGGCGCGGCGCTGCGTGGGCGACCGCGGTGCTCTTGCCGGCGCCGGAGGGGCCGAGCAGGACGATCGCGCGCTCGTCGTCGATCACCGCAGCCGCGTGGAGGAGGAAGCGGGGCTCGGTCAGCGCGCGCTCCTGCGTCAGCACGCGCAGGTAGTTCTCGAGCGAAGCGCCGAATCGATCCCACGCGCGATCGTGGAAGACGAGTTCGCCTTCGCCTCGTGCGGGAGAGAACCACCCGTCCTGCCAGTGGGAGCGCACGACGATACGTTCGCCGCTCGCGGTGACCTCGATCGCGGTGGGCTGGCCGGGCTGAGGGAGTGGGAGCACGAGCCCGGCGGCCTCCCGGCAGCGGATGTGAAGGTCCGCGCGGGCATCGAGCCGAGCGCTCTTCGCGAACGGGACGAGGCGCTCCGCGACGAATGGCTCCCAGCTCGTCGGCAGAGACTCGAGCAGAATCGAGCGGTCGCCGATCGTGAGCAGAACGTGGCTGTTCCCGGCCGGGAGCTCCTCTTTCCAACTTCCGCGCGAGAGAAGTCCGTCGACGTCACCGGGCACCGTCGTCTCCCCGCCCGGGCTTGTCGGGCGCAGCGTCGCTCGCGGCGATCCGCCGAGAGCCCACGCGAAGCTCGACCCCCGCGCGCTCTTCGGCGAGACGGACGATCGAGTGTACCGAGACGTCACCGAGACCCCGCTCTTCGAGCGCAGCGCAAGCCTCGAGCAGCCCCTCGATGCCGGAGAGCGGAGCGTCGTGCTCCCCCGAGAGCGCGGCGGCGAGACGCATGTCTTTCGCCGCGAGGTCGGTGCGGTAGCCGGGACGCCAGTCGCCGGCGAAGACCGAGTAGGGGAAGGCTTCGCCGAGGAGTCTCGACGCTCCGGTACCCCAGGGGAGCGCGAGCCTCAACACGTCGAGAGGAACCCCCGCCTTGACTCCGAGGCAGAGCGCCTCGCCGAGGGGCTCGAGCATCGAGAGGGTCACGTAGTTGTTGATCAGCTTGACGGTCTGGCCGTTCCCGGGCGGTCCGCAGAGGACGACGTGCTCGGCGAGGATCTCGAGCTCGGCCTTGAGTTTCACGAAGGCGAGGGTGCGCGCCCCGACGAAAAGCGTGAGCTCGAGGTGCTCGCCCTGGCGCGGGCCCGCGCTCATCGGTGCGTCGACGTACTCGACGCCAGAGGCCGCGGCATGCGCCGCCAGCTCTCGCGTGGCGTCGACACCGATCGTCGAGGTTTCGACGTGGACGAGGCCCGCGCGGGCGTCGGCGTAGAAGCCGTCGGGACCACTGCACACCTCGTCGAGTTCTTTCGGGCCAGGAAGGCAGGTCAACACGATGTCGCACTGGGCGGCGAGAGCTCGAGGACTGGACGCGGGGCTCGCGCCGCGTTCGAAGAGCGTCGCGCTCGCTTCGTTACACCGGTCGAGCACGGTCAAGGGCCGGCCGGCCGCGAGCAAGCGTCGTCCGAATTCGCGTCCGACGACGCCGGTTCCAATCATTCCGAAACGCACATTCACCTCGGGGGACGAGTCCCCGAGAGTGTCCGTAGGGATCGTAGCGCGGTCAAGCCCTCACTCTTCCGTGCGCCCAGGCACCGGCACGGAGTACTCACGCTCGCCGTCCGTGACGCGCAGTGTTCGCCGCGTCGTTTCGACCGCTAGGCGCCGGGTACCCGGGACTTCGGCCCGAGCGCGCACGCGCAGCACGTAGCGTGGCCGCAGGTCGTCTTCCATCGACTCGTAGGCGGCGATCACACCCATCGCGCTGCGCGCGACGGAGAAGCGGGCGCGAGTCCGCCGCGCGAGTGCGCGCAGCGCGCCACGATCCGGGGGGCGCTCCGGGTCGATACCGATCGCGGTCGTGTACACGGCGAGCTCGGCGTCCCGTGCTGCCTCCGCAAGCGCGGTGGCCGAGTGCAGGCTGCTCGAGTCGTGGCCGTCGCTGAGTATCCAAAGCGCTCGGGGCGGCGGTTGCTTCGCGAGCCACCCGAGCGCGTGGTCGGCCGCGTCGATGAGGGCGGTGCTGCCCCCTGGCTCGAGGGCGTGGGCCGCGTCCTGCCCGTCCCTCGCGCGTGCGAGTGCGAGGACGAAGGCCTCGTGGCGCGTACCGAACACGCGAAGCCGGTCGTCCTCTCGCGAGTTGACGATGGCGTGCTGGGCGGCTGCGGCAACGAGGTGCTCGGCGCGCCGCATGCTCTCGCTCACGTCGAGGAGTACCGCGAGAGAGATCGCACGGCGCTCGATGGCGAAGTCGACGAGGGGGGACGGCTCCGACTCGTTNNGCCTCGCGCGGAGGGAGGTCACCGGCAGGTCGCGCGCATCGCGGACCTCCGGGTTGAGCTCGATCAGGCGGACTTCCGCCTCGTCGCGTCGCACGTCGGTCAGCACACTGCGGGTGAGCGCGACGAGGCGCCGCCCCTCGAGCGCGCGTGCTTCGAGGATCGTGCCCTTGGGTAGCGCGTCTCCTTCGTAGACGAAGCTCCAAGAGGGCGGGTGGGCCGTACCCAGGCGTTTGCCCGCGGATCGGAGCTCGATGCGGTCCGGGGCGGCGTCGAGTCGGCCATGAAGCTGGAAGACGAAGCGCGTTCCGCTCGCAACCGGCTGACCCGGCAAGGGTTCGACCATGACGATGCGGGCGCGCTCGGCAGCCGAGCTCTCGGGGAGGAGGGCGAGGACGACGGCGATGGCCCCGAAGATTCGGAACCCGTTCATCGCGCCCGTGCCTCAGCGGCGGAGAGCAGCTCCCGCCGGCCGGACTCCGGTGCCGGGGATCCACACTCAGCGAGGCGCTCGAGACTCCACTCGACGCGTTCCGGCTGCCCCCTCATCGCGTAGAGGAGCGCGAGGTTCTGGTACACCGGCGAGAACTCCGGAGCGAGCTCCAGACAACTGTGCCAGGCGTGCATCGCCTCGTCGTAGCGTTGGAGTTTGAACAGCGCGTTGCCGATCAGAAAGTGCAGCTCGCCTGGCGGTGGCGGGAGGGGGAGGGGGGCATCGGGCAGGGTGATGGCTTGCTCGCGCACGATCGCGTTCTCGAGACGGAAGGTCTTGGGTGAAGGGCTGTCGGCCGGTTCTCCCTTCTCTTTCTCTCGTCTGTCGTGCCGCTTGATCTGCGCGATGGCGTCTTGGAGCAGAGTCACCTCGAGAGCGGCCCTTGACGCCCGCCGCATCGTCACGCTCTCGGACATCCTCGCGAGCCGGGCCGAAGTCTTCTCCCACCCCTCGAGCGCCCCGCGGTAAGCGCCGAGCGCGTCCTCGTAGCGCCCGTCGCGCATCGCGATGTGCCCGAGACCCACGTATGCGGACGGAAAGCCGTCGACGAGATCCAAGGCGTCATCGTAGTAGCGCTCGGCGCGCTCTGTGTCCTGCCGGGCGAGTGCGGCATGGCCGAAGGAGGTGAGGTGAAGAGCGCGCTTCAGGTCGCCCGCTTCGATGGGCGCGGCGCTTTCGCTGAACGTCGGGAACAGCGCGGAGAGAGTCCCCACGGCAAAGAGCACGGCAATGCGTCTCACGGTTCCCCCCCGGAGCGGTCGCTCCGAGACTCGTCCCGAAGAAAAAGTAACGGAGAATGTTTCCGGGGGTCAACGCCTCACTTGCGAAGATCGCCACATTGTACTAGAACTCTAGTACACTGATGACGTTCTCGACGGAAGGCGCCCCGTCCCGGGCGCCCGAGCTCGAGGGGAGCCTGGGTGTGGTGGAGTTTCGGATCGACGGCAAGAGCGGGGTGCCCTTCTACCGGCAGATCATCGAGCAGGTGAAGTTCGGCATCGCGCAGGGCCGGCTGCACGCGGGGGATCAGCTCCCGACGGTGCGGCAACTCGCGGTCGATCTCTCGGTCAATCCCAACACGGTGATTCGCGCCTATCGCGAGCTCGAGTTCGAGGGGGTCGTCGACTCCCACCAGGGCTCGGGGACCTTCGTCGCGCGGCACGAGCCCAAGGTCGACGCGCTCGAGAGGGCGCGCATGCTCGACCAGATCCTCACCGAGCTCCTCGCCCGCGCCACCGACTACGGTTTCAGTCTCGACGAGATTCTGGAAGGTCTGCGTCAGCGGAAGGAGAGCAGCTCATGATCCCGATCGGCAAGAAGGCTCAGCTTCGCGACGCCTCGTCGCACTCCCTGCTCGATCGCTTCGCGACGACGCTGCGGGCGGACTTCCGCTTCGCGCCGCTCAACGCGCTCGTGCTGCTCTTGCTCTTCGTCGCGGGACTCGTCGCGCACCTCGCCGTGCACGGCTTCTCCGTTCAGGCCGTTCTGCTCGCCATCGGCTCGGCGCTCGCGCTCGCGGTGATGTTCCGCGTCAGCCAGGTCTGGGAGGCGGTGCTCGTCCTCGGCGCCGCCGATGCGCTCCTCATCTATCTCGCGCTGCGCCCCGAGAGCGAGATCCTCCTCGGCGCTGCCTTGGCGGCGGCGTTGCTCTCTCCGGCCCTGCAGATGGCCTTCCAGTGGGAGCGTGCGGTGTTGCTCCGTTTCGGGCGCTTCCGCGGTCTGCGCAAGTCCGGGATCTTCGCAATGATGCCCGTCGTCGACAAGGTGGCGCAGTTCGTCGATCAGAGGATTCGCGTTTCCGACTTCAGCGCGGAGACGACGCTCACCTCGGATACGGTGCCTGTCAGCGTCGACGCGATCGCGTTCTGGATGGTGTGGGACGCGAAGAAGGCGGTGCTCGAGGTCGAGCATTTCGAGGAGGCCGTCGTTCTGTCCGCGCAGACCGCGCTTCGCAACGCGATCGGGAAGAACGAGCTCGCCGTGTTGTTGTCGGAGCGCGACCGCCTCGGCCACGAGATCCAGGCCGTTCTCGACGAGAAGACGAGTGGCTGGGGCATCACGACGCACTCGGTCGAGATCCGGGACATCATCATCCCGAAGGGACTCGAGGATGCGATGTCGCGTCAGGCGCAGGCGGAGCGCGAGCGTCAGAGCCGCATCATCCTCGGTACCGCCGAGACGGAGATCGCCGAGAAGTTCGCGCACGCATCGGAGGAGTACAAGGACAACCCCGTCGCGCTGCATCTGCGCGCAATGAACATGGTCTACGAAGGCTTGCGGCAGAAGGGGTCGATGATCATCGTCCCGTCCTCGGCCGTCGAGACGATGGGGCTCGGGGCCCTCGGGGGCCTGACGGCGTTCGGCCAGCAGGCCGCGGCCCAGGCCGCTCCGGCCAAGGAGGTGGAGGCGGAGCCCGAAGGGCAGGAGTCGTGAGTTCCCAGGCGATCCCGGCGGATGCGCGGGGGCTCCTCGCCGCGTTCCCCGAGCTCAGCGTCTTCGCTTGCGAGATCGAGGCGGGGCACGCACTCGCGACTCGCTCGAGGGCGGCACTCCTCGGAGAGCTCGCGGAGCGGGCGCCGCTCGGCGGCTGTGCCGGCGGCTTGGTCCTCGACGCGGACACCGACGCGCTGCACGCGCTCGGGATCGCGGTCGATGGAGACGACTGGCACACTTCCGGCTCCGTGAACTCCGGCCTTGGCGACGACGAGATGGCGTCACTGGGCGAGCTCCTCGGAGAAGAGACACTCGACGGACTGTGGAGCCGCCACGCTTGGTTCCGCGGCCTGGTCAACGCCCCGCTCCTGCGCGCCTTGCTTCGCGCCCATGGGGACGAGCGTGCCCTCTCGGGTCGGCTTTGCCGCTGGCTCGCGTCCTGGCTCGACGACTGCGGGCCTCTCGCGGTGCGGCTCGAGGGGGAGACGGCGTCTTGGCGCCTGGCGACCGAGCCTGTGAACCCGGACGCCCGCGGCGCGGAGTTCATCCTCTCGGCCAGCCGCGCAGGCTTCCGGGATCGGTCGACACTCGCGCTGCTCACCGCGCCTTTCGAGCCCGGACCGGGTTTGGACACTCTCCTCCCGTGGCAACTCTGTCAGGTGTCGCGCGCACGGCTTCATCGCGCGCTCGGGGAGCGTGTCGAGGTCGCCGTGCTCGTCGACACCCGGACCGGGAGCCACCGTCCGGTAGTGCGCTGGCCTCACGCGCCAGCGGCCCGTGAGGAGGCTCGGCTCTCCGAACTCGAGCTCGCCTACGAGAGCGTCCTCGACGCGGCTCCGGGGGAATCGCTGGGCTTCGATGGGGCGTCGGGAGGGGGCCGGCGAAGGGAGTGGCGTGTTGGGACGCCCTGGGGCGAGGAGCGCGTGACGCTCGAGGTCGTCGGCGAGGCCATCGTGCTCGCATCCTGCGCCGAAGACGTGCGGCGCCTCCCGCCCGTCGCGGCGGCTCGCCCCGGCGCCCGCGCTGTCGTCAGGCGAGCGTGCGTCGCGGAGCTCGTCGCTCGGATCGCGCCTTCGCACCCGGGGTTGACGCGCCACTGGGCGTTGCTCGACGCGCTGCTCTCCGCGGAGGAAGAGGCACTTTGCCTCGAGCTCGTTCCCGGCTCGAGTCCGTAAAGGAAGAGGGCGGCCCGTGGCCGCCCTCACTCGAGATCTCTCGACGAGCGTCAGGACTTGGCTGCGCTCGCCTGCATCGCCTTCCATTCCTCGAGCAGTGACGCTTCCCGGTCGGCTTTGAGCCCGAATCGGAGCTTCTCTTGCCTCTCCGCGGGCTGATCCCGGAACCACTCGAGCGTTGCGCGGACCGTGTCGTCGAAGGGGCGGAAGGTCATCCCAGCCTTCTCGGCACGCTCCGAGCTCGAGAGGTGAAGGCCTCCCATCTCGCTTTCGCGGGGGACCCACACGGGGAGGTCCGTCCACGGCGCGACCTTCTTCTCCTCGAGGAAGTCGGCGCCGACCCAGGTGAAGGTAGCGTCGCTCTTCGTCGTCTCGTGGATACCTTTGAGCATCGACGCCATGTCGTACATGCGCGGGGGGGTGATCGCGTTGAAGATGCCCATGGTCTCGGTCTCGATGCAGCGCACCATGAAGGCCGCGAGATCGCGCACGTCGATGATCTGAACGGGGTCCTTGCCATCTCCCGGTGCGAGCACTTCGCCGCCACGGTCGATGCGGTCCACCCAGTACGTGAAGCGATCCGACCTGTCCCGCGGGCCGACGATCAGTCCCGGCCGGATGACGGTGACCCGCCCGGGCATGGCCTCCTCGGCCGCCTGCTCGCAAAGCGCCTTCATCGCACCGTAGTGGGCGAGGGACTCACGAATCGTCTTCGTCTTCTCGACGAACTCGTCGGGGCAGGTCGCGACCGGGCTGTCCTCGTTCGCGGCCTCGCCGTGGTTCGAGTAGACGCTGATCGACGAGACGAAGAGGTACTGCTTCGCGAACTCCTTGCCGAGGGCTGCGATGGCGGTGACGTGTCCGGGGACGTATCCGGAGGTGTCGATCGCGACGTCCCAGCGATGCCCCTCGAGAGCGGCGAGCTCGGCCTTGTCGCGGTCGCCGACCAGCTTCGTCAGATTGGGGAAGAGCTCCTTGCCGGACTTGCCGCGGTTGAACAGCGTGACGTTGTGGCCGTGCTCAATCAGGAGCTCGACCGTCGCGGGGCCGAGGAATCCGGTGCCACCGACAAAGAGGATGTTGAGCTTCTTCTTCGCGGTGCACGCTCCGCCAAGGCCTAACGCGAGCGTGGCCAAACCTGCGCTCTGGACGAACTCCCTGCGTGTCACGGTCATCGAATCTCCCTTCCGGTCGGTCTAGCCGGCGCGCTCCCATCGGACGCCGGGCAGTCGGGGCTCCACTCTCTCCGCTCGAACGCCACCAGGCTACGGGGCGTGCCGGGCTCCGTGACCACCGGTTGGCGCGCGCGGTTCAATGGTGGCTTCCGGCGGTGGACGGGGACGCTGCAGGGTGCGGATGGGCGATGCGCGCCTCCATCTCGTGGAAGACGAAGCCCGGCCGGCGATGGCAGGACTTGCAGGTGTTCTCATCGGGAACGATGCCGCCGTGGGCGAGGAAGCTCTCGAGATCGGCCATCACGGCCGGGTCGATGTAGGCGGAGCCGGGACCGTGGCAGCTCTCGCAGCCGACGCCCTCTTCCCGGCGGAACGTGTCCGCGAAGAAAGCCTCCGGATCCTGCGCTCCGCTCACGTGGCACAGGAGGCAGGCTTCGGAATCGAGGGGCGCGTCGATGTGCCGATAGACGGGTCGCCTCTTGGCGAGGAACGCGGCCCAGTCGGTCGCGAGCCGCCAGTAAGCGGCGGCGTGTCGGCTCCGCAGCCAGGCGAGGTAGGGCGCGCCGTGTTCTTGATCCATGTGACATTGCGCACAGACGTGCGAACCCACGTAGAGGCTCTTGGGGGCGTGGCGTGGCCCGCGGACTTGACGCCGTAGGAAGTCGACGACGATGCCGCTGACATCCCCATCGACGCCTCGCTCGAAGCGCACGGTCCAGGGCTCCCTCGCGCATCCGAAGAGATCGGGCCCGTAAGGGACCAGCGTATCGGGAGCGAACTCGCGCATGCGGAGGCGCTCTCCCTCACGCCAGACCTTGAAGCCGAAGCCGTCGCCAAGCGGATAGTCGCCGACGTAGTCGTCGAGGAGCGTGGCCGGCAATGGAATGGCGGTTGGCCGGGTGCGCCTCAACTGCGCGGCGGTCTTGCCTTCAGCGTCTTGGAGCTCGGCTGGCGCGCCCCAGTGGGTCAGTACGGAAGCGATCTCCGGGTGTCCGCTCATCTCCGCGACGTGGAGGGGGCTCCATCCCTCTTTCGTCGTCGCCGCAGGATCGGCGCCGCGCGAGAGGAGGAGCTCGACCACCTCGGCACACCCGCGTCGGGCGGCGACGTGCAGCGGGGTCCGGCCCCAGCGGTTCGCTACGTCGTGGCGCGCGCCGCGATCGAGGAGCAAGCGGACGATGTCGGCGCGATCGTGGTGGCATGCCCAGTGGAGGGGCGTGCCCCCGTCCCCGCCGGCGGCATCGACCGGAGCGCCACCCCGCACGAGGACGCGGACGGCGTCCCAATGTTCGCGGATCGCAGCCCAGTGAAGCGCGGTGAAACCGCGTGCATCGATGGCCCGGACGCTCTCCGGCTGCTCGCGAAGCATGTGGACGACGGCGTGGACGTCTCCATCGCGGGCCGCGTCCACGAGGGGGCTTGCGAGGGCAGTGGGTGCGATGAAGGCGACGACGACCAGAGCGACGGCGCGAAGCGCCTCTCGAGAACTGCGCATCGGGACACTCGTGTGCGGGGGAGCGCACGGCAAGGCGGGGAGTCGAGCATAGGTGCGGCTTGCTCCACCGGGAAGCCGCTGCGCCTCGTGGACGCGCCGCGAAGAGCCGAGTGGCTCGATCGGGGGCATGACTGGTGCCCCCTGCTCGGGGCAGGGCTCGCGAGCGGATGGCCAGTCGCGGGTTCCGGCCCGATCAGGAGCCGCGCGGTGCGAGCTGTCTCTGAATCGTGTCCGCGAGCTCTCGAATCGCGAGTGGCTTGAACACGACGGCGGTCACACCCACCGCGTGGGCTTCTNNTTCGGGACGCGCGGCGTTCTCGTGGCCGGTGCAGAGGATGATCGGCACGTCCGAGCGGATCGAGTGCAGACCTCGTGCGAGCGCGAGGCCGGTCAGGTTCGGCATGACCTGATCCGTGATGATGATGTCGAACGCGGAGGGCTCCTTGCGGAACGCCTCGATCGCATCGCCTCCGTTCGTGAAGGTCGACACCTCGTAGCCGAGCCTCTCGAGTCCGCGTTGAACGACGCGGAGGATGGGCTCCTCGTCGTCGATCAGGAGGACCTTTGCTGCGACGGACTCGGTCGGAGAGGGCTCGTCCATGACTTGCACGCCGCGCGCCGGCGCGAGCTCGGGCTGGAGCGGCAGATGGATCGTGAACGTGGTGCCTTCGCCCGGGTGGCTACTCACCTCGATCGTTCCCCCGTGCGAGGCGACGATGCCCTGCACCGTGGAGAGCCCGAGACCCGTGCCCCGCGGCGCGGGTTTGGTCGAGAAGAACGGCTCGA
>NPIG01001224.1_pt1 | contig 14390 bp, 21 predicted proteins | sample 8637441 | NCBI WGS metagenome assembly NPIG01 (sample SAMN07420675, study PRJNA396082) | bioreactor metagenome | isolation source: sample BR6 brine-fed electro-methanogenic bioreactor BR | place: Japan: Kochi | collected 2016-06-14 | reverse complement strand
TTGCCCCGGACTTTTCATCTGAGCTCGATGGCGAGGTGACCAAGTGCTGGCGGGTCACCGTTGAGCCTGCTGCTTCCTGGATGACGGCATATCCGGGTGCCGGGGGCGGGAGCCTGACGGTGCAGGGGATGGATGAGTCGAAGATGGTGGTGATGGATTGTGAGGAGTGATTGGGGGGATCTGGAGAGGGGTTTGATGGGAGAGCAAACTCTGTTTATACCAGGACTTGTTTATACCAGGAAGCTCATTTCCGTATGGTCACGAGTTTTGTAAGAAATTCATCCCGTGTGAGTCCTGATTGTCGAATGAGAGGTACAATGATATTGCCTCATGGAGACGTTCAATCAATTCCTCGTATGTTTTTGCCTGAGTGAAACATCCCGGGAGCGTTGGGATCGATGCATAATAGTAGCCATCCTCGTCCTTTTCAATAAGGCAATAATATTGCCTCCTCGCTATTTTTTGTGGGTAGTTTGAAGCAGGTGCGGCGCGGGTATCGGGGGGCGGGTTCGCGAGGGAGCAGGATGACAGAGATGATAAACCCTTGCTCATCAGAGCAACCTGAAAGGCGATTCTTCAGAATCGGGCGTTTATCTGCTCTGGCAGCCCCGAAGCATTCCCGCCCCTCCCGTGCTGTATCTGCGGCCACCCGTTCAACCTCCCTGCGAAGCACTTGCGGACGGGTCCGGGGCGGTTGGGGAACGCCTGATCAACAGATATTGACTCATAACCTATTTTAAACCCACACGGATCAGCGAAGAGCCATAATATTTCATGGTTAGTGTATGATGGTTCAGAGGAGACAAATAGGTTTGCTCTTATAGGGTTGCTCTATGGATCAACCTCTTCGGGAAGATTTCACAATGCGAGTGTACATGTGATAAATATTGGATCAGAACTCTATTCCTGCACGAACAAGAGCTGCCTTGATAGAGGCTATTTCCCGTCTGATCTCATATTTTTCTTCACTGAGATTTGAACAGCTCTCTTTTCGGAGGGCTGTGGTTTCATCTCTGGTTTCTTTTCCGATCTCGATCATATGATCCTGTTTGTAAAGGCTGGTAGCACGTTTCATATTCATCGTATGCTGAAATTGGCAGATATAATCCAGCCACTCGCATATCTCAGGCTGTAGATCACCCCTGATAATCTCAAAGTCGCTGTATGCTCCGGTGGGCTCTTCCCATATGACCGTAAACGATTTGACCGCAATGGGCCGCTGGATGATATTAATCCGGTTGATCAGGTCAAGCAGGTCTGATTCTTTCCCTTCTGCAACGATCTCCACCTCTCCAGTGTCCAGATTTTTTACATACCCGGAGATATCTGTTTCAAATGTCTCATTGTAGACATGCTCCCGATAGCCAACCCGCTGAACACGCCCCTTCGCAATAGCGACAAAACGTTTCATTGTACCTACTATGGAAGAGGAAGATAAAATAGTTTCTTCCGGCCGGAGATCAGAGATGTCAAAATTGAGCATAATTAAAGCTATTTGGAGTCATTTGAGCCATAAATTGCCTGAATAGGAAATTACCTGAACGAGAAAAATGTTTTGTGACTGACACAATCGATACGAAACAGAGGTCACGGGAATCACAGCCTTTCCTTCGTGGACTCCCTACTCTCCCGTGTTTCTGCTTTCAGCATATCAAGTACCACTGCATGCCTTGCATGCTTCAATCCTCCGGCAAACTTCTGTATGTTGCCTTTTTTTCCGGTCAACAGATACTCCGCTTCTCTCTTTCTTTTCTCTGCTCCATCGTGGGAGCTTTCATACGTGTCTGAATAATACTCATCATCAGACTTGTCTTCCATCTGTTTCATCTTAATCAAATCTTCACGTGCTCAAAACGCCCAGTACTCAACTCAACTCAAACCTTCGCCCACTCCGGCATAGGTGGGGAGCCTGAGCGCCTCATGGAAGCGATCTTCGCCGTCTCGACCATATGCAGATATTCTTCCCTGGTCAGCGGGAAGTGATGACGGTTTGCAAGGAGCTGGTTGATGAGAGCAGATTGTTCTCTGCTCCAGACCTTATTTGGAACGCGCCTCACCCATTCAGCAGATCTCAGAACAAACCAGATCCGCTCCTCCCGGATCTGCTCCCGGTGTTTCTGATCAGGCGGATTCATAGGTTACTCCGGATAGCAGGTTGAAAAATTAACTCGTCAATGACGGGAGAATAGATGGTAGAATAGCTATATCCAATGATCTCTTCAGCCCGAAGCACTTTTCATATCGATCTCTGTTGTCGCATCAATAGTCCTTATACGCAGTTTTTCTTGGTCTGATGCCAATAATAATGATCTGATAGTCGGGACATAGTTCAAAAATGATTGCGCCATGTTCCAACTCTTAGCCGGTATGTGTTCTTTACCCCTTTTAGTTTTCGTATATTGAGATCAGGAATGAATCCTTCCTTTAATTGCTGAAGCCGGGTATGAATGTGCGTATGATCGGGTTCCTTGATTAATTCAAGATCCCTTATTGCCTGCTTATCCAGAAATACTCTATATTTCATGGAGTATCAGAGTTCCTTTCTTCTTACGATCCTGATACTCCTCAATGAGGCGGATTTCATCATTCTCTGGCTCAACTTCTCCAATGAGCCGGGTATCGATGATACTTTCGATCTTTTGAAGGATGAAGAGCAGATCGCTCATCTCACTTTTTGCTTCAGCCATAATCATACATCAACGTCAATAAAATTTAATCTTTTCCCAGTTGTTTATATCCAGGTTTTAGCCTTCCAAGAGTGTTTTTCCATATATCCTTTCCAATATGAGGTCACCACGGTTCATCACATAATTCAGATGCAGGCAACCCTCATATCACAGGCTGATAGACCCGATCAACCACCATAAGCCCGGAAGCGCTGATATTCTATCGGCGAAGGTATTCGCCCTGCTCGGAGACCGATAGGTCGCCAACCCTGAGGAAGGAGCGGGGATGGCAGTGCCCCCCCGCGGAGTCTCGGTATTTTCTGTCATCAAACCGGATACGTTATCCAATTGGTTACAGAGGTAAAATGGAGACAGGTATAAGAGAAATATCAGAGACGTTAACTCATCTCCATTTCTGAGCCGAGAAAACCTTTGAAAGAGTGATACAACGGATACTTTCTTTTTTCAATCCCATATGATTATCAGGGTGTGATTCGTTGTCAAACCAAGAGTGGAGCATAGAGCAATAGTATGAATCATATCCACAATCTTAGTGGTCTGGAAGAGGATTTGTTCAGGGACGTGCCAGTGTTAAAAAGTCCACTCTGGTGAAGTCACGATCATTTGTGGCGAAATAGTCAATCTTGTGTTTCTGTGCTGAAGCAGCATGGAGGGCATCTGAGAACAACAAACCATAATTCTGTGAAATTACAAGTGTCTCATTTAGAATATTCGAGGTATCGAGGACAATGAGATTGTACTCATCCAGGATATCTCTTGTGATAGCATAAGGGGCTTTCATATTAGTTAAAATTCCGGGATTTTGTTTGATATAGATAATCGCGTCGCGTGGAGAAAGTTGCTTTTCAGTATACATCTGGGTCAGCATGGCTTTGTGGAAAAACTCATCAATTACGGTAGAATTGATATATCCAGCGATCTCTTCAGCCTGAATCTTTTGTAGGAGTGTTTCAGATGAATATGAGAAGCGGGTAGTGCTAAACGCATAGAGAAGAATATTTGTATCGAGAAATACAGATCCCTCGTTAATATCGTCGATGTGCATCAGTATAACTCTTCAAGATCTTTTTCGGCAAGATCGAGGATGAATTCTTCAGGGGCAATAAGTTTGGTTATTTTTTTGGTACTTCTTTTCAACCTGACAATCACTCTTTCCCCCCCATTCTCCAAAGGCTGATCAAGATGGATTGTTGTATTGTTAATCAGTCTTCCATCCACTTCTACCGGCATAACACCACTTCAAGATACATTATGAAAGCGGAGCATATAATAGTGACTCATCCCTATATTTCTGAGGCTATAATTTCTTGTATGGAACAAATGACAATAGATACTGTCCTATTTCAATCTCATATTGTAATCAGAATCTGATCGATTATCCAAAGAGGAGAGGGGGGCACATACCATTCTGTTGGCGCGATAGCGCCCTAATCCCCATGGCGGGTGCGAACAGCACCCGCTCGGCGACCGACAGGTCGCCAACCACGAGGACGGAGCGGGGGATGGCGGTGCCCCCCCGCGGAGTCAGAGTGGGTCAAGGTCTGATGAATCAAATGTCATGACAGGTAGTATGTTCAGATGGATCTGGTATCCGGGTTCGTCCTATCCTCTGGCAGATTCTGCGTCCCGGTGCCGATTGTCAAGGTTCAGATGAAGACCTTTATGTGGAAAAAACCACTATTATTGTCAGGCTATGGGAGATGCCTCTGTGTGGTACAGCGATGAAATAAGATATTCAGTTCATCAAAGAAGAGCTTTCAGAGATAAAACAGATGCTCCATGAATTGCTTCTGCGCTATGAAGCGGTAGGAATGATGAAGCTATCGAACCTTTCCTTACACCAGTTTCTCCAGGATGAACCGGATATCTACACTCTTGATGATGCAAAGGTTGTATACCGGTGCAAGAAACAATATCAGTGAAGGAATTGTCTGGATCTTTTCGGGTGAGCGCATATCAGAGGATACGTTCTGCTGATATGGTGCATCCACAAAGTGTTTTTTCGTCCAGACAACAGCTTATTACTCTACAGAAAGGAGAGATCAACTACCATGACCAGTTTTGGTGTTGTCATTGAAAAGGACGACGATGGCTATTATGCCCATATACCAGCAGTCCAGGGATGCTACGCGCAGGGTGACACCTATGAGGAGGTCCTCACCAATATACATGAAGTGCTACACCTGATTCTGGAAAAGGAAGGAGCATATCGGGGTATGAGGTATATAGAACGAAGAGAAGAGATCACATCCGAATAATTCCATACAATAAACTCTTTTAAAGATATTAGGAGAATAATATAATTCACATATCAGAATACCGGATAACCTGCAGATCTGAAAAGCGTGCAATTATTTCAAAATCCTTATCAGCTGTGATGATTTGATCGACATTGGAGGCACAGGCTGTACCTGCAATCAAAATATCAAGCGCGTTCACAGGAGTTCCGGCAGCCTTCATCCTCGCCGAGATGGCACTCGCATAGTGAGCTGCTGGAAGAGAGAAATCCAGAATCTCAATTTCAGCAAACAATCTCTGAAAGAATTCTTCTTCTTTCTTTGAACGAAGACGCTTGGCCCCGGACATGATCTCATAATACGAGATGACAGAAACAACAGGGATCTCATTCTCCGGAATGAAGGATGAATATTTTTCATCTCTGAAAAAGTCGATAAGAAAAGATGAGTCGAGTAATATCATATTCTTTCCTTTGCCGACTCGCGAATCTCCCGAATCTCTGCTTTCAGTGTATCAAGGTTCTTTGAATTCTTCAAAGCACCGGCGAACTTCCTGATATTCCCTGTTTTATAGGTCAGCAGACGATCTATCACATCACTGAAACTATCATGCTCTTCTTTCATCTGCCTAAGCATATAATAGGTATCCTCACGGATGGTGATCGTCTTCATACTATTGTGTATTAAACACGATTATATAAATATTTTACCTTAGCGCTAAGAGTGGCACGTATACATCATTTCAGGCGCGATAGCGCCCTAATCCACAATGGCGGTGCGAACAGCACCGCTCGGTGACCGATAGGTCGCCAACCCCGAGGACGAAGCGGGGGATTGAGCAGTGCCCCCCCGCGGAGTCGGAGTGGGTCTTATACAATCCAAGTATCCACCCCAGGTATCCAATCCCGATATCCAATCGAAGATTAATCCCCAACAGAGTTTTTATCTCCCAGTTGAATAGAGATAGTACGAGCACTCCCAGATGACCAATACCTCCCGGATACCGATCCCCCATAAGGAGATCGCAGCCTTCTGCAGAAAGTATCATATCCTGAGCCTGGCCCTGTTTGGATCGGTCCTCAGGGAGGATTTCACACCAGAGAACGATGTCGATGTCCTTATTGAGTTTGAGGAGGGGAAAACACCCGGATTCTTCACCCTCTTTACGATGGAAGAAGAATTATCAGAACTCTTTGGAGGAAGGAAGATCGATATCAGAACACCGGAAGAGCTGAGCAGGCACATCAGGGATGAAGTACTGGATTCGTGCGAAGTCTGCTATAAGGCATCCTGATTGATTCCTTCACCATCCCGATCTCTCACCACAAAAGGCGCAATAGCGCCCTAATCCCCATGGCGGTGCGAACAGCACCGCTCGGTGACCGATAGGTCGCCCACCCCGAGGACGGAGCGGGGGTTGGCAGTGCCCCCCCGTGGAGTCGGAGTGGGTCAAGGTTCAGATGAATTCTATGTCCTGACAGGTCTTATGTTCAGATGGATCCAGTATCCGGATTCGTCCTATCCTCTGGCAGATCCTGCGTCCCGGTGGGTCAAGGTTCAGATATAGACCTTTATGTGGAATAAACCACTATTATTGTCAGGTTATGGGAGATGCCTGTGAGGGATATGACAATGAAAACAGATATTCAGGTTATCAAAGAGGAAGTTTCAGAAATAAAAAATATGCTTCATGATTTAATTCATCAGAATAAAACAATAGGAATGATGAAGCTATCAGAGCGATCCTTACACCAGTTTCTCCAGGATGAACCGGATATCTACACTCTTGATGATGCAAAGGTTGTATACCGGTGCAAGAAACAATATCAGTGAAGGAATTGTCTGGATCTTTTCGGGTGAGCGCATATCAGAGGATACGTTCTGCTGATATGGTGCATCCACAAAGTTTTTTTTCGTCCAGACAACAGCTTATTACTCTACAGAAAGGAGATATCAACTATCATGACCAGTTTTGGTGTTGTCATTGAAAAGGACGATGATGGCTATTATGCCCATATACCAGCAGTCCAGGGATGCTATGCGCAGGGTGACACCTATGAGGGAGCACTTGGAAGCCTAAAGGAAGTCCTGCACCTGATTCTTGAAGTGAGGGTTGCATCAGGGCAGCAGAACCCATACAAGATTTCACAATGTGAGTAATTCGGGATCAGACCCGTATTTCCTGCACAAACAAGAGCGGTCTTGATAGAGGCTATTTCCCACCGGATATCCTTTTTTGGTTCTTCTCCATATTTCTGAAGGCCATTACTATCCAAAGGCTGTTATAATACATGAATGGCCTCAAATCGCTATTTTATGACCAATGTAAATGATAAAATGACATACTATATTCCTACATTCATATCAATGACTCCATCTTCAGTCTTAAAGAGTATTAGTGGTAGAAGAGTCAGAGACAGGCGTGGAGTTACGTTGGAGAGGTGCTCTGGTACTCACGTGTCAGAACCCCCCACCGCCCCGGCCCCATCCGCAAATGCTTCGCAAGGGTGGTTGAACCGGGTGGCCGCAGATGCTGGCGCGGGAGGGGCGGGAATGCTCCGGGGGCTGCCATAGCAGATAAAACCCCGATTCCTTCGTGCGACGACGGAATCGCCTTTCAGGTTGCTCTGATGAGCAAGGGTTAATCAGCTCTGTCATCCTGATCCCCTTCGCTTGACCCCGCCCCCCGATACCCGCGCCGCACCTGCTTTCTGTCACCCTCAATGATCCGGTTGTTGCATCGGGGATGAGAGAGATGAGGGATCTCTAACGGGATCTTTTCCCACGTTCCTAAGAATTATGGAAAAAACCCTCGCGATCAGAATTTTGGAGAAGAGTCTCCTTTTTTAAGATGGGATTTGACCGGGTCTCTTCTTCACACTGTACACGCAACAGTAGATGAGAACCAGTGTTTGATGGTGAGAGAGAGAGTTATAAACATCATTTTGGCGCGATAGCGCCCTAATCCCAATGGCGGGTGCGAACAGCACCCGCTCGGCGACCGACAGGTCGCCCACCCCGAGGACGGAGCGGGGGTTGGCGGTGCCCCCCCGCGGAGTCTGAGTGGGTCAAGCTTCAGCACGAGCCAGTACCTGATTCTTCCTGTGCTCGAGCAGATCCTCACCCCCCGCGGCGCCTGAGTACGTCTTTTTCATGGGGAAATATCAATATAAAGGAAGAGGATACCGGTGGAACAAAGGGTATACGAGCGGTCAACCATCCAGACACTTATTTCATAGAAGGGTACCAATGATTTCGTAGAAGGCTGTATATGCATGGTTAGTTCTGTATACTGTAACCACCAACAAATCCATATAAAAAACTGATACCTGTCAGGGAAAAGGATCCACACCCCAGAGGAAACCACATTGAAAGAGATATCAGAGAGCGATCAGAAGAAGAACACTCACACAATCGGCCGCCTCGTTGAGATAGCACAGCAGTGGTACGACCAGATCGCAGATGGCGAGATCCCCTCAATCAGGCTGCCGACCCGGACAAAACAGAATATCGCCTATGACGAGGCGACAGATGTCTGGAAGTACGGGGAGCGGGAGAGCACCAGGTCCGCATCGACTGCCCGGAGTGCTATCCATCTCCTGAAGATGGCGTATGTGATCGGGTTTCTCAAAGGGCAGCTCACCGAGAACCGCTCCTCAACGCTGAGGGAGATGTATTATATCTCTGAATCCTGGAAGAAGGCGAAGTTCACTGCACAGGATGAGAGCAACTACCTCGTCGAGGATCTTGAGATCGTCACCGCACTCGAACGCGAGGCATTCCATCTCCGGCCTGAAGAGGATGGGGCATCGGTCTTTGGACCTCTCAAACTCAGGGAGACGACCCGGCGTGGTGCCCGCGAGATTCATTGCAGGGACGATGTCGGGGAGGCCGGGTATGCGATACCGAACAATGTCGGGAGTGTCGAATTTATCGATCATGACGCGAAGTTTGTCATTGCGATGGAGACCGGCGGTATGTATGCCCGTCTCCAGGAGAATGGCTTTGACGAGGAGTACAACTGTGTCCTCGTCCATCTCAAGGGGCAGCCGGCCCGGTCGACCCGGCGGATGCTGAAGAAGCTGAACGAGGAGCTGAAACTCCCGGTTCTTATCTTCACAGACGGCGACCCCTGGAGTTACCGGATCTATGCCTCGGTCGCCTACGGCTCGATCAAGAGTGCGCATATGTCTGATCTCCTGGCCACCCCGGCAGCCCAATTCATCGGCGTCCAGCCTTCAGACATCAGGGATTACGATCTGCCCGCCGACACACTCAGCGAGCAGGACATCGCCGCACTCAAGGCTGAGCTGACCGACCCCCGGTTTGCCACCGACTACTGGCGTGAGCAGATCAATCTCCAGCTCTCGATGGGGCTGAAGTCGGAACAGCAGGCGTTTGCGGCGAGAGGGCTGGACTTTGTGACAGGGGAGTACCTGCCGAGGAGGCTGGGGGAGATGGGGGTTGTGTGATGAAGAGTTTCATTGCAGGATTATTTCTCAAGTGTTTCGTAAAATTCAAGGAGCACTTTTTCCATATTTCCCCAATTATATTTTTCAATAACTGCTTTCCTTCCATTTTCACCCATTCTCCTAGCTTCTGCAGGATTACTTAAAAGATAGTCAATAGCCTCTGCTATGACCTCCACATCTGCCGGATTGACTAGGATGCCACAGTCTGCATCTTCAACCACTCTTCGTATCTCTGGCAGATCACTTGCAACAACCGGGAGCCCCATCAGCATGTAGTCGAAGAGTTTGTTGGGAAGACCAATTGAAATATTATAATAGTGTGGCTGAAAGAGGAGAAGACCAATAGAGCCTTTACCGAGTTCTTCATACATCCTATCATAAGGAAGATAGCCAGTTTTCTCTATCCAACCCCAATTACCACTCATATCAGGTACGCAATCCTCAAGATCAAACCGTATATTACCGATAAGTTTAAGTGAAACATCAGTATGACGAGTAATTATTCGTTCAACCGCAAGAATCCCCTCAAGGATTCCATGAAAGAGATGCATATTCCCCGCAACAGACACAACAACATTTCCTTCATTATCTGAATGACAAGAAATGTTATATTCAGGGATTGAAAAGTTTGAGATGATAATTGGCCTAACCCCTCTTTTTTCAAACCGCTCAGCAACACTTTCACTAACAGCTATTATTCCATCCGATTGTTTCGCCAATAGACATTCAATAATATTTACAATTGATCCTAAGACCTTCTGTCGTTTTGATCCTTCTTGGATATGAAAGTCGAATGGAATTTCACTTGGCCAATGTTCATGAACATCATACACTACAGGTTTGCGTAAGAGTAACTTCAGAACAAGACCGATCAGAAGAGAATCAGGCTCATGGCAATGGAATACATCCGTATCCACCTTTCTTGCTACAAGAAAGATTCGAAGAATGGTGAGCGGATGAAAGAGAAGCGATTTTGATTTTTTTACAGCAATTATTTTGATGCCAGCCTCATCGAACCTATCTGGAATATCACCAGGCGCAATAATCGTCACAGCATGTTTTTTCGCAAGGCTCCTTGCTTCTTTCTGGAAGATTCTTCCATCGGTGTATGGATGGGTTGTGGTGAGCATGGAGATTTTCATGATTTATCCAGATCCAGATAATTTTGAATAGATGGTTGATTTACAAGCTTGATTTCCTATCTTCAGGGTATTCGACAATTATAGGGTGGGAAGCTGATTAATCATTTCCAATGCAAAAATGTATCATACGAACCCTCATATTTGTAATGAACTGAGATCGTTAGAGAGATTATATGCAGATCCCAATCGCCCGTCCATCCCTTGGCCCTGAAGAGGCTGAAGCCGTACAAGCAGTCCTCACCTCTGGTATCATCGCCGAGGGTCATGTCACCCGATCATTTGAGCATGAATTTGCCGCATACTGCGGGGTTGCCCATGCCGTTGCCATAAACAACGGGACCGCCGCCCTTCATGCGGCTCTTCTTGCAGCAGGGGTGGGATCCGGTGATGAGGTAATTGTCCCTGCATTCACCTTCTTTGCAACAGCATCATCTGTCTCGATGACCGGGGCAAAACCGGTCTTTGCGGATGTGCTGAGAGACACCTGTTGTATCGATCCGGATTCTGTATATGATCGGATCACAGAAAAGACGAAAGCCATCATCGGTGTGCACCTCTATGGCCAGCCCTGCGATGCGTTTCTGCTGAGAGAGATCTGCTCAGACCGGGGACTTCTCTTCATCGAGGATGCTGCCCAGGCCCATGGAGCTTCGATCAATGGGGTGAAGGTTGGATCGATCGGGGATCTCGCCTGCTTCTCCTTCTATGCCACCAAGAATATGGCGACCGGCGAAGGGGGGATGGTGACGACCGGGTCAGTCGATCTGCATGAGCGGCTCCGGCGGATCATCAACCACGGGCAGTCCGAGAAGTACATCCATACCGAGATCGGGTACAACTACCGGATGACCGATATCGCTGCTGCCATCGGACGGGTGCAGCTCTCAAAACTGAATGAATTTATTCGAGCACGGCAGGAGAATGCAACATTCTTCAACGAGCATATCAGGGTGCCAGGGATCATCACTCCCATTGTTGCTCCGGGCAGAGCCCATGTCTGGCACCAGTATGTAGTCCTGGTGACAGAGGATGCCCCGCTCTCCCGTGAGGAACTAATTGTATACCTGAAGGAACAGGGGATCGGATCTGCCATCCACTACCCGGTGCCGCTCCACCGGCAGCCGGTCTTTGCATCGATTGGAGCTGATGGTGGGATTGCATGCCCGGTTGCCGATGAGCTCGCAGAAAAGGTTCTCTCGCTTCCGGTACACCCGTCTATTGGCGCAGCAGAGCGGCAATATATTGTGGATTCATTGAACAGACTTTAAATAAGGCTTCAGAATAAAGGAGAAGATGCTATGAGAGATGCAGGTGTGATCGGCTGTGGGGTCATGGGAAGAAACCATGTCCGGGTCTATAGTGAACTGAAGGAAGTCGGGGCAACCTATGTCTTTGACCTTGATACAAAAAGTGCTGAGGCGGTTGCTGCCCAGACGGGAGCCGAGGTCTGTTCATCAATTGAAGAGCTGCTCAGGAAGGTCGACCTCGTCTCGCTCGCGGTCCCCACCCGGTTCCACTTCGAGACCGCAAAACAGGTGATCACGTCAGGAGTGCATACCCTGATTGAAAAGCCGATCTGCGGAACTGCAGCAGAAGCTGAACAGCTGATACAGGAGATTCCTGAGGGTGTTGTGGTGGGTGTTGGGCATATCGAGCGGTTCAACCCGATCGTCCCTGAGATCAGAAGGATTGCAACAGCCCCCCAGTATGTCGCCTTCCACCGGCACAACCCCGCATCTGGCCGGATCACTGATGCCTCGATTGTTGAAGATCTGATGATCCATGATATCGACATCCTCTTCAATGCCTTCTTCCCGGATCAGGAGTATTCCTTCTCCGCACGCGGAAACGGCGATATTGCGCTCGTCCTCGGATCAGTTGATACCACCTCCTTCTATCTCTCTGCATCCCGGAAATCCGCAAAGAAGATCCGATCGATCTATATCGAAGAAGAAGAGCGGACAATCGAGGGCGACTTCATGACCCAGGAGATCTTTGTGTACCGGAAACCGGAGACCTATGATCAGACCAATGGCCTGTATAGGCAGGAGAATATCATCGAGAAGGTGCTCGTGAACAAGGTCGAGCCTCTGAAGGTCGAACTCCAGGCATTTGTCAGGGCAGCCCGGGATGGCAGACCGTTTGAAGTGACCCCGGAGCAGGGACTCCTAAATCTCCGGATCTGTGAAGGGGTTATGGAGGAGATGAACAGGTAAAGGAGAGTGAACCGGAGATTGATCATACCTGAGAAGAGTAGAGTACCCTGTTCGCATGTCAGCACAGTTTATGATGGAGATATCCAATGAGAAAACAGACTGAATCAGCCAGTGACAGGGTTCTATCCGAATCACAAACAATGGACGTATGTGATGCAGAAGATGATCCGGCTTATCGGATCTCGTCCCTTGCAGTTGATACAGGTATTGAGGATCTCGCGATCGAGCATGACCACTACCTCTATTGGACCCCGAAACGGAATCCCAGGCTAAGATCACCGTTGCAGAGAGAAGAGAAGGAGCGGGAATGAAGATCATCTCAATCATCGGCGCCCGCCCCCAGTTCATCAAGTGTGCGCCGGTCTCACGGGCACTCAGAAGGGATCACCAGGAGATCCTGGTGCATACCGGCCAGCATTATGATGAGAATATGTCCGGCATCTTCTTCGAAGAGCTATCCATTCCAACCCCCGACTACCATCTTGGGATCGGATCCGGCTCCCACGGGGCACAGACCGGCCGGATGCTTCTCGCAATTGAAGAAGTCCTGCTCAAGGAAGAACCGGATCTGGTTCTCGTCTATGGAGACACGAACTCCACCCTCGCCGGTGCACTGGCAGCAGCAAAACTCCATATTCGGATCGCCCATGTCGAGGCAGGCCTCCGGAGCTTTGACGCAAGCATGCCTGAAGAAATAAACCGTGTCTTAACCGACCATGCATCTGATCTCCTCTTTGTCCCAACCGAAAACGGGGTTGCAAACCTCGCCCGTGAGGGCATTAAAAAGGGTGTCCATCGTGTCGGAGATGTGATGGTCGATGCCCTCCTCTTCAACCGGGAGCTGGCGGAGAGATCTGATATTCTGGATCGACTGGATCTCAAAGCAGGTGTATACTATCTCGCCACCATTCACCGTGCCAGCAATACCGATGACGAGCAGAATCTCAGGTCGATAATGGATGCCTTTGCCGCTCTTGACCGGCCGGTGATCTTCCCGGCACACCCAAGGACGCGGAAGTTCCTTGAACAGTATGGCATTACTCCAGAGTCGATTACAAATCTCCGGATCATCGAGCCGCTCGCCTATCTTGATATGCTCCGGCTGCTCTCCCAGGCAGCCGCTGTCCTCACCGACTCAGGCGGTGTCCAGAAGGAGGCATATATCCTGCAGATCCCCTGTATCACCCTCCGGGAGAATACCGAGTGGGTTGAGACGGTCGAGGATGGCTGGAACATGCTTGCAGGTGCTGATACCAACCGGATCATTGCAGCAGTCAGCCAGATGGCCGGAGAGGGGCAGAATCAGCAGAATGGGCACTCCAGGAGCCACTCCGCACACTATGGCGATGGCACTGCCGCAGACGCGATCAGACGGATTATTAATGCATTTGACAAAGTATAAGAGAGACAGTACTATCGAAGAGAAGAAGCCAGAGAAGAGGACCATGACAGACCAGCACCCAGAGAACCACCAGAATCATCTCGCAAAACTCATCAAGAAACGCGGCCCCATCAGGACCATCGGTGTCATCGGCATGGGGTATGTCGGGATCCCGGCAGCCGTCCTCTTCGCCGATATCCCGGGGATCAACCATGTCTTTGGGTTTCAGCGGAACTCAAAGACCTCAGGCTACAA
>NPIG01000948.1_pt3 | contig 14409 bp, 5 predicted proteins | sample 8637441 | NCBI WGS metagenome assembly NPIG01 (sample SAMN07420675, study PRJNA396082) | bioreactor metagenome | isolation source: sample BR6 brine-fed electro-methanogenic bioreactor BR | place: Japan: Kochi | collected 2016-06-14 | reverse complement strand
GAGATCGGCACCCAGATCGCCGGCATTCAGACGGCTACCCAGGACGCGGTTACGGCCATCGAGGAGATCACCAAGACGATCTCGGAGATCGACGAGGTCGCTTCCGGCATCGCGTCGGCGGTCGAGGAGCAGGGTGCGGCGACGCAGGAGATCGCCCGCAACGTTGAGCAGGCGGCAGCCGGCACCCATGAGGTTAGCACCAACATCGCCGGCGTCTCGCAAGCGGCCAACGACACCGGCGCGGCGGCTTCGCAGATCCGCTCGGCGGCCGGTGAGCTGTCGCAGCAGTCGGAAACCCTGCGCGCCGAAGTCAACAAGTTCTTGGCTAACGTGCGCACCGCGTAAATGTTTCAACTCCCGGCCCCGCCGAATACGATCGGCGGGGCCGGGTTGAGACGACTAAAGGATTTTGCAGTTTTTTAGTCATAAAGTTGAGCCCGAATGGAACCTTCCCGCGACGCGGGCCAGAAGGAATGAAGTGAGGAAGAAATGGACGATCTTTTGACGGATTTTTTGACCGAGACGTCTGAAAGCCTATCGGTACTTGATGTAGAGCTGGTGGAATTCGAGCGCGATCCGTCGAACGTGGAGACGCTGCAAGACATTTTCCGTCTGGTCCACACGATCAAGGGGACATGCGGGTTCCTGGGTTTGCCGCGTTTGGAAACCGTCGCTCACTCGGCGGAAAACGTTCTCGGCAAGTTCCGCGACGGAGCCCTGGAGGTTACGCCGGATTCGGTGACCCTGATCCTGAATTCGATTGACCGGATCAAGGATCTTCTCGCCTCTTTGGAAGAAACGGGAGCCGAGCCCGAGGGCGAAGACACGGACCTCATTTCGCTTCTGAACGCGACCGCCGAGGGTAAGGCGTCATCGGCCGAAGTGGCGGCTCCGGCTGAGGAAGAGCCGGCTGCGGCCACGCCGGAGCCGGAGGTTGAAATCGAAGCGGAAGCCGAGGCCGATTCTGCAAGCGGCCCTGTCGCTTCCGACCAAGGCTTCCCGGTGGCCGCGGAACTTCTCGAGGAGGTGGCCGCCGCCGAAGCCGCTGGTATCTCCGCCGCCTCGGATGCTTCGATCTTGGCCGAAATGGCCGCCGATGATGAAGGCGACGAAGAGGATGCACCGGCCGAGATCGAGCCGGCTCCGGCAGCGACCCAGGCTAAACCCAAGGTGGAACCGGTCAAGAAGGAAGGCTCCGAGGGACCGAAGGAACCCTCGGTCGCCCAGCAGTCGATCCGGGTCAGCGTCGGCCTTCTGGAAGGCCTCATGACCCTGGTCAGCGAGCTGGTTCTGACACGCAATCAGCTTCTGCAGATGGTCCGGGGTCAGGACGACAGCGAATTCAACGTTCCGCTGCAACGCCTGAGCCTGATCACCTCGGATCTTCAGGAAGGCGTCATGAAGACGCGCATGCAGCCGATCGGTAACGCCTGGTCGAAGCTGCCGCGGATCGTGCGCGACCTTGCCCTGGAATCGAAAAAGAAAATCGACCTGCAGATGCTGGGGGCGGACACCGAACTGGACCGTCAGGTTCTCGAGCTGATCAAGGACCCGCTGACGCACATGGTCCGCAACTCGGCCGACCATGGTCTCGAGAAGCCGGCCGACCGCGCACAGGTGGGCAAGCCCGAGACCGGCGTGATCCGGCTCAACGCGTATCACGAAGGCGGCCATATCATCATCGAGATTTCCGACGACGGCCGCGGCCTCAACACCGAACGCATCAAGGCCAAGGCCCTGGCCAACGGCCTGGCGACCGAAGCCGAACTCGAAGGGATGAACCCGCAGCAGATCCAGCAGTTCATCATGCGCCCGGGCTTCTCGACGGCCGAAAAAATCACTAACGTTTCGGGTCGTGGCGTCGGCATGGATGTCGTGCGCTCGAACATCGAGAAGATCGGCGGTACCATCGAGTTCACCTCGAAAGAGGGTGTCGGTTCGACCTTCACGATCAAGATCCCGTTGACCCTGGCCATCGTGTCGGCGCTGATCGTCGAATGCGGCGGCGAACGCTTCGCCATTCCGCAGATCAGCGTGCTCGAACTGGTTCGGGCCTCGGCCAACTCCGAGAGCACGATCGAGATGATCAACGAGGCGCCGGTTCTGCGTCTGCGTGACCGCCTGCTGCCGTTGGTGGTGCTGGGTCAGGTCCTGCATCTCGACGACAAGCCGGAGGGCAAGGGCCACGATCTGGTGAACGAGGAGAAGTTCATCGTCGTCTGCCAGGTCGGCACCTACCGTTTCGGCGTCATCGTCGATCGGGTGTTCGACACCGAGGAAATCGTGGTCAAGCCGGTGGCGCCGATCCTGCGCGACATCTCGATGTTCTCGGGCAACACCATCCTCGGCGACGGCAGCGTGATCATGATCCTCGATCCGAACGGCATCGCGGCGACGACCAGCGCGGTTACCGTCACCCAGGAAGCGGTGACCGAGTCCGAGGAACGGCACGTATCGTTCAGCGAGGAGATGACCTCACTGCTGGTCTTCCGGGCCGGCAACGACGAACTGAAGGCGGTGCCGCTGGCGCTGGTTGCGCGCCTCGAGGAGATCGACCTGGGCAGCGTCGAGCATTCGCACGGCGTGCCGATGGTCCAGTACCGCGGACACATCATGCCGCTGGTGCCGTTCAATCCGATGCATCAGTGGAAGACCGACGGTCGCCAGCCGACCATCGTGTTCACCGACAACGAGCGGTCCATGGGCCTGGTCGTCGAGGAGATCATCGATATCGTCGAGGACAAGGTCTCCGTCGAACTGAAGGCGGACGAACCCGGTCTGGTCGGCACAGCCGTGGTCGCCGGGCGGGCGACCGATGTGATCGATACCGCCTACTACCTGACCAAGGCGTTCAACGACTGGTTCGGCCGCCCGGGCAGTACCAGCGGCACCATCCGGAAGAAGGGCACCAACGGGTCAGGCAACGGTGACGGGCGCGTCGGACAGCGTCTGCTGCTTGTCGACGACAGTCCATTCTTCCGCAACCTGATGCGGCCGCAGCTTTCCGTCGCCGGCTATGACGTCGTCGTCGTCGAGGACGCGGAAGCCGCACTCAAGCTGCGCGACGACGGGGTCGAGTTCGATGCCATCATCAGCGACATCGAGATGCCCGGCATGAACGGTTTCGAGCTCGCCCGCGAGCTGCGGAGCAAGGGACCGTGGACGAAACTGCCGATCATCGCGCTCTCCACCCATGCCAGTGACCGAGACGTCGCCGAAGGGCATGCCGCCGGGTTCAGCGAATATGTTGCAAAATTCAATCGCGATGTGCTGATCGATACCGTCGACCAGGCCATCGCCCAATACGCCCTGCAGGGTAACGGAGGTGAGCAATGAGCGGGATGGCGGCCAAGAAAAAGGAGGATACGGTGTCGGTCGGCTCCAATGCGGAATCGCGGGAATACGTTACTTTGACGATCGCCGGCCAATGGTTCGGCATCCCGGTTCTCACGGTTCAGGATGTTCTCGGACCTCGCCAGGTCGCCAAGATCCCGATGGCCGATCCTGTGATCGCCGGCTCCATCAACCTGCGTGGCCGGATCGTCACCGTCATCGACATGCGCAAGCGCCTGCGCCTGCCGCCGCGGGACAACGACGAACCCGGCATGAACATCGTCGTCGAGCACAACGGGAACCTCTATTCCCTGCTCATCGATGCCGTCGGCGAGGTGATGGAGGTTCCGGACGACAAGTACGAGAAGAATCCCGCGACCGTCGATCCGCTCTGGCGCGACTTCTCGGAGGGTGTCTACAGACTGGAGAACCAGCTTCTGATCGTGCTCAATGTCGAGAAGCTGTTGGAAACCGGTGAAGGTCCGAGAACCTAACGACCAACGGCAAGGGTTTTGCGGAATATCCGAGGCAAGTCCAGCGATTTGATAGAGCCGGCAGGACAACGCCACGACGGCTTGCATCGGTACCAACTGAGATCGAAAAGTGCGGCCTGCGCCGGAGGAGCCCATTTGAGGCAGCCACGACGCAGGCCTTTTTTCTCGCGAACCAGGACAGTTCGAATGGGGAACGCCGTGATCCGAACGCCTAGGCGACCGCCGCCGACCGCCAGACGCGGCCAGCCTTCCATGGCGGATTCGGCGCCCCCCTTCATGCCGTTCCCACGTATTGACGATCTCCGCGACGCTTTCGATATGTCCCGCGAGACACGGTTCTCGCAACCGGTCCGTCGGTTTTCTGACGCGGGAAAGACCTCATGAGCCAGCCTCTGAAACTTTTGCTGCTGGAGGAGTCTGCAGAGGATACCCAGCGCTTGCGCGCGGCCTTGACGGACGGCGGATTCCAACCCGACATCACCCGGGCCGTGGATGAAGACGCCTTCCGAAGTGCCCTCCGCCAGGGCGAGTGGGACGCCATCGTCTCTGACAATGACGTGGCCCGATCCGATGGTTGGGACGTGTTGGCCATGGTTCGGGAAGTGTCGCCAGAGATCCCCTGTATTCTGGTTTCCCGTTCGATGGATTTCGGCACCGCGTCTGATGCCATTGCCAACGGTGCTCACGACTTCATCGAAAAATCCGACCTTTCCCGTATCACGCTCGCACTTGTGCGGGAGTTGAAGGCAGCCAAGAGACGGGCCGAGAAAAACGCGACATTGGATTTGCTCCGCGAAAGCGAAGCCAGTGCCCGCGAACTCGCCGAGCTGCTTCCCGACGCCGTGTACGAATGCGATATCGAAGGAAAACTGACCTTTTCGAATACCGCTGCGCTCAAGACGGTCGGAGTCGCGGAAGAGGATTTCCGGCGCGGTGTCACCGTGTTCGATTTTATCGATCCCTCGGATCATGACCGCGTCCGTGAAAATGTCGAGGCGATGATCGGGGGTGACAAAAGCGGCGAAACCAACGAGTACACGTTCGTCTGTAAAGACGGCAGAAAGTTCCCGGCACGCATTCGATCGCAGCCGTTTTTCCGGGACGGAAAACCGGCCGGATTGCGCGGCGTCATCATCGATATCTCCGACCAGAAGCGCCAGGAAGAGGAACTGCGCAAGTCCCGCGACGAGGCGGAGCGGCGCGAGGAAGCAGCCTCACGAAAGTGGCTGCATGCCGTTCAGAACGTTCAGTTCGGTCTCTCGCTTTACGATTCCGACAACCGCATCGTCGAATGGAACAACCGGTTCGGACAAGGCGCTTTCGACGATGACTGGCTGAAGATCGGCCGGTCATTCGAGGAGATCACTCGGGAGTTCGTCAAACGAGCCTGTCCTGACGAGGCCGTCGGACGAGAAGAGGAGTGGATCCAGGAGCGGCTCGAACATCTGAGGAATCCGATCAGGCCCTTTGAATTGCTTGCCAAGGGTCGGGCGTTGAGCATCGAGGTTCATCGGATGCCGGACGGAGGCGCCCTGCAAATCGCCTACGACGTGACAGAGCGAAAGCAGGCCGAAGAGGCATTACGCCACGCCACGCAAAATCTCGAACTGATTCTCTCTACGGCAGCCGTGGTGCTGTGGGCCACTGACAAGGACGGCCACTATACCGTGACGCGCGGGCGGCTCCTCGGCGCCCTCGGCTGGGACGAGAACGAGTTGATCGGAAAATCGATCTTCGATGTATACGGCGACTACCCGGACATCGTCGACGCGACCCGAGCGGCATTACGCGGCGAGGAGGTCCGGGTCAATCATGTCCTGGGCGGCCGCACCTACGAGGCACATCACCGGCCGATCATTTCCGAGTCCGGCGAAGTCACCGGCCTGGTTGGCGTCGCGCTGGACATTTCCGAGGAGGCCGAGACCCTGCAGGCCCTGCATGCAAGCGAACAGCGCTTGCGGGCCATCATCGACAACTCGCCCGCGGCCATCTTCCTTAAGGATCTGGAAGGCCGTCTGATCCTGGTCAACAAGGCCTATGTGGAGCGGCATCACCACTCCGCCGAAGAAGTCCTGGGCAAAACCGCGTCCGAAATCTTCGATAAGAATCTCGCGGACCAGATTATCGCATTCGAGAAACGCGTGTTGGGGGGCAATGGCCCCAGCGCCGAGGAAGAACTTCTGATCGAGGAAACCGAGTCGGGAGAGCCGCGGTTCTTCCTGGTCAACAGGTTTCCCATTCCCGGACCGGACGGGAGCATCGTCGGCATCGGTGGCGTCAGCACGGAGGTAACGGCCCAGAAACAGGCCGAAGAGGAACTGCGCCGTTCCCGTGACGACTTGGAACAACGCGTCGCCGAGAGAACTCGGGAACTCCATGAACGCGAGATCACCCTGAGTGCTCTCATCGACAACTCAACTTCGTCCATCGACCTCAAGGACGCCGACGGCCGCTTTGAGTTGGTCAACAAGACATTCGAGGAATGGCATCGTCTCCGATCCGACGAGGTCGTAAACCGGCTCCCCGACGAACTGTTCGACAAGAATACCACTCCGGGCGTGAACGAACGGCACAGGAAAGTCGTCGAAACCGGACAAGCACAGGTGTTGGAACTCCGACGCCATTTCGCGGATGGGATAACCCGGCATACCCTGCTTACCAAGTTCCCGGTGTTCGATCTTGAGGGTCGCGTCATCAAGGTCGGGTCCATCGCCACCGATATCACCGAAAGCAAGAAGGCGGAAATCGCCCTGCGCGAAAGCGAGGAGCGGTTCCGTGCGGTCATCGAGAACTCCGGAAGCGCAATCGCGCTCCGTGACCGCGAGGGTCGCATCCTGTTGGCCAACCAGGCCTTCTGCCGGCACCGCAAACGTCCCTACGAGGAAATCGCCGGCAAGACGCTCCAGGAACTCTACCCGAAAGATCATGCCGCTCTGCTCTTGGAACAGCACCAACAGGTGGTAGAGACCGGCGAAAGCATGTCATTCGAACATGTCATTGCCGAGGCGGCCGACGAAGGACGGGCCGTGCTGGCCACACGGTTCCCGGTCCGCAATACCGAAGGCGAGGTCATCGGCGTCGGAACCATCGCCACCGATATTACCGAGCGCAAGGTGATGGAAACGGCGTTGCGCGAGAGCGAAGAACGTTTCCGGGCGTTCATCGACAATTCCATGGCCGGGATTTCGATGCTCGACTGCGATGGACGTTTTGTCATCGCCAACCAGGAAACGGCCGATCGTCTTGCCAACGGCCGTGTCGGCGATGTGATCGGGAAAACCGCGTTCGATCTCTTGCCGGCCAAGTACGCCACCGAATTTGCCGAGCAGAACCGGCATGTCCTGGAAACCGGGGAAAGTCTGCATGTTCCCTACGAACGGGCTGAGCCCAATGGCACCGCCCATTCATATCTGGCGCAGAAGTTCCCTGTCCGTGATGCCGAAGGCCAAATCGTCGGCATCGGGGTCATCGCTGCCGACATCACGGACGTCAAACGGGCGGAGGCTGCCGCCCGCGAGACGGATGCGCGTTTCCGTGCCTTCGTAAACAACTCCTCGGCAGCGGTCAGCATGCTGGATCGTGAAGGCCGTTTCATCCTTGCCAACGAGGAGTTGGCCAGCTGGATGGCTGACGGCAACGCCGAATCCCTTATTGGCAAGACGGTGTACGAAATCTTCGCGCCGGACGTCGCGCCGATCTATGCCGCGCAGGACCAGCGGATCATGGAGACCGGCGAGAGTGAGGAGATCCCCTACGAGTGGGACCACCCGGACGGGGAAACGCACTCCTACCTGGCTCAGAAGTTCCCAATCCGCAATGCGGAAGGAGAGATTATCGGACTGGGTGTCATAAGCACCGACATCACTGCCATTAAAAAGGCAGAAGCCGCGGCGCGCGAAACCGATGCCCGATTCCGAGCCTTCATCGAGAATTCCCCCACCTCGATCGCCATGCTGGATCGCGAGGGGCACTACATCGTCGCAAATCAGGAATTGGTCGAGCGTTTCAGGGTCGACGGCCCCGATGCCGTCATCGGAAAGACCGTCTTCGACTTCTTCCCGATCGAGAAGGCGGCGCAATACAGCGAACAGGACCAACGCATCATGGAAACCGGCGTCAGCGAACAGGTGTCCTACGAGATACCGCAAGACGCCGGTGTGGATCATTCCTACCTGGCCCAGAAATTCCCGATCCGCGACGGCGACGGTGAAATCGTCGGACTCGGCGTCGTCAGCACCGATATTACCGATCTGCGGCGGGCAGAAGCCGCCATACGCGAACGCGAAGCCCGATTCCAGGCTTTCCTCGACAATTCATCCGCGTTCATCTCGATGATGGATCTCGATCGTAAATTCGTCCTCGCCGGCAAAAAACTGGTCGAACAACGGGCGGACGGCGACCCCAACCGCATATTGGGGAAGACCATATTCGATTTCTTCCCGCCGGAGGAGGCTGCGAAATTCGACGAACAGGATCAACGAATTCTTCAAACCGGCCATCCGGAAGAGGTTTCCTACGAAATGCCCCATCCGGACGGTACGGAGCAATCCTTCCTGGCCGTCAAGTTTCCCGTCCGCGCAGCCGACGGGGAAATCATGGGATTGGGTGTCGTCACCACCGATGTCACAGCATCGAAGAAAGCCGAGACCGCCGTGCGCGAGCGCGAGGAGCTTTTCCGCGCCTTCATAAACAACACGCCGGCCGCGATCGCGGTTACCGACCCCGACGGCCGCTTTATCGTCGTCAATGACGAATTCGTGCGGCGGAGAAGGGAAACGAGCGCCAAGGCAGTGTTGGGGAAAGGGGTATTCGACTTTCTCCCGGAAGAGTTGGCTCAGGAAGCCGATCAGCAGGACAAGGAAGTCCTGCGGACGGGGAAGACTCTCGACGTGTCGTTCGAACTCGCACAACCCGACGGCTCGATACATTATTTCGAGGCGGTCAAATTCCCCATTCGGGATACGGCCGGTTCGATTTCCGCCGTCGGCCTCATCAGTATGGACGTCACCGACCGGAAACAGGCCGAGGACGCCAAGCAGGAAACGGCACGGCTCCTGCAGGCCGTCCTCGACAACTCGCCGACGGCCATCAGTCTGAAGGACACCGCGGGCAAACTGGTCCTGGTCAACGAACAGTGGCGGCGGCAATACGGCCTTTCGGACGAGGACGCCCTGGGCAAGTCGTTGATGGAACTCTTTCCCTACGACATTGCCGTCGAACTCCAGGAGTACGACAAGCGTGTCCTGGAGACCGGAATGGCCACAGAGTTCGAGATGGAACTGCCCGGCCCGGACGGCCTGCCCGAAACCGATATTGTCGTCAAGTTCCCGATTACCGGATCGGATGGCCGGATCACTGGAGTTGGTTCCATCGGCACCAACATCACCGAACGCAAACGGGCCGAGGAGGCTCTGCGGTGGTCGGAGCGCGACTTACGCGGCATCCTCGACAATATGGTCGATACCTTCTTCCGGACGGATCGCGAAGGGCGGATCATGATGATATCGCCCTCGGTCACCAATCTCCTCGGCGTCACTCCGGAAGAGGCCCTCGGACGGCGCTTCGACGAGTTTGTCGCGGCCCCGGACACCATGCCGAACCTGTACGATCTGGTGGCGACGGGAAGCGACGAGACTTCCGGTCATGAAATCCGGATGATTCGCCAGGACGGCGAGGAAGTCTGGGTTCTGACGACAGCCCGCAAATTCCTTGATGAAGACGGCGAGGCTGCCGGCATCGAAGGTGTGGCCCACGATATCACCATGCGCAAGCGGGCCGAGGAAGCCCTGGCGGAGAGTGAAGGACGCTTCCGCGATTTTGCCGAGGCGAGCTCCGACTGGATGTGGGAAACCGACGCCGAAGGAAGGTTCTCGTATATTTCCGAAAGGATCGTCGACGTCCTCGGCCTCAAACCGGGCCGGCTCCTCGGAAAGACGCGGGAAGAATTGGCCGAAGACGGAAAAGCGAACGTCGACTGGCAACGCTACAGGCGCCAGATCGATCAGAGGAAGCCGTTCCGGGATTTTCAATACGACACGGTCGATACCGACGGCGAAATCCGAACTCTCCGCATCAGCGGCCGGCCGAGGTTCGCAGAGGATGGAACCTTCCTGGGATACCGCGGAACCGGAAACGACATTACGGAAAGTCTGGCGACGGAGCGGCGGGAAGCAGAGACGAGGCAGCGTTTCCTTGATGCCATCGAGACGGTTCCCGTCGGTTTCGCACTCTATGACGTCGAGGACCGGCTGGTCCTTTGGAACCGGCTGTACGAATCATTCTCCTCGACCAGCGTGAACTTACGGGTTGGCGTCACCTTCGATGAGGTGTTGCGGACCAGTATCGAAGGCAGCCCGATCAAAGCTGCTGAGGGGCGTGAGAAAGAATGGATCGCCGAACGCGTGGCTCATCACAAGAACCCCAAAGGCCCCTTGGTGTTGAAGCGTGGGGAGAAGTGGCTCCAGATCCGCGAGCACAAGACCCCCGACGGCAGTATCCTTCTGATCATCGTCGATATATCCGACATTCGCCGGGCCGAGGAATCCTTGCGCGAGAGCGAACGCCAGCTTCGGGCCATCCTCGACAACATTCCCGACCTCGCCTGGCTGAAGGACCGCGACAACCAGATCATCACCGTCAACACCGTTTTCTCCCAGTCGTGCGGGCTATCCTTGGGCGAGTTGATCGGTAAGACCGATCTCGACATCTGGCCTCCGGAGTTGGGTAAGCTTTACTTCGCCGACGATCAGGAAGTCGTCGAAACCGGCAACCGCAAACGGGTTGAAGAACAGATTCAGCGTGCCGATGGAAACCGCATCTGGGTCGAAACGATCAAGGCTCCGGTCCTTGATGAGCACGGACAGGTCGTGGGAACGGTCGGTACGGCACGCGATATCACGGAACGCAGGAACGCCGAACAGGAACTTCGCAAGCTTTCCACGGCTGTCGAACAGAGCCCGGCCGCGATCTTCATCATGGATCCCGAGGGTACGATCGAATACGCGAATCCGAAGTTCTGCGAAACCACCGGATACTCGCTGGACGAGGTCGTCGGCCACACGCCCGAATTGCTCAGGACCGATTACGTGGAACCCGGGCAGTTCGAAAGGATGTGGCAGGCCATTACGACCGGCCAGGAATGGCGCGGCGAAATGCGGAATCGCAAGAAGTCGGGCGATCACTTCTGGACGTCTGTCGCCATTTCACCGATCACCGACGACAACGGCAAGATCACGCACCTCCTCAGCATAGCCGAGGACACGACCGAGAAGCGCCGTATGGACGAGCAGCTGCGGCATGCCCAGAAACTGGAGGCGGTCGGCACCCTGGCCGGCGGCGTGGCTCACGACTTCAACAACATCCTCACAGGCGTTCTCGGACATTGCTATATCGCGGTCGAGAAGCTGGAGAAGGAAAACCAGGTCCAGTTCAACCTGGAACAGATCCGCGTCGCCTCCAACCGGGCAAAGGATCTTGTTCAACAGCTTCTGGCCTTCAGCCGACGCCGCGAAGCCACCCTCAAGCCGGTCAAACTCCACGGCATCGTCGACGAAGCCGTCAAGCTTGTCCATGCCTCGATCCGCTCGGTCATCAAGATCCAATGGAATGTGGACGAGAATGCCGGCACCGTGATGGCCGACCCCACTCAGATTCACCAGGTCCTCCTGAACCTGTGCGGAAACGCCGCCGATGCCATTGGCGACGAGGCCGGGACGATCGACGTTTCGGTCGAGCGGATTGTCTCCGATGCCCCGATCGCGGTAATCGGCACCGATCTGCCACCTGGACACTATGCGCGGCTGAGAATTTCGGACAGTGGCTGCGGCATGGATGTCTACACCAAGAGCCGTGCCTTCGATCCGTTCTTCACGACCAAGCCGGTCGGTTCGGGCACCGGTCTGGGCCTCGCCGCCGTCCATGGAATCGTTCAGGATCACAGCGGCGGGATCCAGCTCGAAAGTAAGCCCGGCGAAGGAACCACCTTCAACGTCTACCTTCCCTGCGTCGATGTCGAGGAAGTGACGGCGGAACCGAAGCTCGAGACCGATTTCAGCGGATCGGAATGTATCCTCCTGGTCGATGACGAACGCATGGTCCTTCAGTCCATCGGCCCCTATCTCGAGCATTTCGGATACAAGGTCGAGCCCTTCACGACGCCGACTGCCGCGTTGGCCAGCTTCGAGTCCCGTCCCGACCAGTTTGACCTTCTCGTTACCGACCAGGTCATGCCCAACATGACGGGAGATGTCCTGGCGAAACGCGTAAGGGAAATCCGCCCCGATCTTCCGGTCATTCTATGTACCGGTTACGCCGCCCGCGCCGGCAAGAATTCGGGAGACAAGCTGGAAGTCGACAGAATCGTCGGCAAACCCGTCGAGCCGAGCGAACTCGGCAGAATCATCAGATCCATACTCGATGCGAGAACCGACGGAATGGATATCCCGTAACCGGCAAACACCGGGAATCAGAGCGAAAGAACGACACCAGCAAAAGCGCCAACGAAGAAAATGACCTCTCAACTCAACCCAAATGATGGCGTCCGAACCGTCCCGTCGACCGAATCCAAAGTTCTCGTCGTCGACGACGAGGATCTGGTGCGTTCGACGGTGGTCACCTACCTGAATTTCCGCGGTGTGGACTGCATGGAGGCCTCGGACGTGACCTCGGCCCTGGACACATTCGAGGAGAACAAGCAGGGGATCGACACAATATTGTCGGATCTCAAGATGCCGGGTCAGTCCGGTCTCGATTTCCTGGCCGAGTTGCGCGCTCGCGGCCACAAGGACGTCGAGTTCGTGATCATGACCGGCTACGCCGACACCGACGCAGCGGTTTCGGCGCTGCGCAACGGTGCCAGCGACTTTCTTCAGAAACCCCTGGATTTCGAGACCCTTTTCGGTGTCATCCAGCAAGCCCGCACCCGGTTCGCCTTACGGCGCTCGCAACGCGACTTCCGGATGGACCTCATCTCCAAGGTCAAGCGCAAGGCGACCGAGATCCGGAACCTCGCGGGCAGCGTGGATGCCGCCTACGAGGATTCGGTCCGCCATCTCGCTGTGGCTGCCGAATTCCGGGACACGGAAACCGGCGCTCACATCACCCGCATCGGTGCCTATTCAGAAATGATCGCCGATAAGCTCGGCTGGTCGATGAAAGCGTGCCATGAACTCGGCCTTGCCGCGCCGCTCCATGACATCGGAAAGATCGGGATCCCCGACAAGATCCTGATGAAGGAGGGGCCGCTGACATCCGAAGAATTCGAGGCCATCAAGGAACACTGCATGATCGGCCACAAGATTCTTTCGGTGTCCGAACAGCCGGTCATGTCCACCGCTGCGGAAATCGCCCTCGCCCACCACGAGCGGTGGGACGGGACCGGCTATCCGGCCAATCTCCACGGAACCGAAATCCCCCTGTCGGCGCGGATCGTCGCCATATGTGATGTCTACGACGCGCTGCGCTCACCGCGCCCCTACAAGGCACCCATAAGCCACGACGAGACGATCAACATCATTCTTCACGGCGACGGGCGGACGCGGCCGACCCAGTTCGATCCCGATCTGCTGGAAATCCTCTTCAAGAACGACAGGGATTTCGACGACATCTACACGCGGTCGCGGGAAAAGGACGGAAAGCTGTCCTGAAACAACGGCGGTATTGGTGCCTTAGGAAGCACGGCCGGAAGACCGGCTCTCGCGCGAATAGACGTAGAGTCCGCTGACGACGATGAGGGCCGCCCCGGCGATCGCCCAGACATCCGGCAGGTCCCCGAACAGGACGAAACCGAACGAGGTCGCCCAGATCAGCCGGGAATACTCCAGCGGGCTGATGACGGCCGCCGGCGCCGCCCGGAAGGCCAGGATCAGCGCAAAATGATTGGCGCCGCCCAGCGCCCCGAGAAAGATCATCAACGCCCAACCTTCGAAATCCGGCTGGACCCAGTTGAACGGGACGATGGCGCTCATCAACAGCGCCCCGACCGACGCCGTGTAGACCAGGGTGGTCAACGAGGAATCCGTGCGGCTCAATTGCCGCGTCGTGATCATGTAGAGGGCGTAGAGAAAGGCCGTCGCCAGCGGGAAGACGGCCCAGCCCTGGAAGATTCCGGCGCCGGGCCGGATGACGATCAAGGCACCGGCAAACCCCACCAGCACGGCCATCCAGCGGCGCGCCCCGACCTGTTCGCGCAGCAGGGGCACCGACAGGGCCGTGACGAAAAGCGGGGCCAGGAAAAGGATGGTGCTGGCCTCGGCCAACGGGATTTCCTTGAGCCCGAAAATGAAGGTGATGGTGGCCCCCAGAAGCATGGCCGAACGCAGGAGCTGGGTGCCCATCCGGCGGGTCCTGACCAGAACCGGCAAGCGCGGCCCGAGCACCACCATGACCGGCAGAGCCTGAAACAGGTAGCGGGCCCAAACGATCTGGAAGACGGGATAGGACTGCGACAGGTACTTGGAAATGGCGTCCATCATGCTGGCGAGGAGTATCGACACCAGCATCCACAGGATGCCGCGCTTGAGATCGCTCACCCGGACACCTTCTTCCAGACCCTGCACATTTGAGATAAAGCTCCGCTCCCTGA
>NPIG01000344.1_pt2 | contig 14409 bp, 15 predicted proteins | sample 8637441 | NCBI WGS metagenome assembly NPIG01 (sample SAMN07420675, study PRJNA396082) | bioreactor metagenome | isolation source: sample BR6 brine-fed electro-methanogenic bioreactor BR | place: Japan: Kochi | collected 2016-06-14 | reverse complement strand
TGTTGCCCCGACAATGGTGGGCAAGGACGTAACCCTTGCTGACCAAGGCTTACAGCCCCTCTACCCACTAACTAAGTATTAGGCACTCCACCCCATGACCAGCCTGACCGGGCCTTTGCGGCCTGTGCTGGCATGGTGAGCATGATGGACCTATGGCAAGGCCAGCACCGCGTGACTGGGTTAGGTGAGGGGTGAGCGATGATGTTTTGATGGACCGCAGAGAGCCTCAGGAGAGCCAGCATGGACCGAAAGGTCCATGGGGGCTACCAGGGTAGCGGGGAAGGGCTTCGGGGATGTGGGGGAGAGGATGTTCTTGGCGGGTGTTTGTCTGGATCTGGAAAAAGACCCGGAATTACGAGGAACTGAGGAAACCGAATAAATGAGCTTCAACACCTAGCAGACAAGCCGTTACACTTCGGTAGCCATACTGAGGTCCAGTACAATTTCTGGAGGTGTGTGATGCCGAAGAAGTGGGTTGCGTTGATTACCCTTTCATTCGTTTTGATTACCGGAACAGCTCTAGCCCAGACTAGCTCCATCAAGCCCAATTTCTACTCTTCAACAGATGTCATCGAAAAATGGAACGCAGTGAAGAAAGGCACGTCTCGGGAGGAGGTTGTAGACCTCCTATCTAAGGAAGGGTGGAAACTCGATGCAATTGATCCTGCACTCTCAGTAGCTGGAAAATACGACCTTTACAGCGCAGTTGTCGCACCGGGGGTGAAGAACTACCTAGCGGTTCCGCAGGGAAACGACGTGCAGCCGGTCCAATTCCAAGCGATATACCACGCTTTGCAGAGAGGGTACCCAGGGAAAACTTCGGTTGTCCAAGCTGGCCTGTTCGATAAACTCCCTACAAAAGAAGAGATTAAGAAAGCGATCCTTGACGGGATACAAGCCTCGATTGATGCGATATGTGAAATGCGGGCACGCCCTCGGGAAATTAGGGCGAAAGCAAATGCATTCGATATCGTTGAAGTCGAAGCGACCTGGGATTCAGCGGAAGTCTGCGGACGCTGAACGAGATGCGGAGGACCGCCCCGGCACGCCGTTATCGGCGACGGGGGATGGAGGGCGGAAACCTGAAAACGGGAAGCAGGGCCAATGGCCGTTGATAGGCAAGCTGGCCTGAGGAGTGGGCAAGTGGATGGTGAGGCGAGGGGCAAAGAAGATCACCTTGCCTAAAACCTTTAAAAAGCCATGCGCGGAAGCGCACTGTTTTCTCAGAAATTACTTTTTTACAAAACATAACTCATTTCCCCATTAACTATTTTACCGGGCAGACGGATACCGTCCTCTATCCCTTGGTGAGAGCGGGTTTCGGCATTTGAAGGCGTACCGCAAACCACCCGCCCCACGTACCGCAAACCACCCGTCGAAATTGCTCCCCGTACCACAAACCACCCGCATTTCTGTTCAAACCGTACCGCAAACCACCCGTTGGGGCGTAGTGGTGGAGGCGATACGTCTGCCGACGAACACGACACCGTTTGCATCCGGAAATTCTGCGTCGTACTGGATTGGCGAACCGACACTGGCGTTGTGCGCGTTTATCCTGTTTAGGCGGTCCCGGATGCGATACCGCAGTTCCCGAGGTTTTGCGGCCCTGATGCCGAGGGCATTGGCCGCGTTCTTCAGGGTCCGTTTTCCCGCCTTTGCTTTTGTGTTGGGGCTTCTATTTCGCCTAACTTCCGAGCCGACGAAGTTCTCGAGCCAAAGGTAGCTTAGAAAAGTGGCTTCTTGCCCATTGGGAAACGGTATGGGGATACGGACGTAATAGCCGTTACGCAGAGCCGTAGCTGCGACCAGATCGGGATTGACCTGGACCTTGACGTGCCGGTTATCTGCGATTTCCCAGGTTGTAACGATTGGCCCGAATGATTTCCGAACGTGGCTGGCCTGTCGAGGCAAATCGGGGCAGTGCCACTGCCGAAACTCGACGTGAGCTGACGACCAGAGTTCCAGTGTCTTGCGAAGTCGTTTCCGGGACCGACCGTCAGGATCGTTACCGAAGAGGCATACCATATCGCTAAGGGATTGGAACTCCAGCAGAGCTGGCGAGCCGCCGTAACCATTCTGCCGTTCTCTTACGATGCCCAGGCTGTAGACCAGCTTAAGCGCGGTTTGCACATCTACCGTGGGATATCCCCCACCACATTCTTGGTTTCGTTCGTATTCACTGACTAGATCGAGAAGCGACCACTCCGCGGCGGCAGACAACCGGTCTCGTAATTGCTCCATCTCCAAACCGCCCGAAGGCCATATGGCATCATGATTCCAACGACTACCGAACGACCGAGTTCTGCGGCTCAGGTCTACGTACTGGCCGTATGAAATTAACCCCTCAGCGAGAGCTGGACGATACTCATCGATATCCTCATCGGTATCGCTTTCATCTTCGGCATCCCAATGCTCTTTCCATCGCAATCGCGCGACAAACTCTCGACAGGCTGCCATACCCGCCGCATGACCGGCCTCGCGACCGGAAACGTCGTGGGTCAGGTGTAGCAGGAGCAAGAAAATTTCCCAATCGTACGTGCCAGGAGGCCGGACCTCGCCACCGTTGGGGAAGGACAGAACGACACGCGGTCGCCCCTGCCGATCCGGATGCCCCTCGATCCGTTGCGGATTCGCGGGGCGCAGATGGCGGAAGCAAAGAGGAAATGATACAAAATTCCGGTTAATTGTAATGTAGTTGTTGGATAAATGGTGGTCAGCTATAATTGTCATGCTGAAAACCTCTGCTTGTTGGGGGTTATTAGTGTCGCCTTATTAAGCACCTCGGGCCGCATCTCCTACAAAAATGCGGCCCATTCCTTTTATTATTCTTGTTAATAGTGTATAAAAATATCTAGTTTTTTCACTCGTACATTTCCTCCAACTAAGTCTTCGGCCCGCCATTTCCTGTTCTGGCGGGCCTTTTTTCTGACTATTCGTCATCGTCCCATGCCGTCGGACGGTCGAACGGATCGGCCAGGGGATGGCGTTTCGGCTTGGGTCTCGGCTCGGGGAGGCCGGGATATTCGAGGCCTCGTGAGGCCAGCCATGCCTCGACGTCCCGTTCGTCCCAAACTCGCATCCGATCGCTGAGATGGGCACCCGCCGGAAAACCGTTGTATTCAATGATCCTGTAGAGGTGCGGCCATGAGGTGACGATGCCCATCTGCCGCAAATGCTTGAATCGTACGAAAGCCATCGTGTACTCCTGCGTTGACTAATAATTGTTTATGTGCGCATAATTATATACCATGAGTTGAGAGCCGCAATGATGGTACGGGGTGGAGTTCCGAGGATCGGTTTTACTGGGGATCGCCAGACCGCATGCGGTCGCACATCTTCAGGCGTTTTTCCGCTGCAACAGCAGCATCGAGCCACGTTGGATCTAAAGGAAGATCGAGTTCATCCGTAACGATCTTGGAAGTAACAGCGTGGTCACGGCGCGGGTCTTTCCGTATGTCCCGAATGATCTGGATGAGGAGTTCACGTTCTCGGGTGCCCGGATGCAGTTGCTGCCACTGGTCTTTCGGATATCTGCAGTAAATCTCCAGCTCCTTTAGAGGGTCGTAATCTGGCATCGTTTTCTCCTGTTTGGCTTAGGCCGCGTCGGTATCCGTAATGGCACGGTGACGCAGCGTCATGGCGTGTTCCGATTTCTGCGCCTGATAGGCGTCGCGATATCGGTGGAAAAGGTGGTCGGCTTCTGACGCGCCTTCTTTGTTGCGATAGAGCTGCCAAGCGACGACGCGTCGCACGATCCTGCGATCAAGGCCTGCGTCCTTTGCCATTTTGTGGAACGGCTTCTTAGCGTCGGACAGCGCATTGATCTGGTTCTCGATGGCGATAATTCCGTCTACCGCCTTGACCAGTGCCGACCGCTGATCCGGCGTCAGGTCGTCGCGTTCCGTCGCGTCACTCGTTCCGTCGCGATGTGAACCGTTGGTTTTGGACATAGCTTTCCTACCTCCAGAACTAGGGGTTGCTAGAGCATGGGCGGAATCTCGTTCCGCCTGTTCGCGCGATATGATTGGGCTACAATTTCACGAACGGGGAGGTACCGCGATTCGCATCCCACCTTTGACGAAGGACTTGCGAATCAAGGGAACGCCGCACGGGCATCGAACGCCCAGCGACGGTATCGGAATAGGTCACGGTTTTCGTCTCCGCCAACAGCTTGATAGACGAAATCACAAAACGCTGGAAAGTCGCCAGCTGAGATTTTTGCTTCTCCGGGCCGGAACATGTCAAAGATATCAAGGCAGCCAAAAACTAAATAGCTAGTCGGGTCATCGCGTGGGGCGCCTGTGAATAGAGGTACGTTCGGAAGGGCTGTTTCTGCACGCGCCGAATACGTCCGCAATTTGTTCGCTATCTCCTGGATCTTTTCTGCGTAGTCGCCACGGCCTATCTCGTCGAGCGGGAAAACCTCGCGACGCCCCCATTCGCCAAGCACATTGATTGCATCGGCAGCAGCCGCGCACGATTTTACGAGCTTCTTCAGAGCAGCACGTGTTTCGGCCGTTTTAACGCCATCCAGATCACCTAGAAGGTATTCTTCGCAGAGACCGTGGATTTCCTTCTCGGCTGCTGCGCGTTTGTCCTCGGCAGGTTTGAGAATGTCGAGGGCGGCTTCGACGTGCTCTTGGATGATCGTCGTCATCGGCCTCTCAGCTTCTCCAACATGTATACGAACGAAGCCCCGCCACCAATGGGGCAGCGGGGCTGCATTTTAGCCTATGTCGGGGAAGATCAGGAAGCCGCAGCGGCCTCCTGCGCCTGCTCCTCTGCTGATGCCGATGCCGACGCTGTTTCGTCCTTTGCCTTTGCCTTCGCCTTGCGGGCCTTGGCCTTCTCGGCTGCGGGCTGCTCGACGGCGATGAAGCCCCTCTCGGCGTCCCAATTGATCCCGGCGCGGCTGCCACCAGCGGCGAGATACTCGGACACGGTCATGCCCGTTTTGTACAAGGCGAACTCGCCATGCGAACGGCTACCGGGTCGTTTCGGGTTATCGTCAACCAGAACGCGAATAACGTACTCGTCGGGGTATTTAATCTTGGTGGCCATGGTGTGTCTCCATATCTGGCTAGTGCTTTGAAATTTCATGTTAAAAGCGTAAGCCGGAAGGATCGCGAATAGCAATGAAGAAATGCGACTTATGGTAGAAAATATACCCCAAGCAGGTCTAAAATTGCCTCTGTTACCCCGGTAGCACCTGCATTCGGAATAGCCGTTATCGGCTCGCACCGAGCACAGGCACGGGCTTGCTAACGCATTGTAATTGTTGGGGAAAATTGGCGACCCCGGCAGGATTCGAACCTGCGACACCCAGATTAGGAATCTGGTGCTCTATCCTACTGAGCTACGGGGCCGCTGCGACGTGTTCGCCGTCGGCGCGGTTATAACATGAAAGCGGGACCCTTGGTCAGCCCCGCTTTTCATCCGTCGTCACCGGGGTCCGCCGGATCAGTCGTCGAAGATCTTGTTCAGCGGGACCGTGTAATAGAGCGACAGGGTCTCGGTGCCCGGATTGTGTTCGCTGAGGTGGGCGTTGGAATAGTGCGACAGCGCCAGGCCCAATCGCGAACGGTCGTCGAAGCGGTAGGCGAACTCGATCTGCGAGCGGAACTCCAGCGGATAGTCGAGGTCGAGGGCGTCGTCGCCGCCGAAATAGAGATGCGGTGCGAAGCTGGGAGTCACGACGACGCGCCGCCCGAGGAAGATGTCGAGCAGGATGCCGGCGCCGAGGAACCCGTGGCCGCTGGTCGCGGCACCGGCCGCGACGAAGGGGCGGAGATGCCAGAACTCGTAGTCGGAGCGGTATTCGATGCGGAACTCGGCGCCTTCGTCCTTCTGGCGGTTGAAGTCGAAATAGCCGACGCCGAATGACAGGAAATCCGGATCCTTGGCCTGCGCCGAGCCGATGGTCCCTGCCATGCCGAGCAAGGCCAAGGCGGCGATCGCGAACGTCCAACCCCGAACCATGGAACCCCCAAGAAAAAACCCACGCTGTCCGCATCTTACGGAATGACGCGCGTCATGCAAGAAGATCGACCTTTAATCTTTTGTCCGGTGCCGGGGGGCGCCTAGGTGCCGCGCTCCTTGAACCACTCGGTGGCGGCAACGAGGCCGGCACGGATTCCGGGTTCCAGGACCGCATGGCCGGCATCCGGAACCAGGGTCAGGCGGCTTCCCGGCCAGGCGCGGGACAGGGCTTCGGCGGTGGCCGGCGGGCAGACCATGTCGTAGCGGCCCTGGACGATGTCCAACGGCAGATGGGTGATCGGGGCCAGGTTTGCGAGAATCGGCCGGCCGGCCAGGAAAAAGCCGTTGATGAAGTAGTGGGCACTGATTCGGGCCAGGGCCAGAGCCGTCCGATCGTCGCCGGCGTGTCGCGAGGATCCGTCGAAACGGGGCGGCGTCAGGGTCGAGCAGGAGGCCTCGTAGGTCAGCCAGGCCCGCGCCGCCGGCAGGTGCAGGCCGGGGTCGGGGTCGATCAGGCGGCGGTGATAGGCGTCCAGAAGGTCGCCGTGCTCGGCCTCGGGGATGGCGGCGAGGAAAGCGCGCTGCGCTTCGGGGAAGAAACGGCCCATTCCGTGCAGGAACCATTCGCCCTCCTCTGCGGTTCCCAGGAAAACGCCGCGCAGGATGAATCCGCTGCAGCGCCCGGGATGCTCGATGCCGTAGGCCAGCGCAAGGGTCGCTCCCCAGGAGCCGCCGAACACCAGCCACCTGGAGATTCCAAGATGGCTGCGCAGGGCTTCCATGTCGGCGATCAGGTGGGCCGTCGTGTTGGCGGCGATTGCGGCGTGCGGGGTCGAGCGGCCGCAGCCGCGCTGGTCGAAGAGAATGATGTTGTAGTGACGGGGGTCGAAGAAGCGGCGGTGAAAGGGGGCACAGCCGGCACCCGGGCCGCCATGCAGATAGACGACCGGCTCGCCCTCGGGATTGCCGGCCTGCTGCCAATAGATCCGGTGACCTCCGTCGCGGTCCAGCATGCCCTCGGCGAAGGGCTCGACGGTCGGAAACAGGGAGTCGATCCGATGGTTCATGCACTCAGTCCCGGATTCAGCCGCGTTCTCCCGACTTTACGCGGTCATGACCGTAAAGGGGAGTTCGGTCGTGACGGCGCCTGTCTTTTTCACGAGATGGAAGCGATATCCCATTGTTTTCCCATGGTGGTTTGATCCCGGCCCGATTCGGGACTATATGCGCAGCGTGGCCGGGCTGCGGCGCCGCCACTTCATCCGAATACCCCTCCAAAAAATCCTGACGGAAAGAACCACGAGAATGTCCCGACCCAGCTTGACCGTTTACCTGTCCGGCGAGATCCATACCGATTGGCGTGAGCAGATCCAGAAAGGCGTGGCCGAAGCCGGTCTGCCGGTCGAACTCCTGGCGCCGATCACCGAGCATGAAGCCAGCGACGACTGCGGCGTCGACATCCTGGGCGAGGAACCGAACGCCTTCTGGAAGGACCACAAGGGCGCGATGGTCAATGCCATCCGTACCCGGACGTTGATCCAGCGCTCGGACGTGGTCGTCGTGCGATTCGGCGACAAGTACAAACAGTGGAACGCCGCCTTCGACGCCGGCTATGCCAGCGGTATCGGCAAGCCGGTCATCACCCTGCATGATCCGGCGATCAATCATCCGCTGAAGGAAGTGGATGCGGCCGCCCTGGCGGTGGCCGAAACGCCCGAACAGGTCGTGCGCATTCTCGCCTACGTGATCGACGGGACCCTGTAGGGGCGCTCTAGCTCTCGGCTGATCCGGCCGTGCCGATGTAGGTGGACGGCTGCCAGGTTTCCATCAGCTTGGCGAAGTCGTTGCCGGGCAGCGGCTTGCTGAAATAGTAGCCCTGGGCGAAGTCGCAATCGCGGCTGCGCAGGAATTCCATCTGGGCATCGGTTTCGACGCCTTCGGCGACGACGTCGAGATTGAGGCTCCGGGCCATGTTGATGATGGCTTCGACCAGGGCCGCGCTGTCGGGATCGGTGGTGGCGTCCTGAACGAAGATCTTGTCGATCTTCAGCACGTTGACCGGGAAGCGCCGGAGATAGCTCAGCGATGAATAGCCGGTCCCGAAGTCGTCCACTGACAGGCTGATCCCCATCTCGCGGAGGGATTCGAGAGTCTCCTTGATCTCGGGAATGTCGGCCATCAACAGGTTTTCGGTGATTTCCAGTTCGAGGTAGGTTGGATCGATCCGCGTGTCGTCCAGGATCTCGGAAACCGCCTCCAGCAGGGCCGGTCCGCGGAACTGCCGGCTCGAGACGTTGACCGAGATGCGGGACGGGTTCAGGCCGGCCTTGATCCATTTCTGGGCCTGGCGGCAGGCGGTCTTCAGCACCCATTCGCCGATCGGCGCGATCAACCCGATCTCCTCGGCCACCGGGATGAACTTGTCGGGGCCGACGGTGCCCAGTTCGGGGTTGCGCCAGCGCAGGAGCGCCTCGGCCCGGACCATTTCGCCGCTGCGCAGGTCGACCATCGGCTGGAAGCACAATTCGAACTCATCACGCTCCAGGGCATGACGGATCTGGGTTTCCATGCTGGCCCGGATCAGCGCCTTCTCGTTGAGCTCGGGGGTGAAGAAGCGGAAGTTGTTCCGGCCCAGCTCCTTGGCCTGATACATGGCCGAATCGGCATTGCCCATCAGCTGGTCCGGATCCTGGCCGTCCTCGGGCCAGATCGTGATGCCGAGGCTGGCCGACAGGAAAACCTCGCGACCGTCGAGCCGGAAGGCCGGTTCGAAGGCATCGAGGATCTTCTGGGCCACCGGCTCGGCATCGATGCCGCCGGAAAGGCTGGGAAGGATGACGGTGAACTCGTCGCCGCCGAGACGGGCGACGGTGTCGCAGGCGCGCAGGCAGTTGCGGATTCGGTTGCCGGCCTCGCGCAGGACCATGTCGCCGGTGGCGTGACCCAACGTATCGTTGACCGACTTGAACCGGTCGAGGTCGATGAACAGCAGTCCGACGCTGGTACCCTCGCGCTTGCACGATGCCGTGGCCTGGGCCAGACGGTCGAGAGCCAGGGCCCGATTGGGCAGCCCGGTCACCTCGTCGTAATTGGCTTGCTGGATCAGGCGCCGCTCATATTCCTTGCGCAGCGAGATGTCTTCCTTGACCGCCAGATAGTGGGTCGTGCTGCCGTCCGGCGAGGTGATCGGCGAGATCGAGGCGTATTCCCAGAAAAGATCGCCGTTCTTCTTCTTGTTCAGGAATTCGCCGCGCCATTCCCGGCCCGCGGTCAGGGTCCGCCACATTTCCTCGAACCGCTCGGGCGGCGTCTTGCCGGAGTTCAGCAGGCGCGGGTTCTTGCCGAGCACTTCGTTGGCCGTATAGCCGGTGACCTGGACGAATTTCTGATTCACGTATTCGATGGCGCCATCGGTGTCGGTAATCACCACCGAGGCCGGGCTCTGTTCGACCGCCTGCGACAGCTTGCGCAGGTTCTCCAGCATGTTCTGGCGCTCGGTGATGTCGATGATCGTGGACTGGGCGGCCGGGGCGCCTTTCCAGTTGACGACCCGAACCTGCGTTTCGAGGAGCAGCGGCTGGCCATTGCGCCGGCGGCCCCGGAATTCGTAGCGTGCCGGCGCCGAAAGCCCGCCCATGCGGTCGGCGCAGATGCGGCGGATCCGCGCAACCTCGTCGGGATGGTAGAGGGGATCCAGGGTGTCGAGCTCGACGATCTGGCCCGGGTTCTCATAACCGAAGATGTTGGCGAAGGCCTGATTGGCGAACAGCGGTTTGCCGTTGCGGTCGATGACGATGCCCAGCAGCGAGCCCTCGATGAGATTGCGGAAACGCTCTTCGCTCTCGCGAAGCTCCATCTGGACCTTCTTGCGCCGGGTGATGTTCGAGGCGACGCCGATGACACCGGTGATCTCGCCCTTCTCGTCCCGGGTCGGGGAAAACGTACATTGGAAGGTCGCGCTGCCGATTTCGACGACGGCCTGCACGAATTCGCCTTCCAGGGCGCGGCGGATGTAGCGGATCAGGTCCTGGTTCTTGGCGTAGAGGTCGAAGATCGAGCGGCCGACCATCTCGCCGGGGCGCATGTCCAGGGCATCGAGGCTCTTGCCCTCCGACAGGACGACGGTGCCCTCGGCGTCGGTCGAAAACAGGATGACCGGTACGTTGGTGACGACGGTGCGCAGCCGATGTTCGGAATCCCTGAGCGCAATCTCCGCCCGCCGTCGTTCGGTGATATCGCGGGCCGTTCCGAGCACGCCGGTGAACAGGCCGGTGTCAGGGTCGTAGACCGGTAGGCCGCTGACCAGGAAGTGTTTCTCGTTGCCGGCGCGGTCCTCCATGGAGAAGGCGACGTCGCGGAACGGCGATTTCCAGTCGATTTCGATCGGTGTCCCGTCCTCGTCCGTGAACTGCCCGAGATCGGTGAGACGGCGGCCGACGAGTTCCAGCGAATGAAAGCCGAGAACCTCGAAAACCCGAAAGGACATGAAGGTGAGACGGAAGTCGCTGTCGGTCTCCCACACCCAGTCCGAAACCAGGCGCGTGATGTCGTCGAGGCGTCGCACCAGATCCGTCCGGCTGCGGCCATCCCCTTGCAGGCCGTCGCCTTCTCCGGTCAGGCCGGCACCGCCTTTTCCAATCTTCCAATCAGGCATGTCAGCTCGAGGTGATCTCGAGTTCCCGGATCGCCGCGAGATACTCCCTTTTCCGTTGCCAGAGGCGGAGGACCTTGCTTGCGGCCTCCTGTGTCATGTGGTCATAGAGATTCAACGTCCGGCGCAGGTCGCGCTGAAGAGTCTGGCGCAGATGGGGCCGCGCCTTTCTTGACAGCGAGAAGATGGAGGCAAAAACCACCTTTTCCAGGGCGACGGCCTTGCAGGCGATGGCCAGGCCTTCTCCACCGGGTTCGAACAGCATACGCATGACCAGCTTTTCCGGCAGGACCGTGAGCTGTCCGAACACCGATACGAACAGCGAGACCTCGCCGTCCTCGAGGATGTGCAGCAGGAGTTCCGGCGTGGCTTCCTTGGATTCGACCAGGGAGGCGGCCAATTGGGTCCGCTTCTCCCCCTGCTTCCGTTCGATGTCGTCGGCTTCCAGTTCTTCGAAAACGGCGCGTTCGAGCAGGTCGTCGACGGTTTCCTGGTCGAGTTCGAACTTCTCGAGGATGACCTTGCGCAAGGCGGCCGAAACCCAGAGGAACATCCGCTGGGCCAACTCCGAATCCAGTTCCTTGCGTCGTAGGATCGGTTCCCGGAAGGTGTCGACCCGCCGGGATTCCTCGACGATCAATTCCATGGTGGCCTTGGAGATGCAGGCGTTTTCGTTCTCGAGAAGTGCCTTGATGACACTTTCGTTGCCGTGCTTGACCAGGGCATCCGAGACGATCTCGCTCACTTCATAGCGGATGGCGATGGCAAGCTGGTGTTCGAGGGTTCGGTTGCGGATGACCTCGACCAGCGTTGCGTCCTTGAGTACCTCGCTTTTCAGTAGTACCGGATAGGCGACCTCGATCTCGTCGTTAGCCAGCAGGCTTACGAGTTCACCCGGCGCTTCCTTGCTCTCGGCGACATAGGAACTCACACGCTTTCTGACCGACATTTCCACATCGCGGATGATGCGATGAAGGATATCGAACATAAGCGCCCGCTCGCGAGCAGTCAGGACCTGTGATTCGCTCGCGAACAGGTCACTGACGGTTTCCGCCAGTGCCGTCCTGCCTTCCACCGATTTCTGACGTGCGAGCCGGAAAAGTTCCTCTATATCAATAGGTTTTTCAGCGTTCATTGGCCGGGACAAGGTCTCACCAGTTGGTCGAGGCGATACTAGCCCAATTTCGCGCGCGGCCCAAACCCTAGGTCGCATTCGACGGGTACAACTGTAAAAAAAATTTCCACGGGCTTTTTCTAAAAATTATAGAAAATTTTATGGAACGGGCATAAGCCGGCATTGCCGGCGGCATTCCGTCGGCCCCCGTGTCCGGGCAGGGGAACGCGCATCGGTAGAATTTCCGATCGGAGTGCCGGCCGGTCGATATTTCGGAAATCAGACCTCGACGGAGTCGACGAGATCGCCTTCGGCGTCGAAACAGACGGCGATCAGCGAACCGCCGAACCCGCACCCTCCGTCGATGGACGCCGTGAACTCGCCGAGCAGGATTCCGCGGTGGCGGCTGTCGAAACCGCGAACCACCCGTCCGAATCCGCAGAAGGGTTCACGGATCGCGTCGAAGGAGGTCGCACCCCACCAGAAGCTGTCATACTGCTCGGACAGCGGACGCGAAATGTCGACTCCGGCGTTGACCAGCAGCAGCGTGTTGTCTTCGGTGAAGGCGGCTCTCCTCAGTGCGCTGAGCAGGGCGTTGTGGCCGTCGGCCGCCCGCATGGCCTTGCGCAGCCGGCTGGTCCATTCGGTCAGCGCGACCGCCCCCTTCGCGGCGGCATGGATTCCCTCCTTGGCGTTCGATCCGTAGGCGCGAACCGTCGCCTCGACTCCGTGGTCGAACATCCAGGTCAGCACTTCGGACGGGTTGATCGCGAACTGGATCTGCAGCAACCGGTGCCACATTTCCTCCTGGCTGCCGCGCAAGAATCCGAAATCCGCGCAGTCGGCGCCGGGGCGCGCCAGAAGGGCGCGCCGGAACAGCAGGATTTCCTGCAGGGTTCCGAACACATTTGGGCCGTGCCCCATCAGGTTGCCCAGATAGACAAGGTTGTCGCCGGCCGCGATCCGGTCGAGAAGCGCAGCATGGAGGGCCTGCAGGCGATCGGCCTCGCCGTGTACCGAGCCGACGACCCAGGTCAACCGCCCGGCGGGAAGACAGGTGAAGACGTCCTTTTCGGACATTTTCCAGGCTCCCCTACGGCCTGTCGGCGAGTACGGTTTCCCGGGGGTGTCGGATCGGTGTCGACCCGAAACCGGCCCCGTCGCATATTCGATTCACCGTAGGCTTATTATCCGCCACGAACATCTTCCCCCTCCATCGCGGCCTTTTTCCTGCGGGGCGCCGGCAGTTTCCGGCTGCCTAAACCAAGGGCGCTCCGACTATATAAGATTTCGGAGCGCCCGGCATTGGTCTACTGGAATCGGTGGTCGTGTCGGCTACGCCGCCATCAACATTTCTTCCAGCCGTTCGGCCGCCTTGTCACGGTCGATCTTCTCGACGGCGGCGAGTTCGCAAGCCAGGCGATCGAGCGCCGCTTCGTAGATCTGGCGTTCGCTGAACGACTGGTCCGGCTGATCGACCTTGCGGTGCAGGTCGCGAACGACCTCGGCGATCGAGATGGGGTCGCCGGAATTGATCTTCGCCTCGTATTCCTGGGCGCGACGGCTCCACATGGTCCGTTTGACACGGGCCCGTCCCTTCAGCCGGGTCAGGGCGTCCTTCATCACCTTCTGGGTGCTGAGCCGGCGCAGGCCGGATGTCGGGGCTTTGGCCAGCGGGACGCGCAGCGTCATGCGGTCCCGATTGAACGAGATTACGACGAGATCGAGGCTCTCACCCGCGATCTCCCGGGATTCCACACCCTCGACGCGGCCAACGCCGTGGGTGGGGTAGACGACCATATCGCCAGTTTTGAAGTCCATTTTCTCCGCCATTCTGAGTCTTTGCCTCAAGAGCATAAAAAACCGCGCACGCGCCGCACCAAACAACTGCGCGCGCTTATGATTGAATCACGTTGGCGCGTCTCCCATTTCGCGAATGTACACGGGTAAAAAACCCAGGGGCGCCTTGTTTTCCGGCAACCCCAAACAGCCAAAACCGGCCCCGGGGGGCCAGTTCAGTGTGTTATATATAACACAAATCTGTAAAAAAACCTACCCCGGGTGACCAGTTTTTGTTGATCACCCGGCTGGCCGTCATCCGATTGATTGCGGTCAGGATCCCTTGCCAGGCTTCTCGCTCAGGTATTGCAGCTTGTCCGGCTTGTCCTTCCACTCCTCTGAATCAGAGGGGGACTCACCCTTTCGGGTAATGTTCGGCCAGCTCTTTTCCTGCGAAAATACTCGATTCCGCTCCAGCCAGTCCTCGATTCCGGGTTCGGTGTCGGGCACGATGGCTTCGGCGGGGCACTCTGGTTCGCACACTCCGCAGTCGATGCACTCGTCCGGATTGATGACGAGGAAATTCTCGCCCTCGTAGAAGCAGTCCACCGGACAGACTTCCACGCAATCCATAAACTTGCATTTGATGCAATTCTCGGTGACGACGTAGGTCATGGGAACCCCGTTATTCCAAATGTCACAATCGCGCCGCCGCGCAAATCAGACCCGATTACTTAAGCGAACGGCCGTTCGTGTCAAGTCGCGCGAGCACGCGTTGGCGAGCTTCACCGCTTTCGCGGTCGGAAACATAGAGGAGACCGGCGATTCGCCGGACCAGTCCCGCTTCATAGTCGTGGATGGATCCGTCGGCAAGGGCGACCTCCCA
>NPIG01001188.1_pt1 | contig 14418 bp, 14 predicted proteins | sample 8637441 | NCBI WGS metagenome assembly NPIG01 (sample SAMN07420675, study PRJNA396082) | bioreactor metagenome | isolation source: sample BR6 brine-fed electro-methanogenic bioreactor BR | place: Japan: Kochi | collected 2016-06-14 | reverse complement strand
CCCATCGGCATCGAAATGGCCCAGGCCCACCGTCATCTCGGTGCTCGCGTGACGGTGCTGGAAATGGGCGCCATCCTGCCCAAGGACGATCCCGAACTGGTCGCGATCCTGCGCGCCCGCCTGATCGAGGACGGCGTCGAACTTCGCGAAGGGACCAAGGTGGTCGGCGTCGAGAAGACGGCATCCGGCGTCGCGGTCCGCATCGAGGACGAGAACGGCGAAAGCCGGGTCGACGGTTCGCATCTGCTGATCGCCGCCGGACGCCGCCCCAATGTCGACGGTCTCGGTCTCGACGAGGCCGGCATCAGTCATTCCCGCACCGGCATCGAGGTCGACGCCCGCCTGCGCACGACCAACAGGCGCGTCTTCGCCATCGGCGACGTCGCCGGCGGCTTCCAGTTCACCCACATGGCCGGCTATCACGCCGGGATCGTCATCCGCAACGCCCTGTTCCGGTTGCCGGCCAAGGTCGATACCCGTGCCGTTCCCTGGGTCACCTATACGGCGCCCGAACTGGCCCAGGTCGGCCTGACCGAGGCGCTGGCGCGCAAGCAGGTCCCCGAGTCCGATCTGCGCATCCTCCGCTGGTCCTATGCCGAGAACGACCGGGCCCAGGCCGAGGCCGAAACCGACGGCCTGGTCAAGGTGGTGACGACCCGCAAGGGCAAGGTGCTGGGCGCCGGCATCGTCGGCCCCGCCGCCGGCGAATCCATCCAGACCTGGATCCTGGCCATCTCCAAGGGCATCAAGATCGGTGCCGTCGCCTCGATGATCGCGCCCTACCCGACGCTCGGCGAGGTCAACAAGCGGGCGGCCGGAAGCTTCTACACCGCCAGCCTGTTCAGCCCGCGCACCCGCTCCATCGTCCGTTTCCTCTCCCGCTTCGGCTGAAACCATTGGCACCTAGGCCGGATGTCCGCCGTAGTGTAGGGTTCGTCCATGGCTGACGGACCACTCCATGGCGGCTTCTGGAGCAGGGGGCTCTCCGCACGGCTGCTGCTGCTGACGATCGTCTTCGTGATGATCGCCGAATTCCTCATCTATGCGCCGTCCATCTCGCGCTACCGCAAGGCCTATATCGAAAACATGCTGTCCGAGGCCCACCTCGCGGCCCTGGCCCTGGAGGCGACGGCTGACGCGATGGTCAGCGAGGATCTGGAGAACGAACTGCTGCAGGGCGCCGGCGCCTATGCCATCGCGCTGAGTCGGCCGGAGCGGCGGATGCTGGCGCTGAGCAAGGACATGCCGCCCAAGGTCGACCTGACCTCCGATCTGCGCGACACCATGATGGTGTCCTGGCTCCCGGCCGCCTTCGACACCCTGTTTCAGGACTCCAACCGGGTCCTGCGGGTGATCGCACCCTCGCCCAAGGATCCCGACGTCGTGGTCGAGGTGGTCATGGACGAGACGCCGATGCGGCTTGCCATGTACGGCTATTCGACCCGCATCCTTCAGCTTTCCGTCGTCATCTCGCTGATTACCGCCGGTGCCGTCTATCTCAGCCTCCAGTTGCTGCTGGTGCGGCCCATGCGCCGGATCATCGGCAGCATGGTCAATTTCCAGGAGGACCCGGAGGATGAAAGCAGGATCATTGTGCCTGGCAAGCGGAGCGACGAACTGGGACTGGCCGAGCGGCAACTCGCCGTGATGCAGCGCGACGTGCGCAATGCCCTGCGCCAGAAAAGCCGCCTGGCCACCCTCGGCGCCGCCGTCGCCAAGGTCAACCACGACCTGCGCAACAGTCTGGCCACGGCCATGCTGGTCCATGACCGGCTGGCCAACCTGGAGGATCCCGAGGTCCAGAAGATCACGCCGCGTCTCTACACGGCCATCGACCGCGCCGTGAACCTGTGCAGCCAGACCCTCAGCTATGTCGGCGACGACCGTCCCGAGATCGAACGCCTTCCGGTGGAGTTGCGCCATCTCGTCGAGCAGGTGGCCGAGGTCATGCATTCGTTCGGCGAGGACACGCCGGAACTGAAGCCGCTGGCCGAGATGGATTGGCGGATCGAGATCGATCCGGCCCTGCGGCTCGATGCCGATCCCGCCCAGTTGATGCGGATGTTCGAGAACCTGGCGCGCAACTCTGCCCTTGCCGGGGCCGCGACCCTGACCGTTTCGGCGGAACGGCGGGAAGAAACCGTGGTCATCGACGTCGCCGATGATGGTCCCGGCCTGCCGCCGAAGGCGCGCGATAAGCTCTTCCAGCCCTTCGTCGGTTCGGCCCGCGCCGGCGGGACCGGGCTCGGCCTGGTCATCGTGCGCGATGTCATGCGCGCCCATGGCGGCACCGTGACTCTGACCCGCTCCGACGCTACCGGTGCGACCTTCCGCCTCGAATTCCCCCAACCGGGTACTTGAAACAATCGGTTACACAATATCATCCTGGGCGAAATCATCCTGAAATGCTGCGATGATCCAATGGGCGTGCAACCGGGGGAATATCCGGCCGGGTCAAGCCGGGTCCCCTCTCCTTCAGAACTTGCCGCCGGCAGAAACGGCGGCCGGACCCTTGGGTCGGGGTCCTTGGAGAGGCAACATGGAAAACAAACCGTTCAACATGCGTTCGACGACGGCGTTCCTGGTAACCGCCGCCTTTCTTTTGTCTGCCGTTACCGGGATCGTGCTGTTCATCGTGCCGCAGGGCCGGATCGCCAACTGGGTCGACTGGCGTTTCGTCGGCCTGCTGAAGGAGGAATGGGCGAATATCCACATCACCTTCGGGCTGCTGTTCCTGATCTTCGGGATCATCCACCTCTATCCCTACAACTGGCCGACCTTTAAGGCCTATCTGGCCAAGCGGACGGCGGGGCGTCTCGACTATCGCCGACCCAAGAAGGAATTCGTCCTGGCGAGCCTTCTGTCGATCTTGTTGGTGGCCGGGGCCGTCGCCAACGTGCCGCCGGTTTCCTACCTGTTCGACTTCAACACCTGGGCCAAGGACGCCTGGGTCGTCAGCAAGGACTACGAGCCTCCCTTCGGCCATGCCGAGGAGCTGTCGCTGACCAGTTTCGCCAAGAAGATGAACATGGATGTCGAGGCCGCCATGACCGAGTTGCGCGCCAAGGGGCTGGCCTTCGACGGGCCGCGCCAGAGTTTGGGCGAGATCGCCAAGGCCAACGGTGTCAGCGCCATGGACGTCTACATGCTCATCAAGAAGTTCGAGACCGCGCCGGAACCCGTCAACGTCGCCGAATACACGCCGGAGAAGATCGAGGAGCTGTTCAGCGGCAGGGGCGTCGGCCGCAAGACCCTGGCCGAGTTCTGCGCCGAGATCGGCTTCCCCGTCGACGAGGCCCTGGCCCGCCTGAAGGCCGCCGGCGCCGAGGTCACGGCCGACCTGACGACCAAGGACATCGCCACTGCCCTCGACGTGACTCCCATCGACGTTCTCAAGATCGTGCTGGTCAAGCCGGACCGGGGTTGATCCGGTCGGTTTCCCCGGGAGGAAGTATGATGAAGAACAGGAGTTTCTATCCCCGCAGCCTGATCGCCTTCCTCATGGCGACGGGGTTCGCCGTCGCCGCGGTGACCGGCATCGTTCTCTACGTGGTGCCCAAGGGCAACATCGCCCATTGGACCGGCTGGACCCTCGGCGGGCTGGACAAGGATGCCTGGGGCGACGTGCATATCGTCACCGGCGCCCTGTTCCTCATCGCCGGCCTTTTGCACCTCTATTTCAACTGGAAGCCGCTCAAGGCCTACCTGTATTCACGGGCTTCTCAGGGCCTGAACCGAGGGTGGGAATTCGTCGCCGCGTTGGCTCTCACCGGCTTCGTCGTGGTCGGTGCCCTCCAGGGCTGGCCGCCCATCAATTACATCCTTGAATTCAACGACTGGGCGCGGACCGATCTCTGGGCCTCGTCCGCGACGGTACCCGGGGGACGCGGCCGGGCGGCGACTCCGGTCGCTCCCTCTTCCGCGAACGAACACGATCAGGCCCTCGACCGCATCGCCGAGGGCATCGACGCGGCCCTCGCCGAGGCAGCCGCCAAGTCCGGGGATCCTGCGGCACCGCATACCGAGGCGGAAGCTCATTCGCCGGGCGATGAAACCCATGCCTACGCCGGCCGGGGCGGTGGCGGCGGTGGACGGGGCGGCGGCCGGGGTGGCGGCAGCGGCTTCGGGCGCATGACCCTGGCCGAGTTGGCGTCGACCTATGGCCTTGATTATCAGCAGGTGTCGGCCCGGCTGGCGGCGGAGGGAATCCCCTTCACCGAGAGCGAGCGGTTGCGCGACATCGCCGCCCGGGTCGGCATGACGCCGGGCGAACTCGGTTCGCTGGTCAGGGGTGGCGAATAGGGCTACCCTCTTGCCCCATGGCCGACTGGAACACACCGCAGTACCTGAAATTCGCCTCCGAACGTACGCGTCCGGCCCTCGACCTGATGGCCCGCGTCCCGCTCGACGATCCCGCGACCGTCTACGATCTCGGCTGCGGCGCCGGTAACGTCACCGCGCTGTTGGCCGAGCGGTGGCCGCAGGCGCGAATCGTCGGTGTCGACTCGTCGCCGCAGATGCTGGCCAAGGCTCGGACGGTTTCCGACGCCATCGAGTGGCTGGAAGGCGACATCGCCACCTGGGCGCCGCCGGCGCCCGCCGACCTGCTGTTCACCAACGCCGCCCTGCAATGGCTCGACGATCACGAGGAAGTGTTCCCGCGGCTGATTTCGCTGGTCCGTCCGGGTGGAGTCCTGGCCGTGCAGATGCCGCGCAACCACCGCGAACCGGCCCTGGCCGCGATTGCCGAACTTGCCCGAAGCGGCCCGTGGGCGGCGCAGATCGAACCTGTCCTGCGGTCCTTGCCGGTGGCCGAACCCGAGGTCTACTACGGTCTTTTGGCGCCCCATGCCGCGCGGCTGGAAGTTTGGGAGACCATCTACCACCAGGTTTTGGAGGGCGAGAACCCCGTCGTCGAATTCAGCCGCAGCACCGCCCTGCGGCCGGTGTTGAATACCCTCGACAGGCCGGCGCAGGAGCGCTTCCTCGCCCTTTACGCCGAGCGCATGGCGGCGGCCTATCCGCGGCGGTCCGACGGCCACACCCTCTACCCCTTCCGGCGATTGTTCCTGGTCGCCGTTCGGGGGCATTGAATATCGCGAAATACCCAATACCTATAGGTATCAAGCATATGGCGTTGTCGCCGAGAGGCGGGTATCCTCGCACCTCCCTCGTGCGCTAAATGAGGTTCCGGATGAGACTGCTCGCGCCGTTTGCGGCGTTTTTTTTCGTCATGTCCGCGCTTGCGGCCCCGGTGGCCGCGGCACCGGCGGCGGAACTGTGGGGCCGCTGGGCGATGCACGATCCGGATTCGACCCTGACCGTCGATCATTCGGCCTGGGACGGCTTCGTCACCACCTACGTCGCGCACGGGGAAGACGGCATCAACCGCGTCGCCTACGGCCGCGTCAACGAGGTCGACCGGACGGCGCTCGCCAATTACATCACCCGGCTCGAGGAAATCCCGGTTTCCAAGCTCAACCGGGCCCAGCAGCTTCCGTACTGGATCAACCTGTACAACGCGCTCACGGTCCGGGTGATCCTCGATCACTATCCGGTGGCCAGCATCCGCGACATCGACATCTCGCCGGGTCTGTTCGCCGACGGACCCTGGGGCAGGAAGCTGCTCACCGTCGAGGGCGAGAAGGTCAGCCTCGACGACATCGAGCACCGCATCCTCCGGCCCATCTGGCGGGACCCGCGCATCCACTATGCCGTCAATTGCGCGTCCATCGGCTGCCCCAACCTCCAGACCACGGCCTTCACGGCGGACAACGCCGACGACCTGCTGACCGAGGCGGCGCGCGCCTATATCAACCATCCGCGCGGTGCCCGCGTCGAGAAGGACAAGCTGACGGTTTCCAGCATCTACGACTGGTTCAAGGCCGATTTCGGCGGCACCGACGAAACGGTGATCGCCCACCTCAAGCGCTATGCCGACGGCGCCCTGAAGAACGCCCTCGACGGCGCCTCCGAGATCGACGGCTATGCCTACGACTGGGCGCTCAACGACGTCCGCTGAACCCGGATGTATCGCAACGCGCTCTAGTCGAGCTGCAGGGTAAGGGCCTTCAGATAGGCCGATTCCGGCAGGTGCGGATGGACCGGATGGTCCGGGGCGGCCCCGGCGCTGCGCAGGATGCGGCCCGACCGCCCGGCCTTGCGCACGCCATCGGCCACCGCATCGGTGAAATCGGCCATGCCGGCGTTGTGCGAACACGACGCCATGAACAGGAATCCGCCGGGCTTCACCAGCCGAGCCGTCAGGGCTGCCAGCTTGCGATAGCCCTTGAGCCCGTTGCGCAGATCCTTGCGTGATTTGACGAAGGCCGGCGGGTCGGCGACCACCAGGTCGAAGCGCTCGCCGCCGGCGTCCAGCTTGGCCAGTTCGCCGAAGGCTTCGCTCTGAACGAAGCGGCAAACTCCGGCGACGCCGTTGCGCTCCGCCGCGCCCCGTGCCAGGTCGAGCGCCGTTTCCGAACTGTCGACGCCGAGCACCGATTCGGCCCCGGCGGCGGCGGCCGAAATGGCGAATCCGCCGCCGTAGCAATAGACGTCGAGCATCCGCGTGCCGGCCGCCAGTCCGGCGACGAAGGTGCGGTTGTCGCGCTGATCGAAGAACCAGCCGGTCTTCTGGCCGCCGCAGGGATCGGCCAGGAAGACCAGATCCCCCTGGCGCACCTCGATCGGGCCGCTCAATTCACCCTTGGCGACGCGGACCTCGCTCTCCAGGCCTTCCAGGGCCCGTCCGCGCCCGTCGTTGCGCAGCACCACCACCGTCGGATCGAACAGCGCGTCCAGCGCGGCCAGGATTTCGTCGAGATGGGCGTCCATGCCGGCGGTTCCGGCCTGCACCGTAAGCACACGGTCGAAGCGGTCGACGATCAGTCCCGGCAGGCCGTCGGCCTCGGCATGGGCCAGCCGGTAGTAGGGCGCGTCGAACAGCCTCTGGCGCAACTCGGCGGCTCGTTGCAGGCGCCGGGCGAAGAACTCGCCGTCGACCGTGGTCCGGGGGTTTCGGGTCAGGAACCGGAAGGTGATGAGGGCGTGCGGATTGTAGAACCCGACCCCCAGCGGCTTGCCGTCGACCCGATGCAGGACCACCACCGATCCCGGCGCGATCGCCTTGGCATCGGCATCCATGCGGATCTCGTTTGCATAGACCCAGGGGTGACCGTGGGAAGCCCGTTTGTCGGCTCCGGGCACGAGGAAGAGTTTCGGATAGCCGTCGGCGGCATCGGTCATGGCGGGTCTGCCTTCGTCAGTCGTGGAGTCTGCATTCAATCGCCGAGGGCCACGCCCTCGCGGCGTGGATCGGCGCCGCCGGTCAGCCCTTCGGCATCGACCGCGACGCCGTGCAGGCCGCTGGTCAGCGGGCGCACTGCCGTTTCGTGGCCGAGGGTGGCCAGTGCCGGCGCCAGGGCCTCGATGGGGGTGCCCTTTTCCAGATCCGTCTTGCCGTTGCGGTTGACGAAATGGGGCAGGTCGATGGCGGCCTGGATATCCATCTTCCAGTCGAGCGCCGCGATCAGGGTCTTGGCGACGTAGCCGATGATACGCGATCCGCCCGGCGATCCGACCGCCAGCACGACCTTGCCGTCCGGGCCGAACACCAGCGTCGGCGCCATCGAACTGCGCGGACGCTTGCGCGGCGCGACCGAATTGGCCACCGGCGCACCGTCCTTGACCGGCTCGAACGAGAAGTCGGTCAGTTGGTTGTTGAGCAGGAATCCGCGCGCCATCAGGTGTGATCCGAAGGCGCTTTCGATGCTGGTGGTCATGGAAACGGCGTTGCCGTCGCCATCCACGACGCTGAGATGGGTCGTCGACAGCCCTTTCTCGGCGGCATCGGGCGCCACCAGGAAGGCGCCGGTGATCCCGGGCATGCCGGGAACGGCCTGGCCCATGCTGCGCGTGGTCGAGATTTCCTTGGACCGCAGGTCCAGATAGCCGGGATCGAGCATCCCCGAAGTCGGAACCGGGATGAAATCGGGATCGGCGATATAGGTGTTGCGGTCGGCGAAGGCCAGGCGGCTGGCCTCGGCGATCAGGTGGACCGCTTCGGTCGACTCGGGCGTCAGGACAGCGAGGTCGAATCCCTGCAACAGACCGAGAGTCTGCAGGGTGGTGATGCCGCCCGACGATGGCGGCGGCATGCCGCAGATCAGCCATTCACGGTAGAACAGGCAGACCGGTTCGCGCTTGATCGCCTTGTAGCCGGCAAGATCGGCCGGATAGAGACCGGCCGGGTTGCGGCTCGCCTCGCGCACCGTCCTGGCGACGTCGGCGGCGATCGGCCCGACATAGAAGGCGTCCGCGCCCTTCTCGGCGATCATCCGCAGTGTGGCCGCGAACTCCGGATTTCTCAGCACATGGCCGACCGGCAGCGGGTTGCCCTCGGCATCGTGGAAATAGGCTGCCGTGGTCTCGAAAGTCTTGAGGTGCTTGTCCGTGGCGATCAGCGTGTGCAGCCGTTCGGAAACCGGGAAGCCCTTTTCGGCCAGCTCGATGGCCGGCTCGAATAGCCGCGCCCAGGGCAGGCGCCCGTGCTCGGCGTGCGCCTTTTCCAGCATGCGCAAAAGTCCGGGAACGCCCACCGACAGGCCGCCGACCACGGCGTCGTGGAACTTGCGCGGCTGACCGCTTGCGTCTAGGAACATCCCGGGGTTCGCCGAGGCCGGCGCCGTTTCGCGCCCGTCATAGGCGGCGATTTCGCCGGACTGGGCGGCGAAGTGCATCAGGAAACCGCCGCCGCCGATCCCCGAGGATTGCGGTTCGACCAGGTTCAGCACCATCTGGGCGGCGATCGCCGCATCGACGGCGCTGCCGCCTGCCCGCAGGATCTCGAGGCCCGCTTCGGCGGCCAGCGGATTGGCCGCCGCGATCATGTGACGTGTGGCGTGGACGGCGGCCTTCCGGGCGATGCCCGACGCCGCTTCGGGAGTGGCCCGGGCCTCGGCTGCAGCCTGTGCGGTCGTCGTCGGCTGGCCGTCCTGAGGCGTGCATCCGGCTACCGCCAGTGCAAGGATTACCGCAAACGCCGCAAACCGGCGCAGAATTGACGCTCGCTCCATCGCCATCCTCGTTTCGGATCGATTTTGAAACCGTTTCATCCGGTTTCGGGGCCGGGTGCCCCCTCGACCGGCATAATGCCCGACAAGCCCCCCGCGCGCCAAGTCCTTCACGAACCGATTGCCGCAAAAGGTCCCGGGGCCTATAGTTCGCGACCTTATTTCCCGGACGTGATTTCGGCTATCATGCCAATGTGGCGTGACCAAGGCGGCACCGGGAATTTCAGGAGGAAGACAGGTGAGTACCGTAGGACGACGCCGTGGCAAGACGGTTCCCCAGATTCGGGCACGAAAAGGTGGCGAGCCCATTGTCTGTCTGACCGCCTATTCGACGTCCATGGCCCGTTTTCTCGATCCTCATGTGGATCTCCTGTTGGTCGGCGATTCCATGGGCAACGTGGTCTACGGCATGGAGACGACCGTCGGCGTCACCGTCGAGATGATGATCGCCCACGGGGCGGCGGTGGTGCGCGGCGCCGAGCAGGCCTGCGTCATCGTCGACCTGCCGTTCGGCTCCTACAAGGAATCGCCGCAGGTCGCCTACCGAGTCGGCGCGCGGGTCATGGCCGAGACCGGCGCCAGCGGCATCAAGCTCGAAGGCGGCGCCGAGATGGCCGAAACCATCCGGTTCCTGACCACCCGCGGCATTCCGGTGATGGGACATATCGGACTGACGCCGCAGTCGCTGCACGCCGACGGCGGCTATCGCGCCCATGGCCGCGAGCAGGGCGAGGCGGCCAAGCTGCTCGCCGACGCCCAGGCGATCGCCGAGGCCGGCGCCTTCGCCATCGTCGTCGAGGGCACGGTCGAGGATGTGGCCCGCGAGATCACCGCGGCGATCCCGGTTCCGACCATCGGTATCGGCGCCTCGGCGGCCTGCGACGGCCAGATCCTGGTCATCGACGATATCCTCGGCATGTTTACCGATTTCACGCCCAAGTTCGTCAAGCGCTACGCTGATCTCGGTGCGGAGATCGCGAAGGCGGCCGCGGTCTACGCCGCTGACGTCAAGGCGCGGCGTTTCCCCGGACCCGAGCACTGTTTCCAGGCCAAGAAACCGAAATGAGCCAATCGACGAAGATCGAAACCGTCCGCACGGTCGCAGACCTGCGGGCCCGGATTGCAGCCTGGCGCGGCCGGGGCGAAACCGTCGGCCTGGTGCCGACCATGGGAGCCCTGCATGACGGGCATCTTTCGCTGGTCCGCATGTCGGTCGGCCTTACCGACCGCACCGTCGCCACCCTGTTCGTCAATCCCAAGCAGTTCAATCCCAACGAGGATCTTGCGAGCTATCCCCGCGACGAGGCCGGCGACACGGCCAAGCTGGCGGCTGCAGGGACAAGCCTGCTGTTCGCGCCCACGGTCGAGGAGATGTATCCGGCCGGCTTCTCGACCCAGGTGTCGGTATCGGGCATCGGCGACGAGCTGGAAGGCGCATTCCGGCCCGGGTTCTTCACGGGGGTTGCGACCGTGGTCTCCAAGCTGCTGCTTCAGGCGTTGCCCGACGCCGCCTTCTTCGGTGAGAAGGATTTCCAGCAGCTGATGGTCATCCGGCACATGGTGCGGGACCTGGACATTCCGGTCGCCATCCACGGCGCACCGACGATCCGCGAATCCGACGGCCTCGCCATGTCGTCGCGCAACGCCTACCTGACGCCCGAGGAGCGCCGTATCGCGCCGCTGCTCAACCGCACCATCCGTGCCGTTGCCGAGGCCGTCCGCCGTGGTGCCGATCCCATCGAACGGGGTGCCTGGGGCCGCCGCGAGCTGCTGGCCGGCGGTTTCGCCAAGGTCGACTATGTCGAGGTCCGCAACGCCGAGACCTTTGCCCCCGTCGAATCGGCGGAGGAGCCGTCCCGCGTTCTCGCCGCGGCCCTGCTCGGCCGGGCCCGTCTCATCGACAACGTCGCGGTCTGACCCCCGAACAAAAAAAGCGCGGCATTCCCGAGGGAACGCCGCGCCCAACTGGCAGGTTCGGTTCGTAGGGTCTAGAAGTTGTAGGTGATTCCGACCTGGGCGCCCATCTGCCACATGTCGACGCTGACACCCCTGCCCATCATGCTGAACCCGTCGCCGGTGCCGTTCTCGGTCTGCTCAGCCTTGAAGGCATAGAAGAAGCTGCCCGTCAGCTCCCATTTCGGCGACGGTTCGTAGGTCGCGCCGACGGCGATGTGGTGCTCGGTCACCGCCGGGAACAGGCCGTTGGCGAAGACCTTGTCATCCGGAATCGGCGACGGGCCGTAGTTGTAGCCGGCGCGGACGGTGAATTCCTCGTTCAGCTGGTGCTGGGCACCGAGCATGAACACGGGCTTGCTTTCCCAGCCGAAGCCGCCGCTCGATGGCGTCTTGGCGATCGGGTAGACCGATCCCCAGGCGATGTATTTGACGTCGAAGGCGATCTCGGTGGCGGGGGTGGCATGGTAGACCACACCGACGGTGCCGTTGGCCGGGACGTCCAAGGATCCCAGGAACAGGTCATGGTAGCTGTCGAAGGCATCGAACCAGGTCGGCGAGGACAGGCTGGCGCCCACGCTGATCTTTTCGTTGAGGTCCCACAGGCCGCCCAGGGTGAAGCCGAGGCCGAAGGCCGTCTCGGGNNCTCGGTTTGGTTGGCGCCGGCGGTTTCGGCAAAGTTCGGCAGAGTCGCCATGTTCGACTTGAAGTCCGACCAGCCGATGTTGAGGCTGACGCCGTAGGACGACCAGTCGTTGGGCTGCCACGAGACGGTCGGCTTGACATGGGCCAGGCGGTAGCGCACCGAACTGTCGGCGGCGCTGACGGTCGTGCGGCCGGTCAGGTATTTGGTATGCATGCCGCCGCTGCCGGCCGCCGAGATGCCGACGGTGACTTCGGGATTCAGGCGATAGTTGAAGCCGGCCGAGCCCTCGGGGAAATTCTCCATCAACGAGGTTTCGTCGACCTTCGGAATCTGGCCGCTATTGGAACCGCTGCGGTCCAGGGACCGTACCGGATGGAACCAGCCCGGAGAAACCGTGACCTGGTCCTTGACGCGGCCCATCAGGGCGGGGTTGACGGCGCCGCTGGTCGAATCCTGGGGCAGAGCGACGCCGGCGCCGGCCATACCGCAGTTCTTGGCACCCGCGCAAATCCCCATGTACCCGTTGGTTGCTCCGGCCGGGGCGGCCGAGAGCGCAATGGCGGCAACCGCCGTTCCGGCCGCGAGTGCGGCGGAAATCATGTGGTTGGTTTTCATTTATCACTCCGTTCCTCGTTCAAGATCCCGCCCATGCGGACCGGCTGGTTTTTGTGCCGGGTTGTTGGTTATTGATATCCCTAGAAACATTAGGGATATCTAATTTTGTTCTTTCTAATACAAAAATTCGGCTGCGGCCAGCCTTTCTTTTCGCTCGACCGTAGAAAATTTTGCCGAATTTTGACAGTCCCGTTTCGATCATAAGATCAAAATCACGGGAAGAAAGTCTCGTAATAATAGTGTCGGGGTGGGAGCTTTATTGGCGTTTGCGGCGGGTGGGGAAAAGGAGCGTCAACACCATGGCCGAACCGATGAGGGCCATCGACAGGAGTTCCCGCCAGCCGATCGGCTCGCCCAGGAGCAGGCTGCCGCTGACCACGCCGACGACCGGAATCATCAGGGTACCGATGGCCGAGACGTTGGCCGGGAACAGACTGACGACCTTGAAGAAGGCATAGGTGCAGAAACAGATCGGTATCAGGACGACGAAGACCAGCATGCCCCAGGCCGGCGGCGTAAGTGGCGGGAAGTGGATCTCATCCAGCATCGCGCTGACCGCGGTGATCAGAAGGCCGGCGATCAGAAGCTGCCACGCCGCCAGCGACAGGGTCGGGACCCGCCACGCCACGCGTTTGAGCAGCGCGATGCCGAGCCCCCAGGAAAACGCCGCGGCGAGCATGAAGGCGACACCGAGAGGTGCCTCGCCGATGGTCGCGAAATCACCGACGAGCAGAACCGCGACACCGGCCATGCCGAGGATCAGCGCGGCGATCAGGCGGCCGGTCAGGGCCTCGCCCAGCAGAAAGGCGGCTGCAAGAGAGGCCCAGACGGGCATGGTATAGGCGACGAGGACAGCGCGGCCCGAGGAGAGATGGTCCAGCCCGAGGGCGCTGAACAGCTGCCAGCCGCCGACGTTGATCGACGCGACGATCAGCAGATCGCGCCATTGGTGCCGTGGCACGGCCAGCGGCTGCCCGGACAGCCGCGCCAGAGCCATCATGATGAGCCCGGCCAGGGGAATGGTCGTCGCCCGGAAGGTCCAGGGCGACATTTCATTGAGGACGATCTTCATGGCCGGCCAGGCAATACCCCAGCCGAGCGTGATCAGGACCAGCAGGACCAATCCGAGTCGCGGTAGGCCGCCGGACCCGGAATCATCGGGCAAGGCCTAGGCCTTGCCGGGGCCGGAAGCCAGCGGCATGACGTACTGAGGCTCCGTATCCCACGGGAAATAGATCCAGGTTTCCTGAGTCACTTCGTGAACGCAGGTATCGACGCAGGCCCGCCCCATCGGCTTGGCATAGACGGTTGCGAAATGCGCGTCCGGAAGGTACTGCCGCGCAACCTTGGCCGTGGTGCCGGTATCGACCAGGTCGTCGACCAGCAGCCAGCCCTTGCCGCCGCAGGCAACCGCCTTGTCCGGGATCTTCAGCACGTTGGTCTCTTCCAGGATCTGTTCGTCGTACGACGAGACGCACAACGTGTCGACGAAGAATATCCGTAGCTCGCGGGCGATGATCGCGGCCGGGACCAGACCGCCACGGGTCAGCGCGACGATTCCCACGAAGGGGCTGTGCTCCAGCAGCATGCGGGCCAGCTGTTTGGTATCGCGATGGACTTCGACCCAGGTCACCGAGTGATTGATGACGTCGTCTCTGAATTTGCTCATGAGTCTTTTCGATGGGTTGGGGTTTCTTGGGCGCGCGATTAAACCGTATGGCCGGGTTTCAGGCAACGCCTGTTATCGAGTCCGCGGCATTCAATTTTTTCGCACCGGAGGGGGTGAAGGAAAAGCCGGCGCCTTGAAGGCGCCGGCTTTCCCGACTCTGTCGGTGATTCGGGACGGGCCCGGTCACCTGAGATAGATGTGGACCTCGTTGGTCGTCGCCGCGCTGCTGGTCGTGCCGGCGATGGCGATCCGTCCCGGAGGCAGGCCCATTTCCACCAGCGAGCGAAGCACGCTCTCGGCATAGCGCCGCGACTTGTTGCTGTTGACTGCGACCCGCGCCGGTCCGCCGGTAGTCGGGGCCACCGCGACCAGATCGAAGGCCGCATCCGGACGACGCTCGAGAACCCGGCTGACCGCGTTGTAGACGGCCTGCTGGTAGGCGACGTTCGGCTTGTCGAAGCGGA
>NPIG01001052.1_pt1 | contig 14418 bp, 16 predicted proteins | sample 8637441 | NCBI WGS metagenome assembly NPIG01 (sample SAMN07420675, study PRJNA396082) | bioreactor metagenome | isolation source: sample BR6 brine-fed electro-methanogenic bioreactor BR | place: Japan: Kochi | collected 2016-06-14 | reverse complement strand
AAGGGCTTCGCGGTGGTGGCCTCCGAGGTCAAGAACCTGGCCAACCAGACGGCCAAGGCGACCGACGAGATCGGCACCCAGATCGCCGATATTCAGACCGCGACCCGGGAAGCGGTTGCGGCCATCGAGTCGATCAGCAAGACCATCGCCCAGATCGACGAGGTCAATTCGGGGATTGCATCCGCGGTCGAGCAGCAGGGCGCGGCGACGCAGGAGATCGCCCGCAACGTCGAGCAGGCGGCGGCCGGTACCCGGGAGGTGAACACCAACATCACCGGCGTTTCCCGGTCTGCCCAGGACACCGGTACCGCGGCCGGCGAGATCCATTCGGCGGCCGGTGACCTCACGAAGCAGTCGGAACGACTTCGGGCCGAGGTCGACAAGTTCCTCAAGGGAGTCCGCGCTGCCTGAACACAAGAGGGCGGAAACTGGAATGCGTCGGGGGCGGCCCATGGGCCGCCCCCGTTCCGTAGGTCGTCGAGACGCTTTTCGCGCTATTTGGCGAATTCGAGCTTCAACGGTTTCTCCATGTAGGAATGGCGGACCTGGGCGTTGTCGAAGTAGGCGACGCCGAAGGTATAGGTCTTGCCCATGTCGTCGAACTGAACGTCCTTTTCACTGCCGGTGACAAGCTTACGGGCGATTTCGACCGTCCATTTGCCGTCGGCCCATTTCACGCCGGCCTTGAGGTCGCCGCGGTCACCTTCCGGAGCTGCGATCATGATCGCCGCGACTTCGTCTCCGGGCTGGAACTTGCTGTCGTCGAACGGCACGGCGTCGTCCTTCATCAGCCAGTAGGTGCCGCCCTTGTTGGCGGGCTTGGCATCCTTGCTCATGAACTCCGGCTTGCCGTCCTTCAGGCCGATGTTGGTGTAGCCACCACCGGTCTTCGGATCGCTGTGACGGCCGGCGCCGGACGCCTTCTCCTTGTCGTAGCGGGTATGGTCCAGCCACTGGTCGTCGACATGGCCGACCGGGCCCATGCGCACCGTCTTGACGTGCCAGATGTCACCGAGTTCGCCCTCTTCCTCGGTGTACTTGTTGCCGTAGGGCTTGCCCGGTTCGCCGGCATGACAGGCGATCTGGCAGCCGCGGCGGTCGAAACCGAAGATGGAATCGTTGATGTTCCAGATCACGGCGGCCTTGTCCTCGTAGTACTTGTTGTTGTCGCCGCCCTTGTCGTCCGGATCCTTCAGCTGCTTCCACGAGCCGTCGGCCTGCTTCTGGTAGGGGCTGCGCTGGTAGTTGAGGGTCGCGTCGTCCCATTGCATGAGGAAGTAGACCATATCCCCCATATAGGCCGCTTTCATGGTGCCGACGGTTTCGCCGGTGCCGCCGAAATTGGCGCCTTTGACCGCTTTGATATTGATGGCGGAGGCGGAACTCCAGACCGCGTCGTCGGCGACGCCGTCGAGGGTGGGCGCGGCCGAGGCCTTTCCCGCCGACAGCGTGAACTCGTCTGCGTAGCCCGAAGAAACCGCAGTGACAAGACCGGCGCCGGCCAGAAGTGCGATTCCTAAGGGTTTGAACGGATTTCTCATTACTGTCTCCTGTCTCTGATCGTTTTGTTGAATTGGTTCCCGCCCTCCCCAGGGCAGGATCGGTGCTCCCCCTTAATCAGGATTCTTTGTGGTCGGGCTCGGCATGCGCATCGTGCCAACCGGTGATCATCATCTTGAAGCCGGCCGTCGCCGTGGTGCCCATGGTGCCCATGTAGATGTGGCCGATCAGGAACATCGCGATCACGAACCCGAGCACGTAGTGGGCGACCGCCACCGGCAGCAGTCCGTCCATGCCGAACAACCTTTCCGGCGCAAGTTCCGGAAAGAAGAACGCGATGCCGGTGACGATCAGCATGGGCATGGCCATGTACATGACCAGCAGGTAGGTGACCTGCTGCAGGACGTTGAACTTGCGTTCGGGTGTCGGCACCACCGGCGGCGGATCGCCCTTGAATATGCCGGTCGCGACATAGGCGTTCTGCTCGGTCATGCCGGATATCAGTTCCGATGGCGGCGGCAGGTACTGGCGCCAGTTGCCGGATACGAAGTTCCAGACGAAATAAGCGGTATACAGAACGCTGACGGCGATTCCGCTGACGTTGTGCATGACGCGCGCGACGTCGAAGGGAATCAGCGGCAATTCGGGATCGGCGAAATGCAGGCTCAGGCCCGAGGCGATCAATAGCAGCATGAGGATCGCATTGGTCCAGTGCCAGAGGCGCAGCCAGAGCGGCAGGATATAGACCCGATCAACCATGGCGGCGCCTCCGTCGAATGCCTGCGATGACGCGGACAACCCCGTGCAGGCCCAGGCCGGCGGCGATCACTGCCACGGAGATCCCGAAGAACATGTCGAGATATCGGTTGCGGGTGGCGCCGATGACGTAGGCCTCATTGAGGATGACGCTGTTGACGAAGCCCACCGTTTCGCGTTCTTCCTCGACAAGGTGCCGGTACAGGCGGACCCGCAGGGCCGAATTCACCGAATGGCAGGCGACGCAGTTCTTCTCGGCCTTTTCGGCCGGCAGAATCTCATGCGAAAGGATCTTCTTGGGGACCGGCGTGTGACACTCGACGCAGCGTACGGCGCCCCAGTGCAGCGGCGTGTTGGGCAGCCAGTCGTGCAACGCCTCGAGGTTGGGGCGCGTATCCGTGCTGACCTGCGCAAACCGCTCGTCCGACGCATGGCATTGCAGGCACATATCGTTGTCCTGGCGGACGGCCTCGCGGGTCGTGCTGAAATGGGCGGCCGCACGGAAGATGTGCGGGTCGTGGCAGGTCACGCAGGTGAAACTGCCGGGCTGGGCATCGGCCTTCTTGGCATGGACGCTCTTGAAGAACTGGTCCTCGATGCGCAGGAACTGGCGGGTATGGCACTCGTCGCACCAGTTGATCTGCTTCTTGTCCGCCTCGGCGTGAGGGAATTCGCTGAAGCCCTTAACATGGCAGGCGACGCATTCCACCTTGCCATGGTTGGAATCGGCATAGAGGTCCGGTTTGACAAGGAAGGTGGCGAGCTTTTCCCTGTCGACGTCGTCTCGGGTCAGATCGTGAAGGCCGTCCTCCGAGTGGCATTCCAGGCATTTGGCGTTGGATTGGCGGATGCGCTCGAGATCGGCGGGGGAAATTTCGGTCTTGGCCTGGGCAAGGGAGTCGGCAGAGGCGGCAAGCAGGGCAACGGCAGCCAGCACTAGGGTTCTCGTTCCTGCTTTGAATGCCATACATGAATCCCCTGAAATATTCTGACCCCGGGACCCTTTGCGTGATTCTCCACGGCGGTCTTTGTTGCGGACAGTGTAGAGGGAGTTTGTGTGGGTAGGAATGAAAAATTGAATTATTATAATATAATAACATTACAAATGCTCATAAAATATCGGATAGGTCATGCCGTTATTGCGGCGTTTCAACCTGTGATATAAGGCCCACTAGCAACATGAAATAAAATTAGAAAAAATGAATTGATGAGTTTGCGGGGTCATACCGAATCGGCGCTTATGGAGAGATGGGTGCAGGATGATAATGAGCATATGCCTATAATTGTGAAAACAATGACCACCGAATGAAATCGACGCTTTTACCGGCGCCCCGCTCTGCCTAAACTCCGGCCGGTTCCTTCCGATTTCCGGAGCAGTTTCCCGTGGGCTTTTCGCCGCGTCTTTTCGCAAGCGCCATCCAGGCCACCATTCCAGTGATCCTCGGCTATTTCCCGTTGGGCTTCGCCTACGGGCTGCTGTTCGTCGACCAGACGGGGCTGGGCTGGGTCTACGCCGTGCTGATGAGCATCATCGTCTTTGCCGGCGCGTCGCAGTTCCTGGCCGTCGGGTTGCTGGCGGCCGGCGCGGGTGTGGTCGAAATCGCGGCCGCGACCTTCATCCTCAACGCCCGCCATGCCTTCTTCGGGGTGAGCGTGCTGGAGCGCTGGCGCAATGCCGGGTTTAAGAAGTTCTTCCTGATCTACTGGCTGACCGACGAGACCTATGCGCTGATCACCAGCCTCAAGTCGCCGCCGGATACCCGCGAGACCGACTTCCATCTGCTGATCGCCGGCATCAACTATACGTCCTGGTGCACCGGCAGCCTGGCCGGGGCCCTGGCCGGCGAAGCCATGGCCTTCGACACCACCGGCATGGACTTCGCCCTGACCGCGCTGTTCGCGGTGCTGCTGGTCGAACAGGCCCGCCAGGTGCGCGCCGTCTTTCCCTTCGCCCTGGCCCTGGCCTGCGGCGTCGCCACCCTGGCCGTCTTCGGCGGCGGCAACATGCTGCTGATCTCGATCACCCTGGCCCTGGTTCTGCTGGTCGCCGACGGCGCGCGGCGGGGATGGAAATCATGAACGGCTACGTCATCGGCGTCATCCTGGCCATGGCCGCGGCGACCTTCGTCAGCCGCGCCGCGCCGTTCCTGTTCCTCGGCAAGTTCGCCGAGCGCCCGGCCGTGCGCTATATCGGCACGGCGACGCCGCCGGTCATCGTGACCCTGCTGGTGGTCTACTGCCTGAAGGACATTTCGGTCGCGATGCCGCCGCACGGCATTCCCGAGGCCGTCGCCCTGGCCCTGACCATCGGGCTGCATTTCCTGTGGCGCAACGCGCTGATCAGCATCGGCTGCGGCACCGCCGCCTACATGGTGATCGTCCAGACAGGGATTCTGGGCGCCACCGGCGGGTAGCGGCCTGAAATCATGATCGATCGGCTGAAATCATGGGCCGGGGCTGTCAAGCGGGACATCCTTGCGGTCTACCTCGCGGCCCGCAATCCCCGCGTCCCGCGCACCGCCAAGATCCTGGCCCTGGCCGTCGCCGCCTACGCGCTCAGCCCCATCGACCTGATCCCGGATTTCATCCCCGTCATCGGCTATCTCGACGACCTGATCCTGCTGCCGCTGGCGGTCCTGCTGGTGGTCCGCCTGATCCCGCCGGAGGTGATGGCGCAGCTTCGCGCCGAGGCCTCGGCACGGCTGGCGTCGGGCGGCCCGCCGAAAAGCCGGGTCGCCGCGACGGTCATCGTGCTTCTGTGGCTGGCGATTCTCGCCGTGGGGGGATATTGGATTTGCGCGGTGTTTCGGGACGGATGACGGTCATTTCCCGCTGCGGCGCCGGACCTGCTCACGCCACAGGATGTAGAGGCCGCTGGCCACCACCAGGCCGGAACCGGAGATGACGAAGCGGTCGGGAACGTCGCCGAAGAAAAGGTAGCCGTAGAACACCGCCCACAGCATCTGGGTGTACTGGAAAGGCGCGACCGTCGCCGGCGGCGCCAGCCTGAAGGCCTGGACGATGCAGATCTGGGCACCCCCGACCAGGATGCCGATCACCGCCATCAGCCCGAGGTCGCCGAATTCGATCGGCTTGTAGACGAAGGGCAGGAACAGGCCCGAGATGAACAGCTTGCCGACGATCAGCCAGAACAGCATCGCGGTGTCCGACTCGTCGCGGCCGATCTGGCGGGTGACGAGAAGCGCCAGTGCGAAGACGCTGGCGGAACCGAGCGCGGCGAAGTAGCCGATGTCCAGGGGCTCCAGGCCCGGCCTGAGTACCACGACGATCCCCAGGAATCCCAGAACCACGGCCGACCACCGGTGTCGGCCGACGGCCTCGCCGAGCATCAGCGGGGACAAGGCGGTCACGATCAGAGGCGCCGCGAAAATCAGGGTGTAGGCGCTGGCCAGAGACAGGCGGCTGAAGGCGAGATAGGCGCCGAAGGTGTCCAGGGCCAGCAGCAGGGTGCGCAGCGCCACCGCCTTGGGATGGCGCGGACGGATCGTCATCGGCCGGCCGCTGCGCCAGATCAGCAGGGCGATCGGGATCGCCGCGAAAACCGTGGTCACGAAATAGATCAGCAGCACCGAGTAACCGGTGCTGAGGCCCTTGACGATGGCATCGGCGGTCGAAAAACAGGCGAAGGTGGCGGCCGAGAAGAAGATACCGCGGCCGATGCGGTCCTCGGGGCTCATGAACGGCAGCCCGCGGCCATCGGCCGGGAAACGGGATCAGACATGCGAATGCAGCCTAAACGGTCCAGCGTTGTCGGGAAACAATGTGCGGAAAGCTAGCAGAGGCGCGCGCGCCAGGGAAGCGCCAAACGCGGTTCCGATCCTTGGGTGTCAGTGCAGCCGGGAGTAGTGCAGGTAAGACGGAACCTTCGACCGCCCGACCAGTTTCTCGACTTCGTTGAGCACCAGAAGGGCCGTGTCGAGATTCAGCTGATCGCCGCTGCGCAGGATATGGTCGGCGCGCTCATGAGCAATTTCCAGCGCCAGCCGGCCATGCCTTTCATAAAGCTCGCGCGCTGCGCGCGCCACCTTTTCCTGGTTGATCATCCCACCTCTCCATAAATGGGCCCTCGACCCAATCCCCGATAATTAAGGTGGTTCCAAAGTGCGGGAGCGGCAATTCCAATTGGTGGGAAAATATGCCGCGATAACATGGTTAGCAGGCGAATAATCTGTTGAGTGGAATCATAAGGCGATTCACTCGCAATTGAGGGGATCATGTCCGCTTTTTTAGCAGAATCGCCGGTTCTGGCGGATTCTATTCCGTGGCACTTCCGACGTAGTAGACGCCGTAGCCGGCCAAGTCACTGATTTCCGGGCATTCTTAAAAATCGGATTAAATCGAATGGGGTAAGCAGAATCCAAATAGGGGGTAGGAATCTCTACTCGGCGGCCGCGGTCGGTGCCAGGGCCGGCTCTTCCTCGGCCACGTTCTCGAGCATCTCGCGGGCCCGGGTCGCTTCCTGCTGGCGGGTCCACATCTCGGCGTAGACGCCGCCCAGCGCCAGCAGGCGGGAATGGTTGCCGCGCTCGACGATGTGCCCGGCGTCGAGAACCAGAATCTCGTCGGCGTCGACGACCGTCGACAACCTGTGCGCGATGATCAGCGTGGTGCGGTCGGCCGACACCTCGGCCAGCGAGGCCTGGATCTCGCGCTCGGTGTGGGTGTCCAGCGCCGAGGTCGCCTCGTCGAACAGCATGATTCGCGGGTTCTTGAGCAGGGTGCGGGCGATGGCCACGCGCTGCTTCTCGCCGCCCGACAGTTTGAGGCCGCGCTCGCCGACGACCGTCTGGTAGCCGTCGGGTTGGGCCATGACGAAATCGTGGATGCGGGCCAGACGCGCCGCCTTCTCGACTTCGGCCGGGCTGGCGTCGGGGCGGCCATAGGCGATGTTGTAGAAAACGGTCTCGTTGAACAGGACCGTGTCCTGCGGAACCATGCCGACGGCGGCCCGCAGCGACTTCTGGGTGACGTCGCGGATGTCGCGGCCGTCGATCAGGACACGGCCGGCGGTGACGTCGTAGAAGCGGAACAGCAGGCGCGAGATGGTCGATTTGCCGGCGCCGCTGGGACCGACGATGGCCACCGACTTGCCGGCCGGAACGGAAAACGAGATGCCCTTGAGAACGTGGCGGCGCTCGTCGTAGGCGAAGTGGACGTCCTCGAAGACGATTTCGCCGCCGCCGGTCGGCAGCGGTTCGGCATCGGGCCCATCCTCGATCTCCGCGTTCTCGCGCAGCAGGCCGAACATCTGCTCCATGTCGGCCAGCGAGCGCTTGATCTCGCGGTACACGAAGCCGAGGAAGTTGAGAGGCATGTAGAGCTGGATCAGGTAGGTGTTCACCAGCACGAAGTCGCCGACCGTCATCGTGCCGCCGGCGACCCCGAAACCGGCCATGGTCATGATCGCGATCAGGCCGGCCGAGATGACGAAGCCCTGGCCGATGTTGAGCAGCGACAGCGAGGCCGTGCTCTTGACCGAGGCTTCCTCGTAGGCCTCGAGCGCCCGGTCGAAACGGCGGCTCTCGTGTTCCTCGTTGCCGAAGTATTTGACCGTCTCGAAGTTGAGCAGCGAGTCGACGGCCCGCGAATGGGCCTCGCTGTCGGTCTCGTTCATGATCCGGCGGTACTTCAGCCGCCATTCGGTGACCACCAGCGTCCAGCCGATATAGCAGAGGATGGTGAGCAGGGTGACCAGCGCGAACCAGACCGAATAGAGGGCCCACAGGATGCCGCAGACCAGCAGGATCTCGAACAGGGTCGGTACGATGTTGAACAGCATGAAGTTCAGCAGGAACTCGATGCCGCGCACGCCGCGTTCGATGGCGCGGCTGATGCCGCCCGTCTTGCGGTCCAGATGGAAACGCAGCGACAGCCGGTGGAGATGTTCGAATGTGCTCAAAGCGGCCTTGCGAACCGCCCGCTGGGCGACCTTGGCGAACACGGCGTCGCGCAGTTCGCCGAAGGTCTGGGCCAGCACCCGGGCCAGGCCATAGCCGAACAGCAGGGCGATCGGGACGGCGATGACCGTCGCCGTGTCCCCCGACAGGGCATCCACCGCCTTCTTGTAGAAGACGGGGACGGTCACGTTGGCCAGTTTGGCGGCGATCAGGAAGATCAGGGCGACGACGACCCGCATGCGCAGGTTCCATTCCCCATCCGGCCACAGATAGGGCAGCAGGGCGCGGAGCGTGCGTGCATCGCTGCGCATGCCTTGAAGCTGGGGCATCGGGTCGCGGTGTCCGGCCATCAAAACTCCTGGATGCGGGGACGGAGGAAAGCCCTCCCGCCGGAAATTCTCGCCCCTCAATATGGGAGCGCCGAACGCCGCTTGCCAAGCCTCTCGCCGTGTCGGCGTCGCGGTCATGAAAAAAGACGCCGCGGAAATCGCGGCGCCTTGGCTGAAATTGGTTACAAACTATAGCGGACGCCGAAAGGGTCCGCCTTGACCTGGCGGTTGGTTATTCGACTACGACCAGGTTGTCGGCCGACGGCCGTCCGCGCATGTCGGGTACAAGCTCGTACTGAAGCTTCTGCCCCTCTTTCAGCGTGGAAAGGCCTGCCTTTTCGACAGCCGTAATATGGACGAAAGCGTCTTTGTCTCCGCCTTCAGGTTCGATGAAGCCAAATCCCTTACGGGTATTGAACCATTTTACCGTACCAAGTGCCATTTTGCTCTCTCTCGTAGGGTTCGTGATGCACACCGAACCGAAAGTCCCGATTCGGCACAGATAGCGTACTCCCCGATATGTCGATAAAGCAACAACAAAAGGTTGATGCAAACTATTCTTAAAAACCTTAAGTTTCTATTTCGAGGTAAGTCCTTTTAAGGGGGAAGTTCACGACATGACTTGACCAATAATGTATTTTACCGGCGAAATACAAAGCGTATGAAGTTAAGCGGTCTTGAGGATATGCAACCAAAAGGTGTTATCTCAACCATTGGCTATCAGGGCTCGAGATTTGTCGCCTTCAGGTCGACACTTCAGGAGGCGGGAATCGTCACCCTCATCGACGTCCGCGCCGTTCCCTGGTCACGGAACCCGCAATTCACCAAGCAGGCTCTGACCGGGGGACTGGCCGCGGCGCGGATCGCCTACATTCACCTGGGCGCCCTCGGCAATCCGCATGAGGGTCGCGAGGCTTCGGCGGACGGCGATCGCGAGGCCTTCGAGGCCATCTATCGCCGCCACCTGGAAGGGGAGGAGGCACGCGCCGCCCTGGCCGAGGCGGCCTATATCGCGGGCCGGGAACCCACCTGTCTGATGTGTATGGAAAGGGACCCGCACTCCTGCCATCGCAGCTTGACTGCAATGGCGGTTGCGAAAATGTGCGGTTTCGAGGTGCGGCACCTTTGGGTGCCGGAAGACCCGCGGCAGGGGTCCCTTTTCGGGATCTAGCGTCCCGCGACCCTAGGCGGCGTCGCGCAGGGCGTAGGTGGCGAGGCTGCGCAGATGCTGCGACCAGCCCTCGCGGTGCAATTCGACCAGATGGTCGCGGTCGTTCTCGCGGAAACCCTGCCAGCCGCCATGGTTCAGCGTCAGGCGGGTGCCGCGCGGTGTTTCTTCCAGTTCGAAGACGACTTCGGTTTCCACCGGCCAGGCGCATCCCTCGTCGGACCAGGACAGGCGCAGCTCGTGGAATTGTTTGATGCCCAGCACCTTGCCCGAGGTGACCATCGGTCTCCCCTTGGCGTCGGTCCAAGGCTCGCGAAAGTTGCCACCAATGACGGGTTCGAGTTCGACCCCGTCGTTCCACCAGCACCGCAGATGAGCGGTTTCGGTGAGATAGATCCAGGCCACTTGAACAGGGACCGGGATATCAACGATCAGTTTAATCATGAACCAGAAGTGGAGGGAGCGGCGCCTTGCGTCAAGACAGCGCTCCCGAATGTCATCAAATATTCATCGGCGGACCGGCGGCGGCCTTCAGTTGATCGCCTGCCAGCCACTTCCCTGCTGCGGCTGCGCGGCCGGCGCCGGGGCGGGCTGACCGCCCCAGCCGGGCATTCCGCCGCCCAGCGGTTGCGGCTGCACGGGCGCCGGGGCAGGGGAGGCGACCTCCTTGAGGCCGCAGCCCGGACCCATTTCGCACAGGGGCGCACGGCCGCTGAATCCGGAAACCGCCCGGTTGTCGGGGCCGAACGCCTCCTTCGGGCAGTAGTGCTTGAAGACGCAGGACTTGTCGTGGCTCAGCCAGATCCACGAGACGCATTTCGGGTCCTGCTGGCAGGCGCTGTGGCAGGCCGCCGGGTTGGCGGCCGCGACCTTGCCGTAGTGGAGGCCCTTGAAGAATTTGCCGCGCCAGAAGGGCATGCGGGCGTATTCGCCGCTGGCCGGACCGGCGCCGGCGGGCACGCCGCATTTCATGACCGGCGCATCGTTGGCGGGGGCGGGGGGCTGGCCGCCCTGACCGGGGACCTGCACCGTCGGGGTCGGCGGCATCGGCGGACGGACCGGCTGGGCGTCGCCGCCGCTGGTGCCCGGACCGGGTGGGGTGGCCAGGGTGACGTTCAGTTCGTAATGCGGGGTCTGCTTGTATTTGCCCTGGAAATAGAGCTTCTTGCCGGCGCCGCGTTTCATCACTTCCTGCCAGTTCGGCTGCGCCTTGGCGCCTTCCTCGTTCAGGGCCTTGAGGAAGGACAGGGTGAACAGGCTGCCGTCCCGGGTGGCGGTCGAATACTCGCCGGGAATCGACGAGGTGGCGGCGATGAGTCCCCGATGCTCGAGGAACAGGGCGCGGTACGAACCGGCCTGCACTGCCGCCTTGGCGCGGTACTGGTCGGGTTCGTCGATGGGGGCGTTGACCNNGACCACGTTGTTGCAGGCGTCGGTCAGCGCCAGGACAAGACGCGCCCCCTTGGCCTGCAGGGCCTGGATGACCCAGGCGAAATCCAGCGGCTCGTTGTTGTGGAACCAGAAGTACGGCCATTTGTACTGCTTGTTCTGGGTCCGGAAGCCGTGGCCGGAATAGTAGAAGACGATGACGTCGTTGCGGCTCACGCTCAGGCCCTCGATGGCGCCGGTGATACGGTTGAGCTTGAAGTTCGCGCCCTCGAGCACGGTCTTGCGCAGGGTCATCCCGGTCAGCGAGGCGATCTGCGCCAGTTCCCGGTCCATCAGGTTCATGTCCTTGTGGACCATGGTGCCGATGTTCTGGTCGCCGGTGTCGATGACCACCACGGCATGCAGATCGGCGGCCAGGGACGGGCCGGTCACGGGCAGCGACAGTAGGATCAGCAGGATCGGCAGCAGGATGGTGCGGTGAAGTGCGGACGCGCCGAGAAGGCGCGGAGCGGATGGCCTTCCGCTTCGTTGGCGGTTCATGGCGTTCCCCCTTGTTTTTCTCCGTGTCGCCTATGAAAGGCCGGGGCTCCGGATCGCCACAACCCCGCCCCGCGATTTGCCATGTCGTAGAATACCATTCCGCCCGGCCGTGACAAACCGCCCGCCCGAAAAATCACAACATCTGGTGGGAATTCCGCGGCCGTGTCCGAGGCTGTGACAATTTAGTGGCAGTGATACCCCATTTGACCCTGTTTTGTCGCAACACGGTTAACGGGGCGATCCCTACCCTAGGTCGAACAAACATAACCCGGTTGACCGAGCTTCGCCGCCCCCCACATTTGCGGACCCCGGAAAAATCGGCCGGCTGGGCCAACAGCCATTGGCGGGAGAGAACGCAATGCTTTGGCTCCAAAAAGTACCAAGGAGGAGAAGAGGATTTGTTCTGGCCGTTCTTTTGCTGGGTGGAACGATCCTTGCCGGGTGTGCCGATCGCGAGACGGCGCGCCTCTGTGACAGTGATGACGGGTTGCTCGAAGCCGCCGGCTGGTCACGTGATTCCGTGACCCTGGTCGAACTTGCGAGTGCCAACGACGCGCTGAGGATGTTTACCGTCCAGCGCGAGGACCTGTGGTACGACGGCCGCCCGGTGCCGCGGATGCTGGCCCGGACCCTGCCCGAGGACCTTGGTAGCCTGAATTCGATCACCAAGCGCAAGCATGCCTTCGTTTCCATCGTCCTGCCGCTGGCTTTGCGGGCGAACGAGGAGATCCGCGCCGACCGCCGGTTCGTCGAGCGTGCGCTCGATTGCGGCAAGGCGGGAAGGCCTCTCAGCGCCGCCGACCGCGAGCGCCTGCGCAATCTGTTCCGGGCCTACGGCGCCAACCGGGATGCGAGCAAGTTGCTCGACCGGCTCGATACGGTACCGCCGTCCCTGATCCTGGCCCAGGCGGCCATCGAGAGCGGTTGGGGAACCTCGCGCTTCGCCCTGCAGGGCAATGCCCTGTTCGGCCAGCGTACGACCAATCACGCGCGCGGAATCAAGGCTGCGGCCGTCACCGAAGGGCCGCCGGTCTATGTGGCGTCGTTTCCGCACCTGCTGGCGTCGGTGCGGTCCTACGTCCACACCTTGAACACCCACGGCAGCTACAAGACCTTCCGCGCCATCCGCTCCGCCCGCCGGGGCATCGGCCGCTGGCCGGACGGGCTGGGACTCGCTCAGACCATGACACGCTATTCCGAACGCGGGCCGGCCTATGTCAGGGAACTCGACGCAATCATTCGCGGCAACGATTTCGGCACCTTCGATCAGGCCCGCCTGGAACCGGTCGGGACCACCGTGGTGGTCGAGGGGTCGTGACGGCCGGACGCGGCTTGGGGATAAGGAGGGAAGGATGGTTACGGATTGGCAAGACGGCTCGCTTACCCGCCATATCGGCTGGGCGTCGATCCTGTTCGTCGGAGGCGCGGTCGGTTTCGCGCTCATCCTGGCTCAGGCCTCGACCTACCTCGCCATCGACGAGGCGGCGGCGGACGCCTTCTCCGGCGTCGGCGTCAGCCACACGCTGGGTCCCGAGAACCTCGTCTGGTCACAGTTCGTCGAACGCGTCGAGCAGGCCCGCCCCGACTCCGTTCTCCGGGTCGACGGCCGCGACGGCCGCTCCCGCTATCGCATCCACGTGCAGTCGGAGTTCGCCGTCAACGACGTGCAGTGCTGGAACTTCTCCATGATACAGCTGACCTTCCCGGCCCCCGACAGCACCGACCACATCGTCTGCCGCTCCGACCGCGGCCACTGGTTCCTGCCCTGGGTCTACCCGGTCGCCCGGAAGTAGGGGATCTAACGGGGGGCAAGGGAGTCGGCCAGCCATTTCCCGCTCGATCGTTCCCGGCGGTCGTCAGGCCGTCAGCGCGGCGAGGATGCGGGCCCAGCTGCGTTGCCCCTTGTGGAAGGACGTAAGCTCGTATTTCTCGTTCGGCGAATGGATACGGTCGTCGGGCAGCCCGAAGCCGACCAGCAGCGAGTCCATGCCGAGCAGGCGGCTGAACTCGCCGACCACCGGGATCGAGCCGCCCATGGCGATGGCGATCGCCGGCTTCGGCCATTCGTCGCTCAGCGCCGCCAGCGCCTTGGTCACCATCGGCGAATCGTAGGCCAGCTGGATGCCCGGCGAGCCGCCGTGCCCCTTGAAGGTTACCGAACAGTCGGCCGGAATCCGGGCCTTGACGAAGTCGCGGAAGGCGGCGCGGATGGCGACCGGGTCCTGCCTGTGGACCAGGCGGCACGAGACCTTGGCCGTCGCCTGCGCCGGCAGCACCGTCTTGAAGCCCTCGCCGGCGTAGCCGCTCGCCATGCCGTTGACCTCGGCGGTCGGCCGGGCCCAGACCAGTTCCAGGACCGAGCGACCGGTCTCGCCGGCCGGGATCGACAGGCCGATCTCACCGAGCAGGCCTTTTGCCTCCTTTTCCAGAGCCCGCCAGGTCTCGAGCACTTCCGGCGGGGTTTCCTCGACGCCGTCGTAGAAGCCGGGAAGGGTGACGCGGCCTTCCTCGTCGTGAAGGTCGGCCAGCACCTTGGCGAGGATATGGGCGGGGTTGGCCGCGGCGCCGCCGAACTCGCCGGAATGGAGGTCGCGGTCGGCGGCGCGGATCGTCACCTCCTCGCCGACCAGGCCGCGCAGGCCGACGGTGATGGCCGGCGTCTCGCGGTCCCACATGCCGGTGTCGCAGACCAGGGCGAAGTCGGCCTTCAGCTCCTCGGCATGGGCCTCGAGGAAGGGCACGAGCGACGGCGAGCCCGATTCCTCCTCGCCCTCGAGAAACACGGTGAGGGTGCAGGGCAGGGTGCCATGAACCCGTT
>NPIG01000542.1_pt2 | contig 14424 bp, 9 predicted proteins | sample 8637441 | NCBI WGS metagenome assembly NPIG01 (sample SAMN07420675, study PRJNA396082) | bioreactor metagenome | isolation source: sample BR6 brine-fed electro-methanogenic bioreactor BR | place: Japan: Kochi | collected 2016-06-14 | reverse complement strand
TTTTGCCTGTGGATTTGGGGATTGACAGACGTTGCTCCGGGGGCGATAGTAAAAGGAGTTTATCTTCAGCAGCGTTTCGAGATTTTCCCGTATTCGTATAAGATGTCAGGCTTCCAGATTTTTCGAAAGGCTTCTGATGCCGGAAAAGCCCGAGGAAAGGGTGCCTGGTGTTCTGGAGAAAGCTGTTACAACAATGAAGAAGGGAGAAGGTTTTGTATGAAAAATATGCGATTTGGATTGAAGCTGGCCTTGGGATTCGGGGTCGTCCTGGTTCTGATGATTCTCGTGGTGGGGGTAAGCTGGTTTTCTCTTCGGGAAGCCGCAAGGGATGCGGAAACTCTTGCGGTGGTGGAAGTGCCCCGGATGGACATGACCTCCGGGGTGGAGCGGGTTACCTTGAAGGCCATGCTGGGGGTGCGGCAGTTTGTTCTTACGGAAGAGGAGGTTTTTCTCCAGGAGGGACGGAGTGCCATCGCCCTTCTTCGGGATACCATCGTTCGGGTGGGGGAGCATGGCGCTGCCCACGGTTACCCCGAGCGTCAGCAGGCGGCCCAGAAGGTTCTGGGGGATGTGAAGATTTTTGAAGATTCTCTTGCCGCCATGGCCCGCCTGGTGGAGAGTCTGCAGGGAGCCCGGGGAGATGCCCGAAACGCAGGAGATCTCTACATGGAGGAGGCCCAGGAGTTTCTCAAGGTACAGAACACCATGCTGGAAAACGATGTAGTTCGAGGGGGAATGGCTGCGGTTCTTCTGGAGCGTATCGAAAAGGTAACCCTCATGAACCGGGTGGTGGACCGGGGAAATGATATTTTCGTGGTGGCCGAACGGGCCCAGCGGGAGAGGAACCCGGAGCTTCTTCAGCAGGTGCTTACCACCTTTGGAGAGATCCAGAAGGATCTGGATAAACTTGAAAGCACCAGCGATCAGGATCGGAATCTGGAGCGGATAGGCAACATCAAAAAGGCCACCCAGGAATATAAAAATGCCATCACTGCCCTTTTGGAAATCTGGGAGGAGCTTCGGGGAGAAGAGACGGCGCTTGCCCAAGCGGGTGAACGGATGATGGCTATCGCTCGAGGAGCTGCCCAGAATGGTTTTGAACAGATGGAATCTCTGGCGGTGGGTGCCTCTGCTGCCATGAGGAAGATTGTTTTTGTGATGCTTCTCGTTACCGGGGTGGCCCTTATTCTGGGAATTCTCATGGCCTGGTACGTCTCTCGACAGATCACCAAACCCCTTGCCCTGGCGGTTTCCTGTGCCAATCGGGTTCGGGAGGGAGATTTCACCATCCTTCGGGAGGATTTTGGTCCCCCCTGCAGGGATGAGACGGGGATGCTGGCAGACGCTTTGACCGAGATGGTGGCCCAGCAGCGCCAGGCCTTACAGGGAATCCTTGAAAATGCGGGGGAAAATCTCGGGGCTGCGGAGTCTCTAGCGGCTTTTTCCGAGGAGTCCGTGGCATCTCTGGAGGAGGTTCGGGGGCATATCGAGGAAATTACCACCCTTTCGGAATCCAACGCCGCCTCTCTGGAGCAGACCAACGCAGGGGTGGAAGAGGTTTCCGCAGGAGCCAGCTCTGCCGCTCAGGCCGCTTCGGAAGGGGCGGAGGCCTCGGTAAACACTGCGGGATTGAGCGAGAAAGCGGTATCCCAGGTAGAGCAGGTGGTGCGGGAGATCAAACAGGTGGGGGACCGTTCCCGTACCAGCATGAAGAGCATGAAGGAAGTTTCCGAATCGGTGAATGCCATCACTTCCTTCGTCACCACCATTACGAATATCGCAGACCAGACAAATCTTCTCGCCCTGAACGCCGCCATTGAGGCCGCCCGGGCAGGAGATGCGGGACGAGGTTTCTCCGTGGTAGCGGAAGAGGTGCGGAAACTCGCAGAGGAGAGTGGCCGGGCGGCCCAGGAAGTGAGTACCATCATCGAAACACTCCAGAAGAGCACCAAGGAATCTCTCGGGATCACCGAAGAGGCAGGAGCTGTGATGGATCAGACCATCCGAGGCTCCGAAGAGGCTCTGAAGAGTCTGGAAAAAGTGATGGAGGAGATTGCCAAGGTGGACCGGGCTATGCAGAACATCGCCGCCACCTCCCAGGAACAGGCCGCAGCGAGCGGTGAAATGGCCCAGGGAGTGGATCGGGTAACCAAGGCGAACGCTCAGGTGGTCTCCATGATGGGAGAAATTCAGAGTGCCACCGTGACATCCACCTCGGCGGCGGAGGACATTGCCCAGGAGGCCCAGAAGGTCTCCCGGGGAGCGGAAAACCTTCAGGGGCTCCTCAAGCGTTTCCGGCTTGAGGGGGGCGGGGATATCCCCAAGGCTCTCCGAGGATAGAGGAAAGAGGGTTGTATTCTTAGAGACATGGCATGAACTGAAATAAAGATAGATTTTTTGCAAAAAAGCCCGGGTTCTTTGTTTTTTTCTTGCAAAGAACCCGGGCTTTCTATGATATCCTTGTGAGGAGTCGGGGGTAACAAGGGGGATTTCCCTCTGAAGAGTGCTTTTGTTTTTTTGGTTTTTACCAAGAGCTTCTGGGGGAAAAAGTTTTTCCCCTCTGAAAAGGGGATGGGGTCTTGAAATTACAAAACAAAATTACGGGAAGAGCCCTTTTTTTCGGGACATTTCTCGTGCTGCTCATCTCAATTTTCTACTATTTTTTCAGTTATCGCCAGGAGGTACAACGGGTGCTTCGCCGGGGAGAGCGCTATGCTTCCGCCATCGCCTCCACGCTGGATCGCCACCTGCAGGAGGCGGGCCGCACCGCCCTCGCCATGGCTTCCGCTCCCATAATCCAACGGGTAACCGCAAGAAGCCTCTCGGAAGACCTCTCTCCTTTCCTTGGGGAGGAACTCTCCTCCTTTCCCATATTACAGGATCTCATGAAAGATCCCGAGGATCCTCAAAAGGCTTCTGCCCTCGCCGAGGAGTATCTTCACCATCAGCACCGCATGATGCCCGGATGGTATCGGGAGATTTTTCTTGCCAACCGAGAGGGGGATTGCCTGATTTCCACCGGGGAGTTTCTTCCGGAGATCTTTCCCCAGATATCCTGGTGGTACTTTCACCCTGAGAACAAGAAAAGAGACGTGATGTTCTACCCTCTGTCTTCCCAAGAGGGGGAGCCCCTGGTGCGTATGATGGTGCCGGTAAGGCATGGAGAGGCCTTTCTCGGTGTTCTCGGGTGTGATATGGCCATTTCGGATCTTCTCTCATTCCTCCTGCAGAAGTATGCCGATCTTGGCATGATGGGGAGCATCAGCATCCTTCGAGCCTCGGGAGAGGTGGTGGCCCATGCGGGGCCCCTCGCTTCTCTGTTACAGGAGCCTCAACGTATACAGCCCTTTCTCAGGGAGGGGCCAGCCCGTGCGGCTCTCATAGATTCCGGAGAGACTCCGGAATTTCTGGCGGTCTCTTCCATTCCCATCACCCAGTGCGGGGACTTTCTCTGGGATCTTCGGGATCCCCCCGGGGAGACTCCCCCGGGATGGTATGTGCTGCTTTCGGTGACCAGGAGCGAAGCTCTTGAGAGCTTTCATGATAACCTGAGGTTCATCCTCCTTACGGGAGGGGGAGCCGCCCTTTGCCTGATCCTCCTCGCCTCTCTGTTGGCCCGTAAAGAGGCCCGGCCCATTGAGATTCTTGAGGCGAAGATCCGGGCTCTGGAGGAGGGGGATATGGATGCTCGGGTGAATCTTGAGGGCTGCGATGAGTTCCATTCCTTATCCAGAGCCTTTAACAGCATGGCGGAACATCTCCAGAAAACCATGATCTCCCGAAATCAGCTTATGAAAGAGGTACTGGAACGCGTCAGAACCGAGGAGGTGCTTCTGGAGAGCCGGCGGCAGTACTCGGAACTTGCGGAAGAGGCTCCGGTGGGAATTCTTACCTGTAATCGGGAGGGAGATATGGAGTACTGCAACGCCAGACTTGCCCATATTATGGGATCTCCGAGCCGGGAGGTCACCAGAGAGGTTAACCTTCTTCGCTTTCCCCTCCTCATGGAGGCGGGCATTTCTGACAATGTGGAGCTTGCCATGGCGGAGAAGCGATCCCTTCTCTTCGAGGTTTTTTACGAATCCAAGTGGCAGAAAAAGCTCTGGCTCCGGATCCATGTGAAGCCGAGGATTTCCCGGGGAGTGGCCCAGGGGGCCCTGGTCATGGTGGATGATGTGACCAGCGAAAAGAAGGCTCTGGAAGAGCTGCGGGAGCGGGAAGAAAAATTTCGCCAGATTTTCGACAACACCAACGATGCCATGTATCTCTACCGGGTGGTGGAGGATGATCTGTGGAGCCTTGCGGAGGTGAACGAGCCGGGGTGCGCTCTTCTGGGCTACACCCGAGATTCTTTCTGTGTTATGACGAGTCGGGATATGGTTACCTCCGAGAGCCTGATCCCCATGACAGCATTCATGAAGGAAGTCTGTGCCAGAAAGCACGGGGGATGCGAGATGGAACTTCAGGATGTGGTAGGTCTGGGGCTTGCGGTGGAGATGCGAGGGCACCTCTTCACCATGCAGGGGTGCCGGTGGGTTCTCTGCGTGGCCCGGGATATTCGGGAGTGGAAGAAAATGTCTCGGGAGATGATGCTTCAGGCCCGGGCGCTCAACGCTGCGGCGAATGCCATGGTGATTACCGATGGCCAGGGGCGGGTGGAGTGGGCCAACCCGGCTTTTTCCCGTCTTACAGGGTACTCTCAGGAGGAGATTCAAGGACAATTTCTTCACGAGTGTATCCGTTGCAGTGAGGAGGAGGAATCTCTCTATGCCGCCATGGAGCGCACCATTTTTGACGGAAAGCCCTGGCACGGTGAGCTTCGTAACCGGCGGAAGGACGGCTCTTTCTACCACGAGGAGGAGACCATCACCCCCGTATTGGATGAGGATGGCAGTGTGGCCCACTTTATCTGTGTGAAGACGGATATCTCTTCCCGTAAAAAAATGGAGGAGAAATACCGTGCTCAGTCCCGGTCTTTGGAGGCGGTAACCCAGCAGGTTTGTGCCTCTTCGAAGGATTTGCTGGAGATAGTGGAGCTTTTGGCTGAAACGGAACTTTCCCGAGAGCAGCGGAGCTATGCCCATCTTATGGCAGAGAGGGGAGAGGCCCTTCTCGCTCTGGTGAAGGAGCTCCTCGCATGTTCCCATCTCCCTCATGCCGAGGAAGAGCCCCGAAAGAACGGCCCCTGAGATTTCGGAAGGATCCTGCCCGTTCCTTCCGCGGCAAAAAACAAAAAGATTCTGGCTCTTCTCGGTTTTCTGATAAGATAGCGGCACAGTGACTTCGTGCATCCCGAGGAGACAAAAGCCCTACCGTTCCCTTATTTGCAAGGAGCTCCTGGTGACCCCGGGTGCACCGGGTGATAAGCAAGGAGGGTGTCAGCGCCCTGTCGGGCCATCGGGGTGGATGTGACCGAGCGCAAATATATGCAGGAAAGGCTGAAGAAAGGACGTTTTCCATGGAAGAACATCGGAAAATTACCCTGGAGGAAAGCGAAGACAAGTGGCGAAGCTACGTGGAAAACGCTCCCTACGGCATTTTCGTGGCGGATCTCGCCGGGCGCTATCTGGAGGTGAACCCTGAGGCCTCTCGAATTACCGGCTATACTCAGGAAGAGCTCTGTACCATGCATATCAGCGATCTTCTGCCTCCGGAATTTTCCGCTGAGGGAATGGGGCACTTTGAACAGGTTCTTCGGGAAGGTTCCGCCTACGGAGAAGCCCCTTTCTGCACGAAAAAGGGAGAACGGCGCTGGTGGTCCATCTATGCGAAAAAACTCGGAGAGGATCGGGCCGTGGGCTTCTGTCGGGATGTCACCGAAGAAAAACTTCTCCGGGAGGCCCTCAAGAAGGAGCGGGCCTTTCTTCGTCAGGTTATCGACACCATACCGGGGTTTATCTTCGTTAAAAACAGTCAGGGATACCATACTCTAGTGAACAGAACCCTCTGCGAAGCCTACGGCAGATCCGTGGAGGAGCTTGAAGGAAGCCGAGACGAGGATTATCCTCTCTCCCCGGAGAAGATTAAAAAATTTTTCCGGGATGACCAGTGGGTGATGCAGCAGAAAAAACCGCTGAAGATCCCGGAGGAGAAGATCCCTTACGGAGACGGATCCATTCACTGGCATGAAGTAATCAAGGTTCCCATGGTGGAGGAAGACGGGTCTTGCAGCCAGCTTCTGGGGGTGATGCTCGACGTTACGGATCGCCGCCAGATTCGGGAGAACCTGCGGAAGAGCCGGGAGCGGCTTGATCTGGCCCTGCATGCGGCTCATGCAGGGCTCTGGGATTGGGATGTGGCCTCGGGAGAGGTCTATTTCGATTCACGGTACTACACCATGGCAGGGTATGAGCCGAACATCTTTCCCACCACCTTCGAAGAATGGCAAAAACGAGTGCACCCCGAAGATTTGGGGCGCTGTTCCCGCATCCTCACGGCAACCTTTGCCTCCTTGGAAAAAGAGAACTTCGAGATGGAGTTCCGCTTTCTTCGGGGGGATGGGGGGTGGATGTGGATCCGGGGATACGGCATGGTGGCGGAGCGCAATTCCCAGGGGGAGGTGCTCCGCATGGTGGGGCTCCACACCGATGTGAGCGAGCGGCGGCGCATGGAGGATCTTCTCTTTCTCGAAAAAAACCGCTTCCAGACTACCCTGCACTCCATCGGAGATGGAGTGATTGCCACGGATGAAGAGGGAAAAATAACCCTCATGAACCCTGTGGCGGAAAATCTCACAGGATATACCGAAAAGGAAGCTGTGGGGAAGCCCCTGGAGAACGTTTTCAAGGTCTTTCATGAGAAAACCCGGAAGCCCTGGGAGGATATAGCCTCCCGGGTACTTGCCTCGGGAGAGGTGGTGCGTCTGGGAAACTCCATGATTCTCCTCTCCCGAAAGGGAAAAGAGACCCCCATCGAAGACAGTGCCGCCCCCATTCGGAATGCCCGGGGAGACGTTACGGGGGTGGTGGTGGTCTGCAGCGATGTCACCGAACGCAAGAAGCGCCTGTGTGAGATCGAGTACCTGAGTTCCCACGATTATCTTACGGGGCTCTTCAACCGGCGCTCCCTGGAAGAAAAAATGGCCGCTCTGGATACGGAGGAGAACCTTCCTCTGGGGTTGGTGGTGGTGGATGTAAACGGCCTGAAGCTCACCAACGATGCCTTCGGCCACAAGATGGGGGATACGCTTCTGCAGATCACCGGGGAGATCCTTCAAAAAGCCGCAGCCTCCGGGGAAGTCGTGGCCCGTATGGGGGGAGACGAGTTCATTATTCTTCTTCCTCGGGGAGGCCCCCGAAGGGCGGAAGAGGCGATGGAGCATATCCGTAAGGAAGCCTCCCAGATCGTTCTCGGTTCGGTGATCTTCTCGCTGGCCATGGGATATGCGGTGAAGAGACGAGAGGAGCAGGAACTCGGGGAGACTCTTGTGGAGGCGGAAAACGCCATGTACAAGGATAAGCTCAAGTATGGCAAGATCATGCGAAGCCAGACGGTGGAGCGGGTGCTGAGCCACATCAACATTCGTTACGACCGGGAGCAGATCCATACTGAGCGGGTGGCGGAGTACTGCGAGGCTCTGGCTCGGGCTCTGGGATACGAAGAGTCTCAGGTGGAGATGATAAAGACCGCAGCGGTGCTTCACGATATCGGCAAGATCATGGTTCCTCTGGAGCTGCTCAACAAGGAGGAGCCTCTCTCGAAAGAGGAGTTCGACATCATCAAACGTCATCCCCAGACGGGGTACGAGATTCTTAAATCCGTGGAGGAGTATGCGGGGCTGGCGGAGTACGTGCTCTACCATCACGAACGGTTCGACGGAAAGGGCTACCCCGAGGGGCTTCAGGGAGAGGAGATCCCCCTGGTGGCCAGAATCATCTGTGTGGCGGATGCCTACGAAGCCATGACCGCCTCCCGCCCCTATCAGAAGGCTCGGAGCCGGGAGGAGGCCATGGCGGAGCTGGAGCGCTGCGCCGGAACCCAGTTCGACCCCCATCTGGTATTGGTCTTTCTGGAGAAGGTGCTCCGGAAGGCCAGCGGCTAGTTGTAGCATCCCCAGTTTCGTTTGGGGTGTTTATGTTTGAGAAAAGGCTCTGGATGTTTCTTCAGGTGAATCCGCAAAGGAATTTCCGAAGAATCCTCCAGAGCTTTTTGTATGCTCTCCAGGGGAAGCTCCCCCGTTGGGAAGGAGCCCAGAAGGGCGGTGAGAGCTGCGGGGGAGCCTCCCTGATACTCAAGGGAGAGCGAGAAGTCTCGAATTTCTTCGAAGCTCCATAACGTATTTTCCACTTCGTAAAGATCCAGAGGAGTTCCCGAGGCTCCCTCCAGGGGAAGCCGTCCCGTCACCTCCAGCCGTTTCAGGGGAGAGCCGCAGGGGCAGATTCCCGAAAGAAGCCTCCCCCGGTCTCCCGTACGGTAGCGGATGAGGGGAAAGGAGGGGCGTCGCAGGGTGGTGAGCACCACCTCACCCCAGGTGTCTTCGGGGAGTACCTTTTCCTGAGAATCCACGATCTCAACCAGAAGATCAAGCTCCCGGATATGGCACCCCCGGTGAGCCCCGCATTCCACCGCACACCCCCACCCCGATTCGGTGAGGCCGTAATGGTTGAAGGTTTCACAGTTCCAGGCTCTTTCGATGCGTTTCCGCAGAGCCCGAGGGGCCATGTCTGCGCTGAGAAGCACCGCTTCCGGGGCGTGTCTGGTCTCCTCCGCGAGGTGGAGCATCTGGAGGGGCAGCCCCGCCACTACTCGGGGGCGGATCTCCTCCATCCACGTCACAGCTTCCGAAACATTTCCGATGAGTCCGAAAAGATGGGGAGTACAGCCCATTCTTTTCAGGGCTTTTTTCAGAAGGTCCCCGATGCTGTGAGGGCGGGATCCTTCCATGAAGATTCCCACTACACTTCCCGGAGGGGTGAAGGTGCTCATTCCCACGAGGAAGAATTCCTCGGTTCTCTGAAGTTCTTCCCGGGTGAATCCGAGACGTTTCGAAATGCCCTGGGTTCCCGAGGTGGGAAAGGAGATCATGCGTTCGATCTCGGATCGGGAGATCCCGAGAAAGGGAGACTCCCCTTCCTGAAGGTCCGAAGGAAAGGTGAAGGGAAGTTCCTCCAGGGGGGTTCCGGAATATCCCTGAAGGTGTTCCCGATAGAAGAGGGTTTTCTCCCTTGCCTGAGAGATAAGGAGGGCCAGAGATCCCTTTTGGGCCTCTTCCAGCTTTTGCCGGTTTCCGAGCCTGGGAGGGATCTTCAGCTCCCGGGCGATCCAGGCATCCAGGGGCGTGCGGGGGATGCTCATTGGGGACGGTGAAGAGCCCTTCCCTCTCGGGAGGTGAGATTCCAGGCGCAGAAGGGAATCAGCTTCCCTCCGGGGGAAATCACGTGGATGCAGCAGGAACGGAGGCGTTCCAGATCAAGATTTTCCGCATCCTGAAAGGCCATGGCGCTGATGGTGAAGTTCCCCCTTTTCGTAAGCCTGAGGAATCGGTCGAAATCACTCTCTTCCGAGGGGGGATGACAGCGGCATCTGGAAGGGGAGGCTTCATCCTTGGCATTTCCTTCAACGGGGGCTCCCCAGCGCCGGAGTACGCTCGCCGCGGAGCTTGGGGGGCCGTCCTCGGAGGGGCGGCAGCAGTCGCAGGAGTGTTCTCCAAGGGGAAGAAGGTTTCCGGAGTTCTCCACCAGATAGACCCCACGAAAGGAGCACTGTTCGTGCTCACATCGGGAGGGGGAGAAGTGGGAGGCCTCCACAAGTCCGCAGCTCTGTTCTCCCAGCTCCCGCATAAGTCTCGGGAGGGTCACCCGGGGGGCCGCCTCCAGAGGAAAAGGGGAGCGCCCCGCATGCGTGGCGGGCTGAAAATGTACACCCCGCACCGTGGGGAACCGGGAGAGTCCGAATTGCAGAAGGTCCCCCACCTCATCGGAGTTGATCCCCTCCACCAAGGTAGGAACCAGCACCACCCCGAGCCGGGCCTTTTCGCATGCTTTCAGAGCACGTTCCTTGACCTCCCGAAGATCTTTTCCCCGCAGGGCCAGGTGCGTCTCCTTCCGGAGCCCGTCGAACTGAAGAAAGATCCACCCCGCCCCGGCCTCCTTCAGTTTTGCGGCATAGGATGGTTCCTCTCCCAGGCGGAGCCCGTTGGTATTCACCTGAATTCCAGGAAAGCCGAGATCTCTCGCATACCCCAGAAGCTCCGGCAGATCCTCCCGAAGGGTGGGCTCTCCTCCGGAGATCTGAAGAATCGCCTGGGGAGCCTTTTTCCGGGCAAGCCGAAGCAACTCCTTGAGAGACTCCGTATCCGGGGCCGGCTTTGTGGGCTTTCCCGCATCGGCGAAACAGATGGGGCAGTGGAGCTGGCAGGCTTCCGTTACCTCCAGCAGCACCGCACAGCTCCCCTGAAGATGCCCTTCACAGAGGCCGCAGCCCGCGGGGCACTCCTTCGGAGGGGCTGCGGGGGGAGATGAGAGGGGAAAGCGCAGGGAACGCCAGCTCTCAAGAGAGGGGGAGCCTTCCCACACGAGACAGGAGAATTCTCCGTGCTCGGGGCACTCCTTTTGCAGAAAGATCCTCTCTCCTTTTGCTTCCAGAACAGCGGGAAGCTGCCGGAGGCAGAGGGGACAGACGCTGAAGGTATGGTGAAGGATTGTCATGGGATATAGGGGTTTTCCTGAAGATCGAAATGATGCTCCTGCAGAATCTCCAGGGTTTTCGAAAGGGTTTCCAGCACCAGGGAGAAGCAGGCAAGGGGGGGGGAGCCCGGAAGAGTTTCGAGAATCTCCCCGCAGCGTATCCGGTTTTCCCTAAGGGCAAAGCGTTCGCAAAACCACTGGTGCAGATCATAGATCATGAGGGGGAGCCGGGGGTCTTTCTCCCTCTCGGGATTTCCTTTTCCCGCATAGAGCCCCAGAAGACAGCAGGCCCCGGTGAAGGCCCCACAGGTTCCTTCAGGGTTGTATCCCCCCCGGCAGAGTCCCTCCAGGGAGGCCACAAGCTCGGGATTTTCGGAACCCCGAAAGGCGAGCCCCCCCAGAAGCATGATCTGGGAACAGCAAAAACCCTCGCGCCCCCAGGCGATTAGCTGAGATTCAAGTTCTTTCATGAGAATTCCCTCCTGAAAATAGAGTGGTTACGCATCAGGTGCCTTTCTCCATATCCAGAGGCCGTATCCCCGGGGGGAGGGGCCACAGCTCCCGCTGGAGAGTTCGAGAAACCCCTCCCAGACCAGCCGCGCGGCGTACTCCCGAAGCAGCCGGGAATGATCCTCGAAGTGGAGCAGTTCAAAGCCCTCGTTCAGAAAAAGTTCTTCCATCTCTTCCCGGAGTAACGTTCCTTGAGCGCAGGGGTGCAGATTTCTCGTCTCTTCCGATTCCGAAGAGCCGCCGACGGAAGGGGGGGAGTTCCGGGCAAAGAGATCCGTCATACCGAAGAGGGCCTCTGCCTTGAGAAGCCGCCGCACCTCTCGAAGGATTTCCCCCGGCCGGGGCTGCTGGGAGAGCACACATTCGCAGATCCCCCCCTCCAGGGAATCATCCTCCAGAGGAACTGCCCGGAGATCTCCCTTCAGAACTGGCCCGTGTTGGGAAGCCCGGGCCAGCATGCTTTCAGAACAATCCACCCCAAGAGCATCCGCACCCTCTTGCCGGAGAAGCTTCAGGGTAGCTCCGGGGCCGCAGCCGAAATCAAGAATTTTTGCTCCCCGGGGAAAGGCGCAGAGCGAAAGAAGCCTGAGCGAGAGGGGCTCTCCTCCGGGATGCAGGGAGGATCCCATAAGGTCGAACCATCGGGGGTCTTCGTAGGGGAAGAGCACTACTTATCCTCCAGAATGCGCTCCACCTCCAGCATCTTTCCCAGAGCCAGATCTTCCGGCACAAGAATAAAGCCGCATCGCTCACAGGCGGGAAGTTCCACCTCGAAACGGCTTCCCATATAGAGGGCCGCCACCTTTCGGGGGATCAGGTCTCCCCCGCAACGGCAGCGCCATTCCGAAGCCCCGAAAAAGCTGAGTTCGTTCCGGCTGCTCATGGTATGAGCTCCAGGGTCATGCGGTGGCTCCAGGCGTTACGGATCTGGAAGATCTCTTTCTCCTGCCCTTTCTCTTTCTTTGCACCTTGTGCTTCCCTCTTCTCACATTTTGCGTCTTTTTCCTCCCCCCGTTCCCCTTCCTTTGGCAGGTATTCCACCCAGAAAGTTACGTTTCCCCGGCGGCTTCGGGCCAAAAAACTCCCCTCCGGAGAGGTGAGTCCCTCCCCGTTTTTCCAGGCCTCCCAGAGGCAGTAGCGCAGATCCTCATCCAGAATATGGCGTTCTTCAAGAAGGTGGCGCACCTCCGGGGCAATCGAAAGCTCCAGATCTTCCCAGGGCTCCCGGGGAGCTGTTCCCTCCCCCAGAAGGCGGGAGCGCAGCCTCTCCCGGTTTTCTCTTCTCTGGGAAAATCCGGTCTTTTCCGGGGCCCTGGAAGCGGGGAAGAGCAGCTCCAGAAGGTGAAAGGTTCTCCGATCCGGCTGATAGAGGCTCTCCCGGCACATGGCGCAGTAGGTGAGAAAGGGGGCCTGGCTCTCCTCAAGTCTTCGGCGTACCCCCTCTGCGGCAATCTCCGGGGCGGCGAAGGACTGAAGCCCCCCGTAGCCGCAGCAGCGGGTGGTTTCGCCGCTGAAATCCAGTTCTTCCAAGGGCTGGTGGATTTTGTGCAGAATCTCTCGTGCTGCCTCTTGCCATTTGGGGATTTCCCGGGTGGTGCAGGGGTCGTGAAGGGCCAGAATTTCTCCGGAGCCTTTTCCCGGGGGGAGCCCCTTCTCCAGAAGCACCTCCCAGAGAGAGATCCGGGGTATCTCCGGCAGAAAGCGCCGAAAGACTTCGTGGCAGGAGGAGCAGGCGAGAATAAGCGGAGGATTGCCCAGGGGGCTCAGAGTCTTTTTGAGGGAGTTCATGATCTCCAGGACCATCTCCTTTCGCCCTCCCCACCAGGCGGGGGCGCCGCAACACCCCAGAAGAAGCCCGAGGGTTCTCTCAAACTTTTCCTCCAGAAAGGATACCAGGGCCTCGGTCTCCTCCGGCAGGATCCCCCCAAGCTGGCACCCCGGAAAGAGCACCGCTTCGGTGATTCCCCCCCTGGCGGGGCGGAATCCCGCCGCCCGGGGAGCGTTGGCCTGTTCCATATCCAGCAGGGCAAACTCATGAGCCGAAGGGGGCATGATCCCCCGATCCACCATCTCCTCCCGAGCGGAGCGGCAGAGATCCCCCATGGAGAAGTCGAAGGGGCAGAGCACCTCGCAGAGCCCGCAGAGCGCACAGGAGTTGATCATTCTGTTCGCCTTGTGATCTCCGTGAACGATGGCGAAGTTGTTGTAGATCTCCCGGGCGTAGAGCCGGGGATTTTTGCGGTAGGCTTCGAGAAAGGCGCACTCCCGCACACAGTAGAGGCACTCGCACTGGAGACATCGCCGGGCCTCCTCCAGAGGATCCCCCTGGGGTTCCAGATCTTCCACCTCATGGAGAGGGGTGAAGAGCCTGGTCTCCCGAGAGAATTCCTTTTCCCTTCCCGAAGAGAGCGAGGCCCCCTGAAAGAGGCGGTCCAGGGAGGTGGCAGCTCCCTTCCCTGCTACAGTCTCCCAGAGGAAAGAGCCCTTTCCCTCCTGGGGAAAACCCCCGGCGAAGACGCCCTTGAGGGGGGTCTCCCGGGTGAGAGGATTCACCTCCTCCTCGGAGAAGGGGTGCTGCAGCTCCGGGTCATCCGCCCCCACATAGGCATAGGTTCCCTCGGGAGGGGGGGCGAAGATCAGCTCCTCCCGGGGAACGGGAACCACCCCCATACGCTGCAGAAGGTTCCAGCTCTCCTCCAGCACCGATTTCGGGAGCAGATCCTCCGGAAGATGCCCGAGACGCCCCCCCGGAGCGGGGGAGACAAACACCAGAGAAACCTGGTACCCCTTCCGGGTGAGTTCGTGGGCACAGACCAGGGAGGAAAGGCCTCCTCCGTAGAGGATAACCTTTCCTTCCTTCAGGGGCGGGCGAAGAGGAGGGGGGGGAGGGGAGCTTTTTTCGAGACAGCTTCGTTCCAGCCTGCCTATTTCGATGGCTCCCCCTTTTTCCTTTCGGATACAGGCATTTTCGCAGGGATGTTCGCAGAGACGCCCGAGAATATCCGGCAAAGGAACGGCTCGGGCAAGAATTGTGCGGGCCTCTTTATGGTTTCCCTTTGCCAGGGCGGCGCAGAGCCCCCGGACGTTCACCTTGAGAGGGCAGGCAGCCTGACAGTAGGGAAGTTCCTCCTGAACGCATCGCTGTTCCAGATCTTTGAGTCGGTTCTGTTCCATGAATACCTCCAGATAAAGAGGCCCGCAGTAGAGCGGTTCTTGTTGTTATGTGACACCATAGTAACAGGAGAGCCGGAGCTTGCGTGTCCCCGGCAGCGACCATAGTGGTCGGCGA
>NPIG01001200.1_pt2 | contig 14456 bp, 13 predicted proteins | sample 8637441 | NCBI WGS metagenome assembly NPIG01 (sample SAMN07420675, study PRJNA396082) | bioreactor metagenome | isolation source: sample BR6 brine-fed electro-methanogenic bioreactor BR | place: Japan: Kochi | collected 2016-06-14 | reverse complement strand
CGGCCATGCCCGGGGAGCGGCCCTGCTGGTCGGAATCAACCACGACCTGCCGGTTTTCGAATATTCGGCCCTGCAGGTAAAAAGCGCCGTGGTCGGCTACGGCAAGGCGGCCAAAGTCCAGGTTCAGCAAATGGTCAAGGTCCTGATGAACCTGCCCGAAATCGCCCAGGAAGATGCCTCGGATGCTCTGGCCGTAGCCATCTGCCACGCCAACAGCATCGGCGTCAGCAACCGCCTTCAGGCGGTTCTGGGCCGCCAGCGGTAATCATCGAAGAGGCGCGAAAGCATCCATGATCGCACTGCTCACCGGCAACATTGCCTATAAATCCATCGACCACTTGATCGTCGACGTCGGCGGGGTCGGCTACCGCCTGCTGATTCCCCTTTCAACCTTTTATCTGTTACCCGAAGAAGGCCAGGTCCGGCTCCACGTCTACACCCACGTCAAGGAAGACGCGATTCACCTGTTCGGCTTTCTGACCCCCCAGGAAAAAGAGATGTTCGGCCTGCTCATTTCGGTTTCGGGCGTCGGCCCCAGGTTGGCCGTGAACATCCTGTCCAACATTCCGTCCGAAGAACTGATGTCGGCTCTTGGCGAGAGCGATATCAAGCGCTTATCGGCGGTGCCGGGAATCGGCAAGAAAACCGCCGAACGGCTTATCCTCGAGCTCAAGGAAAAGGTCGGCAAACTGGCAACCTTCAAGCCCGGCCTGATGCCGGCGCCGACCGTGCAACCTGCGGCCAGCGCCCTGGATGATACCCTTTCGGCCCTGGTCAATCTGGGCTNNGCGAACTGAAGGACAAGGTCGGGGCACTGGCATTCGGGCCGGTGGTGACCGGGGTGCCGTCGGGAGCCGCGAAACCGGCGGGCGGCGACACGGCGGATGCCGTCTCGGCCCTGGTCAATCTGGGCTACAAAGAAAACCAGGCGAAAAAAGTTCTTGAATCCATGGAAATTGCCACCGACACTCCCCTTGAGGACATTCTCAAGGAAGCCCTGAAGGTCCTGGCGAAGTAACCAGCGATGGCCTCCTGGCTGCGAGCATGAATTTATGACCGAGCGGATGATCACAGCCGACCTGAGTGGAGACGACGAACGGTTCGAATCGAGCCTGCGCCCGCGAACCCTCAAGGAATATATCGGCCAGCCCAAGGCCAAGGAGAACCTGCAGGTCTTTATCGACGCCGCCCGCAATCGGGGCGAAGCCCTTGACCATGTTCTCTTCTATGGCCCACCAGGGCTGGGGAAGACCACCCTGGCCAACATCGTGGCCAACGAGATGGGAGTCAACATCAAGAGCACCTCGGGGCCGGTGATCGAAAAAACCGGCGATCTGGCGGCTATCCTGACCAACCTCGAAGCCGGGGATGTTCTTTTCATCGACGAAATTCATCGCCTCTCGCCGGTGGTCGAAGAAATCCTCTACCCGGCGATGGAGGACTACCAGCTTGACATCATCATCGGCCAGGGTCCTTCGGCCCGCACCATCAAGCTGGATATCCCCCGGTTTACTCTGGTCGGGGCAACCACCCGGGCCGGCCTGCTGTCCTCGCCGCTGCGCGACCGCTTCGGAGTCATTGCCCGGCTCGAATTCTACTCCCCGGCCGATCTGGCAACGATTGTCAAGCGCAGTGCGGATATCCTTGAAGTTCCGGCTCGGAACGAAGGCGCGCTGGAGATCGCCCGCCGCAGCCGGGGTACGCCCCGGATTGCCAACCGCCTGCTGCGCCGGGTCCGGGATTTTGCCCAGGTCAAAGGCGATGGCGTCATCACCCGCCAAGCCGCCGACCTGGCCCTGGAGAAACTGGAGGTGGACCAATGCGGGTTTGACCACATGGACCGTCTGATTCTTTTGACCATCATCGATAAATTTGCCGGGGGTCCGGTAGGGCTGGAGACCCTGGCGGCGGCGGTGGGCGAGGAAAAGGACACCATCGAGGATGTCATCGAACCCTATCTGCTTCAGCAAGGATATCTCAATCGAACCCCGAGAGGGCGAGTCGCCACGCCACAGGCATATCACCATTTTCAACGCACGCCAGGGGGCAGCGGAGCAAACGGCGAACTGTTCTCATGATCTCCGGACTCTTCCCCACTAATTTCCGGCAAAGCGAAAAGGACCTCAGGACACCGCTTACGCCAAATGACCAGGCATCGCAGCCAAACCACGGAAACCCGCTCAAATAGCGGGTTCAAGACAAAAAAACCGTTGGCGAGCCCTCTTTTCTATGTTAACGTTTTTACCCAAGGGGGAATGACGCACTAGCCCTGCTGAGGTTGCCCCCTGGGCCGTCGTTGTGGCGGCCCTTTATCTTTTTTGATCAGCACACCAGAGGCGTTCCTCCGCCACGCTTCCGGCACCCGCCCGATATCCTGCCCGGCTACATCATGGATCAAGACACCCAGAGACTCTTCGCCGAACAGTTGGCCCACTGGGCGGAAAGCGCCATCAGCCAGGGACGCTTACCTTTCCGGAAAGTGGAAATCTACCCGTCCCTCCTTACCGAAGAGGGCGAGATGGCTCCCCCGCTGGTGTTCTGGATCAACCGCGACAGCTTTATGGCCGGTGGAGTTCTGCTTCTGCCTCCGAAGCACGCTGAAGAAGCCGTTGAAATGGGCCGTTGCTGCGCCCGGGCATTGGGCCTGCAACATTTTGTGACCTGGTCCGTCAATGAAATCGTCTTCTGGGAAGATCGGAGAGAAGCGCCGGTCCGCTGCAAAACCCTGCCAGTGCCTGATTCTGGCAACGCCACGGCAGTTGCCCTTAGGGACTGCCTGATCCAAGTCCTGGACGAATTGAAGTTTTTCTCCGTCATCGGGGCGGTCAATGCGGAGAACCTGTCCGCCCATTACCTGGCCAACCTGTGCCGGGGAACCTTGCAGGCAAGCCACCCATATCTCGCCGAAGCCTACCGGGTGGCTCTGGGAGAAAACCGTCTTCAGAATCCCGAGGCAAGCCCTGAAGACCTTGCCTTCCAAAAGGGTGCCATAAGCCTCCTGCGGCTTTTAAGCCTGCTGTTCTTCGACCGTCTGCCGACGGCCGTTCAACCCGAAGGGCTCGAACGCGCCATGCATTTCGCGCTCGATACTCTGCCGCAAGGATTGAAAGAAGCCCTGTCCGGACGCGGGGATGATCTGCCGCTGCCGGAGGAAAGCGCGGTTCGCTTTCACCACCTGTTTCGCCGCCTCACCCAGTTGCGCCTGAAGGAAAGCCGGCAGCGGGTTGCCGAGGCGCTTGGCCTGCTGTTGCCCCAGGAAAGTTCAAGGCTTGGCGGTTTTCCTCTGCCCGAGCCAGCCTCCCCGCCCCATCCCCCCTTGTTGCTGGTTAATCCCGACAGCATTGAACAGGCCCCGCTGGAGACCATGGTCGTCGGCCCGCCTCCCCTGCTTGGCCTGTTGACCCTGTTAAGGTGTCTCCGGGACGAGCCTGCGCCCCTGGCATTGGCACCCAACCCCTGGCACCTGTCGGTTCCGGTTCTGCCACGATCCATCCGGGGGACTTTGCACGACAACCGAACGCCTTCACCGCCACAAAGGCAGGCACTTACCGCTCAATTGCGAGGATCCTGGCCGACCAGGCGCTTTCCTCTGCGCTCCCAGACCCCTCGCTGGGTCTATGAATTTCTTCATCTTCTGGGGGTGGCAGCCACGGATGCCATCATTGATCTCTGCCTACCCGAGCAGTGGCTGATTGCAGACTTCGGCCAACCACTCGCAGAACTGCTGCAGGAGGAATTTACTCTGCAGCGTTTGAGCCGCACCGGCCCGGGTGCCGTTCATGTGCGTCTATTCAAGGGCGTGAACCCTGAGGCAGTGTGCACTTTTGCAGGTGACGCTGAGCCTCGCCACACACCCCTGGAAAGGCTTCGTGAAGGAGGCCGAAGCCTGTTGGTGCTGGCCTTGGATCTGCCGGATAACCTCTTTGACCTACTGCAGGACGGTAGACTGCTCATCCGTGCGGGAACGGCTCGCCCGGAACCGGCTGAGCGCGAGCTGTTTCTTTTCAGCCGGTCCACCTTGGGCCGTTTTTTATGGAGTATAGTCAGTGGAGGCCAGGCGCTTCCGCAACGCAAGTTCCTCACCAGAGAGGCGGGGCGTCTGGGCCTGCCCTTGCCGGCCGATGAGGTTTTTTCAGCGCTGCAGAGGGTTCCCTGGGAGGATGAGCAAACTCAGCCGTCCACGGAAGCGATTGACGAGGTGATAGCGCTCTGTTTGGGCCCCGAGCTCGCTCTGCCCGGTACCAAAGCGGGCAGAAATCAGCGGCGCAGTGCTAAACGAGCGGACCCTGAGGCGAATGCGGAGGTGGAAGAGACGATCTGCGCAGCCGTCTTCCGGGACGGGGTACCGCGCTTCCCCGAGCAGTATCTTTACGATTATTTCCGCCCGAAATTAGTAGAATTCGCCTTTAGTGGACCTCTTTCGCCTGGCGAAGAGTTTTTTGATCGTTTCACCCTGCGCGCCGAGGATGGGTCGGAAGTGGACGTCGAGGGAGCAGAAACGGCCCGAGCCCTGATTCTCTGTTCCTGCACAGGCCGATCTGCTGCGGCGCTGCCGGCCGAACGCCAAGTGACCGCAGCCATTCTCGAGCGCTATTTGGCTGATTTGCGCGAACTGAGACATTCGCTGGTGCGTCAGACCCATAAAGCGATTTCCAATCCCAAGGCAGCAGCTGCCATGATCGAAAAAATCTGGCGGACCCGCCCCCTCCCCCCCTGGAGCCTGGTAGAGAGATGACCCGCGCGCAAGGAAATCCTTTTTTTTCAGCCGGGAACTGCTACAATAAGTAATCCGATTCAAAGCTCATCTGTTCTATTAACACCAAGCCAGGTACGGCCCGATGAACGTTCTTCTCCATTTGTGTTGCGCCAATTGTGCAATTTACCCGGTCAAGATCCTGCGGGAACAGAATTGCAAAATAACCGGTTATTTTTTCAACCACAATATTCATCCGTTCCAGGAATTTCAACGTCGGCTCGCAGCGGTTCGCGAATACGCGCAACGGGTCGAGCTGGACGTCATCTACCAGGAAGATTATCTCCTGGAAGAATTCCTGGCCGAGGTCGCTTCGGCTCCCTTGCACCGCTGCGACTACTGCTATCGATCCCGGCTCGAGGAAACTGCCAGACTAGCTGCCGAACAGGGGTTCGAGGGTTTCTCAACCAGCCTGCTTTACTCCCGTTATCAGCAACATGATGTCATCCACCGGTATGGGGAGGAGTTTTCCCGTAAGTACGGCATTCGCTTTGTTTACGAAGACTTCCGCCAGGGTTGGCGTGAAGGAATCGAAACATCAAAAGCCATGGGACTTTACCGGCAGCAATATTGCGGCTGCATCTATTCGGAGAAAGAACGTTATTGCCCTCAAAACAGGAACTAAGCAATGGCCCCCGAAAAACTTCTCATTTCTGCTGGCCTGGCTCTCTTTGGGATCGGCCTGATACTTACCTACGGCGGCAAGATCCCGTTTCTCGGGAAGCTTCCGGGCGACATTCGTATCCAGCGCGATAATTTTTCTTTCTATTTCCCGTTGACCACCTGCATCATCCTCTCCTTGGTGGTATCCTTGATCCTCTGGCTGTTTCGCCGTTGAGGGTCGGAGGCCTCCTAGGAGGGCAGGCGCACCATGATTTTCCAAAAACGCCCCCCAACAATCGGCTTGGCCCTGGGAAGTGGCGCGGCACGCGGCATGGCCCATATCGGGGTTCTTAAGGTACTGGAGCAGGAAGGCATCAAGGTCGATTTCATTTCCGGGACATCTTTCGGAGCTTTTATCGGTGCCTTGTATGCCGCCGGCGTTCCAATCCGCCAGATGGAGGAGGTTGCCGGTAATGTCGATTGGCAACAGATGGCAAAACTTCTCGATCCGACCATCCCCACCTCAGGCCTGATCGACGGGAAAAAGCTCACCCGATTCATGGCCGAACTGCTTCCGGTGAAAACCTTTGAGGATCTCGTCATCCCCCTTGGAGTGGTGGCAACCGACATAGAAACCGGAGAGGCAGTTACCATTCGCCGGGGAAACCTCTTGGAAGCCCTTCGTGCTGCGGTTTCCTTCCCCGGTATTTTTACCCCGGTAACCTTCGGCGACAGATTTCTCGTCGACGGTGGTCTGCTGAATCCGGTGCCGGTCGATGTCGCCCATGATCTGGGTGCCGAGATGGTCATCGGAGTATGTACCATCCCCGAAGTGAAAAAGCGCCCGGCCGAGGTGTATATTCCCGCCGCGACCCGGAAAGAGACGCCGCAAGGCCATATTCTCGACTTTTTCAACTCCAAGGGAGTGGAAAAGATTCTCAAGGAAATCTGGCGGCCAAATCAGCGTAGCTATGGAGCCGCGGACCGTGAAGGCGGCGCTGGCCGAGAGCGCAGACCTCCTGGAATCTTCAGGGTTTTCACCCAGAGCGTGGCCATCATGGAAAACCAGATAAACACCCTGCAACTTGAGCGAAACGAAAGCGATCTGCTGATCCGGCCCGATTTAAACGGCATCACCCTCCTCGAATTTCATCGCGCCAAAGAGGCGATTCGGGCTGGCGAGGAGGCGACCCGCTCCCTGCTGGGAAAAATCCGCCAGATGGCCGGCATCTGATCCCCATGGCGGCTTGCCCAAAGCTTAAGCCTCGGGGCGGACGGGGCCACAAACATCCTCTGCACAACCAGAGTCAATTGCATATCGAGGATGCTGTGTTAGTATTCAAGTACTTAAAATGACTTCGTGTTAAGGGAGGATGCCATGTTCGAACTGATCGAAAAAACCCTGCTGGCCGGAATGGGTGCCGTTTCTTTGAGCCAGAAGAAGGCCGAAGAATTGATTCAGGAACTGAAGCAACGCTTCAACGTGACCGAAGAAGAAGGCAAGGCTCTCTTCGAGAAGCTCCAGAATGCCGCGAAGGAAAATCAGAAAAAGCTTGAGGAAGCGGCCCTGAAGGAGGTTGAAAGGGCCTGCGAGCGGTTGGGTGTGGTCACCAACGAGGAGTTTGAAAAACTGCACAAAAAGGTTCTGGCCCTGGAGAAAAAGCTCAAGGAGCAGGGGGACTGATCCCCTAAACGTTTTACCGCATGCTGACTTTTTCGCGGATCAACCGCAACATCCGCTCCATTCGGCGCTACCGGAACATCCTTGGCATCCTGATCAAGTACGGTTTTGGCCATATCGTCGAACAGCTCAACATCAACTATTACCTCGAGCTGGGCAAGAAGATCGTCACTCTGGGGACCGCCCCCAAGGAGATCGAACGGCTGACCCAACCGGAGCGGTTGCGCCTCGCCATGGTCGAGCTGGGGCCGACGTTTATCAAACTCGGCCAGATCCTGTCTACCCGCCCTGATATTATTCCCAAGGCCTACGCCGACGAATTCGGCAAACTGCAGGATAAGGTTCCCGCCATCTCGTTGGAAGATATCCAGGAACAGATCCGGTGCGAACTCGGCTATCCGACCGAGGACGTCTTTGCCGAATTTGTGCCGACGCCCATTGCCGCGGCATCCATCGCCCAGGTTCACCGGGGTCGGCTGAATTCTGGCGAACAGGTCGTCGTCAAGGTGCGCCGCCCGGGGATCGAAAAGATCATCGAAACCGACCTGGACATCATGATGGGACTGGCGTATCTCATCGAAAACCATATCCCGACGGGAGATCTTTATGACCCCATCGGCATCGTCAAGGAGTTTCGTCGCACCATCCACCGGGAAATGGACTTTACCCGCGAAGGACACACTATCGACCGGTTTGCGGCCAACTTCGATGAGGACCCTACGGTCCACGTTCCCAAGGTCTATTGGGACTGCACCGGAGAAACCGTTCTTACCATGGAACTGGTGGAAGGCATCAAAGTTTCCGAATTTGATCGCCTGACCGAAGCCGGCTACGATCGCAAGGCCATCGCACGCAACGGAGCGGATGCGATTCTCAAACAGGTTCTGGTTCACGGTCTTTTTCACGGCGACCCCCATCCCGGCAACATCTTTATTTTAGAAAACAACCGGGTCTGCTTCCTCGATTACGGGATGGTCGGCAGACTGGATGATGACCTGAAGGGACAATTGATCGATCTGCTGGCGAACGTTCTGCAGCGCGACATCGATGGGGTGATCAGCCAACTCCTTTATTCCGGAGAAATCACCGATGAGGTCAACTTAAAGCACCTGAAACGCGACTTGACCGAACTGATTGACGAGTATTATGAAATCCCCCTTCAGGAGATCAAAGCGGGTAAACTTCTGGTGGATTTCGTAGAAATCCTTACCCATTACCGCATCAAGTTTCCTTCGGATCTGATGCTGCTCGGCAAGGCCCTGGTCACCATCGAGGGAATTGGCCGGCAACTGGATCCGGAATTCAACATGATCGACCATCTTCGACCGTTCATGACCAGGATGGTTCGCGAACGCATGTCCCCGACCAGCATTTCCCGGGAAATTCTCCGGGTTGGACAGGCCTACTCGGCTTTGGCCAAGAACCTGCCTCGGGACCTCAAGGAATTTATCAACCGGGTCAACCGCAACAAGTTTAAAATCGATTTGGAGCACCGGGGTCTCGAAAAGCTGATCAACGACCTCGACAAATCCAGCAATCGGCTCTCCTTCAGCCTGCTCATCGGCTCGCTGATCGTTGGCTCGTCCCTCATCATGCAGACCAACAAGGGGCCACACATGTTCGGCTTCCCAATTCTTGGCGTTCTTGGATATACCATCGCCGGGGTTCTGGGTTTGTGGCTTGCCATCGCCATTCTGCGTTCGGGCCGCCTGTAATATGCCTGAAACGGCGGGACTCTTCAGGCAAGAAAAAGCCCCCTGTCTTTCTCTCCGAGTGGTTGTGTTGCATTAAACACACAGCGGATCTCGCATCCTTGCAACATTGCCACACCTGGGGACCGACACGTCAGAATTACTTCAGCAATTTCGGCATCTTGAATGGCAAGACACTTCTGGCAGGATCTTTGCATTCCAATGAGATCGACTGCTCACCTTTATAGCGCATTTCAGGAAGGATCGTCCTTTAAATGATTTATCAATGCACCATAGCCCACCCAGCGTTGATCTCCGGAATCGGCCTTCACTCCGGGCGGAGAATCAATATGACTCTGCGTCCCGCAGAAGCCGGTACGGGGATTGTTTTTCATCGATCCGAAGGGGATCGAACCGTTTCAATTGAGGCCGTTTCTTCCAACGTGATCGACACCCAGCTGGCCACAGTGATCGGTAAGGGTGGACTGAGCGTTTCCACGATTGAGCATCTGATGGCCGCCCTGACCTCTTTCGGTATTGACAACCTGCATATCGACATTGATGGGCCCGAGGTTCCGGTGATGGACGGCAGCGCCACGCCCTTCGTCCAGATGATTCAAGGCGCCGGCATCCGAAGCCTTCCCCGCAGCAGGAGGTTTTTGGCGGTCCGCAAACCAATGACCGTCATTGACGGAGAAAAAAGGGTCACGCTGATCCCTTCGCGCTTCTTTCGCATCACTTTCGATATCGCCTTCGACCACCCCTGCATCGGCCTTCAGCACCGCTCCATCAAGTTCTCCCAGGAACTTTTCCGTAAAGATATCGCTCCTGCCCGCACCTTCGGCTTTCTTAAAGAGGTGGAATACCTGAAAAGCAAGGGGCTCGCCCAGGGTGGTTCCCTGGACAATGCAGTAGTCGTAGGAGACGACCAGGTTCTCAACCCGGAGGGGCTTCGGTTCCACGATGAATTCGTTCGTCACAAGATTCTCGATTCAATTGGCGACTTCAGTCTGGTCGGCTTCCCGATTCTTGGGCACATCAAAGCATATAAGGCTGGCCATGATATCAATCATCAAATGGTCGAAACCATTCTCGCCTCGCCGGAATGCTGGAAAATTGTGGAATTTTCCGAAAACGATCTGCAGGAAGCGCTTCGGAGCGGCGTTCCCGCATTCAGCTCAGAGCTGGCGCTTTCTGAGGCTTGAACCAATAATAAAGCTCTTTGTTTTCTTCCAAAGGCAGCCTTCGGCTGCCTTTTTTATTGAGCTAACCTTGCAAATTTTGATTTTTTGTCGTAAAGTCGAACAGTTATAAAATTCTTCGAGGAAAATCATGCCAATTCCCCCTGTCCATACCGACAAGGGCAAATCCGAAACCAGAAAACGCCGCCGCGAATGGCTACTGATTCTAGTAATCATCGCGGTTGTTGTTCTTTTGTCCCGCTTTGAAACCCAGCTTTTCGATCTGACCTCCCGCCTGCCCCTCTCCAACAGCATCTTGGTATTGGCGCTGATCAATATCAATATCCTCCTGATCATCCTTTTTCTGTTTCTGGTATTTCGCAACCTTTTCAAACTGATCCTTGAACGGCGAAGGGAAGTGCCCGGGGCGAAGCTGCGCACCAAATTGGTGGTCGCCTTTATTGCGCTCTCGCTGGTTCCAACCATGCTCCTGTTTTTCGTTTCTGCGGGATTTATCACAAACTCCATTGAAAACTGGTTCAACGACCAGATCGAAGCTTCGTTGCAGGAGTCGCTGGAGGTCGCCCAAACCTATTACAAGAACTCGGCGACCAACGCCCTCTATTACGCTGAACAGCTATCGCGAATCGTCAAGGAAGAGAAGTTACTCAACGAAGACAATCTGCCCAAACTCCGCGAACTGATAAAACAGAAGCAACAGGAATACAATCTGGGAATAGTCGAGGTTTTTTCAGCCACGTACGAAGAGTTGGTCCGCGCCTCCAACCCTCAGGTTCCTGCAGCCGAGTTCACGGACCCCGGCTCGGACAACATTCGTGAGGGGTTGCAGGGCAACCGCTTTACCCGCATTACCCCGGTGGGCAAGGCCGATCTCATCCGCGGCATCGTTCCGGTATATTCGAACTGGAATCCTGAAGACGTGGTCGGAGTCGTGGTTGTCAATTACTATGTGCCCTACTCGCTGGTCAATAAAATGAAGGAGATCTCCGCCTCCTTCGACCAGTATAAAAACACCAAGTTGCTTAAAGGAAAAATTCAGACGGGCTACGTCATCGTGTTGCTCCTGATTGCCCTGATCATCATTTTTCTTGCCACCTGGTTTGGTTTTCACCTGGCGCGAGGCATTACCGTGCCGATCCAGGAACTGGCCCTCGCTACAGGCCGGGTGGCCGAAGGTGATCTCGACGTCAGCATCGAAACGCAACCCGATGATGAAATAGGCACTCTGGTGGATGCTTTTAATAAAATGACGTCCGACCTTCGAAGAGGACAACAGGAAATCCGCCAAGCCAACAGCGAACTACAGGCGTCCAACTTTGAACTCGAGCAGCGCCGTCGTTATATGGAAATCGTCCTGCGTAATGTCACCGCAGGGGTCATTTCAGTAGACAAGCAGGGGAATTTAACAACCATCAACAAATCAGCAGAGCGCCTGCTGAAAATTAAAACCGCAAAGGTTCTGGGAAAAAATTTCCGCGAGGCTGTCGGCACCGGCAACCTTCCCATCATAAAAGAATTTCTCAAGGACCTGGTGGAGTCGGGAAAGGATAGCATTCGCAAGCAAATTACCGTACCGATTCAGGAAAATCGCATCACCCTGCTGGTAAACGTTACCACCTTGCGGGATGAAAGCGGCGAATTCATGGGTACCGTTGTAGTCTTCGATGATTTAACGACCCTGCTGAAAGCCCAAAGAATGGCTGCTTGGCGAGAGGTCGCCCGCCGAATCGCTCACGAGATCAAGAACCCATTGACCCCTATTCAACTTTCGGCGCAACGCTTACGGCGCCGCTATCTTGATCGATTTGATAAGGATGATTCCGTTTTCGACGAATGCACCGGGATGATCATTCAGCAAGTGGATGAGCTGAAAAACCTCGTTAACGAGTTTTCCAATTTCGCCCGAATGCCGGCCAGCAACCCGGCGCCCAACAACCTAAATCAGATTTTGACCGAGGCGCTGGTGCTTTATCAAGAGGGCCACAAGGAAATCAATTTTTCCTTCCATCCGGATCTACAGGTTCCGATTTTCAACCTGGACCGGGATCAAATCAAGCGAGTAGCAATCAACCTGCTCGACAATGCCGTTGACGCCAGCAACGCAATGGGCTCGGTTACCATTGAAACCAGCTATAATGCATCCTTGCAAATGGTTACTTTCATGATAAGTGATACGGGCAGTGGGATATCTCCCGAAGACAAGCCACGGCTTTTCGAGCCCTACTTCTCGACCAAGAAACAGGGCACCGGCCTAGGGTTAGCGATTGTTTCCAGTATTATTTCTGACCATAATGGGTACATTCGGGTCAAGGATAACCGTCCGCAAGGAACCCGTTTCATTGTTGAGCTGCCTGTTAACGGCAACGAAGCTCAAGCTTAATCAAAACTCGGCTCCCTCAATGGGTAAACGACCGGGTTCAAACCTTTGCCAGGGTTGACAGATGAAAAGCGTTTTGATTGTAGATGACGAAACGAGCATTAGGGAAAGCTTGAAGGGTATCCTTCAGGATGAAGGATTTCGAACCTTTTTTGCCAAAGATGGTGAAGAGGGCTTGGTCTTGACCCGGGAGGAAAGCCCCGATCTGGTTCTTCTCGATATCTGGATGCCAGGCATTGACGGCATTGAAACCCTTAGGCGGATCAGGGAGGCCCATCCCGAGCAACTTGTGGTGATGATGAGCGGCCACGGCACCATTGAAACCGCTGTTAAGGCGACCAAGCTCGGAGCCTTTGACTTTATCGAAAAACCCCTTTCCCTGGAAAAGGTCCTGCTCTGCATCCAAAATGCAATGAAGATCGGCGACTTGGTGGAGGAGAACCGCTCTTTGAAGGCCAAGATTGCCAAGGAACATGAAATGATTGGCAACAGCCCTCCAATATCCCGCCTCAAGGAACAAATCCGGATAGCAGCCCCGACTTCGGGGTGGGTTCTGATTACCGGTGAGAACGGCACAGGAAAGGAACTGGTAGCGCGTGCAATTCACACTCAGTCCAATCGACGGGACAAGCCCTTCGTTGAGGTCAACTGTGCTGCTATCCCTGAAGAATTGATCGAATCTGAACTATTCGGCCACGAAAAGGGAGCCTTTACAGGCGCCACCGCGGCCCGGAAAGGCAAATTCGACCTAGCCCACGAGGGCACCCTTTTCCTCGATGAAATCGGAGATATGAGCCTAAAAACCCAGGCCAAGGTGTTACGTATCCTTCAGGAGCGTAAATTCGAACGGGTCGGGGGCAACAGAACCATCGAAGTCGATGTCAGGGTCATCGCTGCCACGAATAAAGATCTTGAAGAGGAAATTCGTAGAGGCCAATTCCGGGAAGACTTGTTTTACCGCCTAAATGTATTGCCTTTTCACGTGCCACCCCTTAGGGAACGCCGACCCGACATTTCGCTTTTAGCAAGGCATTTTCTCGACTACTTCTGCAGCAAGGAGAGTCGGGAGACAAAAACCATAACCCCGGAAGCTCTAGAAGGTCTAACTCGGCATAGCTGGCCAGGCAATGTCCGTGAACTGAAGAACATCGTAGAACGTCTGGTGATTATGACACCTGGAACAGTCATTACGGAAAAGGATCTTCCCACCGGCATCTTGAGTAAGCGTGACGGCAGCGCTCAATCCAGCCAGGAAAACGCCTCCGGCACGTTCAAGGAGGCACGAGAAGACTTCGAGCGGGATTTTATTGTGAAAAAACTGGAAGAGAATGACTGGAACATCTCTCGAACGGCTGAAGCGATCGAGATCGAGCGCTCCAATCTGCACCGCAAAATCAAATCATTCGGAATTGAATTGAAAAAATAATTTGCTTTAAAAAGCTTGGGCGGGAGAGTCCAAGACCAGGGTTAATTTTTCCAAATCGAGTAGGGTGAGGTGNNGCATCTCATCGCTCACCTCATCCCTCTCACAGAACCGTGGGTACGGGCCTCGTACACGGCTCCTGCCCATTCTTCTCTCTAATAGTTCTAAGGCAGATAACCCGTCTGTACTCTGCTCTGCTTAACTCAAAGAGTCCCGATTCCCGAAACCACTCGTTCGGCTGTCGCGGGTCATGGTAATTGAGCACCCCGCCATGATCTTCGGTGGGCTCCCCAGCAGCCTCGGCTTATTCTGCCGGGATTTGAATCCCGACAGGAGGCGCCATGGGAGGCCCATTTCCATGCTCAAACTCGACCAGTTGTTGTACCGCTGGCAGCAGGGGCACAACCTCTCCCAACTCTTGCGCAGCCTCGGCCAATCCCGGGAGACGGTGCGCAAATACCTGCGATTGGCCTAGAATCACGGTCTGACCCGCGACGGCGACCAGGCCCAACGTGCCTCAGGTGCTGGCGGCTATGAGTGCTGCAGGAGCGAAGTCACCGGTGACGTCGTCGACGTCCCATCGGCGGCTTGAACCGTACCAAGAGCAGATCAGATCCTGGCTGCAAGAGCCGGACATAACCATGAAACAGGTCTGGCGCCTGCTGCACGAGCGCGGTGTGAAGCTCAGGCCCCTGATCGGGGCGACGCCTGCTTCTTGCAGCAGGC
>NPIG01000252.1_pt1 | contig 14468 bp, 13 predicted proteins | sample 8637441 | NCBI WGS metagenome assembly NPIG01 (sample SAMN07420675, study PRJNA396082) | bioreactor metagenome | isolation source: sample BR6 brine-fed electro-methanogenic bioreactor BR | place: Japan: Kochi | collected 2016-06-14 | reverse complement strand
CGCCGCCGCGATCAGGTCCGGATGGTCGGCCAGCCCAAGATAGTTGTTGGCGCAGAGGTTGATCACATGGGCGGTGCCCCCGTCGCGGGTCACGTCGATCTCTCCGCCCTGGGGCGAGGTGATCATGCGCTCCCGCTTATAAAGGCCATCCGCCTCGATCCGGGCCAGGGTATCGGTGATCTGGGTCAGGAATTGTTCGGACATGGCGCCCTCCTCTGGTCGCGGGAAGGCTAACACAGGGGAACGGATTTCCAAAGCAAAAATTCAATATAACGGACAATCATCCATTTTATCGGAATTTTATCGTTTGATCAGGCGTCCTTCACGATCAGGAACACCCGCGCCGGGCCGCCCTCGGCGGAAATCGCATGGGGCACATCGGCGGCATAGCGGGCGGTGTCGCCGGCCTGCAGCAGCTCCGACGCGGCGCCGGAGGTCACCTGCACAACCCCCTCCACCACGGTCAGCGATTCCTCGGCGCCGTGCCGGTGCGGCTGGCTGTCCAGCGCGCCGCCGGGGTCAAGCCGGATGTCATAGACCTCGTGTCTGCCGGCCTCTTCCGGCGGCGACAGGATACGGATGTGACAGCCATCGCCCACCTTGTCGATCTGCGGCACGTCCGCCGCGCGCAGAACCGCGATCCGCTCCGCCCCCGGCGCCTGCTCCAGCAGCCCGGCGAAATCCACCTGCAGCGCGCGGGTCAGGTTCCACAGGGTGGCGATGGTCGGGCTCGACTCACCGCGTTCGATCTGGCTGACCATCGAGCGCGACACCCCCGACAGGTTCGCCACCGCCTCCAGCGACAACCCCTTGTCGCGCCGCGCCTGTTTCAGGCGGGCGGGAAGCTGGGACAGGATATCGTCGGCCATTTCCGTCATGGCGGAAATCTCTGCGCGGAACCGCCGGCGCTGTCAATCCTTCGGTGCGCCGTGGCGGCCTCCCCGACGTGCGATGCTGCGCCGCGGCGGTGCCCAGCGGGTGCACGCCCGGTGCACGGGCCGTGCCCCCTGCCTTTCGTTACGGAACGTTCCGGCTGACGGCGCATTCTGCATCTGCATAATGCGCCGAACTCTGGGAATCGGGAGAATACACCATGACCGACATCGTAATTCTGGACGGTGCACGCACCGCCATCGGCAGCTTTGGCGGCGCCCTCGCGGGCACCCCGCCGATCGAGCTGGCGACCACCGCCGCAAAGGCCGCATTGGAGCGCTCCGGCGTCGAGGGCGCGCAGGTGGGCCATGTGGTCTTCGGTCATGTCATCAACACCGAACCGCGCGACATGTACCTGTCGCGGGTTGCCGCGATCCAGGCCGGAATTCCCAACGGGACGCCCGCGATGAACGTCAACCGCCTTTGCGGATCGGGCGCGCAAGCCATTGTTTCCGCGGTACAATCCCTGATGCTGGGCGATGCGGAATTCGCCCTGGCCGGCGGCGCCGAATGCATGTCGCGCAGCCCCTTCATCATGCCGCAGGCGCGCTGGGGCGCCAAGATGGGCGACGTCAAATCGCTCGACATGATGCTGGGCGCGCTGAGCTGCCCGTTCGGCACCGGCCATATGGGCGTCACCGCCGAGAACGTGGCCGAGGAACATGACGTCAGCCGCGCGGCGCAGGACGCCTTCGCGCTGGAAAGCCAGATCCGCGCCGCCCGCGCCATCGAGGAAGGCCGCTTCGAAAGCCAGATCGTGCCCGTCGAGGTCAAGGTCAAGCGCGACATGGTCGAATTCAAGGTCGACGAGCACCCCAAGGCCACCACCGCCGAGGCCCTCGCCGGCCTGCGCCCGGTGTTCAAGAAGGACGGCACCGTCACCGCCGGCAACTCCAGCGGCATCAATGACGGCGCGGCCGCGCTGGTGTTCGCCACCGCCGGTGCCGCCGAGCATGCCGGGCTGAAGCCCAAGGCGCGGGTGCTGGGCTATGCCCATGCCGGCGTGCGCCCCGAGGTGATGGGCGTCGGTCCGATCCCGGCGGTGCGGAACCTGTTGAAGAAGACCGGCTTGCAGGCCAGCGATTTCGACGTGATCGAATCGAACGAGGCCTTCGCCGCCCAGGCGCTGGCGGTGAACGCCGAACTGGGGCTGGACCCGGCCAAGGTGAACCCCAACGGCGGCGCCATCGCGCTGGGCCATCCGGTCGGCGCGACCGGCGCGCTGGTTACCGTCAAGGCGCTGTATGAGCTGGAGCGCACCGGCGGCTCCAAGGCGCTGATCACCATGTGCATCGGTGGCGGCCAGGGCATCGCGCTGGCGATCGAGCGGCTGTAACGCGCCGGGGCAGGGGGCTGTCCGCCCCCTCTTGGCCTGCGGCCAATTCACCCCCGAGGATACTTGGGGCCAGAAAAAGACGGCAAGCGCGGCGCCGAAGACGGTGCCGCGCTTCTTTTCGTGGCGGCTTACGGTGACCGGCGGAATCGCGTAGACCAAGGGCTGTCGCAGATTTGAGAGACCGCCATGGACAGTATCGCCCCCTTCCTCGCCTATGCCGCCGCCCTGTCGATCGCGGCGGCCATCCCCGGCCCCGGCATCGCGGCGCTGGTGGGCCAGGCGCTGGGCGGCGGGATGCGGCCGTCGCTGTTCTTTCTCTCCGGGCTGGCGCTGGGCGACCTGGTTTATTTGACCGTCGCGGTGGCCGGGCTGGCCGCCGCGGCGCAGGTCTTCACCGGCGTGTTGCTGGTGGTGAAGATCCTCGGCGGCGCCTACCTGCTTTATCTCGGCTACCTGTTCTGGACCAGCAAGGGCGGGCTGACAAAGGTGCAGGCCAGCGCCGGGCGCAGCGGCCGCCGGGCGTTTCTGGCCGGGTTCACTGTGACGCTTGGAAACCCCAAGACCATCGTCTTCTACCTGGCGCTGCTGCCCACGGTGCTGGATCTGGGCGGTGTCGGTCTCGGGGAATGGGCGGGGCTGTCCCTTGTGTCGCTGCTGGTGCTTTTTGCCGTGCTGCTGCCCTATGTGCTGTTGGCGACCAAGGCGCGCAGCCTGATGACGCAGCCCGCGGCGCTGCGGCGGCTGAACCGGGCGGCGGCGGGCATCATCGGCGGTGCCGGTGCGCTGATTCTGGGTCAGGCAACGCTGGCGGCGCTGCGGCGGGCGTGACCGGCACCGCCTGACCCCTCAGATCAGCAGCACCGCTGCCAGCGACGCCGCGGCCCCGACCAGTGCACCGCCAAGGCCCACGGCCGCGATCATGCCCCATCGTGCACGTTGTGCGGGCCTCGGCGGCTGCGTCTGCGCGATCAGCGCCTGTTCCACCAGCCCGGGCAGGCGGGGGCCGAACCGGCCCATCACGCGTGCGGTTTTCACCAGGTCCGACAGCATCGCCTTCGGGCCGATCGACTGCTTGATGTAATCCTCGACCACCGGGCGGGCGGCCTGCCAGATGTTGATATGCGGGTCGAGCGAGCGTGCCACGCCCTCGACCACCACCATGGTCCGCTGCAGCAGGATCAGCTCGGTCCGGGTTTCCATGCCAAAGCGTTCGGTCACCTCGAAGAGATAGGCCAGCAGCCGGCCCATCGAGATATGGCTGGCGTCCATGCCGAAGATCGGTTCGCCCACCGCGCGCAGGGCGCGGGCGAATTCATCGACGTCGCGGTCGGCGGGGACATAGCCGGCCTCGAAATGCACCTCGGCCACGCGGCGGTAGTCGCGCTTGATGAAACCATAGAGGATCTCGGCATAGACCCGGCGGGTATATTCGTCGATATGGCCCATGATGCCGAAGTCATAGGCGATGATATCCCCGTTCGCGGCGACCTTGAGATTGCCCTGGTGCATGTCGGCGTGGAAATAGCCGTCGCGCAGCGCGTGGCTGAGAAACAGGGTCAGCACCCGTTCGCCCAGCGCGGCGCGGTCGTGCCCGGCGGCATCCAGCGCGTCGTTGTCGCCCAGCGGCAGACCGTCGGCCCAGCCCAGCGTCATCACCCGCCGCGCCGACAGGTTCCACAGGATCGGCGGCAGGCGGAACCCGGCATCGTCGCCGGTGTTGGCGGCGAATTCCGAGGCGGCGGCACTTTCCAGCCTGAGGTCCAGCTCGCCCTGCACGACGCCGTCGAAATGGGTGATCACGTCCATCGGCCGCAGCCGCCGCGCGCCGGGCGCGAACAGCTCGACGATGCGGGCGGCGAAATAGAAGGCGTCGATGTCGCGGCGAAAGGCGCGTTCGATCCCCGGGCGCAGCACCTTGACCGCCACATCCTGGCCGGTATCGGCCAGCCGGGCGCGGTGCACCTGGGCGATCGAGGCCGCCGCGATCGGTTCGGAAAACTCGGTGAACAGCTCGTCCACAGAGAGGCCCAGCTCGCGCTCGACCTCGGCCATGGCGGCGTCGCGGGAAAACGGCGGCAGCTTGTCCTGAAGCACGCGCAGCTGTTGCGCCAACTCGCCGCCGACCACGTCGGGCCGCGTCGAAAGCACCTGGCCGAACTTGATATAGGCCGGCCCCATCGCGGTCAGCGCGCGGGTCGCGGGCGGCATCGCCGGGTCGCCCTTGTAGCCCAGCCACATGAAGGGCTTGCCCAGGGTATGGGCCAGGATGCGCAGGGCGCGCGGTGCCTCGAAGGCGTCGAGCACCACGTTCATCGCGCCGGTCCGCTCCAGCGTGGCGCCGGTGCGGATCAGGCGCCAGATGTTATGCGGCCCCCTCACAGTTTCCAGCCCGAATGCAGCGCCGCGATCCCCATCGACAGGTTGCGGTATTTCGCGTTGCCGAAGCCGGCGGCGCGGATCATCGCCAGGAAGGTGTCCTGATCGGGGAACTTGCGGATCGATTCGACCAGGTATTGGTAACTGTCGCGGTCATTGGCGATCAGCTGGCCCATGCGCGGGATCATGTTGAAGCTGTAAAGATCGTAAAGCTTCTGCATCCCCGGATTGGGCAGTTGGCTGAACTCCAGCACCATCAGCCGCCCGCCGGGCCTCAAGACGCGATAGGCCTCGGCCAGCGCGTCCTGCGGACGTGTCACGTTCCGGATGCCGAAGCTGATCGTGTAGACGTCGAAGGTATTGTCCTCGAAGGGCAGCGCCATGGCGTCGCCCACGACCCAATCCAGGCTGTCGGCCATCTGCGCCGCCTCGGCGCGCTTGCGCCCCTCGACCAGCATCGGTTCGGTCAGGTCCAGCACGGTGGCGTGGCCGTGGCCCGCGCGCTTGAGGAACCGGAAAGAGATGTCGCCGGTGCCGCCCGCCACGTCGAGCAGCCTTTGCCCCGGCCGCGGCGCCAGCCAATCCATCATCGCGTCCTTCCAGACCCGGTGGATGCCCATGCTCATCACGTCGTTCATGACGTCGTACTTCGACGCCACCGAGTTGAACACGCCCTGCACGCGCCCGGCCTTTTCGGCCTCGGGGACGGTCTGGAAACCGAAATGGGTTGTCTTGTCCGACTGCTCTGTCATGGGGGCCTTGCCGTTCCTTGCGATCCGCCCTTGTTATAGGACGCTGGCGGGCAGGCACAATGCGGCCCGAGTGACGAGGAAGCCGAAGATGCCCGAATTACCCGAGGTCGAGACGGTTCGCCGCGGCCTGGCCCCCGTGATGGAGGGGCAAGTGATCGTGAAAGCGGAGGTCAACCGCCCCGATCTGCGCTGGCCGTTCCCCGAACGGATGGCCGAGCGGCTGACCGGGCGCCGGGTGCTGCAACTGCGGCGGCGGTCGAAATACATCCTCGCCGACCTCGATTCGGGCGAGACCCTGTTGATCCATCTGGGCATGTCGGGGCGGATGACGGTCTCCGGCGATCCGCTGGGGCATTTCGTGCATGACCACCCGGCGCCGGAAAAGCATGACCATGTGGTCATTCATATGGAGAGCGGCGCGCGTGTGACCTTCAACGATCCGCGCCGCTTCGGGGCGATGGATCTGATGCCCACCGCCACCGCCGATCGCCATAAACTTCTGGCGGTTCTGGGGCCGGAGCCGCTGGGCAACGATTTCAACGCGGCCTATCTGGCGGCCGCCTTCCGGGGCAAGAACACGCCGGTGAAAGCAGCGCTGCTGGACCAGGGAATCGTCGCGGGATTGGGCAATATCTATGTCTGCGAGGCGCTTTTTCGCGCCCGCATCTCGCCCCTGCGCAAGGCGGGACGGATTGCCGCGCCGCGCGTCGCCGCGCTGGTCCCGGCGATTCGCGACGTGCTGGACCGGGCCATCGCGGCGGGCGGCTCCTCGCTCAAGGATTTCCGCCAAGCTGATGGAGAGCTTGGATATTTCCAGCATTCCTTCGACGTCTACGGGCGCGAGGGGGCGCCCTGCCGCACCCCCGGCTGTACCGCCACCATTCGGCGCAAGGTGCAATCGGGGCGGTCGTCCTTCTACTGTTCGGTCTGCCAAAGATAACTTGAACCACCGCGTCCGCGTGGTAAGGAATCGCACCTGAACTGCAACAAGCGAAAGCGGAACGCATATGGCCTTCGAGACGATCAACGTCGAAGTGGACGATCACGTCGCCCTAATCAAGCTGAACCGCCCCGAGGCTCTGAACGCGCTGAACACCCAGCTCTTGGGCGAGCTGTGCGACGCGCTGCAGGAGGCGGACGCCAATGACAAGGTGCGCTGCATCGTCCTGACCGGGTCGGAAAAGGCCTTTGCCGCCGGGGCCGACATCAAGGAGATGTCGGAGAAGAGCTTTGTCGACGTGTTCACCGAAAACCTCTTTGCCGAGGCCGGCGACCGCATCGTCGCCACCCGCAAGCCGATCATCGCCGCCGTCGCGGGCTATGCGCTGGGCGGGGGCTGCGAACTGGCGATGGCCTGCGATTTCATCATCGCCGCCGACACCGCCAAGTTCGGCCAGCCCGAGATCAATCTCGGCGTCATCGCCGGCATGGGCGGCACCCAGCGCTTGACCCGATTTGTGGGCAAGTCCAAGGCGATGGACATGAACCTGACCGGGCGTTTCATGGATGCCGAAGAGGCCGAGCGCGCCGGCCTGGTCAGCCGTGTGGTCCCGGCCAAGAAGCTGCTGGAAGAGGCGATGGGTGCGGCGCAGAAGATCGCCGAGAAATCCATGCCCTCGACCCTGGCGGCGAAAGAGGCGGTGAACCGCAGCTATGAACTGACGCTTTCCGAGGGCATCCTGTTCGAGCGCCGCGTGTTCCACTCGATGTTCGCCACCGAGGACCAGAAGGAAGGCATGGCCGCCTTCCTGGAGAAGCGCCAGGCGCAGTTCCGCGACAAGTGACGGCGGGCAGGGCCCCCCCGCGTGGGCGGCCCTTGGCGCGTGCAGGGAATGTGAAAAAGGGGCGCCCCGAAGGGAGGCGCCCCTTTCCCCTTTTCGGCGGGGGGACATTTTGCGGTTGGCAAAGCCGCGCAACTTGGATAATCAGCGCCGTTATACATGCGCGTGTGGCCCGCTCAGGCCAGAATCACATCCCCGCCGGGGATGTCGGGGCTGGGTCCGGCTATGCGCATTTCAAGACGTAACCGACCCGAACAAAGGTTAGACCAAATGGCAAATTCGCCCCAGGCCAAGAAGCGCGCCCGCCAGAACGAGCGCCGTTTCGCCGTCAACAAAGCGCGTCGTTCGCGCATCCGTACCTACCTGCGCAAAGTCGAAGAGGCGATCGCCTCCGGCGACAAGGACGCCGCACAGGCCGCTCTGCGCGCCGCTCAGCCCGAGCTGATGCGCGGTGTGAACAAGGGCGTGTTCCACAAGAACACAGCTGCCCGAAAAATGTCCCGCCTGTCGGCCCGCGTCAAAGCGCTGGGATAAGAGGCGAGCGGAACAACCTAAAATTGTTTCGTGCAAAGGCGTTGCGTCCCGCAGCGCCTTTTTGCATTTGTGCCGGGCGGCTGTGCTTTTTCCGCAGGTGCGAGAGATTCTTTGTACCGAAAATCTGAGTCAACATCATAGTTTCGTTGCCGCTCCGGGCCGGCTCTTGCTATCCCTGTGCTTGCGATTCACTCGCTGGGGGGACAGGCGGCTTTGGGGTCGGACCGACGGGCATCGGACCGGTTCCGGAGCAAGTGTTGAAGGGGATGGTTGCGGCCATTCGTTTCGATCTGCTGTGTGTTGGCTTTGGTTTTGGCCGCGCCGCCCTGTCATGGAAAAGAGTGCATAGCGGTGCGGCGACGTTTATCCGTTTCGTGACGGACGTTTGTGTTTTCGTTTTCGCATTGCAATGTCGCCCTGAATGGGGGGCGACGCCTGCTGATTGGGCGGCAGGCGCACGGCTGTCCTATGCGGTGAATCCCGCCGGGGAAACCCGGTCAATGATATGAACAGGCTGCAAGGCCGCGATTACGGGATGTGAGGCGCCGGATGACGCAAGAGAAATGGGGACAGTTGAGGCAACGGCTTCTGAAAACGGTGGGCCAGAACAATTACAAGACCTGGATCGAACCGCTCGAGTTTGCCGAGTTGGAAGACGGGGTCGCGGTGTTTCATGTGCCGACCAGCTTCATGGGGAATTACGTCAATCAGAATTTCTCGGACCTGATCCTCTACGAGCTGACCTCGTCGGGTGAGCCGGTGCAGCGGGTATCGTTCCAGGTGGCCGCGAACTCCACGACCCGCCCCGTGCGCCGTCCCGCCGCGACCGGAAATTCTGCCGCGGAAGCGGCCGACCGACCATCCGCCGCCCCGGCCAAGGCGCCCGCCGCGGATGAGGCCAACGGCCTGGCCGAGGCGCTGCAGGCCGCGCCGCTCGACCCGCGCTTTACCTTTGAAACCTTCGTCGTCGGCAAGCCCAACGAACTGGCCCATGCCGCGGCCCGCCGGGTGGGCGAGGGCGGCGCCGTCACCTTCAACCCGCTGGTGCTCTATGGCGGCGTTGGCCTGGGTAAGACCCACCTGATGCATGCGATCGCCTGGGAGTTGAGGGCCAAGCGCCCCGAGCTGAACGTGCTCTACCTCTCTGCCGAGCAATTCATGTACCGCTTCGTGCAGGCGCTGCGCGAACGCAAGATGATGGATTTCAAACACCTGTTCCGCTCGGTCGACGTGCTGATGGTGGATGACGTGCAGTTCATCGCCGGCAAGGACAGCACGCAGGAGGAGTTCTTTCACACCTTCAACGCGCTGGTCGACCAGAACAAGCAGATCATCATTTCCGCCGACCGTGCGCCGGGTGAGATCAAGGATCTGGAAGACCGCGTGCGCTCGCGCCTGCAATGCGGGCTGGTCGTGGATCTGCATCCCACCGATTACGAACTGCGCCTGGGCATCCTGCAAAGCAAGCTGGCGCAGTACCGCGGCACCTATCCCGACCTGCAGATCGCCGACGGCGTGCTGGAATTCCTCGCCCACCGGATCAGCACCAACGTCCGCGTCCTCGAAGGCGCGCTGACCCGTCTGTTCGCCTTCGCCTCGCTGGTCGGGCGCGAGATCGACATGGAGCTGACCCAGGATTGCCTGGCCGACGTGCTGCGCGCCTCCGAGCGCAAGATCACCATCGAGGAGATCCAGCGCAAGGTGTCGGACTACTACAACATCCGCCTCTCCGACATCATCGGGCCCAAGCGCCTGCGCTCCTACGCGCGGCCGCGGCAGGTGGCGATGTACCTGTGCAAGCAGCTGACCAGCCGCTCGCTGCCCGAAATCGGCCGCCGTTTCGGCGGGCGCGACCACACCACGGTGATGCATGGCGTGCGCCGGATCGAGGAGCTGAAGGTCAGCGACGGGCAGATCGCCGAGGACGTCGAGATGCTGCGCCGCGCGCTGGAGGCCTGACGCGCAGCACGATGCCAAGCCCGGCGCGGAAGCTCCGCGCCGGAAAGCCGGGCAAAGCGGCGGACAAATCCCACACATGCCGCCCGCGCGGCCCCCGGGGCCTTGACGCCCCGCCCTTTCCGGCAGAGAAATCCAAAAAAACCTTGTGCGGCAGGGGCAAACGGCTAGTGTGCTCCTCCCGGCAGATGCGGAGGGTGAAGGGACATGAAGATCAGCATTGAACGCGGCACGCTGCTCAAGGCCGTGGCTCAGGCCCAGTCGGTTGTGGAACGCCGCAACACGATCCCGATCCTGGCCAATGTGCTGATCGAGGCCGAGGGTGACCAGGTCCAGTTCCGCGCCACCGACCTGGATGTCGAGGTGGTCGACAAGGCCGCCGCCCAGGTCGAGCGCGCCGGGGCCACCACCGTGGCCGCGACGACATTGCACGAGATTGTCCGCAAACTCCCCGATGGGGCGCTGGTGACGCTGACCGCCGACAGCGCCGCGGGCCGGCTGACGGTCGAGGCCGGGCGCTCGAACTTCTCCCTTGCGACCCTGCCCAAGGAAGATTTCCCGGTCATGGCCTCGTCGGAGTATCAGTCGAATTTCTCGGCCTCCGCCGCCATGCTGCGCCGGCTGTTCGACAAGTCGAAATTCGCCATCTCGACCGAAGAGACCCGGTATTACCTCAACGGCGTCTACATGCATGTCGCCGATGGCGAGGGGCAGAAGGTGCTGCGCTGTGTGGCCACCGACGGCCACCGCCTGGCCCGCATCGACGCCGACCTGCCGCCGGGCGCCGAGGACATGCCCGGCGTGATCGTGCCGCGCAAGACGGTGGGCGAGCTGCGCAAGCTTCTGGAAGACGACGAGATGCAGATCGCGGTGTCGGTGAGCGAGACCAAGGTGCGCTTTGCCACCCCCGACATCACGCTCACGTCGAAGGTGATCGACGGCACCTTCCCCGATTATTCCCGCGTGATCCCACAGAACAACACCCGCCGCATGGAGGTCGACGCCGCCGATTTCGCCCAGGCCGTCGACCGGGTCGCGACGGTCAGTTCGGAACGCTCCCGCGCGGTCAAGATGCAGCTCGATCAGGATCGGCTAGTGCTTTCGGTCAATGCCCCCGACAGCGGCGCCGCCGAGGAAGAGCTGGCGGTGGCCTATGACGACGAGCGGCTGGAGATCGGCTTCAACGCCAAATACCTGCTGGAGATCGCCAGCCAGGTGGACCGCGAAAACGCGGTGTTCCTGTTCAACTCGTCCGGCGACCCGACCCTGATGCGCGAAGGCAGTGACACCAGCGCGGTCTATGTCGTGATGCCGATGCGCGTGTAATCGGCTCCGCCGGTGCCTCCGGCGGGAGTATTTTGAACGAGAAGAAGGGGCCGTCATGTCCCTGGCCCTGACCGAGTTGACCCTGTCGCATTTCCGGTCGCACCGGCACGCGCATTTCGCGGGTGACGGGCGGCCGGTTGCGATGTACGGGCCCAACGGCGCGGGCAAGACCAACATCCTCGAGGCGGTGTCGCTGTTCTCGCCCGGGCGCGGGCTGCGCCGGGCCAGCGCGGATGAGATGGCGCGGCGGCCCGAGGCGCTGGGCTGGAAGCTGACCGGGCTGCTGCGGGCGGGCCGGACGCTGCACGAGGTCAAAACCTGGTCCGAACAGGGCGCGGCGCGGCAGGTGCGGATCGACGGCAAATCGGCGACCCAGCTGGACCTGGGCCGGATCGTGCGCATGGTCTGGCTGATCCCGGCGATGGACCGGCTGTGGACCGAGGGCGCCGAGGGGCGGCGGCGGTTCCTGGACCGCATGGTGATGAGCTTCGATCCCCGCCATGCCGAGGTGTCGCTGGCCTATGAAAAGGCGATGCGCGAACGTAACCGGCTGCTCAAGGACCAGATCCGCGACGCCCATTGGTACGCCGCCCTGGAGGGCCAGATGGCCGAGGCGGGCCACCGCATCGACCAAGCGCGGCAGCTGGCGCTGGAGGCGCTTGTGGACGCCCAGAAGGGGGCCGAGACCGCCTTTCCCGCCGCCGACCTCGATCTGACCCAGGTCGAGGGCGAGATGCCGGCGACCGAAGACGACTTGCGCGCCGCGCTGGCCGAGAGCCGCCCGCGCGACCTGCATGCGGGCCGCACGCTGGTGGGGCCGCACCGCGCCGATCTCGACGCGGTCTATGCCGCCAAGGGCGTGCGCGCGCGCGATTGTTCCACCGGCGAGCAAAAGGCGCTCTTGGTGTCGCTGATCCTGGCCAATGCGCGCGCGCTGGCCGCCCGCGACGGCGACACGCCGATCCTGCTGCTGGACGAGGTGGCCGCGCATCTGGATGCGGGCCGCCGCGCCGCGCTGTTCGACGAGATCTGCGCGCTGGGGGCCCAGGCCTGGATGACCGGCACCGGGCCCGAGCTGTTTGCCGAGCTGGGCGCGCGGGCGCAGTATCTGCACGTCACCGAGGACAACGGCGTCAGCCGGATCGCGGAAGGAGAGACCCCATGACACCGCAACGCGTGACCCTGATCACCCTGGGCGTGGACGACCTGGAGCGCGCCCGCGCCTTCTATGGCGCGCTGGGCTGGACCCCGGCCGAGGCGCAGGAGGGCGTCGTCTTCTACCAGATGGGCGGCATGGTTCTGGGCCTGTTCGGGCGCGCCGCGCTGGCCGAGGATCAGGGCCGGCCGGGCACGGCGCTGGGCACCGGGGCGATGACGCTGGCGCAGAACTTCCCCACCGAGGCGGAGGTGGACACCGCCTTCGACGCCGCGATCGCGGCGGGGGCAACCGCGCTGAAACGCCCCGAAAAGGTGTTCTGGGGTGGCTACTCCGGTTGCTACGCCGATCCCGACGGCCATGTTTGGGAACTGGCGATGAACCCGTTCTGGCCACTGGGCGAGGACGGGTCGCTGACCCTGCCGGGGGCGCAATGACGCTTACCCCCTTTGACCTGCTGCTCTATGCCGGAGCGCTCTTCATTCTCTTCATCACGCCCGGGCCGGTCTGGCTGGCGGTGATGGCACGAGCCATTTCCGGCGGGTTTTCCTCGGCCTGGCCGCTGGCCTTCGGTGTGGCGCTGGGCGATGTGGTCTGGCCGTTCCTGGCGATCCTGGGGGTCAGCTGGGTGGTCGCCGAATACGACGGGGTGCTGACCGCGATGCGCTGGCTGGCCTGCGCGGTGTTTCTCTACATGGGCTGGTCGACGATCCGCCGCGCCGATGCGGTGATCGCCGCCGACCGGCGGCTGACGCGGCCGGGGATCTGGGCCGGGTTCCTCGCCGGGGTCGCGGCGATCCTGGGCAACCCCAAGGCGATCCTGTTCTACATGGGGGTGCTGCCGGGTTTCTTCGACCTGGCGCGGGTGACCGGCCCGGACATCGCGGTGATCGTCCTGTTGTCGGCGGTGGTCCCCTTTGTCGGCAACCTCGGCTTCGCCCTTGTCGTCGACCGGATGCGCCGGGTTCTGAGCACGCCTGCCGCGCTGCGCCGGCTGAACCTGGCCGCCGGCGGACTGCTGATTTGTGTCGGCCTGATCCTGCCCTTTACGTGACACAAAATATGGGGCGGGGACGTGACATTCCCCCCCACGGGTCGTATAAAATCACAAAAATATAAAGGAACTTCCCGATGGCCGAAGGCAACCAGGCGCCGGCCGAATATGGCGCCGAATCCATCAAGGTTCTCAAGGGCTTGGAAGCGGTCCGCAAGCGCCCCGGCATGTATATCGGCGACACTGACGACGGCTCGGGCCTGCATCACATGGTCTATGAGGTCGTCGATAACGGTATCGACGAGGCGCTGGCCGGTCACGCCGACTATGTCGCGGTGAAAATCCACGCCGATTCCAGCGTTTCGGTTTCCGATAACGGCCGCGGCATCCCGGTCGATATCCACCCCGAAGAGGGGGTCTCGGCGGCCGAGGTGATCATGACCCAGCTGCACGCGGGCGGCAAGTTCGACAGCAATTCCTACAAGGTGTCGGGCGGTCTGCACGGGGTCGGCGTGTCGGTGGTGAACGCGCTTTCGGTCTGGCTGGAGCTGCGGATCTGGCGGGGCGGCAAAGAGCATGTCGCGCGCTTTGAGCATGGCGAATGCACCGAGCACCTGAAGGTGGTCGGCGATTGCGGCGACCGCACCGGGACCGAGGTGCGGTTCCTGGCCTCGACGGATACGTTTTCCAACCTCGACTACTCCTTCGAGACATTGGAAAAGCGCCTGCGCGAGCTGGCCTTCCTGAACTCCGGCGTGCGTATCCTGCTCGAGGATGAACGCCCGGCCGAGCCGCTGAAGACCGAGCTGTTCTATGACGGCGGGGTCAAGGAATTCGTCAAATACCTCGACCGCCACAAGAGCGCGATGATGGACGCGCCGATCTATATCGTCGGCGAGCGTGACGATATCGGCGTCGAGATCGCCATGTGGTGGAACGACAGCTATCACGAAACGGTGCTGCCCTTTACCAACAACATCCCGCAGCGCGACGGCGGCACCCATGTGGCGGGCTTCCGCGGCGCGCTGACCCGGACGCTGACCCGCTACGCGCAGGAGAGCGGCATCGCCAAGAAGGAGAAGGTCAACTTCACTGGCGACGACGCGCGCGAGGGGCTGACCTGTGTGCTGTCGGTGAAGGTGCCCGATCCGAAATTCTCCAGCCAGACCAAGGACAAGCTGGTCAGCTCCGAGGTCCGCCCGGCGGTCGAGAACCTGGTCGGCGAGAAGCTGTCGGAATGGCTGGAAGAGCATCCGAACGAGGCCAGGGTGATCGTCGGAAAGATCGTCGAGGCGGCGCTGGCGCGCGAGGCGGCGCGCAAGGC
>NPIG01000571.1_pt1 | contig 14496 bp, 14 predicted proteins | sample 8637441 | NCBI WGS metagenome assembly NPIG01 (sample SAMN07420675, study PRJNA396082) | bioreactor metagenome | isolation source: sample BR6 brine-fed electro-methanogenic bioreactor BR | place: Japan: Kochi | collected 2016-06-14 | reverse complement strand
ACTGGTCGATATCGTTCAAAATAACCGTGGACTCGGGATCATCCAGCGTCAAAAGAAGCTCCCCGGAGAAACCAAGTAGAACTACCTCATTTGACAGAGTTTCCCCGGACGGCTGGGCATTCGTTATAGTCTGGAAGACAAAAGAGTCCGGCTCGTCGTCAACCTTCGTCCGCACGGTCCAAGTCCCGCTGTCTGACCCCACGGAAATCGAACAGGATGCCGCAGTATCGAATTCGCCCGAAGCCGTCGCCTCCATCTGGATCGCGTCGTCGGCGAAAACCTGGACCGGCGCCGCGACTTCGCTCCAGTTGACGAGAAGCTTACACGACGGATCGCCGCTCAAGATCGCCGACTTTCCATCTGCCCACTCGGGAACGAAAACGATCGTGGCCTGGTGCTCAGCTCCTAGCGGGGAGTCGGTGATGTCGGCGAACATCAAAAATGCTTCTTCTTCGGCAGATTGCTGATCGCCCCCTCCTGCTGGCGGCTCGTCGCCGCCGATGGCGCCGATGCTGGAAGTTCCATTGCTGAAAATATCGGAAACCCTGCCGCCGGTCGCCTCGACCGCCACGAGAGAAATGATCGCCACAAGGGCAACGGTCATTCCGTACTCGATCCCGGTTGCCCCGAGAGAAGTCCTCAAAAATTTTGCGACCCGCCTGATCATCTTCCTATCCTTTTATCTGACCCCATGCGACACTTCGCACGCCGCATTTGAGCAAAAACCCTTGGCTATCTGTCAGATATAAGATATCGCTAGCCTTTCCATAACATTCTGGATAATTATCGCAAAAAACAGAGAGCGCGTTTGGTTTGCGGGCGCGAAATTACTGTTTTTACCGTTATTTTCAGCAATTTTTCTGTTTTTTATCCAGCGCGGGGAAGCAAAAACCGTCAACTGAACCTGAGCCGATCGAAAATATGCCGCGTATTTTTATTCTCCCGACGGCGCATTGCATCAAACGGGTGGATATCGGCCGCATCAGGGAGTATCTTGCCATTTGTCGCAACGAAACGTTGTTATAATCGGACGCGCTTTGTGTCCCGTTAACCGCACAAAGCGGCCGGAATTTACGGGGAGAAATTTCGAGCGATGGGTCGGATCATCCATACGGCTGACTGGCAGATCGGGAAACCGTTCCGGTTTGCCGGCCCCGAAATCATGGCCTTGCTTCAGCAGGCGCGCATCGATGCCATTACGACATTGGGAGAAGCCGCCCGGGATCGTGGGGTTATCGCGGTCCTGGTAGCGGGAGACGTCTATGATATCGAGGGGCCGACCCAGCGGACCCTGCTGCAGCCCATTGAGCGCATGCGTGCCTTTTCGCAGATCGAGTGGCATCTGATCCCCGGGAACCATGATTCCCACCGCCCGGGCGGAATCTGGGACAGGCTCAAGAAAACCGGTCTTCCCGACAACATCTTTCTTCATCTCGAGCCGGTTCCGCGGCAGATCGCCGAAAGCCGCGCCTGGGTGTTGCCGGCCCCCCTTCTGCGCCGGCACATGAGCGGCGACCCGACGGAAGCCATGAGCGCGATGGAAACCCCATCCGATGCCACCCGGATTGGCCTCGCGCACGGATCGATTGCCGATTTCGGATCAAAGGAATCCTTGAACCGGATCTCGGTGACGCGAGCACGTGATTCCGGTCTTGAATACCTGGCACTTGGTGACTGGCATGGCTGGAAGAGAATCGACGAGCGCACCTGGTATTCCGGGACGCCCGAACCCGACCGTTTCGGAAGCGAGAATCAGGGGCACGCGGTACTTGTCGATGTCGACGAGGGAAAGGCCGAGCCTATCGGCATCGGCCGCTATGAATGGCTCGATCTATCCGCCGATGTCTATAGCCCTGAAGACATAGGTATTCTCGAAAACCGGATCCGGACGACCCCGAAAGATACCGCCAAAACACTTGTCAGGCTCACCGTCTCAGGCTCATTATCCCTTGCCGACCGCGCGATCTTCGACGAACGCGTTGGCGGCCCCCTTGCTGCTGCGCTTGCCTATTTCGATGTGAACTCGGAAAACCTCGGTATTCAACCAACCGAGGAAGATCTTGACGCCATCGATCATGCCGGCATCGTACGGGCCGCGGTCGAGAAACTGCGCGCAATCGCCGCGGATCCCGGCGATCCTCGTGCCCATCTCGCGCCCCTCGCCCTGCAGCGCCTCTACAGCGAACACATGAGAAGCGGGTCGGCAGGAGAATAGGTCATGCAGATCAAATCCATTCGGCTCAAGAATTTCCGCAAATTTGTCGATCCCGTCGTTATCGACGGGTTCGATCCTCAATTGAACATCCTCGCCGGCCCTAACGAGCTCGGAAAATCGACGATCCTGGCCGCGCTACGAGGAGTATTGTTTGAAAAGCATTCCTCGAAGAACGCTTTCACGCGCTCCTTTCAGCCCAACCGCCATGAAACTGCACCGGAAATTGCGCTGGAATTTGCTGTTGACGATGGCGTCTACACCATCGAAAAACGCTTCCTGAAGTCTTCTCCCATGGCCTGTCTCACGATGCCCGATGGGCGGATCATCGAGGGAAGCGAGGCCGAGGACGCCTTGGCCGGCATTCTCGGATTCGAGCCGCCGTCCACGGGTAACGCCAAAGATGAAAACCTTGGCACCTGGAGCATTCTTTGGGTCGAGCAGGGCATGTCGTTCGATCCCATCGATATCAACGAAAACGCCCGGCACATCTTTCATTCCTGCCTTGAGGCCGAAGTCGGCCGCATTACCGGCGGCAAACGCGGCCGTCAGCTGACGGCGTCGATCGAAGACTCGTTGCTGTCCTTTACCAACAGACGCGGGCAGCCGACCGCGCGGTGGAAAGACGTCAAGGACCAGATTTCCGAAGCGAACTCCAGCCTTCAGGCTCACATCGAAAGGCGGGACAAGCTCGAGACTAGCCTCTCCGAGCTTCCTCGGCTTCTGCAGAAGCGGAACACCCTGGGCAATCCCGAACGCGATGCGCGCGACGAAGCCGACCTCAAGGCCGCCAAGCGGGCTCAGTCCGAGCTTCTCGACCTCATGCGCCGGATCGCCGAGGCCGCCACTCAGGTCAAGCAGACCGAGCTCGACCTGTCCAATGCCCGTCAGGCTCTCGCCGGCTTCTTGCGGCTCGAAAACGAGCATGCCGACGCGTTGAAAAGGCACGGGGCCGCGCTTGCCCGCGTCACCGAAATCACCCAGCGTCAAGAGGACGCCGAGCGCCAATACGGTGAGGCGAAAACAAAGATCGCCACTCTCAAGAAAGCAGTCGACGACGCCGACAAGAACGTCGAGCGGTTACACGTTCTCTCGGAAATTGGACAAATTTCCCGCGATCTCGACTCGGCGCAATCGCTTCTCGCCAAGGGACGCGAAGCATCCCAGCGCCGCAATCAGCTTCTTGCCGATATCGCCCGTCAGAATATCGACGAGCAAACCTTCAAGAAGGTTTTGGCCTGCAAGCGACGGCTCGATGAAGCTTCATCCGCACTGCGCGCGGCCTCCACCCAGGTGATGTTCGATATCCTTCCGGAAGCCGCGGGGAAAGTGCGGATCGAGAAGGAGATCATCGAAAACGCCCACACTATGGACGTCGTCACCCCTCTTGACGTTACCATCGAGAATATCGGCAAGATTTCGATCGAGCCGCGGATAGAGGATCGAGACAGCCTGCTTTCCGAGCGCGACACGGCGCGGGAAGCCTACCAGCGGCTTCTCGAAAAATTCGGGCTTTCCGATATCGAAGCCGCAGAGGAATGTTTGCGGCGGCGTCGCGATTTGGAGACGGAAGCCGAACGGATCGCCCAGCAAATTGAGATCCATCTTCCCGGTCACCCCGACCGCGGAATCGAGCCCGGCATCGAGGGCATGGAATCCTTCGTATCGGCGCTCGGCGCTCGCCGCCAGCACCTTATGGATGAACACGGGATCTCCAGCATGCCGGCCGACGCCGAGGTCGAAGAGCAGATCTTGGCTGCAGAACAGGCCGCCCGTGCCGCCCGCACGGCTCACGACACCGAAATCGGCGCTCTTGCCATGTACCGGCAATCGGCCGGCAACTTAAAGCAGGACTACGAGAGCGCGCAGAAAACAGCAGACACGGCACTCGAGGAAGTCGAGCGCAGCCGCAAGCTGCTCGAAGAAATGATGACCCGTCAGGACAAGGAAGCATTGACGGCCGCGATCGGAGACGCCGAGAATTTGCACCAGCAAGCTCTTGCACGGCATTCTTCTCTTCTGGCGGACAAGGGCGGAGAAACGCCAGAGCAGATCGACACCCGGATCAAGCGCCTCGAGGCCGCGATCAAGAATCGACACGACGAACTGAATACCCTCGACGGATCCATCAATACTCATAGGGCACAGATCGCAGCTCTCGAGGGTGACGGTATCGACGAAAAGATCGCCGAGCTTCGTGACGGCCTCGCACGCCTCGAGGCTGAGGATTGTCGATATGGCAAGGAAAAGGAGATCCTCTCCCTGCTCAGGCAGGTTCTTTCGGAAGCGGATAGCGAGGCCAAGGAACGCTTTCTCGCTCCCGTAGTCGAGCGGATCAAGCCTTATCTCGGCATTCTTTTCCCGAACTGCGACGTCCGCGTGAACGAAGATTTCGAGATCACCGAGATCACGCGAACTGACAACTCTCCCGAGCCTTTCTCGCAACTCAGCGGGGGCACGCGGGAGCAGATCGCCGTTCTTTGCCGGCTCGCCTTCGCCGATCTTCTGGCCGAACGCGGCCGCTCTGCAATGGTCGTTCTCGACGACGCGTTGGCTTTCTCAGACGACGTTCGGATCGAAGCCATGTTCGATGTACTCAATGCCGCCGCCCAGAAGAACCAGATCGTCGTGCTGACATGCCGCGAGGATCTCTTCACCAGGCTTGGAGGAAAACGGGTCGAAATTCGCGAACTCGGGAAGGAGCGGCTTGCTCAATTCGTTGATTGAAATCGGAAAGCCGATCCGATCTGAAAAACCGCTCTATCGTCACATTTCAGCATCTCTCGCCAATTCCTTTTGGATGCACATGCCATGGGCCACACACAGAGGAACGAAAAACCCGACAATTCCCAGGGGCCCGAACCATTCGAGCAGTAGGCCCGCAACCTGCGTCCCCAGACCCATTCCCAAGAAATAGAGCAGCGTGGACAACGCGATCGCCGGCGCGCGGTCACCACCGGAATATCTTCTGCACAAAAGCGTGTCGCTGGCGATTGTCAGGACGCCCATCGTTCCTCCCAGCGCCAAGAACATCACCGATCTGGGAAGACCGTAAGGAAGCAGGATGGGCATCATCATGAAAAGAATAGCCGTAACCCCGCAGATGCTGATGAACACCGCCCTCTGCGCTTCCAGCGACCTTCCACCGGCCAGGACGGCCGGATACTTGAAGACAATCGCTCCGACGAGAAGCAGGGTAAACGGCCAACCGGCGCCTTCCGCGTCCGCCGGCGCCGTCACCGTGGCTGCATAGGCATAGAGCGTTTCTCCGAAAACTCCCGCGAGGATGGCGGCCGACCACATCCATGGCGCCCTGAGGGTCATCCTGATTGCCTGCGGCAGTGAACTTGTTCCGACACTCAAAGCCGGCCATCCCCGCAGGAAAAACATCACCAATCCAATGGGGTGAGCAAACGCCAAAATGATGAACGTGATGTCGTCGACCGCGAACATCCCCGTGACCGCGCTTCCTGCCAGCGCGCCGATGCAGATGGATATCCAGTAAATCGAAAAACCCTTGGCAGCGTCTTCGGTATCCAGGCCTTCGGCGATCCGAACCGACAAGACGTGATACAGAAGCGCATACGCCGATCCGCGCATGAACGCGAACACCAGCCAGACTTCGACCGTTTCGTGAAAGAATATTAAAAACGCGCAAGCGGCGATCATGGCCAGAAACGATCCCTTCACGGCCGCCGGGCTTACGACGCGATGTCCCCAATGCTGCAGAATCCCGAGCATGAGCACCTGCGCGAAGCCGAAGACGAGCGAAACGAAGCCCACGGTCCCTTCTGGCCAGCCGTCAATGACGCCCTGCAGGGCGACACCGTTGCCCTGAACGGCAGCCCCGAAACCCAGCGGGGCGGCGGCAAGGAGCGCCGGCCAGGTTTTGCCGAAATTGTTCGGCAGGCATGTTTGCAGGAAGAGATTGATTCTCAATGGGAATTGCCTCTTTGGACAAGGTCTTGGTCTTGTTTGGTTGCGCGCAAATTTTCCGCCTATCGCTCTTCCCGGACTCTTTTTGACTGCTTTTTGGCCCAGTATCCGCGAGGCGGTTTTGCGATGCCCCGAGCCACGCATCTCTTGCCGATCGCGACATCCGAAATGCCGAATTCCTTGGCCAGTTCGATCGTCGGCTTCTCCCAGACGAGTCTTTTAAGCTCTTCGTCTTTCAGCCCGTGCCAGTCCCCGAATCGCGGATGCGCCTCTTTCATCTTCGCGAAATATTCTTGAAAACGTTTCCGCTCTTTGGCTCTTTCCGCCCCTTCTTTCCGTTCTTCCTCCTCGCGGATTTTTGCTTTCTCCCTTTCGCGAAGCTCATTCGCCATCTTTTCGGCCTGGTACTTCTCCCTCCGCCTTTTTGATTCTTCGATGAGATCACGAGGAATTCTTTCGACGTAGTACAAAGCCATCGGCCTGAGGGTTTTGAACATGTCCGCATGAGCCCGGGCGAGATCCGTTATTGCGGCCTCGTCATCATCAAACTTAACCTCGGCATATCGGCTGCGATAGTCAGCCCCGAGGGGAAGCGCTGAAGAGGATCTGCCGTCCCAGCCCGGATAGATTTCCTTGTCGTGCAGAAAACGACGTGCCGCACGAAGAATGCGGGTCTCATGCGGGTTCTTGTCTCTCGGGCTCCCGCGGCCGCTGAAATATGTCGCGACCACGAGAAGAGCCGCCGTTTCTTCCGGCTTGCCCCGCAATTCCCAGAGATCGCTCAGCGTCTCGATCTCCGACATGGAAAGTTTCCACTCGCCTTGAGGAGGATCCGCGTATCTCCGCTCACGCAGCCGGAGGCCGTCGTTCTCGGCAGCCAGTCTTCGCTCTTCCGACGACGGCGAGGTGTAATAGAGCCAATGTTGCGAATTGAAGCGGAAATCATCTTCCTTTCCCGCCGGCGCCCAATGAAGGGAGCGCTCACCCGGGTCGCGCGTAGCATGAAGATCGCAGACGGTTGCGACGGCAAAAAGTTCCTCAGGGTCGACGCCACGCTCTCGCATCGTTGCGAGCCATAGGGGATACAAGTCATTCCAAACGGGCTGTGGGAGGGGATTGTATGGGCGTCGGTATCGGGGCATCGAAAATCTCGCACGAGGGGTCACGATCGAGAAGATGGTTCAGCCCCACGGGCACGTCTCGACAAACCGGCAGAATCGCTTCGCGGCGGAAAACCACAGGACGGCTCGATCCTCGTTTTAGAAGCCGGATCCTTTAGCGCCGAAAGCAGTTACTCCTGCATTTCCCCCGGAACCGTGATCAGGTATTTCCGGTCCAGCATGCCGCCTCGGGCAATCAGGCGCTTTCCACGGCCGAGGTCGAAATGCTCGGGATCCATCTTCCTGAACCACGCGTGCCCCTGGCGCTCCGCAAGCCAGAAGAAAAGCCGCTTGGCCTTCACATGTCTCACCTGCGGGAGCATCTTCTCGAGGCGCCGCGGGGAAAGCGTCGCCAGGCCCTGCATGAGCTGATCGGCGTGCTCGAAGGAAAACCGCCCGGGAACCTCGGCGAGAACCTCCAGGATCGCCCGCTCCGGCGTCGAGACCCTGAGTGCTACGGGATGCCCCTCGCGCGGCAGATCGGCTGCATACGCAGCGACCCCATCCTCCAGGCATGCGGAACCCCAGAAACGCGCATTCCCATGCCACCGGAACGTTTCCTCGAGACCGAGTTTGTTGACCCAGCCGGGAAGAGGGTAACGGCCGAAGAGATGGATCGTCCGGCGCCTGGACAGCATGAGATAGTGCCCGAATCCCAGGGCCTCGAGGGCGGTCAAGCCGCCAGGCACCGCGTCCCATCCCATCCATTGCAGGGAGGAGACCACCCCTTGCCAGGAAAGAACCGTTTCCGGGCGCCTGTAGACACCCGGCACAAGCACCACGAGCTGGCCGCTTTTGACGAGGTTGTCGATCCCGTGCCTCGGCACCCCCCTATCCACGAGCCATTGCTTCGTGGCCAGCGTGCCATGAGGCACCAGGGCGGCGATCTTGCGGCGACGTTCAGAATTCACGGGCATGGTTTGATTGACTTCTTGTATGCGGCAATCATCGCCGCATTTTTGCTATTTCGTAAACCCGGCGGTTACATAGCCACCGGCGGGCAAAGGCACAACCATTTCCCGACACTCTTCCTTATGCGCGTTTCAGCGGGTCTTGAATCGTCGGTGCGATTTTCCATGCATTTTCCGCAAGGACAAAAACATATCCGAGGAAAATTTAAACCCGGCCCGCTTCAGTCCTGTCGGACGGCCGCGTCGGCGAGACGAAAGACGATCCCCTTGCAGTAGGTTTCTTCCTCGTCCATGACCACGAAGGTGTGATGGGGGATTTCCGTCTCATAGACCCAGCTGAACCCGTCCTGATCCCAGATGGCTTTGATCTTCGCGGCCGCGACCTTTGCTTTTTCGAAGTAGGGGCAGCGAGAATCGTCGCACTTGTTCTCCAGAAGCCCATCCGGCGTCAGATAGGCGTGGCCGCCGCCGTAACAGTCGATCTCGTCATTGATCGCGCCGCGGAATTCCATCAAATCGTCGCTGCCGCCGAAAACCGCAACGAGGCCGGCCGCCTTCATCATCGAGAAGAGATCCCGGCTCCCCTCGTTGCAATACGTCGAACCGTCGAGTTTTGCCGCAGCTTCCATCGCTTCCATTTTTTTGCTCCCGTTTGTTGCGTGCGGAATATCGCCCACCGCGCGTTTCTTGTTTTGAATATGGTGCCGTCCAAGATGTTTGAAATCAGGTTTCCGCCAGTCCGTCATTGCCGCAGAAGAGGCTTGCCGGGAATCGCTGGCCGCCTTCTGGATGCCTGATCTGCCGCTTGACCACATAGTCGAACAGAAGCGGATTGACGTCGTAGATCTCCTTCAGCGGCTGACGATCGCCGGCATCGATCAAGCCGGCCCTCACCAGGGCTCTAATCTGGATGACGACGTTCAGCGCCGGCAGAGGGTAATCCGATCCGTTAACCAGGCGCCCATGCAGATCGGCGCGGCTCAGCAGTTCGAGTAACGGCCGGGCCAGGCGATTGACCTGCGTCGTCGCCGAGATGTCGACGAACAACCTCCCCTCATACCGGGCATCATCCAAGAGCCGCATCAGCAGATCGAAATTCTCGGCATTTTGTCCCGGCCGATCCAGATCCGCGTTTTTTCCAGCGCTTGCCGCATGAGCCATGATGATCCTGCAGCCGAGATCGAGCGGACGGCGAAACAACAGCGGATTTCCAAGCGCCTGATCCTCCTCGGCCTCGACCGCCTTTTCCTCCCCGACATGGGTGAGAAGTACCATGCCGCGTTCTTTCAGCGCTTCGTAATAGGGGTCGACCCGCGGATCGTCGGCCCGCATGCCCTGCGCATTCGGCAACCACTTCATGTATCGAGCCCCAAGATCTGCACATTTGTGCAGCTCCTCGATGGCGTCTTCCCGATAGGGATGGACGGACACGACCGGGAAAAACACGTCCGGATAATCTCCCGCCAGCTTCAAGATGTACTCATTGGGAACAAAGAACTCCGTCTTTTCGCCACTGATCGTTCCATCCGGCCGATAATGCCGATCGAACGCCAAGATCCCCAGCTTCCCCTTCCCTGGCATTGCCCGTGCCAGGCGGACGAGGCGCTCGACATATTGCCGGTCGGCATTTTCCCTATCCGTGACGGCCGCTCCTGTCAGGAAAACTCGTGTCGTGAACCATGCTTTCGGATGCCGCCAGTCCAATTTCCGCGAATTGATGGCGGCACCGCTGCCGTTGGTGCCGAGGCCGACCACATGGGCATGATAGTCACGCAGGGCGCCCTGAGAGATATCTGAAAATGCAGCTCGGACCAGATCAGCGGCGCCCGGGCTCAAACCATCGATATCTTCCGGGTTCCTGGAAAACGCTCCACCCAGTTTTTTGGCGATCCAGTCAAAGCTATGCACAACCGGTTTCCTTTTTCGAATTCGTTTTTCTTATTCCTGGCACGCGGAGAGGTGCCCTGTTTTCTCGACATCCGCACGTCGCACTGGAATTAAACCTATTTCCATTTCGAGCCGGCACAAATGATTCCTACAATCGGTCAACCCAAGACCGACCATGCAGGACAATCTCCGTGCTTTCAGGAAAAGCTTGGGATTCCAGAAGAATGCCGGTTCTTTCGATGACACACGGCACCATTCCCCTATCTCCTTCACTGCCGGCACGCCCGTGGCGTCGCGGCATTTCGACGTCATCAAAACCAAGAAAAACGGAGAACGATACCGTGAAGGTTTACAAAATCTATACGCATCCCGCAGGACAAATCGAGGCTGTGAAGCAAGGCTGGTCATGGCCGGGCTTTTTCTTCGGCGGCTTTTGGGCGCTGTTCAAGAAAATGTGGGGCGTCGCCGCCTTGGTTTTTGGCGGAGCCATCGCGGCAGCAGCATTGGCTCCGTTGGCCTTCGGGTCCGAAACTCATGTGCTCGATATCATTTCGATCATCATCGGACTCATCCTCGGCTGGGGCGGAAACGGGTGGCGCGAGGCGAATCTCCGGAAGCGCGGATATGAATGCGCTGGAGACGTCGAAGGACAGAACGTGGATTCCGCGATCGCTTCCTTCAAGAAGGGTGCAGCGCCGGAAGTTTCCGAACCTCAATCGGCTTGAGCGACCGCTTTCCGACGACGCTCCATCCCGGCCTCCTTGGTCAGTCCGGCTTTTGTGCAAGGCCCTTCCGCGGCATTGAAAATATGCCGCGGCCCTTGCGCTTCAAGGCCTCATTCTTTTTGGCATGTTTTCGTTTTTCTATTGCCATTTGGCATTTTTTGGTCTATCTTTTGAAGCGAAGGAGGCCATCATGCCGGTCATAGAACCCGTATCGACAACGCCTGATGATTTTCACCCGGCGCCGATCACCGACGCAGAGGCGTCGGCAATGTTTCGCGCCGTCATCAATCTTTTCCGGCTTTGGAAGGTGACGGACGAAGATGCCGCGACTCTTCTGGATGAGCCGGTACGCACCTATCGTCGGTGGAAAGCCTCGGGACCCGGCCGAATCGATCGCGACGGCCGCGCCCGGCTTTCGAACATCATGGGAATTCACAAGGCTCTACGAATCATCTTCAGGGATCCGCAGAGAGGATATGCATGGATCAAGGCGCCGAACGATGCCTTTGCCGGCAAATCCGCTCTCGAGACCATGCTCGGAGGCGAACTCACGGATCTCATGCGTGTGCGGCGCTATCTTGATGCCGAGCGGGGAAGCTGGTGAGCGGTTTTACAAAACCACCTCTTGCCGACATATGTTGGAGAGGGGCACGTCGCCTCATCAACAGCGCCTTCCCGACCATCGATCTCTTTGACGACATCGCGGATCCCGCCGACTGGCCTCTTCTGATTTCCGCTGAGCAGAAGACCAACCCCCGCCTGATGGAGACGATCGGCAATCTTGATCTGGTCCCGCCGGCACGGCGCGTCGGAGGGGATGGAGCTTCCTTCTTGATGGCTCCGTTCGTCCACGCCAGCCCGGATCGCCCCAGCCGCTTCAGCTCCGGTCACTATGGCGTTCTCTATGCCGGCGACTCTTTCGATGTCGCTCTTTTTGAGACGGTTCATCATTACGGCGTCTTCATGTCCCGGACCAAAGAAGCGCCGGGCTGGACAGCGCAATTCCGTGAGCTCGTCCTCGATGTCGAAGCCTCCCTGCATGATCTGCGGGGAGGAAACCCGAAATTTACAAAAATCCTGTCGGCCGAAGATTATGCCATTTCCCAAGACTTCGGCAGCCACATGCGAGACGACGGATCCGACGGTCTCGTCTATCCGAGCGTCAGGCTGCCGGGCGGCCAATGCGCCGCACTATTCTATCCCGATCTTCTTGCCACGCCTCCCATACAGGGGCGCCACCTCGACTATCACTGGGACGGTAAGCGCGTCGATCTCTTCCGCGACGCCGCCACCGGACAGGTCAATCGCATCCTTTGACAGAAAAGGGACTATCATGCGGAAATTCGAGATCATCACGCGGCATTATCCGAACACGGTCGTCAGAACCGTCGAGTTCGAGGATTTCCGCGCATTCCGGGCCTTCTGGCTCAGCGCCGGAATCCAGAAAGACTACGACTACCGTGAAATCGACCCGCCCGCGGCGCCCGTTTGCCAGCCGAGCGTGATCAACCAACGTCTCAACGAAGCAGGTGAAGTCATTGAAACTGAAACCTTCCCGCTGAGCGATTCGCTGCTCGGCGCGATCGCCTCGCAAATAGACGACGTGCATCCCGGGCAGGTACATTTCGCACTCACACAAGGCCAGGCGATTTATACCCCCTCGGGCGTATTCCTCCTGCAGTAAGGTTTCAAAACTGGATCTGCCGTGAAAACCGATAACTCTTCCTGAAAAACAGGGACATTTGCACGTTTGTTCTGAAAAACGATTCCCCAGCTAACCGCGATGAAGAAACGGAAAGTACCGGCATGACACAAATGATCGGGGCGGATTCTGTCAACCGCCGGCCGATTTCAGGATATCCTCGATCGACCGTTTCGAAAAATTCCCGTCGCGGGCCTGCGATACGCCGACCTGGATTTCCTTCCTCAACGGAATTGCGGAATCCGGCACAATTCCGGGGCGGCCGGAAACCGGCGCCTTCTTGACCATGACGCCGGTTATCTGCGTATCCGGCCGGCCATCCGAAGTTTCAGCGTTCATGCCCGGAGGACTCTCGCGTCGGCGCAAGAGCTTGCTGGATCGTCGTCGCCGCCTCGAGGGCGCGGGTCATGCAATTCCCAATGGAAGCGCAGTTTTTCCCAAGCTTTCCCTTGGCTTCGGCCAGGGATGCCGGTTGACCTCCGAAGCGCTTTTCGATCATCGGCAAAGCCGCCGCCTGAAGCCGCCCTCCGAACTCCGCGGCACTCACAACGTTCAATTTATCCTTGTCGCGATCCACGAACGTGAATATGTCCGGCTTCTTGGGATCCCAATTCACGTGGATCGGTCCGAGCCGATCCCCTTCTCCTCCCGCCTGCTCCCTGATAAACAGCCCGATGCCTCCGGTCTCCGTGGCACTGACGGAAAGAAGGCAGCCCAAGTCCCTCTGGCCGCTCAAGGCGGAGATCTCAGGGAACGCCTTGAGGAACTTGTCCTTCGCCAGCCGTTCGTTCTTCTCCGCCGCGCTCGGCTCCCTTGCGGGGGCCACGAAATGCCAGTTCCGGTTCCTGGCAAAATGCGGGTTCCTCAGAAGAACTTCGGCGGGAAGGGCTTGGGTGGGCTGGTTGGACATCGAAGACTCCAGGTGCTGGATTGACGTTCAATTGAAAATCTGGTTCCACGGGCAATTATTGCAACGCCTCCGGTCTGATATCAGTGACCATGTTTTTAATCCAGGCGACCCGGGTTTTCCGAACACTCCACATCTAGCCCTTCTCATGGAGACGTCCGCTGACTCCATAAAATACTGATTACTGGATCGCGCCCTTCACCCGGTCGGAAGTGTTTCCTCCAAGCCAGGTTATGTCCTTCCCGTTTTTGATAATTGCCTTGCCGGGATTTCCTCCATAACTGCCGTACCAGGGCAACGGGCCGGGGCCTCCGCTACCGCCGCCTGCACCATAGTTTCCGCCTGATCCTCCAGCGCCAGTATAATGGACCTCGGTCACCGCCCCCTCATTATTGGGTTCGCACCTATAACTTACCGAAGTTCTTGAACCTCCACCTGTTGCCAAGCCCTGGCTGCCGGCGCCAGTGCCACCTGCTCCACCCGGGACAGAAGGGCCGGAACAATACCAGACACCAGGTGTTGCCCCCATTCCGCTGCCTCCGCCTCCGCCACCAGCAAAAATTTTACCGGCCGAATTATCGAGCGAAACATCAATCGTCAAATTCAGCGCATTGCCACCTGAGCCTCCGGCATTTGCCGTCAAGCTCGCCGCTCCGCCCGTTCCGCCACGGCCGATGATCTGACCCTGGTTGATGATCGTCACTTCGGAGCCGGCGGGAAGCGCACCGGTCGTGAACGACGGCTGGCTGGCGCTCGCTGACCCGACCAGGACGCCGGGCAGCACCGTGACTTCGACATCGATCGCCGAGGTGCCGTCCCAACCGTAGTTCGTCTGCAGATCACTGGCCAGATTGTAGTTGTTTACGCTCGAAGCGATGACGACACCGGTGGTATCCGCCGTGGTCACCGCCCAGGCCGTCGTATAGCTGCCAAGCGTCACGCTGGCCGAGAGCGCCGCCCCGGCTTCGGCCGCGGCGATCGCCTTGACGACGAGTTCGTCGCCGCTGGTCGCGTCGCAGGACGTGCCGCACTCGGTGCCGTTGACGATCAACGAAA
>NPIG01001214.1_pt1 | contig 14497 bp, 12 predicted proteins | sample 8637441 | NCBI WGS metagenome assembly NPIG01 (sample SAMN07420675, study PRJNA396082) | bioreactor metagenome | isolation source: sample BR6 brine-fed electro-methanogenic bioreactor BR | place: Japan: Kochi | collected 2016-06-14 | reverse complement strand
TTTTGCCTGTGGATTTGGGTTTCTCGGCTCTTCTTGACACTCCCTCAAAAATCCTGATACTATGGAAAAGGAGGGGGGGATGATGTAATCTTTTTAGAATTACCTACAGAATTCTGAGAGAATATTTTTCCCAAAGCTCCTGAAAAAGACAGGAACAAAAAGACTTTTATCTTCGGTAAGAAAAGCGTTTCCAAAAAATTGAACTGGAGGAGTGAACATGCGAAAAAGCCTTTTTCTGAAACTGATTCTCCCTTTGGGCATCATTCTGCTGCTTTTCTGTGTCTCCCTGGGCTCCACCCTCATTATCACCGCCCAGCAGGATACGGACGCTTTGGTCATTAACCTGGCGGGGCGGCAGCGGATGATCTCCCAGAAGATCGCCAAGGCCGCCCTGGGATACGCCATCTCTCGGGAGGAGAGCTACCGCAAGGAAGCCGAAGCAGGAATGGAACTCTTCCGCAGTACCAGCAAAGCCCTGATCTCCGGAGGTGAGGCCTCTCTTGACGCCCAGGGCTCTGCCTGGGGAAAGCTCCCTGCTCCGTCGGAGAACTCCAGAAAAGTTCTTCAGAAGGCTGACGATGCCTTTATCAGCTATACCCAGGCGCTGGAAACTCTCTTTGCACAGGAAACCGCAGAAAAAAACCTTCTCCAGCAGGTAACCCAAAGCTCGCTAACCGTGCTCAACGCAGCGAATGATGCGGTAACCGCCCTCGAAAAGGAGGCGTCACGCCGTGTTTTTATTCTCAAACTGATTCAGGAGGTCTCCTTTGCGCTGGTTCTTCTGATCATTGTCGGGTGCATTCTCTTCTACCGCCGGGCCATTCTGAAGCCGATCGTCGAGATGGGACGCTTTATGGGAACTTCCACGAAAGGAGCAGATCTCACCTGGCGTCTTCCCGTGCGGAGCCACGACGAGACGGGACAACTCGCCCAGGGATTTAACTCCTTTATTGAGCTTCTTCACGGAAACTTTTCAAAAACTTCCGAGGGAACACAGGATTTCCTCGCAGCTTTCAAGGATCTCTCTCATGCGCTGGAGACCTTTTCGGAGAACTTCACCTCCATGCAGAAGAACATGGATCAAGGAGCATCTTCGGTAGATGAAATCACCCAGGCTGTGGAGGAGCAGTACGCCTCTTCTGAGGAGATCGCCTCCACCGCTCAGGCTCTTGCCCAGATGGCGGAGAGTCTGAACCAGACCGTCTCGGAGGTTGTCTTCAAGGCTCAGGAGGGAGAGGGAGCGCTCACCGCCACCTCCCAGGCCATGGAATCCGCCCGGAAGCAGGCGGAGCAGGTGGCCCAGAGAGCCGCCTCCCTGGCGGAGAAGGCCACGGTTATCCATCAGGTGGTGCAAACCATCCAGGGGATCGCAGAACAGACCAACCTTCTCGCCCTGAACGCCGCCATTGAGGCCGCCCGGGCGGGTGAAGCAGGACGAGGCTTTGCGGTGGTGGCCGAAGAGGTTCGCAAGCTCGCCGAAGAGAGCAAGGGTGCGGCCGTGCAGATCGGGAACAATCTAACAGATCTCATGGATGGCGTGGATGGCACCTCTCGTGATGTGGTCTCCATGTCCGGAGAGATGGAAGAGGTAACGACAAAGATCGCCGGAGTGGTCGACTCCATAACCTCCATTCTCACGGGAATGGAGAGCACCAACGAGATCTCGCAGAACGTTGCGGCCAGTGCACAGGAACTCTCGGCATCCTCCCAGGAGATGGCCTCGGGGGCGGAGTCGGTCTCCCGATTCGCCTCGGAGATCAACACCATCATCACCACTGCGGGCGACTCCGTACGAAACCTGAGCGATCTGGTAGGAGATTTCTCGGGGCGCACGGAGGAGAGCGGCAAGAAGGGGGAAGAGCTTTTGAAGCATCTGAGAATCTTCAAACTGGAAGCCGCAAACGCAAAGGAGAGCCACGCTATCCAGGTTCACAAAAAGTAGCGATCAAACGAAACTCTGAGACAACGAGCCGGAGCGGCAAAGCAAAGGAGCACCTTGGTCATGCATCTAAGCGGAAGCTCCATTAAATGCAGCATGACACATCCTCTGCAAAAGCCCTCTACGAGAGAGATGGAGAGCCGGGCCCCGTTGGGGCCCGGCTCTCTCTCTACAGGGACGGCCTGCTTCTTCGATGCCGCAGTATGTTTTGAAGCGTAAGAAGAATAAAAATCCCCAGGCTGATGAATTTATAGATCCCCAAGGGAGCCACCATAGAGATCCCTACCCCCACAAAGAGCACCCGTTCCCAGCTCCGAAGCTCGTGGAACTGCATGCCGATAATCCCCGCTGAAAGGGAATAGATCCCGATAATAGCCATAATCACCACGAAGGTAAACTGCCCCAGATGGAAATCCACGAAGAGCAGCATGGGATTATAGACGAAGAGGAAGGGGAGCAGCAGCCCCGAGAGGGCAAGGCCGAATCCCGTCACCGCCACCTTCATGGGTTTGGCCCCCGCAAGCCCTGCGGCGGTGTAGCTCGTGAGAGCCACCGGAGGAACCACCGCAGACATGGTGCCGTAGTAGAAGGCGAAGAAGTGCGCCGCCAGAGGAGGAACTCCCATCTGCTGCAACGCCGGAGCGGCGATGGTGGCGGTAACGATGTAGCACGCCGTGGCGGGAAGCCCCATCCCCAGCACCAGTGCCGCCAGCATGCAGAGGATCAGCGCCGCCCAGAGCTTGCCTCCGGAGAACATAATGATATTCAGCGCCACGATCTGCCCCACCCCGGTCATGGCCACGGAGCCCACGATAAAGCCCACCACCCCGCAGGCGATGGCCACGGGAGCGGCGCTCCGGGCCCCCATATCCAGGGCGGAGAGAAAGTCCCGGAAGGTCATGCGGGTGGATTTGCGCAGAAAGGAGAGCACGATGATGGAGAGCAGCCCCAGAAAGGCAGAGAAAAGAGGGGTATACCCCGCCACGAGGAAGTAGATGATGAGCACCAGAGGAAGCAGCATATGCCCCCGATGGAGCATGGTCTCCTTAAGAGAGGGAAGCTCGCTCTTGGCGATTCCCACAAGCCCCCGTTTTTTCGCCCGGAGATCCACCATGAACATCACCGCGGTATAGTAGAGAATAGCGGGCACCGTTCCGGCGAGCATGATCTTGAAGTAGGGCACCCCCAGGAAGGTACTCATGATAAAGGCGGCGGCCCCCATGATGGGGGGCATAAGAATGCCTCCGGTACTGGCGGCGGCCTCCACGGCCCCCGCAAAGTAGGGGGCGTACCCCACCCGTTTCATGAGGGGAATGGTAATGGCTCCGGTGGTGGCCACGTTGGCCTGGGCGCTTCCGGAGATGCTCCCCATAAGGGCTGATGCCACCACCGCCACCTTGGCAGGGCCTCCCCGGAACCGTCCCGCCAGAGCCAGAGCGAAATCGTTGAAGAACTCGCTGGTTTTGGTGGCGGAGAGAAAGGCTCCGAAGAGAATGAACATGAAGACGTAGGTGGAAGAGACCGTGAGGGAGACCCCGTAGATTCCTTCATCCGTGAGCCCCATGCGAATGATAATCCGCTCCCAGCTGAATCCCTTGTGGGCGAAAAGCCCGGGAAACCAGGGGCCGAACTTGGTATAGAGCACGAAAAGCATTCCCAGGAAGGTGAGAGGAAGCCCCACCGCCCGGCGGCTGGCCTCCACCAGAAGGGCCATGGTCATCACCGCCATGGTGAGATCCAGCCAGGTAGGATTGAGATAAGACGCCAGAAGCCGATCGTATCCCAGAAGAATGTAGGCGCTCCCTGTCAGGGCAAGCACCACCAGAATCCAGTCCACCCAGCTCGGCACCTCCCGGGGAGACTTGCTCCGGGCAGGGTAGTAGAGAAAGGTTATGGCCATCATGCTGCCCAGATGGACGGCGTTCATCTTGATGGTCATAAGCAGACCGAAGCTGTTCATCCAACAGTGGATCAGCGAGGTGATCACCGTAAGAAGCAGCACCCCCACCCCAAGGCGTCCCGCAAACTCCCGCGTGGGAATGTGCTCTGCAGGGTTAAGAAAAGACGGTAATTTCATAGATTACGTACCTCCCGGAAAAATCTCTTCTTTCGGAATTTCCGGCGAAGAAGCCGAAAAAACCTTTTTAAGAAGGCTCTCTCGTTCTCTCACAGGCCCCACTAAAGACGAGAAAGGCGCACGGAGGCCTCCCGTGCGCCTTTCTCGGGAATGGTACGGCTTCTCTATTTCATTTCCGGGGGAATAAGCGCTTCGGGAACATCAAAGCCCTTTTCCTGATAGAACTTCACTGCCCCCGCATGGAGAGGAGCTCCGTAAAGCCCCGCCAGGGGAGCTTCAAAGTCCACCTTGGTGAACACCGCGTGCTCCTTGAGGAAATCTTCTCTATCCGCATAGATCACCTGGAGCATCTTGTAGACCAGCTCCGCCTCAAGCTTGGGAGAAGCCAGAAGGGCGCACTTCACCCCCACCAGGGGAATCTCCTTATCCTGTTTGGGATAGGTCTCCGCAGGGATGGTCACCGGAGCGTACCAGGGAGCCTCCGCCACAAGCTTATCCAGAAGTTCACCCTCAATGGGGAGCATGCCTACCTCGGAACGCCCCGCATAGAGCTCTGTCACTGCGGAGGTGGGGAATCCCGCCTCCAGGAGAGCCGCATCGATCCGGCCGTTCTGAATGGCCTGCCCCGCCTCGCTGTATCCGAGGTACTCCGGCACGATGTCGTCGAAGGTAAGCCCTGCGAGTCCCTTGAGCACAACCCGGGTGCTGAACTCCGTCCCCGATGCGGGGGGCCCTACGGCGATCTTCTTCCCCTTCAGGGTATCCCATCCGGTGATGCCGGAGTTCTTGGCGTAGACGAACTGGGAGGCTTCGGGCCAGAGACCGAAGACATAGCGAAGGTTGGGATAATCCTTGCCCTCATACCGGTTGGTGCCGGTATAGGCAAATCCCGTCAGGTTGCACATGGCGATGGCCATCTCCGCCTCGCCCTTGTTGAGCATGTCCAGATTTTCCGTAGATCCTCCGGAGCTCTGGGCAGACGACTTCACCCCATCCTTGAGAAGAGCCTTGTTAAAGTGGTTCGCCAAAATGGTTCCCACAGGATAGTAGGTTCCTCCAGTGGATCCCGTCACGAGGGTGACAAACTCCACGGCCCCCACAGCACTTCCTGCCAGGGCAATCAGAAGCGCCGCCACCACAGCACAGATCATTGTACGTTTCACGAACAAATCCCTCCTTTTCTTGTGTAACCTTCATATCATCGCAATTCACGCATGCCGCACACCCGAAGTTCTCCTTTTCTCCGCAAGAAGCGAAAAAACCCTCTCTCCTCCCTTCATCTTCTGTAAAGTACATTGCTTTGTAACATGTCCGCCTTATCAAGCTTCTTCCGGAAAAGGGATTCGAGAACACCCCCCATTGTACCCAAAAGATGGAGAAAACGAAAATACCCCAAAAGAGGACACCTCCTCTTTTTTCGAAGTTATGTAAAACATCAGGCGCCCCTTCGCCTACCGCCAGTAAGCCTGATCGAAGAATTCGAAGGGCACTCCCAACCCCTTCTCCCGGGCCTTTTCGTAGAGGGTATACCCCCAGGCGATATCGTGGAGGGGCATCCCCCCGGTGGGAAAGAGAATGATCTCATCATCATCCTTCCGGCCGGGATCGCCGCCGTTCACCACATCTCCGAGATTACGGATATGTTTCTCGTCATACTTCCCCGCCGTCACGTACTTGAGAAGAAAGAAGGAAGGGGCCACCACCCCCACCGCATCGATTCCCTGGGGATGCTCCTTCCCGTCGGCGATAAAGGCCTGATGCATCTTCCAGTTATCCGCTATCACGGTGTTTTCGGTAAAGCACTCCAGATCCATATCCGCCGCCCCGGTGAAGGTGACCAGACATCCCTTTTTGAGCCACTCCTTTTCGATGCGGGGAAAAGCCTCTCCCGAGGTAGCGATGGTGATAATGTCTGCAGGGCGCACCGCCTCTTCGATACTCTCCGCCCAATGAACCTTTATCCCGATCTTCTCCTGCATCTCCGCCGCGAAAGAATCGTAGGCCCCCTTGTGAATATCGTAGAGCCAGGCCTCTTCCAGGGAGGGACATCCCGCCTTGAGAGCCAGCATGCAGGCCCGGTTGATAACCCCTCCCCCGATGATTCCCACGGTTTTCGCTCCTTTTCGAGCCAGATGACGGGCCGCCACCCCGGGCACCGCTCCGGTGCGCATGGCACTTACGAGATTCCCCGACATGATGCAGAAAGGCATCCCCGTATCCGCATCGTTAAGGATGGTGGTGAGCACCGACCGGGGAAGCCCTTTTGTGCGGTTTGCCGCATTGGAACCGTACCACTTCTCCCCGCAGATTTTATAGCGCCCCCCGAGATAGGCGATCATGGCCATGAAACGCCGATCCGGCCCCGTAACGGGCATGCCGGGAAAGCGCTCCTTCTCGGGAAAGTAGATCATCTGACCGTGCTCGTTTTCCAAGGGGCCTCCCATAAGATAGTCCCCCTTGCCGATGAGGCTGAAGACATCTTCGATAACATCCACACAGGCGGGCATGTCAAGCACCCCCAGCTCAAGAAGATCCTTCTGGGAGAGCAGCAGGGTGGTTACGCCGGTTTCACTCATAACAGTTTTTCCTCCTTAGTACATAACACGTATGCAGGAACGTGCACGCTCCATGATAATGCCGATCTTTCTGCAACGCCACTCTATCAAATCCCAAAAAAGAAAGCAACCGTTCTTTTTATGAAATGAGTGAAACGTATGTTTCTATAAAAAGAATCCCGGGAGCAGAGAAAAAGCCCCGCTTCGGGGGCTTGAAAAGATGCTGTGGAAAGACCTGCGGAGAGACCTGCGGGAAAATCCCTTCAGAGCTTTTTGTTGAGATAGTGCGCAAAGAGGAGATCACAGACTCCCGAAAGGGCCAGAAGAGGGCCAACCCAACGGTAAACCCCCAGAGAGTGCCGCACCCCCCAGAGTTCCAGAGCAAGGCCTGCGAGGATGAAAAAGACTCCTCCCAGACGGAGCAGCAGGATCATTCCCGGGTTATTTTTCATGCTTTTTTCCTCCCTTCGTGATGGTCTTCGAGATGCTCTTCGGTACACCAGGCAGGGAGGGCGGCGTAGAAAAAGGTTCCCCGCTTTTCGTCCGAGACGAACCAGACATCCCCCTTAAGATACTGCACCAGAAAGAGCTTCATGCTATAGGTGCCGATCCCCCGCCCCTCTCCCTTGGTGGAGAAGGAGCGCCGAAAGATCCGGTACCGGGCCTCTTCGGAGAGAACCCCACGGTTATGCACCCAGAAGAGAATCCTATCCCCCTCGGGATTTCCCTCTCTCTGGCATCCTGCGGTAACCAGCCCTCCCGGAGGAGTGGCCTCCAGAGCGTTTTTCATCATGTTCAGAAGCACCCGGCGAAAGAGAAGCTCGTCTCCCCGGGCGAGACAGGGATCCCGGGGAGGAACCACCACGATCTCTTTATTTCGGGATATATCCGGAAAGGAGCTCATCTCTTCGGCAATCTTCCAGATAAAAGACTCTCCCTTCAGAGGCACTGGTTCCGCCCGGAGGGTGCCCTTTTCGGCGGAAAAGAGGCTCCGCTGGGCTTCGATCTCTTCCATAAGAAGGGTGGTTCCCTGTTTCATGATAGGCAGGGTCTCCCGGAGATCTTCCAGACGTTCCGCATTTTCAAGGATCTCCACCACTCCTTGAATAACCCCTGCGGAATTCATAATATCATGAAAGAACGTACGCTCCATGCGCTCCCGATACTTCTCCCCGGAGATATCCTCCAGAGTCACCAGAAGGAAGCGATGCCCCTCCACCCAGAGAGGCGATGCGGTGACACGATACTCCACCTCGGAAAAATCTTCCTCTCCGGAGATGTCGATGGCACACTCCCGGGTAATCTGCCGATCTTCCCGAAGGGAGGTAAAGAGAGCCTGCCCCGCCCCGCAGTAGCGGCATGCCTCCCCCCCGCCGCAGCCGAAGGAAGTATCCCAAGCACGCCGACAGCCCAGAATTTCCCCCGGTCGGGGAGGATTGCAATGGAGGATGAAATCCTTGCCCAAAGCATCTTGAAAGAGCCTGTTGCCGTAGAGGATATGCCGTCGTTCATCAAGCACCACCATGTAGTGGGGAAAAGCATCCATGAGTTTATCTAGATTATCCGCCCGGCTGAGAATCTCCCGGTAATGCCGGATTTCTTCTTCGGTAGAGCGCCGTAGCTCGACAGTTTTCAGAAAATCCATCCTGTCACATCCCTCCAGAGTGCGTTGCAGCTCTTCTATTCCGGCAATCCCCCACAGAGAGGCCGGGAAGGGGGGATATCCTGAAGACAACTCTGTCATCGTCACGCCGGGCCATAGAAAATCATGCTTGTATTCTACACTATCTTTCTTTATCCCCGCATCTTTTTTGCTTTCATCTCAAAGGATGGAGGGAAAATTTAGCAGACAAAATGTTGCGGAATCCTTTGACTTTACACTCTCTCTGCTCCATACTTCTTTTGTACAGGCTTATGCAGTCCCGCCCTCTCAAGGGTATATCCGGATGCTTACAGCATCCGAACATTTCAGGAACGGAGAGACTATAATGACAAATCAGAACAAGATTCCGGAATATCTCGAGGTTCCCATAGAACGCATGACCCATCAGGGGGAGGGGATCGCCCGCTCTCCCGGGGGGAAAATCATTTTCATTCCCGGGGCCTTGCCGGAAGAGAAGGTGCGTCTGAAGATCCTGGAGGAGAAAAAGGACTACGCCCGGGGAAAGGTGCTGGAGGTTCTGAAGGCTCAGGAGCTGCGTACGGATCCCCCCTGTCCCTGGTACGGGGAGTGCGGAGGATGCCAGCTCCAGCATGCCGCCTATCCCCTGCAGCTTCAGCTCAAAACGGAGATGGTTCGGGGAGCCCTGCAGCGATTGGGCAAGCTGGAGCCTCTGGAGGAGCCCGCCCCCTGTGTGGCAAGCCCCAAGGCCTGGGGATACCGCAACAAGGCGGCCTTTCCCGTGCAGGCCAGACATGCCGGAAAGGGAGCCATCACAGGATTTTATCGCGAACGGAGCCATCGGCTGGTGCGGATTCGAAAGTGCCGGATCCTTCCTCCGGGGCTCAACGAACTCTACCGCAAGATGGAAGGCCTGGTGGGGTCGGAGCACCTTCCGGGGTATTCCGAGGAAAAAGGACGGGGGTTTTTGCGGCATATCCTTCTGCGGGAGACCGCCTCTTCTCTGGGGATAACCCTCCTCGTGGGGGCCTCCCCTTCGAAAAGGCAGGAAGAATGGATCCGCCAGGAGATAGGGGGACTTCTGAATTCTGTGGATAAAATGGGGCATCTCTCCCTGGGCATTCAGCGGGAGCCGGGAAACTCCCTCTTCGCCGAGGAGTACCGCTCTCTCAAAGGCTCCGGAGAGTTCCGGGAGCGCCTCCAGGGGATGGAGTTTGCCTTTCCCATGAATTCCTTCTTTCAGGTGAACACCTCTCAGGCGGAGCAACTCTTCTCCTTCGCTGCAGAGTACGCCGCCCAGAGCCAGCCCGCATCCATAGTGGAGCTCTACGCCGGCGTGGGAGCCCTCACGGCCTTTCTCGCTCCCCACACCAAAAAGCTCCAGGCGGTGGAGTTCGGGGCTTCCTCGGTGGCTTGGGGCAGAAAAAACATGGAGACCCAGGGCTTCTCGCATGTGACCTTTGCCCAGGGAGATGCGGGAGAATTTTTAAGCTCCCAGAGCACCCCTCCGGATATGCTCTATCTGGATCCTCCCCGCAAGGGGTGCGAACCCCCGGTGCTTCAGGAAATTCTCAAGCTCATGCCCCGGCAGGTGGTCTATATCTCCTGTAATCCCGCCACTCTGGCCCGGGATCTGCGGATTCTCTGCGACGGAGGCTATACCTTCCGGAGCTACCGCCCCTTCGACATGTTTCCCCAAACCGCCCATGTGGAGACCGTGGCGTTCCTGGAGCGAACCTCCTAGGCCGACGAATTTAAAATTAAAATAATCCGGTAAAGCGGTTTCCTTCGAAGTGTGACGTAACAAAAACGGTCACGAGCCTCTTCCCAAATTTCTACTTGAGACACCCCAACCATCATTATCTACCGCTCCTCGCCACTCTGGAATGAATGCGCGCCCCAAACGAAGCCCTTCCGACGCTGGCAAAGATCACCGTCGGAAGGGCTTCGTTTGAGGCCAAAAAATATGAAAATCCAGGCTTTTCCAAAAGAGGGCCTTGGTGAACCGCTTGGATCCACCCCCGGAAACCTACCGAAACATTTTAATATTACCCGTAAATTTGTTCACCTTTTTTTTCGGCCCGTAAAGGCAGAACCCCGCATAATCCATGCTCTTTTCCGAAGCGGTCTTGAGCTTTGCGGCATACTCCTCGTAACTCAGGGATCCCTGGGCTATGCGGCTGAAACCGATAATATGCAGGTCTTCATGAGATGTCTCCAAAAGCGCATGGTAGCGTTCTTTCAGCTCTTGGGAAGAAAGGCACAGGATAGGGATGGGGATACTGGTTATTCCCGCATGGATTCGCCCTTCTGCATCCTCCAAAGCCTCCCCAATCAGACCCTCCACCACGCTTGCCAGGCTGATTCCCAGGGCCGCCGTGGTGTTGGCCACCAATCCCGGGGACAATTCCTCGTTTACAATCATGACACACTTCATTCTTCCTACCTCCTTGCCTTTTTTCAGCAAACCCCAGTATGGAGGAGAAGCGTATCCGGGTATTGTAAAAAATTGACGCTACTCTTCAAAAGATCGCCGGTATTGCCGGGGAGTTATACCGTAGGCTTTTTTAAACTCCCTGGAGAAATAGGCCTGGTCATAAAAACCCGCCGCCAGGGCGACTTCCGCAAGGCCTTTCTGTGATTCCAGAAGTCTCTTGGCATATTCCACCTTGAGCTGAAGCTGAAAGGCATTGGGAGTGGTGTTGTACACCGCTTTAAAGCCTTTGATGAGGGCAAATTTACTGCCTCCGAAGAGCTTCTCCAATGCATGCAGATCCAGAGGATCCAAGAAGTGAACTTCCATATACTCCTTTATCCTACGGACAGCTTCCCGATCCTCAAGATCTATGGAAATCTGCACCGTCCCGGTCAGGCCTGAAAGGACCTCCGCCAAAGCTACCTCCTGATGGAATCGCTCTTCGTGAGATTTAAGAAAGGCCACAAGCTTTTGCAGCTTATGGAACTCCTGAGGCTCAAGCTTGCGGATACCGATGGCATGAAGTTCCGAAGAATTTTCGAAGAGTCCCAGGACAAATTCCTGGGATATGTAGATCATGGTGAACCCCCAGTTCTCTGGATTCACGGGCTGGCACTTGTGGCTTACAAAGGGAGCGATAAGAATAGCGTCCCCCGCCTGAAGCCTGTATTCCCGAGACCCTACCTCCAGCACGGTAGAGCCTCGTTCGATGAACCCCAGGGAGAACTCCCGATGCAGATGATTTTTATAAGCGTGGATTTCGTCTGAACAGGTTTTGATTTCTACTATACTAAAAGATTCCGAGTGAAAATATTCTATTCCCATGGGAAACCTTTCTTTTTGCAACTTTTTCGACTAGACCTTACGGGATAGCCCGTTGATACTGTGCCTGAATCAGGGGTACTTGAGCGGGAAGCCCCCGCCTCAAAAGCTATGCTTCAGGTAGGGGAAAACATATCACCCCTTTTGATTCTCTTCATGAAGCTGCTCCCGGGCATGCTCCCGAATCCCTGCGGCGATCACCGTGGCCTTCTGGGAGGCGGCACTTACGGCCTTCATGAAGGCGGTGCGGATGCGACCATCCTCCAGCTCATAGATCCCCTCAATGGTAACCCCTCCGGGGGTGACCACCTGATCCCGCAGCTCCGCAGGGTGTTTCTCCGAGGAGAGGAGATGGTGCGCCGCCCCGATGAAGGTATGGGCCGCCGCTTTGAGCGCCAGATCCCGGGGGAGCCCCACCCGGAGGGCCCCGTAGATCATGGCCTCCAGCACCGTATAGAGATAGGCGGGACCGGAGCCGGACATGGCGGTGAGTACATCGAGATACTGCTCCTCCACCTCTTCGTACTCCCCGAGATGCCGGAAGAGAGCCCGCACAAGATCCCGCTCCCGGGAAGTAACGTCGGGGCCACAGGTAAAGATGGTAAAGGCCCGGCGGATCTGCACGGCGGTATTGGTCATCCCCCGAATATAGTGGGCCTCGGGAACGGTCTCCTTCATGATCTCCAGAGGAATAGCGGCGGCCATGGAGATCACCGTCTTCTGCTCCAGGGCTCCCCGCAGCTCCAGCAGCACCGGCACCATCTGCTTGGGCTTCACCGCCAGGATAATAACCTCCGCCTCCTCCGCGGCCATGCGGTTATCTGAGGTGATGCGAATCTCCATTTTTTCGAGATGCCGCAGCTTTTCCAGGTTCCTTCGTGTGGCGGTGACCTCACAGTAGGGGGCCAGAGCCTGGGCCATGGCTCCCCCGATGATCCCCGCTCCGAGAATGGCTACTTTTTTATTGCGAAAATGCTCCATTGTCTACACATCCTTTTTCTAGTTATTAAGTGCCGTGATGGGGGCGGGAATGCGCCCTCCCCGGGCAATGAAAGCGGAGGAGTCGAAGGAGCTCACCTGCATCACCGGAGCGGTACCGAGAAGCCCCCCAAACTCCACGGAATCCCCCACCTTTTTACCGGGCACGGGAATCACCCGTACCGCCGTGGTTTTACGGTTAATCATGCCAATGGCGGCTTCGTCTGCCATAATGGCGCTCAGGGTGGCCGCCGAGGTATCTCCGGGAACGGCAATCATGTCGAGCCCCACGGAGCAGACACAGGTCATGGCTTCGAGCTTTTCGATGTTCAGGCTCCCCTCGGTGACCGCCCGAATCATCCCCGCATCCTCGCTCACGGGGATAAAGGCTCCGCTAAGCCCCCCCACGTAGGAGGATGCCATGGCACCGCCTTTTTTAACCGCATCGTTCAGCATGGCAAGAGCCGCGGTGGTTCCGGGAGCCCCGCAGCGTTCCAACCCCATGGCTTCGAGAATTTCCGCCACGCTATCCCCCACCGCGGGGGTGGGAGCCAGGGAAAGGTCCACAATGCCAAAGGGTATTCCCAGGCGATGGGAGGCCTCCCGCCCCACCATCTCACCCATACGGGTGATCTTGAAGGCCATCCGTTTGATCCGGTCCGCCAACTGCCCCAGAGGGATATGGGGTTCCCGGCGCACCACGTTTCGGATAACTCCCGGACCGCTCACTCCCACGTTGATCACCGTTTCGGGCTCTCCGATACCGTGAAAAGCCCCCGCCATGAAGGGGTTGTCCTCGGGAACGTTGCAGAACACCACAAGCTTGGCGCATCCCAGCCCCCCCTGCTCGGCGGTCTTGGCGGCAGTTTCGAGAACAACCTCTCCCATGATCTTCACCGCATCCATATTGATTCCGGACTTGGTGGTTCCTACGTTTACCGAAGAACAGACCCGTTCGGTGACTGCCAGAGCCTCGGGGATGGACCGAAGAAAAATCTGCTCCTGAGGGCTCATTCCCTTATGTACGAGAGCGGAGTACCCTCCGAGAAAGTTCACCCCCACCTCTCGGGCAGCTTCGTCCAACCTTCGGGCCATGAGCACCATCTCCTCGGAGGAAGCGGTACCCGCGAGAAGAGAGACGGGAGTCACCGCAATACGCTTATGGATGATGGGAATGCCGTAATATTTTTCGATCTCCTCACCCACCGAAACGAGGCGTTCTCCCCGGGCGCAGATCTTGTCGTACATCTTCCGGGCTACATCCTTGCCGCTTTCCGCAAGGCAGTCCAAAAGGGAGATTCCCATGGTAATGGTGCGGATATCGAGCTTTTCATCCTCAATCATCCGGATGGTTTCCATGATCTCCCGGGGGGTAAAATGAAAGGCCATGATGCCACCTATATCCTGTGCATCTGGCGGAAGATGTTTTCGTGCTGGGCTGTGACCTTTACCCCCAGCTCATCTCCTCGGGCCTGGAGACGATCCCTCAGATCTACCAGGCTGGTGGTACAGTGCTCCAGATCCACCATCATGATCATGGTAAAGAAACCATCAATCACGGTCTGGCTGATCTCCATAACATTCCCCCGGTACTCACTGATGGTCCCGGTGATACCGGCGATAATTCCCATGGTATCCTTTCCAAGCACGGTTACCACCATGCGATTCGTCTGAGCTTCGGGCATAACCACATCATCTCCTTAATGTACAGAGCATCCTCCTTGTGGAAGAGCAGGAAGGGAAAACAAGTTTTTCCGGGGCAGAAGGTTTCTTGATTTCCGGAAGAAGCCCGCATAATAGCCATGCATACTACCCGAGAGAACCAGGACTGTAAAGAAGCAGTGTGATATACGAAGGGTATTTTTGAAATACATGAAATTCTGAGGGGTTATACATGCGGACATGCCGAGAGACATAACCCCTTGGGGGTCTCTCCCCTTTTCTCACCTTCCCAAAATGCACGTTTTTTTCTCCTCCTTTTCGAAAGAGAACAAAAAAACCCCCTCTCTGCGAACAGCGTTTTTACAGA
>NPIG01001213.1_pt1 | contig 14507 bp, 9 predicted proteins | sample 8637441 | NCBI WGS metagenome assembly NPIG01 (sample SAMN07420675, study PRJNA396082) | bioreactor metagenome | isolation source: sample BR6 brine-fed electro-methanogenic bioreactor BR | place: Japan: Kochi | collected 2016-06-14 | reverse complement strand
AGTTCATGGCGGCGGTCATCTCGAATCAGGGGGGTTATTATTCCCCCTTTGCCTATGTCTCGGAGGCCAGGCGCATGGGCCTGAAGGTGCTGCCACCCGACATCAACGAAAGCGACTATCCCTACACGGGGAAGGATCGCTCGGTTCGTGTCGGACTGATGCAGGTTCAGGGGCTCGGCCACAAGGCGGTCGAGGCGCTGCTTCGAGCAAGGAGAGAAGGGGGCACCTTCGGCAATTTCCGGGATTTTCTTCATCGGGTGTCGATTGATCCTGCGGACGCGACGGTTCTCGTCAAGGCGGGGTGCTTCGACGCGCTGGAGGGGAAGGAAAGACGCCCGGGCCTGCTATGGGAACTTCTGGCCTTCAGGAACAGGTTCGACCGGCGCGGCAGCGGGCTGCTGTTCGAGGGAGGGGATNNGCACGCCCTCACCGCCGGCCTACGACGACAAGACCGTGCTGCGCCAGGAGATGGAAACTCTCGGGATGCTCCTCTCCTGCCATCCCCTGCTGCTGCACCGCAGAGAGATCGCCCGGATCAACCCGGTCCAGGCGAACCAGATGAACTGCTGGGTTGGTCGCTACGTGACGATGATAGGCTGGTGGGTCACCNNACAGTGCAGGACAAGGACGGCCGGCCGATGGAGTTCGTCTCCTTCGAGGACACGACAGCCATCTTCGATGTGACCTTCTTCCCGAAAGCCTACCAGCGGTTCTGTCAGAAACTCACCCGCCACAGGCCTTATCTCCTCAAGGGCAAGGTGGAGGAAGAATTCGGCGTTGCGACCTTGAACGTCGAATGGACCGGGTTTTTGGGAGAATGAAACTCCCGAGAAGGTTCCCCACCTGACCTCTCTGGCGTTCTCAAAATTAACAAAGAGACTAATTTTTGACTTGCATAGATTAATATTTTTGTTAATACTTGGCTTGTTGGTATTAACAAAGGAATTAATTTATGAAGCCGAATCGTAAGCGTCTGATGCTTGAACAGCTCGATGCGACCTTTGATCGCCTCTCCTGTCTTCGCACCGTTCAAAGGCCGGCCAAGGGCTGGTTGCGTGCGGTTAGGGAGGCGCTGGGAATGTCGGGTAAGCAGTTCGCCAGGCGCCTGGGTGTTTCCCCTCCACGGATCACGACTCTGGAAAAGGAAGAGCTGACCGGATCGGTGACCATCAAGACCATGCGGCAGGCCGCAGAGGCGCTGGATTGTGTTTTCGTGTACGCCCTCGTGCCTCGGACATCCTTGTCGGAGATCGTCAGAGAGCGGGCGGAAGCGACTGCAAAAAAACGTCTGGAGCATATCTCGCACTCGATGCTTCTGGAGGACCAGCAGCTCTCCCAAAGCGAGCAGCAGAAGGCCCTTCGCGCTGAAACGGAAGAGCTGATCAGGACCATGCCGAAGGAACTGTGGGACGAGTCCGATGAACTTTGAATATCCGGAGGGGGCCACGCCCCTTGACCCCGATGAGGCGGAAGGTCTGCTACTTCCCCATATCACCAACCGGAGCGAACTGGACCGGTGGGAGCAGGACAATATTGCCGAGGCCGAGGCCTGGGCGTTTCGGCGCAAACAGAAGGATTTGCTCTGTGAAGAATTTGCTCGGCGCCTGCACAGGAAAATGTATGGAAACGTTTGGCGCTGGGCAGGGGATTTTCGCAGGACCGGCAAGAATATCGGCGTGGAATGTTGGTCTATCGGCCCGGAGCTAAGGAATCTACTGGCCGATGTGGCGACCTGGATAGAATTCGGCAGCTATCCTCCGGATGAGATAGCCGCGCGCTTCCATCATCGCCTGGTCTCGATCCACCTCTTCCCGAACGGGAACGGTCGGCATGCACGGCTCATGACCGATCTGCTTTTCGTCCAGGTCCTTGGCCGGCCCCGTTTTACATGGGGCAGGGAGAACCTGGTGAGGGCGGGGGACTGCCGGCAACGCTATATCGGGGCGCTGCGGGCTGCGGATCGTCACGACTATGCACCCTTGCTGGGGTTCGTTCGCTCCTGAGGGTTGGCTGGCCCTTCCAAGCGGGGATTTGATTTGAACGAAAAGCTCCACAGCGCAGAAAACCAGGTCGAGCGTCTCGCGGGTTCCGTCGAGCGGGTCACCTTCCACAGCGAGGAGTCCGGCTTCTGTGTCCTGCGGGTGAAGGTTCGCGGGCAACGTGACTTGGTGACCGTTGTTGGTTCGGCCGCATCCGTCTCTCCGGGGGAGTATGTCGAGTGTCTCGGCTCCTGGCACAACGACCGGACCCACGGCCTCCAGTTCAAGGCCAGGCAGCTTCAGGTGGTTCCTCCCAGTACCCGCGAGGGAATCGAAAAATACCTGGGCTCAGGCATGGTCAAGGGGATCGGTCCGCATTTCGCCAAGGTCCTGGTCAAGGCGTTCGGTGAAGACGTTTTCAACGTCATCGAGAATGAACCGGAGAAACTGACTACCCTTCCCGGGATCGGTCCGAAGCGAATGGAGAGGGTGACCAGCGCCTGGGCGGAGCAGAAGGTCATCCGGGAAATCATGGTCTTTCTCCAGTCGCACGGGCTCGGCACCGCCCGTGCGGTGCGGATATTCAAGACATATGGGGACGAGGCGATCATCAAGGTGACGGAGAACCCCTACCGCCTGGCCCTGGACATTCACGGCATCGGCTTCAAGACTGCCGACACTTTGGCCCANNGCCCAGAAGCTCGGCATTGCCCCGGATTCCCTAATCCGCGCACAGGCCGGTGTCCGCCACGTCCTTCAGGAGCTGTCCGGAGACGGGCATTGCGCCTGCCAGCGGGGACGCCTGATCGACCTGGCTTCCCAGCTTCTGGAGATTCCCGCCGATGTGATCGAGGAGGGTGTCGCCCGGGAGCTTGAGGAAGAGCGGTTGGTGGCCGAGGAAATCGAGGGTCAACCCTGCCTCTATCTGACCCCTCTCTATCGCGCCGAAGTCGGGGTTGCCGAAAACCTGCGGCGATTGCAGGAGGGGGCGCCATCCTGGGGAAAAATTGATGCCGACAAGGCGATCCCCTGGGTGGAGGAGAAGACCAAACTGTCCTTGTCGGACTCCCAAAAGCAGGCCGTCCGACTCGCCTTGGCCAGCAAGGTGGTCATCATCACCGGCGGACCCGGGGTCGGAAAGACGACGCTGGTCAACAGCCTGTTGCGGATCATCCGGGCAAAAGGGACCGATGTGCTGCTCTGCGCTCCGACCGGCCGGGCGGCAAAGCGCCTGTCAGAGTCCACCGGCTTGGAGGCGAAGACCATCCATCGGACCCTCGAATTCGATCCTGCGTCCTTCGGCTTCAAGCGGAGCCGGGAAAATCCCCTCGACGCAGACTTGGTGGTGGTTGACGAGGCGTCCATGGTGGATGTGGTGCTCATGAACCGACTTCTGGCGGCCATCCCGGACCGGGCGGCGCTGATGATCGTCGGGGATGTGGACCAGCTCCCTTCCGTCGGCGCCGGCGCGGTTCTGGCCGACCTCATTGGCTCGGAGGCAATTCCCCCCGTGCGCCTGACGGAGATTTTCCGCCAGGCGGCCACCTCGAAAATAATCGTCAATGCCCACCGGATTAACAAGGGCGAGATGCCGCTCAAGAACGAGCCTGGCGAGCAGTCGGATTTCTACTTCATCCCTGCCCAGACCCCGGAGGAGATCCATGAGAAGCTTCTACAGGTAGTCACCGAGCGAATACCCCGGCGGTTCGGCCTGCATCCTATCCGGGACATTCAGGTTCTGACACCAATGAACCGTGGTGGGCTGGGGGCGAGGTCGCTCAATATGGAGCTGCAGCAGAAGCTGAACGGGGCTGCCGAGCCGAAAATCACCATGTTCGGAACGACCTTCTCACCCGGCGACAAGGTGATACAGACCGTGAACAATTACGACAAGGAGGTGTTCAACGGAGACATCGGAACCATTGTCGGGATCGACTCGGAAGAAGGGTTGCTCACCGTTGATTTTGACGGCCGCGAGGTAGGTTACGAATTCGGGGAGTTGGACGAGGTCTCTTTGGCCTTTGCGACTTCAATCCACAAAAGCCAGGGATCGGAATATCCAGCGGTGGTCATCCCCCTGGCGATGCAGCACTACACCTTGCTTCAGAGGAACCTGGTCTACACAGCAGTTACGAGGGGCAAGGGTTTGGTCATCGTTATTGGCCAACCGAAGGCGCTGGGGATGGCGGTGAAAAACAAAATGGCCGGGAGGCGAGTGTCCGGTTTGGAAGGTCGAATGAGAATGAGGCACGAAAGGGCGATTTGATGGAGGAACGCCGACCTGCCGACATCAGGCAGCTTTCATCGGGTGAAATGAATCATTCGTCATCCTTGCTGTTCCAATAAGCTCTAAACAGATCCGGATTTTTATTGAGCAGTCTTTCGATATAGAGACTGTCCCAAGACTCGATTTCCACGTTGCGATTTGATTTTATTTTTTCATACTTGTCGTATGTACCCGCATCTATAACCATGCTTGTCGCAATTATGACTCCGGCAGGCGCATATTCATCAATAAGATCTGCCAGTCTTACATCATCTCTTCCAAGTGATTTACGAGATTTTGAGAATTTACATTGAACGATCCACAAATTATTAATTGAGCTTTGACCTGATCGCGACGCAGCTTTAGTAACAATATCTCTGCCTCCATCACGGGACCTTGATGTCCCCATTTTTTTTGTGCAATCGGCTAGAAATCTTCCATCCCTTAAAACAAGGTCATAACAGAGTTTTTCGAATATTTCATCATCAATAAGGGACCAGTCGCTTTTCCTTATAATGCTGGTGCTGCCTTTTTCTAACAGATCGGTCGATAGCCCCTGAACGTTGGATGCAATAAGGTCAATTTCCTTCGTATTTAGAACTCGAAAAGAGTCTCGGAACATAACATAGTGGAAAGTTCTTCCATGAAAAGTCACGTAAGCCAAATCGCTGGCGACCGCAAAACACGACGAGATCCCCCAGTTGAATTGGGTGTTCTCGAATCTATTTTCATCGTATGGGAAAACAATTTCAGCACAACGTGCTGCAAGAAAATGTTTGCTTAGAGAAAGTGAGACTACATCATTCTTAGTAAACAAGAAAAGGCAACTCATGTCGGTTAAAACGCGAACAGGATTGATGAGTCGAACTTCCTTGATTTGCACATAATCTGATGCGCATTGTAGCGCGCGTAATAAATTAGCATCTGTGCCTAGAAGCCAATAGTCTGGGGAGACGTAAAGATCAAAGCCAAGCTTTTTGCTCCATGAAGATTTCCAAGTATGGAATGCCCATTCAGGTCTCGCGGACAATACTTGATCAATGTCGTCTTGCGACCAGTCGTAATTCGAGGCGATCAGATTGGCAAAATACTTGTCGCAATACTCCGGGAGTATAGGTTCAATGTTAGAGTCTGTCACAGCTTCTTCGAACGCATAAAAGGCATCCATTACATTCGAGAAATCGTTATGAGTGTCTTCTTGGTCAGAGAACAGGCCTTGAAGCCAAGACACCTTATTTTTCAATAGTTCTTGATCCGGACAATCAACCAAGAGAGCAACTGTTGGATAGGGTGATGGATCCACTTTGGAACGTTTTTCTACTCTGATGATCTTCCCGATTTTGTTGATCTCTTGAGCGATAAACGCAACTTCAAGATATTCCCATGCCACATCGATATGGTTCATGAGGAAAATATCAATTGCTATCTCGACCTCGAAATTAGGTACTCCTTTGTTAGGGGGTTCAATAGACGAGTCGTCAGTCATGGTGAATTCTGAAAACGTTAACTTATTCTGCATTGCCAGAATTCCTTTGAATGCTCAGCCCACCGAAAGAACGTTTTGAGAAACCGAAACCAACCAAGCGCGGATTTCATCAGCGATTTTGTCCGTGACAGATCCCTCGCCTTTGAGCGCGCACTCCCAGACCACGGCCACCCTCCACCCTGCATTCTGAAGAGCCTCGGAGTGCCGTTGGTCTCTGGCGATGTTTTCATCGAACTTCTTGCGCCAGAAATCCACATTGGTTGCAGGCGTCGTGGTCGCCTTGCAGCCGTGTCTGTGCCAGAAACAGCCATGTACGAACAAAACCGCCCTGAACCGAGGGAAAACGATGTCTGGAGATCCCGGCAAACTCTTGTCGTGAAGCCGATATCGAAGCCCAATTTTGTGCAGCGACCTTCGAAGCTTCATCTCCGGGCCGGTATTCTTTTGACCGACCCTGGACATGATTCTAGAACGTGTCATTTTGTCCACGGTATCCACTGCCGCTCATCCTCGGTCAACGCCGCTCATATCCTGTCGACGATTCCTTCCAGCTTGTCGAGCTGCTTGCTCTTTTTCAGAAATTCGGAATACGCCTCCTGGGCTCCTCTGATGAGGGAGTCGTAGTGAACTATTCTGCTTCCAGGAGAAATTGCCGCCATAGATGATTTCAGGCGCTCTGGATTGTTTCCCTCCTCATCGATGGGTTCTCCGAGAACGAAAACCACTTCGATGTTCGGAGTCGCATCACCTTGGGCGAGCAGAATTTTCTTGAGCTTGTCCACGTAGGTTTGCCCTTGCTCCTGCAAATCAAGCAACTTCATCTTCCGTTTGACTCGCTTCAGTTCGACGATGATGTGTTTACCGGCCGTCGTCCGATAGGCGATGTCGACCCGTCCGAGCTTTTCCTTTTCGGTCATGTCCTGCGTGAGCACGCCATCGGTAGTAAGTCGCGTTTCCATCACCTCGCTGGCGGTCGCTCTTTCCCATGCCGGATCAAGAAGCCATAGATGGTCGAACAGATACTTTTGTAGAACGCTTTCTTTGGCGTTGTCGTCCGCAATCCCCTGAAAATCCTTGATGGCATCGAGACGGGACTTCACGATGTCCCTGTAGAGTGAAGCTTCGAGTGAGTCCCTGTCAGCGAGAATGGCCAGGAGCTTGTCGATGTCATGGACATGCGCAGCCAATTCTTCGGCCGATCCGCGAAGTTTCATGCGCTCGAAAGCCAGAATGCCATGTCGGTACATCAGCTTCCGATCCTCCTCCTGGTCCACGGGCAATGCACTGAGTTTGGCTATCAACGTTTCGGCGCTTTTCCGAAAACCCTCCGGCAGTGAATCCAGCCATTCTGCAAGGGCGGGAGAAGTCTCCTTTGCCTTCTCGACTTCGTGAAGTCGCCGCCATTCCGTCCAGCGCTTCTCAACCTGGGTGAGTTGCTTTCTGAGGAAAGCGATCAATTGAACATATCGTGGATCGTCTTCCTGAACACGCTGCCTGTCACTCGTTGCGATATCGGGTGCGTCATCCGCATCGAGGAAGTCGGCTTCGATTTGCCCGGTGAGATATTTCGTGTAGAGGCGGCCGTCGTTCAACTTGTCGAGGATGTTCTCGTGAAAGAGACGTCCTCTCGCGAATACCACTATGCTGTTCAGGTTCCCGGCATCGTCGCTGTCGAGTTGTTTCGGCAAACGAGCGGTACCGATCCATCCCGTGACCGACCAGTCCCCATCCCAAGCATCGAGCCGATCCGAAAGGGCCTCTCGCTCCAACAATTGTCCGGCAGACGAGAGATCGGGTTCCTCGTCTCCGAAACTCCACAGGAACTGAACCATGGGCAAGTCCCCACGGTCTGCGGTACTGAGCGGGTATCCGTCGATCAATATCTTGAATCCGTGCGCTTCTCCGATGACGGAAAAACGGCGAGCGAGCCGTTTTCTCAAAGCTGTGGCCCCGCGCCCGAGACGCTGGCGCTTGATATCCTTCAACAGAATCGCTGTCCCGTTGGTGACTTGAATTTCCTCCCGAGGTAGCGGTTCCGGGCTGTAAAAAGGCTCCTTGTCCTGGACCGACTTGTGAATCCCGTCAATTGTCATTCTCAATCCATGGACTTCACCGTTTCTCGCCGAGTGAACTTCTATCGTATTGGCAATGGAGAAAAGCGACAGCTTTCCGAGGCCTTTCCTGCCCATCACCGGACGACCTTTCGCCGTAGTGCGCCCGGTGTCTTGATCTTCTTCGCGCCGCCGATACCCCACCCGGAGATACTTGTTGTTCATGTCCTCGATGGACATTCCGATGCCGTCGTCTTTGATTTCGATAAACTTGCCGTCGGAGTCAATGCCAATGTCCACGTTCTCGGCATCCGCATCCCATGCGTTGGCGACCGCCTCTGTCAATACGGCGGCGATATTGCTGTAGAGATTGATCCCGAGATGATCCAGGACGTTCAGATCCACAGTCATCTTATACTGGTCGTTGCCCGCCATGCCGTCCACACCGATTTCCTCGTTCATTGATCGTTATCCTCGTCTACCTTTTCGATGACTTTCGTGGAAATCAGCGCTTCCAGATGCCGATGGAGTTCAAAGGGCAGATCACCGCCCTTTACGAGAACGCCGAGCTCCATGTTGCGCTCCATCGCGGCGGAGGTCAGATTCGCACTGGTGATAAAAGCCAGTTCGCCGTCGGCGACAGCACATTTGGCGTGAACGGCTCCAGACAATTGTCCGGGCATCGGCTTCTTGTCCGACGACCAGATGTAAACGTCAATCGAAGGAAGAATACTTTTCATGGCTTTGACGGAATCGTATGTCACTCGCCCGCCATGCTTGTCAGACGACTCCAGCAACACATCAATCTGTACCTGACGTCCTATCGCCCTACGGAGCGCCCGAATTATGGAGTCGACTTCGTAGGCGACGAAGCTGACGAGAAAGAGGCGCCTTTTTGCGGAATCGATAACTTCACAGAGCACCTGCTCAGTATGCCTGACCGGAACCTGTCCTGTCGACGGGCCGGTCCACACCAGATCCACGGCTCCACGGTTCTCTCGCAACACGGCCGCCGCTGACGCGCCCCGGAGAGCCGACGCCACATCTCGTGGAGAGGTGTCCTTGCTGTTTCGCCAAGCCCGGTCCAAACGTCCTACTAATTCCCTGTCCGCATTGGGTCCGAAACTCGAACGGGTCAAGGCGAATTGTTCGACGGACCCGAGCGTCTCGATTTTCGTCGCGACCGTGGAGATCCGGTCTGGATGCAACTCCAGGCCGAGCTCAGCGATCACTGCCAGAAGGTCATCCATTCGAGCCTCCGTTTCCTGCGAAGAAAGCGGTGTCGGTGGCCTCGATGGTTTTAACGAGCAGCCCTCTATCGAGATAACGATTCCCACGTTCACAGGACGTTTCGGCGACGAAGGTACAGGCATGACAGGCGGCGGAATGCAAAGAACGGTCGACACCGGGATTGTGTTCGGAGCAGAGGGGATCAGAAGAGCAGACGGTGGCGCGATCCAGAGCCTGCTTGATCAAGCGGCCGAGATTCTCAGGTTTTCCGAGTTCCACGAGTCCCCCGAGGGTTCCATCGGAATCTGCGGCCGCCGTGTAGAGCAACACCCCCGCCATGGGTGATTCACTGGCACTCTTCGCGTAGATGCGCTCCCGGATGCTCGCAGCGTTGTAACCACATTCGAGGGCCAACTCTCGGATGAGAAGATGGGCGAACGAGTGCAGCATGGCGTATCTGATGCCCGGATATCCCTCGTCGGGGTCAAGCCCACGGGCATTCCGCCAACCCCGATGACCCGCTTCCAGCTTTCGGCTTCTGGCTTGAACGGTTTCCCTGCGTTCCCATTCGGCTACGGATATCTCGTCGAACCTGATGAATATCCCTTCGCCATGCACCTCGCTGGCGGGTACCCAATCGGGCTTGTTCCGGCTGAGATCGGCCATCGGCGGTCGCTCATCCGGATCAGTCGATTCTTCGGGAGCCTCTACCCGGGTGTAGCCGATCAGGGCGTTCACTTCGCGGAGCCGTTCTAGAAGAAGCACGCTGGCCAGGCGGTCTCGATAACCCTCAGGTGTTTCGGTCTTGCTGCTCAGGAAATGCGGCCAGTCCGTCGGAGGATCGTTCGAGGTAAGGATGTCCCACTCGGGATCCTTGATGTCGCCTTCGGAAATGACTGTTGTGCTCGACCGGCCTTCCTTTCGGTCTTCGACGGCCTTCCAGATGTCCCTATGATCCCATTTGTCGATTCCCGGAAGGCTGCCGCTCTTGACTAGGGTCTTCACGATCACCTTGATCTCATCGGCCGATTCCGCATCAGAAAAATATTCCCATCCATCCAAGACCAATTGCCCGAGCTGGTCTCGTTCGAGAGGAATCGCGAGAACGGACAGCGTGATCGGGAACCATCCGTTGGTCGCACCCAAAAGAATGGTTCTGGGGTCCTCGGTGCACTCCTCGTACTGGTTGAGGTGGGGATGCCGACCTCGACAAGCTGGAAGGTTTTCCTGCGCCTCCCGGCCAAAGGCATGCACCAGCGAGCGTGCCGCGTCGCAGGTATCGCATTTGACCCAGAGATTTTCGGTCTGCAGGGACGCGCCTCGCTCGAAGAAACGTAGCGTCCCCTTGCACACGGAGGGGCCGCCATGCACAAACCAATGCCACGGAAAATCGTCGAGGTGACCGTTCCTGCAGGCGAGCAGAAAACGGGCGGGAACCGCATCGGCGTTCTTGCCTTTTTCACAGTTCGAATGGACGAAATGGGTTTGCTCAGGACGGTACGGGTTGGCCTTGATGTCGAACAGGCCCGAATCGTATTCGGCCAGCAAGCCGCATTTGACGCATCTCAACCAACGCGGAAAGGGGCGGACCGGCACGCCGATCTTGCCTTCGGCGGACATGGGGTCGACGCCGTTCTCCCTCAGAAAGGGGGGCATCCGCAACCGTTCCACTTGAGGGCCGAGCACCCGGCGAACGGCGGCGAGAAGGCGTGCCTCCTCGATCGGTGGGCATCGGTCCGGATTCCAGCGATCCAACCCCATGGTCAACACCGAAAGATTCGGCAGGTCGATCAGGGCTCCGGGCCCGTAGGTCCAGAGCAATTGACTGGGACGGACTTGTCCGACGAGATAGGAACTCATGCGTCACCTCCGTTCGCTTTCTTGACCTTCGGTTTCCAGGACGGAGGTTCGGTAGAGTGCTTCGAGGCATCCATGATCAGTTGAACTCCGGGTTCCACTTCGCGCATCGACATGGGGACCGTGAATTCGTCCCAGGCAAGCGCTCCGGGCTTTTTCAGGAGGGCGGCGAGGTCTCCTTGCCCACGCGCCGTTTCGTAACCCAGCCTGCGCCCGGCCTTCACGGATTCCTTCACCCACCGGTCGATCCGATCGGCGGTCATGTTGTCGGCGGTCGTCCTCGCCGCCTTGTCCTTCACCTTCCAAGCACGCTCGGACAGCACCTTCCGTGCTCTCAGGGCTTCCGCCTTGCCGGAACTGTCGAGGGATTGCGCCCCGGGATTCGGGTTCATGGAATCGTTTTCGAGCCGGAGGAGACTCACCATCGCGCCGGTCAGGCCACGGTCCAGCGCTCTCGCCGCGAACGGCGTGACGGACTGGGCCTCGACATGCTTGTAGAACGTCGCGTGATAGTGCTCGAACGTTTCGTAGTGGGACAGATCGCGAGGCCGCGACCAGGTGAGCACGGTACAGACGAGTCCCGGGAAGGAACGGCCGACGCGGCTCGTGGCCTGAATGTATTCCGCCGTGTTCTTCGGTTGGCCGTTGACGACCATCAGTCCGATACGGTTGACGTCGACACCGACCGACAGCATGTTGGTGGCCAGGACGATGTCGATGGCCCGTGTCTCGCCCTTTTCCCAGGTGGGCTTGAACTTGACCTCCAGTTGGTCGAGCTTCTTTGGTATCTCCTTGTTGGAGACCCGCGAGGTCAGCTCGTCCACGATGCGTACCGAACGCTGGCTCAGCCCCGGTCGCTTCACGTCGCTCATCTGGACGCGATAGGCGCGGGTCTGCACGTCGTCCTCCGCCAGCCGCCGCATGCCCCCCAACTCGCGCAGGGAGTTGAAATACCCGACCACGGTCATGTACGGATCGGCCGCCGCACCGAATCGCTGGAACAGCGACTGGGCGGCGGTCAGCAAGGCGACGTAGACACGGATCAGAACGGCGGGACGGGAGCTGCCCGGCGAACAGATCCCCATATAGAGACGCCCGGGCTTGTCCTCCACCGAACGCTGCACCGAGAAGAAGTTGTCCTCGACATCGAGGCCATGGGGCGGGAACACCGAAACCCTGCGGAGGAAGACGTTGTTCACCTGTTCTTCGGCCTTGCGCACCGTCGCCGTGGAGGCGACGATCTTGGGCCGGATCGCCTTGCCGTCGACCGTCCAGGTCGAAAGTTCGTCCACGGCGGTTTCGTACAGGCCGACCATGGTTCCCAGCGGTCCGCTGATCAGATGGAATTCGTCCTGGATGATCAGATCGGGGGGCCGGATGGGAGTGATCTCTTTGACCTTGACCGCTTCCAGTGACCCTTTCTTGGTGTGATTGCCGTTGCAGTCGGCCTCGGGCCAGAGCAGCCCGTGGCGCGGACATTCGCGGTTCGCCTTGCCGAAGAGCGCTCGCACCTGCCCGCGCCAGGCCATCATGGCGAACTTGTCCACGGTGGCGATCAGCATCGAGGGCGGGTGGCGATAGATTTCGTCGTCCACCACCAGGACCGGAAGCCCCAGATTCTTCGACTTCGCCTGGCTGAACTCGCACCGGCCGTACTTGTCGCCACAGTAGACGAAGGTCCGGCCGAGATCCCTGTCGACCCTTATCTCCCGCCCGGGAGCGATCTCGGAACCGCACCACGGACAACTGGTCAACTGGGCCGGGGTCGACCCCGTGCCGTACTTGCCGTCCCGTTCCTTTTCGATCGCCGCGTGGCTTTCGTCGGTGGTGTTCGGCGTGACCCGCTGGCCGACCCAGAGGCCGATGGTGAACGACGCATCGCCCCAGACCTCCGGTTCGGCTCGGCGCAGCACTTCCATGGCGCAGATCAGGGCAGTGGCCCGTTGAAACTGTTGTAGGGTCAGCAATCGCAAGGTGTAGCGCATGATCACAGCCAGCCCGCGTCCGCCATCGAGACCGCCCAGGTCGCCCTGGAGGCGACGGACGCCCATGGTGAAGGCCGCGACACCGAGATAAGCCTCGGTCTTGCCGCCGCCGGTCGGAAACCAGAGCAGGTCGGCGTAAGCCTCCAAGGGTTGGGTGCGGTCCCGGTGAGTCGGGTCGGCGAGCGCCGGAATCGAAAGCAGCATGAACGCCAACTGGAACGGACGCCAGGAGCGGTTCTTGCGGACGTTCAACGCATCGAGTGTTACCTCGTCTCCACGGCGCTTGGCGAGCGCGTAGATGCCGTGAATGCGCTGCGAAGCCATGGCACGGTTGGCGAAACGGAAGGCGGCCAGCGCCCGGTCGTCCGCCGCAAGGACGTCGATGCCTTCCCTCAGCCTTTCCAGTATCAGATTGCAACGATCCATCGCCTCGGTGGCCGGGATGTCGTACCCGACGACCTCGGTGCCGATGGCATTTCGGTTTTCGGCGATCCACTCCGCGTAGTCGTCCGTCAGCACTTTCAGACCGGCGACCAGTTCGTCGCGTTTCTCGTGTGTGGCGAGTTCGGCGAGCCGCTCCATGTCGAGCAGGCCGTCCTCGATCATTCGGCGCATGGCCGGGCGGTCTTCCGGTTCAAGGCCGGGCGTTTCGGTCACCTGGATCTCGTACTCGGGCAGCACGGCGGTCCTGACCTCCGTGGCCCGCTCGCGATCCTTTTCCGAGACGGTCGCGTGGACCGAGATGCCGTGTCCGACGGCAAACTCGACCCGATCCCGATAGATCATTTCGAGCGCTTCACGCTCCTCGTCGAATTCGTCGGCCCGCAGAATCGGGCGACGCCGGAACACAGCACGCCCCTCCATGTCCCGCACGACCAGTTCGGGCTGGAATATCCAGGCCTGATCCTGGTTCTGTTCGGGCATGGTCTGGGTGTTGACCAGAAAGAGCGTCACCAGCCTGTCGCCGTTTTCCAGCGGGGCGCTGACCGAGCCCTGCACCACGACAGAAGGGCAGTCCGCGTCGATCCGGATCGGTTCGATGGCCCTCTTCTTCAGGGAGACCACGGCGGAACCGCCAGAGGGTATGCGCTTCCAACAACGCGGGGATTTGCTGGTCTCCTCGTTCTCTCGCTCGCTCTGCGTCCGTTCGTAACGCCCCCAGTTGGCGAACAGTTGGACGTTTTCCAGCTCTCCGTCGACGCAGAAGGTGAATCCCATGGAAGACGGAACCAGGGATTGATTGGTGGACGTATCGACTTCCTCGTCTCGCTCTTCGGAATCCGGGCGTCCCGATTCGCCGAAGGTGTCAGTCTCCGCCGCATCCGGAGCCGTGTCCATCGGAGCCAGCTTGCCCACCAGGTAGCGATCGCGAACGCTCATGCCCACGATCTCCTCGACCGGCCCGTCCGCCGGACCAAGCAGGTCGTCGATGACGGCCAACTGGAGAAGTTCCCGCACGTAGTCCTGTTCCTCGGCGGAACCGCCTTCCAGTACGGGCAGGGCATCGAAGGCGATGCCGCAAGCCGTCTTCAGCGCCGCCTCGAATACCGGCCACTCCAGTCGCACCATTGCGGCCTTGGATTCGGGTGCGGTCACTCCGAGGTCGGTCAGCGATTTTTCGCCATTTACGGGAAGGACGCCATCGAAGAAGAA
>NPIG01001211.1_pt1 | contig 14537 bp, 8 predicted proteins | sample 8637441 | NCBI WGS metagenome assembly NPIG01 (sample SAMN07420675, study PRJNA396082) | bioreactor metagenome | isolation source: sample BR6 brine-fed electro-methanogenic bioreactor BR | place: Japan: Kochi | collected 2016-06-14 | reverse complement strand
TCGCTTCCGGCTCCTCGGGGCTCTCCATGTAGATCGAGAGCAGATCGCCGGCCTGGAAGGTCGCGCGCTTCACGCCCAGGATCTCGCCGTTGCGCACCAGGCTCGCCGTGCCGTTGCCGCCGATCAGCGAGATTTGCAGGGGGCCGACGTTGAGAACGGCGTAGTTGGAGCCGTAGGGCGTCACCAGATCGGCATCACTCACGTCGAGGAATTCGATGGCGTGCAACTCGTCCTCGTGCCCGGCGACGATCGCTTCGGCCCGGGCTTCCGTCATGGCGCCGGTAGAAACCTCGTCATAGACGACTTGGACCTCAGTTCCGAGACTGGTAACGATCGGGATTGACACGACCGCGATCAGAAGCAGAAGAAGCGCATACTCGGTCGCCGCGGCGCCGCCGGCGGCACGACGAAATTTTGAAATCATTTTTCTCAGCATTTGCTGAATTCTCCGCTCCTGCAGGGGGCGAAAAGCCAGGAATCCTTATGTCACTTAAAAATCTATAGGCGCGCCGGATCACCGCTACATGCTGACAAATAAAATACCAATAATTTTCATCGCCCTCCTCTCTCAAAAGGAGCCGCAGGGGTCTAATACCCGCCAACCGCGGTCGGCAAGCAAACCCGGGAAAACATTCGCTTGTATTGAGGATTGTCGGGCATATCCTTCAATATAGGAGGCCCTTATGGTGCGCATATTGCCGATTTCAATCACCGACCAGCAGGAAGCATTCGCGAACTCACTCGTGGACAGGGGGTATTACCCTGACCTGAGCTCTATCGTTCAGCACGGGCTCGACCTGCTCCAGGCTCAACTGGAAACAACCGATACCGGAACGGACACGCTTCGCCGATTGTTCGACCGGCGCCGCGAGGGGGATTTCATTCCAACAATCGAAATGCGAAACCGCATCGACCGCATGATTGATCGGAAAAGACGCGAGCTTGAATCGTAAGCCCACATTTCCGCTAACCTGACTACTTATTCGGGCCGACCCTTTCTGAACGGGATTTGTTCTCTTAAAAGCACATAAAAGCTGTTTAGGTGCTCTCAAGGAAACATTTTTCTGCTGATTTTTCCGTCATCTTGTTCGTTTGCTGACTCAAACATGAGGTTTAGCTGGCCAGGCCCCTGGCCGTGCTAGCACGGCATTGCCAGCCTCCAGTAATCGTCGCCTACCCGTTGGATGATGCTTCGGCTTTCCAGGACAGCCAGCGGGCCCAGAAGGCGCACGCCGTGAATGCCGAATTCACGAGCCATATCCTTCCGGCTTGCCGCGCCCTGCTTTTCCAGAAAGCCGACAATCCGCTTGTGCCACTTGCCGTTATGACGAATGATATCAGTCGACATCCGGACGATTTCCGCGATTTCGATCCTCCACTTCGCAAGCCTTTTGTTATGCGAAACGAGTTGGGATTCGAACAGATCGGCGAGACAATCTTCGGTTTCTCTCATCGACAGCTGGAAGGCCGAGGAAATTTCAGCAGCGGAATGGTACTTCCCGTCAGCCAGGAACTTGAAAACCGCACACCGCCGGGGATCTGCAGGAAGAAACGGCTTGATCAGGCCGGGGACCGCCGATGCAAGACACCATCGCGCGAGGACCAGGCGCGTGATCTTGCCGTTATCCAGCAATATGGCCAGGTCTTTTTCAAGCCTTCTGGCATCCGCACCGGTCTTCTCGGCAATCTCCTTGAATGCATGAAGCTTGCCGTCCTCCAGTATACAAAGGATTTTCGTCTGCTCCCGCCTGGAACGGACCGACCCTTCCTTCCGCTTGAGCATCCGCTCCTCCTGGTACCTGGGGAGTAGATCCGGCCGGCACCAACGCGCCGGCGTTCCCGGCACCCTGGCGATAAGCCCACGCCTGTTGGCGGCTCGCAAGCCCAGTCCGATTTGGCTTAGGCATTTGCCGGTTTCTTCCTGGATCTTTTCCGCCGACCAGAGCCCTCCCTGCGAGAGGAGGTCGATCATCTCCTTGATGTAGGGTCGCATCGTGATGCCGAAATCGATGACGTCATAGGTATTTTTTTCGACATTTCTCTCGCGGATCGCCGGCACATCAAGGCGCCAGGAATTGGATGTCCTCTTGATCACCCCGGCCTTCTCGAGATCTTCCAGGGCTTGCCGGATGTCGGCGGCATCGAGCAGGGTTAGGCTCCGGAGGGTTCCTTCCGTTCTTCCCTTCCCCTCCATGAACTGCTGGAAAACGACGACCCGCGCCAGGAACTCGTTGGGCAGGAACGGCCGCAGGATCACATTGACGCGGTCGATCCGGCACCAGACGTCACGCGCGAGCCTGACGGCAAGACCCTTCTTGATGAGACCCGTCATCAGGCTTCGGACGCTCGTTATCCGGATATCGCACTCTCTGGCCAAATCCCTTGCCGCACATTCCATGTTTTCCGACAATGCCTCGGCGAGCAGTTTTTCCTGATCCGTAAGCGCAAGCGTCGAGAGTTCCGGACAACGGCGCCCGAGTCCGGCCAGTTCCCAGTGAACAGAAGCGCCCGGAATACGGACCACCCATCCGGTCTGGCACATCAGCACAAGCTCTTCCGTGACACGGCTCGATTCCAGTTTTGCGGCACGCGCGATGTCGCAAGCCCGCGAACGGCCGTTCTTCTCTAAAAACCTAAAAATCTCGTTGAGCATGATCCCGCTACGTCTTGCTTGTTGCCTACCATTCCGTCAGCCTGGTTCTCAGACTGTCGACACTGTCGTTTCGCCGTCTCGACTCGCTCCGGCATTTCAGTCGCCGCTCACCTCACGGTCATTGGCCGACCATCACGATATTGGATCGTTTTTGTTTGATGATTCTCTTTGGCAGAACGAAATAAGAGACCGCCCCCAACAAGCGTCGGGGGGCGGCGTCTTCGAGGGTCTTCTCCGGATATCTTGAGAACGGGGCCTGTCCCAGGAACCATAACGCGCCTGTCGTGTTCACGTCCGATGGTGTCCTTTTCTGTGAACCACCGGTCGATCCCCATTATTTGATCGAGTTCATCGAATCCGAAGAGCATCCCGTCCGGCGCATTTGTGTCTCCAGCACCGTTCGCGCAGGAAAGGGAGAACAAGGATTTGTCCGCGTTGACTGTGCAATCAGATCTTTTTCTTTTTCGGATACACCCGAAGCCGAGATGGCCCTTAAAACGGCATTGTCCGATCTGCAGAAACTTTGGGAAAAGCGTGCCGAAGCAAGATCCGACGAATGGGCCAGTGTTCTCAATAAAGCTTACTTGAGGTTTATGGGACAAACTTGAATCTGATCATCGTGCAAAGAGACTGCCCGGCCGAATACAACGGCCGGGCAGCTTTGATCGCGCAGATCTTCGGCTTGATTACCACATGAGCACGATGTAGCCATTTCCGCCGTTCTGAGCGCCGACACCCCCAACGCCAACACCGCTGGCATAGTCTGGGTCAGCGTCATTGCCTGGGGTTCCGGGCGACGGGTCATCGTATCCTTGACCCGTTACGAACATCGTGCTGAATCCTGACGAATATCCCGAACCGCCGGCGCCTCCGACACCAATACTGGTGCCAAGAGCTTTTGCACCCGCTCCTCCAAAGTATCCGCCGCCACCACCAGCGCCTGAATAGTGATAGCCATCAGCACTTGAGCCGTTGCCTCCAACCAACGGCCCGCCCGGATTTCCGGAGGGGCCAGCTCCGCCAGAAGTCTGCGTTCCACCAAGAACCTGATTCGATATGCTTTGACCAGCTAAACCGCCGCCGCCAGCACCACGCGAAAGGCCATTGACCGTGCCGGAATTACCCGCTCCGCCACCACCGCCGGCAACCAACAAAGCATCGGCCTGCATTAGGCTACCTAGGAAAATACCGGAATAGCCGCCGCCGCCGGCACTGCCTCCTTTGCCTCCGCGGCCGCCGCTGCCGCCGCCGAAGATACCCGCAGTTCCGGACACGTAACTGCCGCCGCCGCCGCCGACTGCAATTGAAAGGGTTTCTCCTGAAGAAACCGCAACATCGGCTTCGGAATATCCTCCGCCTCCACCAGTCATCGAAACCGCACCGCCGCCTCCACCGGCGCCCCAGGCTTTCATCGTGATTAAGGAAACACCATCGGGAACCACAAAGTTTTGAACCGAACCGGTAAAGCCAAATGCCTGAGTTATCGCGCTTCGTGTCGTGATGACCCAATCTGTCGAATAGTCACCGACCGTTACTTCTACGATCTTTGCTGTATCGAAAACAGCTGGTGACATCGCGCGAACCGCCAGGCTCTGTCCTACGGAAACAGAAGCCGATGCACCAGCGTCGGATCCGTCGATAACAAGAACGGCGCCGCCGTCGACGGACGCCGAAAGTTCTCCATCGAAGCTCGCGAGAATCACCTCGTCGCTGATCTGCTCCGATCCTGGATTGACATCGGCTAAATCGGCGAACGTGAAAGCATTCGGCGTCGTGTCGAACAAGACGGTAGCCAGAGCCCAACTTCCGCTGTCATCCGCCGTTGAAACCGAGCAGGAGACAACGCCTAGAGATTCCGCGGACGACCGCGATCTCAAAACCAACTCATCGCCGGCGGTTAGAACCGCACTTGCGCCGCCGCCTGCCCCATTGATCCAGAGCGCACAGGATGCATCCCCAGAAACAGTAGCGCTGGCTCCTTCGGCCGCCTCGGGCACAATCACCGAATTCGAGAAATGGTCGGTATCGGGATCGACATTTGCCTTATCCGTAAAAACCAGGAAATGGGTGTCACCCACCTCCGATTCCTCTCCGGCTCCTCCAGGTGCGGACGCATGATCGTCGACCGTGGCGACCTGGGCCGTGACACCATCGAATATACTCTGCACTTCACCGCCCGTCATTTCGACCGCACCAAGCGATATGATCGCGACAAGAGCGAGAACCATTCCGTATTCCACGCCCGACGCGCCACGGCCAGACCGAATCAGTCCCCTCATTTTTTTTAACACCGCGGATTCTCCGTTAAATTTTAATGGACTTCATGAGATGTCAAGCACGCCAACGCGCCTAAAACCCTCCTGAATTTCAATCAGAAGATATTTCAATTTTCCGCAGTTGCATCAAAAATGGAGAGCCTATGATCGGTAAAGTTGGTTATCGCATTTTACAAATATGGGAATTCTAACTGGCTAGGCAGGAGACATGCTTACTGCCGGGCAACTCGTGCAAATCGCTCTATGCCTTTTGATGCGAAATTAATAAGCTCCGGAAAACCAAAAAACCGGGCACACACGACGGCACCCGGTTTTATTGACTGCTTTATGAATCATTACTCGCACTGATCGAGTGAAGTGCGTACGCCGCTTAGGAATGCATCGTATAGCCCGAGACGACCATATCTACCGTTTCCCCAACATGCGACCACGCCAGATTGTAATAGCGCACAACTGTGATACTCCGACACCGTCACCGAAACAACGTCGGAACGCGCACCAAGGGCTTCTTCTGGAGGAAATACCGTGCCGCCGGCCGTTCCGTTACCGGAAGCCTCAGCGTAGTCGTTCTTCCCCCAACAGACGAGCGAAGACCCAGACAATGCACAAGCGCCGCTAGCCCAGCTTCCGGCAAACAATTCCCCCGACCCGGAAGCTACTTTCGTTGGAACAGTGATAGAGACGTCTCCAGAAGATACCTGATTGTAATGATTATCTCCCCAGCACTTCGTTTCACCTCCGGACAATCGTGCACAAGAGATTTTGTTCCCCAATTCAATTTGACGAGCATTTTCAAGTCCGGAGACGGCGACTGGAATTTTTTCAGCGTAGCTTGTATTTCCAATACCAATCGCGCCGTTGGAATTGCCACCCCAGCACTTGACGCCACCACCTGACATCCTGGCGCAGGTGTGGTAGCTCCCGGCGGAAATCTCAACAACACCCACCGTTAGATTGGAAACATCTGCCGGCACCAAGGCTGGGTCTTGTGAATTGTTACCAATCTGTCCAAATGCATTGAACCCCCAGCACTTTACGCCACCGGAATATGTCAGCGCACAACTGTGATCGCTTCCTACGTCTATATTTGCCGCATCCGATAGAGAAGATACGACGACAGGAATACCTGAACTATTTTTTGATCCATCGCCAAGCTGGCCATACGAATTGCGGCCCCAGCATTTCACATTTCCAGAGGATAGACGCGCACAGGTATGGTTGCCACCAGACGATATTTGCGTTGCCGACTCCAGTGAAATAACCTGCTCCGGAGCAGGGAACTCCCCTCCTGTGGTGCCTGCCCCGATTTGACCATAGTTGTTGGTCCCCCAGCACCATACGTGCCCATTTGACAGCAATAGACATGAATGGTTTATGCCCGCGGTGACTTGAGTAATTTCGGCGCCCTCCTCGGGTGAGGCGATCACCCCACAAGGGATATCTGCTCCAGTAACGCTCCAATCGCCCAGAACGCCATTGACGCTGACATAGCAATTTCGGGTCTCGCCGGCGGCGGGGCCGGACGTGCGCAGCGCGACCGTGGATTCCAGGCCGAGTTGCGCGATCGCGCCGTCGACATCGGCGCCGTCGACCATCAGGGTGAACCCCTCATCTCCCGACATCACGGCAGTAAGACCCACGCCTTCGGCGACCCCTGTGATGGACACTGTGTTCGAGAGGACCTCCTCTCCCGTTGGCGCCGCATCGTTGTTTATAAAGACGAAGGCGTCAGGCTCGTTGTCCAGCCCCGTGGCCACCGTCCATGCGGCGGAATGATCGCCGGCCGTGACGGTGCAGGAAACGTCGGTCTCGAAGTCGGCGGAACTGGTCACCCTGACCTGCAGCATGTCGTCCGTGAAGAGCACGGCGCTGGCGCCGACATCGGCCGAGTTTATCAATAGCGTGCAACTCGCGTCGCCGATTACCGTCGCGACGAGACTGTCTCCCTCCTCCGGCACGAAAGTCAGAGCGGAATCGATCTTCGTATCCCTCTCCGCATCCGCCACATTGGAAAAGCCAAACTCGAAACCGCCTCCCGCCTGCTCTTCGGGGTTCTCCGCCGGCTGGCTCTCGGTCACGGTCTCGATGCGTGAAGTGGCGCCGCCGAAAATATCCTCGATCGATGTTCCGGTGGCCGCGACGCCGGCAAGCGCCACGACCGCGACCAAGGCCATCGCCATGCCGTATTCGATGCCCGTCGCTCCGCGGCACCCTCCGAATTTTCCAAGAATATTTCTCGCGTACTTCATTATTTTACCCTTTTCGAGACACGTCCTGTTTCAAGCACTACAAAAAATAGTTCCCGGGCCGATTTCGTCAGCGTCTCTCTTCATTTTTTTTCGGCGACAAAAGTCGCTCCCCGCGCGGGGGCGTTGGCAGATTCAAAGCCTTGAGCCACGTGAAGTCCGTCGCGGCATTCCTTATCAGAGCGTACGCGTCACCTTAATGATCGATAATGTTGGTTATCGTGCGTCACGGCTAAGGTCATAGACGCACGGCAAACTCCTTACATGGTCGTGATTTCGTTCTGTTCTCGCGGAAGATGCCAATATCTTACGAAGTGACAGCCATCCTCCAACTGAGGGTGTGGGTTGAAACAGCTCGAGAAGAGAATTCCTGGCACCCCCTAATGCCGCCCTCCGCGTGAAGGGCGTGGATAAAAACTGTTGGCGTTCTGCAGTGCGCCAGTGATAGCGGGGTCGCCCCCCCGTGCGGGGACGTGGGTAGAAACCTGGACAAAACAGACATCGCGCTCGAAATTCATATTGCCGCCCTCTACGTGAGGGCGCGGGTAGAAACCACGGCAGATCATAGTTGACCATAAACTGGCAGCATCGCCTTCCGCGCGAAGGCGTGGGTTGACGCACGGGGGGGGCGAATAGACCGTTAGCAGCCCCCAGCTCTCCATAAAATACCGTAAAATTTTTCGGACCAAATGTGTCAACACGGTAAAACGCATCAATATCTCAGTCACGAATTCAAAAATACGGTCGTGATTGCGGTATTCGATGTATTTTGCGCATTCAATAATGGGCCAGCCCTCTTTGGAATGGCAGCCTTTGAGCGAGCACCTCGAAGCTGTCGGCAGGCGCGCTGCAGAATATGGCGTGCCTCTGGGCATCGAAAAATCGGCCGGGCTGGCCGGTCGCCTTCACGACCTCGGAAAGGGCTCCCGGTCATTCCAGGATTACCTCAACGGCACCCCGATCCAGGTCGATCATTCGACCGCTGGGGCCAGGTACGCCCTGTCCGCGGCATCTTCCCCCAGCGACCGGATCGCTTCTGAGCTGATCGCCTACGCGATCGCAGGTCATCATGCGGGGCTGCCCGATCGGATCGGCGGTGATGGGTCGTTGAATGCGCGCCTCCGCAAGCAAATCGATGATCTCGCCCCGGAATGGCTGTCTCAGGTGGATTCGGCTATCGAAGGGCTGCTGCCCGACTTCAAGTGGATCAAGGATCCGACGCGCGTTGCCTTCCAACTTGCCTTTCTCGGAAGGATGATCTTTTCCTGCCTCGTCGACGCGGACTTCCGGGACACCGAGGCCTTCTTTGCCCGGCACAAAGGAATCGCCAAAGACCGGAAGTGGGACGCTCTTCCTCTGATCGTCGACGACCTGATCCACCACTTTGATGCCTACATGGCCGGGAAACAGGCTGGCAACGGGAATTCCCGTATCAACCTCCTGCGCCGGGAAATTCTCGAACACGTTCGTGCAAAGGCGAGCGGACCCACCGGCTTGTATTCCCTCACCGTTCCCACTGGTGGGGGCAAGACGCTGGATACCCTCGGATTCGCCCTGGAACACGCCAAGCGCCACAATCTGCGGCGGATCATCTACGCCATCCCCTTTACATCGGTCATCGACCAGACGGCTCAAGTCTTTCGTGATGTTCTGGGGAGCGAACATGTTCTGGAACATCACTCGGCGATCGATTCGGATTTCTCCGAATGGCAATCGAACATCAGCAAATGGCGGCTGGCAACCGAAGATTGGGCTGCTCCCATCATCGTGACGACCAACGTCCAGCTCTTCGAGAGTCTGTTTTCCGACCGCTCTTCACGCTGCAGGAAACTTCATAACCTCGCGCGAAGCGTGATCATCCTGGATGAGGCTCAGACCATTCCATTGCCGCTTCTCCGTCCCTGTGTTGCGGCGATCGACGAGCTTGCCCGCAACTATGGCACTTCGGTTGTGGTTTGCACGGCCACCCAGCCGGCGCTGGCCGCTCCGGATTTCGTCAATGGATTTGAAATGGGTCCTGAGCAGGAACTCGCGCCGGATCCTGCTGAACTCGGACGCTTGCTGAAGCGGGTAAACATTATCCGCGGTGGCCAGATGGATGACGATGATCTGGTGGCCGCCCTGAACGGTCAGTCCCAGGGGCTCATTATCGTCAATAGTCGGAAGCACGCGCTATCCCTCTATCGTTCGGCCAAATCAGCCGGCCTGGATGGCGTCATTCATCTGACCACACGTCAATATGCGGCCCATCGGCGACTTGTACTTCAGGATGTTCGTGAGCGGCTCAAAAAAAATCTTCCCTGCCGGCTGATCGCCACCTCCCTGGTCGAGGCCGGTGTCGACATCGATTTCCCGCGCGTCTGGCGCGCCGAAGCTGGTCTCGATCAGATCGCCCAGGCCGCCGGTCGGTGCAACCGGGAAGGCCGGCGGGATCCAGCTGAGAGTATCGTCACGATCTTTGAGGCGGCGCACAACCCGCCGCCCCTGGAAATCCAGCAGCTGGCTGGCGATTTCGCGCGGGTTGCCGGAAAGCACTCGGATCTTCTCTCGCCGGATGCCATTCGGGACTATTTCGGCGAAGTCTATTGGCGCAACGGCCAAGCTCTGGACGCCAAGAAAATCCTCGAGGACTTTCGGCTCAACGGCGGCGAAACGAACTTTGCCTACCGGACAGCCGCCCAAAAGTTCCGCATGATCGAAAGCGGATTCGTCCCGGTAATCGTGGCCCGAGACCCGTCCGCCCAGGACACCTTGAGTCGGTTGCGCGCGGGCAGGATCAGCCCCGTCGGCGCCGCCCGCAAGTTGCAGGTTTTCATCGTTCAAGTGCCCCCCAAAGCGCGCGATATCCTTCTTGCCAAGGGATACGTGAAGTTCCTGCACGAAGAGGAGCTCGGCGAGCAATTCGCGGTGCTGAGGATGGAAAATCTCTACCTCGACGATATCGGGCTCCTTTGGGAGAAGCCAGATCACCAAGCCCAGGAAAACTCGGTTTTCTAGAAAAGCCGATAACTCAAGAGACCACAGGAAACCAGAGCGTCTGGAAGGAAGAAATGAAACACGGTATCAGACTCAAAGTTTCAGGCGATCATGCCTGCTTCACCAGACCGGAGATGAAGGTCGAGCGCGTCTCCTATGACGTGATGACCCCTTCCGCGGCCCGCGGCATCCTGGAAGCGATCCACTGGAAGCCTGCTATCCGCTGGATCGTCGATCGCATCCATGTTCTGCACCCGATCCGTTTTCAATCGATCCGGCGAAACGAGATCTCTGACAAGGCACCGGTAGGTACCATCAAGTCGGCGATGAAGGCCGGCAACGTCCAGGGTCTTCGCATCCTGGTCGATGGCCGCAAGCAACGCCAGCAGCGCGCCTCGACCGTTTTGGCCGATGTCGCCTACGTCATCGAAGCACACTTCGAGATGACCCCCCGGGCCGGCGCTACCGACAGCCCCGGCAAACATCTCGGCATTTTTGAGCGCCGGGCTTCCAAGGGGCAGTGCTTTCATCAGCCCTGTTTCGGGACGCGGGAATTCCCTGCCCGCTTCGAATTGCTCGCGTCTGATCAGGCATTGCCGGCCGCCATCGCCGAAAACCGCGACCTTGGCTTCATGCTCTGGGACATCGACCACGACGCCGCCGGACGGCCTTCGATGTTCTTCCGGGCGATACTCGAAAACGGCGTGGTCAACATCCCGGCTCCCGGCTCTCAGGAGATTCTTCGATGACCGCGATCGCCTCGCTCGTCAAAGCCTATGAGCGCCTGGCCGAACGCGGAGAGGTTCCCGTTTTCGGTTTCTCGAACGAGAAGATCGGGTTCCTGATCCCTCTAACTCCTGATGGGCTGCCGTCTGGCCAACCTGTCGATCTGCGGATCAGCAAAGGCAAAAAGAAAATCGCCCCCCTTATGGCAGTCCCGGCTTCTTTCAAGCGGCCCGGCCAGAAGCCGCAGGCGTTCTTCTTGTGGGACAATACCGCATTCGCTCTTGGGGTCACCGCCCTGAAAGACAAGGATCCGGCACCCCGCCTCGAGGTTTTTCGCGCTCGGCACGCAGAAGCGTTGTCCGGCACGAAAGATCCTGGGCTGCTGGCTCTGCGGCGGTTCATCGAATGGTGGAAGCCGGAACGGTTCGAAGCCCTTCAGTGGCCGGCCGAGATGAAGGACCAGAACGTTGCGTTCGTTCTTGAAACCCACCGCAAGAGCAATATCCGGATTCACGATCGGCCGGCGGCAAAGGCTCTCTTGGCATCTTTTGCGACCGAGAGCGCTGGCGAACAGGGGATCTGTCTCGTTACCGGAGAAAAATCCGCGATCGCGCGGCTTCACCCGGCTATCAAAGGCGTCGCTGGAGCCCAGACCTCGGGAGGCTCCATTGTTTCCTTCAACAAGGCCGCGTTCCAGTCCTACGGGCACGACCAGGGAGCCAACGCCCCGATCTCCGAGGCGTCCGCATTCGCCTACACGACGGTTCTCAACAGGTTTCTCGAGTTCGGCAGCCCGAACAAGGTAATCCTGGGAGATACGTCCGTCGTTTTCTGGGCAGACGGATCAAATGCCGCCGAGGCCGAAACCATTTTCGGCGCCCTGTTCGGTGAAGAGGACGCCGGTGAAAATGCCGTCGACGAGCATTCGGAAACCGCAAAGGTCGGGGCCGTCCTGAAGGGTATTCGCAGCGGCAAGCCGCTGACCGAAGTCGCCCCGCATCTGGCCGATGGGGTTCGCTTCTACGTCCTCGGCCTTGCACCCAACAGTTCCCGTCTCTCGATCCGGTACTGGATCCAGGATGATTTCGGGACGATCGCCCGCCACTATCAGAAGTTCCGGGATGAGATCAGCATCGATCCGCCGACGAAACATCCGAATCCTCCTCTTTCCGAATATCTGAGGGAAACGGCCGCCCTGCGAAAGAGCAGCAACGTCCCGCCCAATCTCGCCGGCGAATGGTTGCGTTCGATCCTCACCGGTTCCCGCTACCCTCAGACCCTGCTTTCCAACGTTCTCATGCGCCTGCGGGCCGACAAGAACATCAATGCTTTTCGAGCGGCCATTCTCAAGGCTGTGCTCATGCGCAATTTCAACACGGAGGTACCAATGGCACTCGATCCCGCCTGCTCGGAAAAGGGATACGTTCTCGGACGCCTGTTCGCGGTCTTCGAGCACGTTCAGTCCACGGCTCTCGGGCGCAACGTCAACGCGACCATCAAGGACAAGTTCTATGGCGCCGCCTCGGCCCAGCCGCGCAAGGTGTTCCACATGCTGACCAGCGGATCGAACCGGCATCTCTCGAAGATCGGCAAGACATCCCCCGGTTACCGGGTCGTTCTGGAGCAGCAGATCGGCGCCCTCATGGACATGATGGCACCGGACGGGGATCCATTCCCGGCCTGCCTGATCGCCGAGCAGCAGGCCCTTTTTGGCCTCGGCTATTACCACCAGCGCAACGAATTCTTCAAACCCCGGAACCCCAAGAACGCGACCAACGAAAGGAACGCCCAATGAGCGTGATCACCAACCGCTACGACTTCGTCCTTCTGTTCGATGTCAGCAACGGCAACCCGAACGGCGATCCCGACGCCGGCAATCTGCCGCGTCTCGATCCCGAAACGAACCATGGCCTCGTCAGCGATGTCAGCCTGAAGCGCAAGGTTCGCAACTACGTCGAGATGTTCCAGGGCGAGCAGCCCGGCTCGCGGATCTTCGTTCAGGACGGATCCATCCTGAATGAGCGCCAGCGCGAGGCCTATCTGGCTGTTCGTCCGGACGACGAAAACGTGCACACCGCCGACAAGCTCAGCCCCCAGACCGACGCGGAGATGGCGAAGCTGCGCGACTTCATGTGCGCCAACTTCTACGACGTCCGGACCTTCGGCGCCGTCATGAGCACGGGCATCAACTGCGGCCAGATCCGCGGTCCGGTTCAGTTCTCGTTCGCCAGTTCGGTCGAGCCGATCATGCCTCTCGAGATCTCCATCACCCGCATGGCGGCCACCAACGCCAAGGAAAAAGATGATCGCAAGAAAGAGGCCGACGACAACTCCGACAAGCGCACGGAAAATCGCACGATGGGCCGCAAGCACATCGTTCCCTACGGTCTCTATCGCGCGCATGGCTTCATCTCCGCCAAGCTCGCCGAGCGCAGCGGCTTCGACGAGAAGGATCTCGAGCTCTTCTTCGAATCTCTGCAGAACATGTTCGAGCATGATCGCTCGGCCGCCCGCGGCGAGATGTCGACCCGCAAGCTGATCGTTTTCAAGCACTCGTCTGCTCTGGGCAACGCTCATGCCCAGGATCTGTTCGAGCGCGTTCAGGTACGTCGCCGGGTCGATGGCGAGGCTCGTGATCTCGACGACATCGCGAACGCAAACATCAAGCCGGCCCGCAAGTTCGCGGACTACGATGTCTCCATCGTCCGCGAAGACCTTCCGGCCGGCGTTGAGATCCTCGAATTCTCCTGAGGTATCAGGAGCTTGTATCGAGCGAACCTGGAACTAGCGGGCCGCAAAATGTCGGTCCGCTGGTTTCGCGATTTCGTCACGCTTCCGCGTGAGGCTGTGGGTAGAAACGTCCGAAGAATTTCGAAGTTCTGTTTTTCGTTTGTCGCTCCCTGTGTGGGAGTGTGAGTAGAAACGCCCCCGGGCCGGGAGATGTGGTTTTGTAAGATGGGCGCTCCCCACGTTGGAGTGTGGACAGTCGCTCTCTGTACGGAGGCGTGGGTAGAAATCGGGAATGGTCCCTCAGACAGCTTGACGATTCGCTCCCCGCGTGGGAGCGAGGATAGAAACATGAATTGCCCGATCTCGTCGCGCATCCAGACCCTGCCGCTCTCAGCGCGACAGCGTGGGTAGGAACGGTCTGGTCTCCGGACCAATCGACAACGCGGCAAGTCGCCCCCTGTGCGGGGGCGTGGATAGAAACGAGATGACCGCCAGCTTCCTTCTCACGCACGAGGCGTCGCCCCCTACGCGGGGGGGCGTGGATAGAAACAAACAGGCTCCTGTGGCGGAAGGCCAGAAGAAGTCGCCCCCTACTCGAGGGCGTGGGTAGAAACACCGACAGCAGACAGTGTACAGCAAGACTGGCTGGTCACCCCGTACGGGGGCGAGAGTTAGCATGGCCGCTTTTACGGGGGGCTCAACGATCGATAATCTTTGTTATCGTGCGACACGGCGCGAACCCCAAGCGTGCGGCGAAAGCCCGACAGGTTCGCGGCGAGCGTAAAATACTGTTTTCGTTGGTTATCTTTGGAGTTCCTGGCTTTTTGGGGTTTTCCGATGCTTGACCGGCGCAAGGTTCGCGAATTCGTTCTTTTTTCGTGAAAGATGCCAATATCTTACGAAGAGGCAGTCGCCCCCTGTGCGGGGGCG
>NPIG01001207.1_pt1 | contig 14553 bp, 9 predicted proteins | sample 8637441 | NCBI WGS metagenome assembly NPIG01 (sample SAMN07420675, study PRJNA396082) | bioreactor metagenome | isolation source: sample BR6 brine-fed electro-methanogenic bioreactor BR | place: Japan: Kochi | collected 2016-06-14 | reverse complement strand
GAACGGTGCGTGCGGTGGAAGGCGGAAAGCGCGGGCCGGTGGGCGCCTCCTCGATCCCAGCTCGTGTTGGGGTCGTGTTGGGACGAGCCGTAATTTCGGTGGTAGAACGAAAGACTGGTTTTGTGGCCGCCCCGGTCGCGGGTCGTCCGGGGGTCGTGCTGTGCCGAGCTGCGGGTGCGATGGAGCTCGGACACGGTGAAGTTATGCACGCCGCGTTGCCGCGTCGTTTGCGGGTCGTGCAGGTTCGACCGGCGTGTGCGGTGGAACGCCGAGAGCACCTGACCATGGACATCCCATTGCCGGGTGGTGCGCGGGTTGTGCAGCCCCGAGCGATAGGTGCGGTGGAACGTCGACAGCGCCGCCCTGTGCACATCCCATTCCCGGCTCGTCCGTGGATTGTGCAGCGCCGAGCGGTAAGCGCGGTGATACGCCGACAGGGCGCGCTGGTGGATTCGCCGCTCCCAAGTGGTCCGGGGGTCGTGCAGCCGGGACAGGTAGATGCGGTGGAAGGCCGACATTCTGGTGCGGTGGTCGGCGATCCGAAGGCTGGTGATCAGATTGTGCAGCCCCGACCCCAGGGTCAGGTGGAACACCGACAGGGCGGTGCTGTGAACCGAGCGTTCCCACGAGGTTCGCGGATTGTGCCGCGACGAGGTCCAGCTGCGGTGGAAAGTCGACAGCCGCGCCCGGTGATAGGGGTAGGGCCGTGTCGTTACCCTGTCATGCATCGCGGACCGATAGCGCAGGTGGAACGAGGAAATCGCCCTGTCGTGCAAATCGCGCGGTCCACTGGTGCGTGTGTCGTGTTGCGCCGAGGCAAAGCGCCGGTGGAACGCCGACAGCTGGACCCAATGCTGCGGACGCGGGGGCAACTCGATATCCACCTGAGCGCAGGCACGGTTGTTGGTGCGCACGGCATCCTGCGTCCGCACGCCCGCCGGGCCGAACAGCGCGGTCAGAAGATCGTTGGACGGCGCGCCGGTTTCCGGCAGGCCGTAATTGCGTTCCGCTTGTCTGATCGCGGCGCCGGTGCGCGGTCCCAGGATCCCATCGGCGGGTCCCGGATTAAATCCGCGCGCGGCAAGTTCGAGTTGCACCGCGCGAAGCTGATCGCGGCCGCCGTTGCCGATCCATTCGATGGCGGCGCAGTTGCGCACAGGCGTCGTGGCGATGCCGCGCGGCACGCGGAAGGCCAGCTCAAGCCCCACGCTCTGACCCGGATCCAGTCCCGCCGCCGGGTCGAAACAGGTGACATGCGTCCCGGCTCCGATACAGGTGAAGGGGGCGCCGGCCCCGGCGGAATAACTCAGGCCTCCTCCGATGTCGTCCGACAGCAGGAGCGGGCCGTCATAGCGCACCGGCCCGGTATTCTGCACGTCGATGCGGAACCGGCAAAGCTGGCTTGGTTGGCAGTCGGCCAGCGCGCTCTTGGAGATGCCCAGGTCCGGGCCCGGGACGATGACCGGCACAGCCGCGGGCGGAGGGCGGCGATAGATTTCGATATCGCCGATTTGCCCGGCGCCCAGCCCGGGCGCGGGCGAGACCGGGACCATGTAGGAGGCATCGGGACCATCCGGCGGCGTCACCGGCCCGGCCCCCGGATCAGGGTCATAGGCGCGGTCCGGCGTGAGCTCCGCGATGGCGGTCAACGGGGTGCCCTGAAGTCCGGCGATCGCACTGGGGGTCCCAGACCCGCCATCCCGGGGCGGACAGGGGGCGCGGGGCGAACACAGCGCGTCCCCGGTCATCCAGATCACCGCTTCCGGGGCCTCCTCATTGACCTGTCCGTCCTGGGAATAGCCGGAGCCCAGCGAGATGCCACCGGCGGAAGCAGCGCGCAGATACGGCGGCCCCAGGCCGCTGCGCTCGCCGTAGCCGACGTCAAACCGGCCCTGGGGGGCCCAGACACCGTCCTCATCCCGCGCGAAAACCAGAACCCTGGCCCCCTGAGGCGCCGCCGCCGCGCCGTTGCGGCTCGGATCCGGCCCGCCGATCCCGCCGCGCTCGGCGGTGACCATCAGACCGCCCTCGGAAAAGGCGATGTCGGTAACGGGATTGCTTGGCCCATAAGTCTGCAGATCCTCGCCCGAGACGAAGAAACCCGGCATTTCGAACTCGCGCCGGACGGTGCCGAGGTCAAACCCGCCGGCCTCGTCGAGGCCGACCGACCAGATCGTGTTCGCTGCGTCGTCATCGTCGGGCGACCAACCCGGGTCCCCGAAGCCCTGGCTGCCCCAGACCGAATAGTAGAGCCGCGGCAGGCCGGTTTCGGGATCGGCATAGACCGCGAGGCCGTAGACACGGCGGCGGAAGTTGGCGAAGTTCCAGCAGCCGGGCTCGCCGCTGAACCGCAGCGCGGCCTGATCGGCCGGCCCCTCGCCGCAATCGCCGATCCTCGGCGCGCTGTCGGGATCGAAGGTTTCGACGTCGCTGAAACCGTATTGGGCGGTTGCGCTGTCGAGGTAGTAGCTGCGCCCGTCGACACCGTGGTCATAGTGATCCAGGACCGCGCCGCTGGCCGCGTCGATCCGGAAGATCATTCCACTCTCAAGATCCGAGACAAGCAGCTGATTGTTGGTCGCATCAAAGGCGATGTTGCCCAGGGCGGTGCCGCCGTTCGGTCGCCCGTTCAGTGTAAGATCGGCAAAAACCTCGGGCGCATAACCGGAACTGGCGGTTAGGCGGTACACCGTTCCGGGGCTTCCCGCGGTCCCCCACATGCCCTCGGACCAGCCGCTGTTATCCGGTCTGCGGAACAGGCCAAAGGCAGAGGTCGCGGTGAGATAGACATTGGGCGGGCTGGCGGTGTCGACCGCGATCCCGAACACCTGTCCGATGTCGCGTGCCCGAAGCTCGGTGAGGGCGGGGGCATCCCCCCAGACGCTGCCATTCGCGGCGAACCCCGGGGCGGTCAGGTCGAGGATCCGGGCAACAATGCCATCAGGGTCAAGGGACGGCAGGGCCGAACCTGCGGCGCTCCTGGTGCCCGAAAAGCTTGTCACCACGGCGGCACCGTCCGGTACGCTGCCCTGCTGCGCGTCTGCGCTTCCACCGAGGCAGGCGAGGGTCCAGGCCAGCGGAAAGACAACCCGGCGGAGCCAAGGCCGCAGTGTCGAAGCCTGTTTTCTGTAATGCGGCCCGATTGGACCCGTGAAATCGAGACGGGGCGAAATCGGCCACGAAAACGCACCAAGAGCCACGAAAAAATCTCTCAATCAAAAAGCGACCCCATCATAGTTCCTCATTTTCCCGATTCCATCAACGGTGTGTGATGAAGACCCCGTTCGTGGGGGGGGCGGTGGCGGCTATGGGGCTTAGAAAACCCAAGGCCTGCCGCTGCTACGGGCCCGGTTGCGGCCCTGAGCGGAAACCCGCCGTCGCCAAGGGATTGAGGGTGCGAACCGCAGGAAAGGGGCCCGCTTGCCGCTTGATCCGAATGCGGTGACGGCCCGCGGCACCCGGTTATGCCCGATCCGTTGAGGTGCGCCGCGGGCCTAGGGTTGACGACGCCGTACCGTTGCGGGTCGGCCGGGCACATTCAGCCCGGCATCGCCACGCGGTCCGCGTGCGATCACCTTGCCCTTGGAGATAACGGCCAGGCGCGATGCGCGCAGGCGCAGCGCCTCGGTCGGGGTTGCGGCATCCAAAACCACCAGAGAGGCCAACGCTCCCGGCCGTATGCCGTAATCCTCAAGGCCGATGATGGCGGCATTGGTTTCGGTCACCATGGTGAAACAGCGCGCCATTTCGTCGGGATGGGTCATCTGCGCCACGTGCAGCCCCATGAAGGCGACGTCGAGCATGTCGGCGGTGCCGAGCGAATACCACGGGTCGAGCACGCAGTCCTGGCCCCAGCCGACCGGGATGCCGTGGCTTTGCATCTCCTTGACCCGGGTCAGGCCGCGCCGCTTGGGATAGCTGTCGTGGCGGCCCTGCAGCACGATGTTGATCAGCGGGTTGGGGATCGCGGCGATCCCCGCCTCGGCGATCAGTGGCAGCAGCTTGGAGACATAGTAATTGTCCATCGAATGCATGGAGGTGAGGTGACTGCCCGCCACTCGGCCCTGCAGGCCGAGGCGCTGTGTCTCATAGGCCAGCGTTTCGATGTGGCGCGACATCGGGTCGTCGGTCTCGTCGCAATGGATATCGACCATCAGGCCGCGCTGCGCCGCGATCTCGCACAGATCCTTGAGCGAGGCGGCGCCGTCCGTCATCGTGCGTTCGAAATGGGGGATGCCGCCGACCACGTCGACGCCCATGTCGAGCGCCCGGATCACGTTTTCGCGCCCGTTTGGCGCGCGATAAAGGCCGTCCTGCGGGAAGGCGACAAGCTGCAGATCGATATAGTCCCTGACCTTGTCGCACACCTCCAGCATGGCGGTGACGGTGTTCAGGTGATCGGGCGTCGTGTCCACATGCGACCGGATCGCCAGCAGCCCCATCGAGGCGGCCCAGTCGCAATAGGTCAGAGCGCGCTCGACCATCTCGTCGACCGTGGCCAGATCGCGCAGCTCGCCCCAAAGCGAAATGCCTTCAAGCAGCGTGCCCGAGGCGTTCACCCGCGGCGTGCCATAGGACAGGGTGGCGTCCATGTGGAAATGCGGGTCGACGAAGGGCGGCGAGACCAGGTCGCCGGCGGCGTCGATCACCGCGCCGGCCTCGGCGTCGATGCGGGGCTCCACGGCGGCGATCCGGTCGCCCCGGATCCCGATATCGGCCACCCGGCCATCGGGCAGGGTGCCGCCCCTGACGATCAGGTCGAACATCATCTCTCTCCCTTGTTGAACGGGACCATCAGGGCCGCCGGCACCTCGGCGCGGCGCGACATCAGAACCAGCGCGAGGATGGACAGGACATAGGGGATCATCAGGAACACCTGATAGGGCACCACCGCGCCCATGCCGGTCTGCTGCAACCGGATCTGGAAGGCGTCGAAGGCGGCGAACAGCACCGCGCCCAGCAATGCCTTCCACGGTTTCCAGGCGCCGAAGACGACCAGCGCGATGCAGATCCAGCCGCGGCCGTTGACCATGTCGAAGAAGAAGCTGTCAAAGGCCGACATGGTCAGGAACGCGCCGCCCACGGCCATGAAACCGCTTCCGGTGATCACCGCCCCCATGCGGATCGCCGTGACCGAAAGCCCTTGCGCGGCGACGGCCGAGGGGTTTTCGCCGGCGGCCCGCACCGCCAGGCCCAGCGGCGTCCGATAGAGGATCAGCGCGGTCAGCGCGACCAGGAGGAAGGCGGCATAGGTCAGAGGCGTCTGCGCGAACAGCGCAGGCCCGATCAGCGGGATATCCGACAGCAGCGGCACCTCATAGGGCTGGAAGGCGACGATCTTCGGCGGCGACGAGACCTCGGGCAGGACCACGCGATAGGTATAGAAGGTCAGCGAGGTCGCCAGCAGGGTCATGCCGATCCCGACCACGTGCTGCGACAGCCCGAAGGGCACCGACAGCAGCGAATGCAGCAGGCCGAACATCATGCCCACCAGCAAGGCCATGGCGACCCCGCCCCAGAGCGGCAGGCCCGCCCAGACCGAGATCCAGCCGGCAAAGGCGCCGGCGACCATGATGCCCTCGATCCCGAGGTTGAGCACGCCCGCGCGCTCGCAGATCAGCTCGCCCATGGTGGCGAAGATCAGCGGCGAGGCGATGCGGATCGCGGCGGCCCAGAACGGGGCCGAGATGAGGATGTCGATCAGGTCCATCTCAGTCCCTCCGGATGCGGAATTTGGTGGTCAGAATGGCCAGGACCGTCAGCAGCAGCGCCGAGGCGAGCATGATGTCGGCCAGATAGGTCGGCACCCCCACCGTGCGGCTCATGCTGTCGGCGCCGACAAAGATCGCCGCCACGAACAGCGCCGCGGCGACAACGCCCAGCGGGTGCAGCAGCGCCAGCATGGCAACGACGATGCCGGTGTAGCCAAAGCCCGGTGACAGGTCGAGCGTGAGCGATCCCTTCAACCCGGAGACCTCGGAGAAGCCCGCCAGCGCGGCCAGCCCGCCGGACAGCAGCGCGGTCTTGAGAATCACGGCGGTGACGGGGATGCCGGCGAACCGCGCGGCCTCCGCGTTCTGCCCCACGGCCCGCATCTCATAGCCCAGCGTGGTCCTGGCATCGACGACCCAGACCGCCACAGCCGAGATCAGCGCCAGCGCAAAGCCCCAGTGCAGCCGCAGCCCATCGACGATGCGGGGCAGGCGGGCCTCGGGGATCAGGCGGGCGGATTTGGGCCAGCCCATGCCCATCGGATCCTTCAGCGGCCCCTCCAGGAGGTAGGAGACGAACAGCAGGAAGATGAAGTTGAACAGCAGGGTGGTGACGACCTCGTCCACGCCCAGCCGGGTCTTCAGGATTGCCGGCCCCAGCAGGACCAGCGCTCCGGCAAGCATCGCGGCAAGCCCGATCAGCGGCAGCAGAACCGGCGCGGGCAGCGACAGCGCCCCGGTGCCCAGCACCACGGTGACGACCGCGCCGGCATAAAGCTGTGCCTCGGCGCCGATGTTCCACAGCTTGGCGCGGAACGCGACCGACACCGCCAGCCCGGTAAAGATCAGCGGCGTGGCCCGGTTGAGCGTTTCCAGCAGCGCGAATTTCGACCCGACCGCACCCTTGAAGATCAGGCCGAACACCGAAAGCGGATTGCCGCCGGCGATCATGGCCAGAAGCGCGGCGATGACGAAACTGGCGGCGATGGCCAGGGCCGGCGGGACCAGGCGCCGCGTCATCGTCGGGTTTGAGATGGGTTCAAGCCGCATTCGTCGCCTCCTTGAACCCTTCTCCGGCCATCCAGGCACCAAGTTCGTCGGGGCGCTTGGACCCGCGCGGGAAGGCGGGGCTGAGGCGTCCTTCGGAAATCACGTGGATCACATCGGACAATTTCATGATCTCGTCGAGATCCTCGGATATGAGCAAGACCGCCGCGCCCGTTTCGCGGGCCTCGGCAAGGCGGCCGTGGACATAGTTCACCGCGCCGATATCCAGCCCGCGCACCGGCTGGTTGGCCAGAATGATCCGGGGGCCGCCTTCCAACACACGGCCCAGGATAAGCTTTTGCATATTGCCGCCCGAAAGCAGGCGGATCCGCGCATCCGGACCCGAGCAGCGCACGTCATAGGTCGCGATCAGCTCCTCGGTATGCCGCCGCGCGGCGGACCAGTTCATCCAGCCATAGCGGGAATACTGGCTGGCATAGGTTTCCAGAATGGCGTTCTCGGTCAGGTCGAAATCGGCAATGGTTCCGGTCTTGTGGCGATCCTCGGGGATGCGGGCAATTCCGTGTTTGATCGCGGTCCGGGGGGACCAGCGCGTCACGCCCGCCCCGCCGATCTGCATGTCGCCCGACAGCGGCGTGATCAGCCCCGAGATCAGGTCGGACAGCGCCGCCTGGCCATTGCCGGACACCCCGGCAAGGCCGGTGATCTGACCGGCGTGCAGATCGAGCGTGACATTGTCCAGCCCCGGCGCGGCGCCTTCGCCGCGGGTGTGGACGCCGCGCAGAGACAACAGCGCGGGACCGGCCTGTTTCGCGGCGAATTCCGGGGCCGAGACCTCGCCGCCCACCATCAGCGCGGCCAGTTCCTCGCGGCTCGACTCGGCGGTTCGGCGTTCGGCCACCAGCCGGCCGTGACGCAGCACCAGAACGCGGTTGGAAATATCCATCACCTCGTGCAGCTTGTGCGAGATGAAGACGATCGACAGACCCAGCGCGGTCGCCTCGCGCAGGGTGGCGAACAGCGCGTCGGTTTCTTGCGGGGTCAGAACGGCGGTCGGTTCATCCAGGATCAGGATATTGGCCTCGCGGTAGAGCGCCTTGAGGATCTCGACCCGCTGGCGTTCGCCCACGGTCAGCCGGCCAACCTTGGCATCGGGGTCGACGGCCAGGTGAAACCGCGCGGCCAGGTCGCGGATCTTGGCCTTGGCCTCGCGCGGGGTCAGCGACGGCGCATTCAGCGCCTGCGTGCCCAGCACGATATTTTCCCATACGGTCAGGTTCCCGGCCAGGGTGAAATGCTGATGCACCATGCCGACGCCCGCATCCAGCGCGGCGCGCGGGTTGCCGGGCGGCATCGCGGTGCCGAACACCTCGACCGTGCCTTCGTCGGCGGTGTACTGGCCGAACAGGATATTCATCAGCGTGGTCTTGCCGGCGCCGTTTTCACCGAGAAGGGCGATGACCTCGCCCTTCCCAAGTTCGAAACTCACCGCGTCATTGGCCGTGACCGGGCCAAAGCGCTTGGTGATGTTTGAAAGGCGCAGAACGGGCTGCGCGCGCTCTGCGCCGGTCATGTCAGGCCGATTTCGGTTCTTCGTCGTTGATCTCGACGGTGAACGAGCCATCCTTGATCGCCGCGGCGCGCGCCGCCACGAGATCGAGTGCCTTTTGCGGGATCTTGCCCTCGAAGGTCCCGAACGGCGCCAGCGAACAGCCGCCTTCCTTCATGAAAGAGTACATGCCGTAATCGGCCGCCTTGAAGGTGCCGGCCTTGACCTCGGCGATGGCCTTGTCGAGGGTCGGCTCGAAGTGCCAGATCGCCGAGGCGACCACGGTATCGGGATAGTCGGACTGGGTGTCGATGACGTTGCCGATGGCCAGAATGCCCTTTTCTTTGGCGGCATCCGATACGCCGAAGCGTTCCGCATAAAGCAGGTCGGCCCCGTTCTCGATCATCGCATAGGCGGTTTCCTTGGCCTTGGGCGGATCGAACCACGACCCGATGAAGGAGACCTGGAATTTCATGTCCGGGTTCATTTCCCGCGCACCGGCCATGAAGGCGTGCATCAGGCGGTTCACCTCGGGGATCGGGAAGCCGCCGACCATGCCAATATTGCCGGACTTGGACATCGCGCCGGCGATGATCCCCGACAGGTAGGAGGCGTCCTGGATGTAGTTGTCGAAAACCGACAGGTTGGGCAGCGCGGGATCTTCCTTGAAGGACGAGCCCATCAGGAAGGCCACGTTAGGGTATTCGGCGGCCACTTCGCGGGCCTCGGCCTCGGCGCCGAAGATTTCGCCGACGATCAGGTCATAGCCCTGTTCGGCATATTCCCGCATCACGCGGGGATAGTCGGTGTTGGCGGTGTTTTCCGAATAGGTATAGGTGATGTCGCCACGATCCTGGGCCGCGACGGCGGCGATATGGATGCGGCTGACCCATTGTTGCTCGACCGGTACGGTGTAGATGCCCGCGACTTTCAGCGGTTCGGCGGCAAGAGTTTTGACCGGGGCGAAGGCGGCAAGGGCGCCGATTGCGGCGCCTGAGCCCAGGAAACGGCGGCGCGACACGGCGCTGTGAACGATGGATTTTGGCATGTGGTTGACCCTGTTGTTAGGTGCTGATCCTTTTGGCGGACCTGGCGGGATGTTCCCAAACTTTTTCCAAATGGTCAAAAAAAATCGACCTTGGCCAAAGGCGAATTGGGGAATTCTGCTCGTATTTTGTACAATTGCCCGAGATTTAACAGGTTTTCGTGGAGAGGGGGTGCGCGCCGGGTGCGCCGGCCGTCCTGGGACGGGCTGACCCGGTGACGCGATCCGGCTTTTTCGGCGCGGGGGTGTCAGAGAATCTTTGCCTTCATGTCCCCGAGGATCGCGGCGGCGTCGCCTTTCTGCGCCGCCTTGTCGGTGACCAGCACATCGATGCGCTCCGGCGGGCAGTACCCGACGCGGCTGGTCGCCCCCAGCTTGCTGCTGACGGCCAGGATGTTGACCTGTTGGGACTGGGCGATCATGGCGCGCGCCACCTCGGCCTCGTGGAGGTCGAAATCATAGGCACCGCTTTGCGGGTGCAGCGCGACCGGCGCGACGAAGACCTGGTCGGCCTGGAAACGGCGGATTTCCGAGAGGGTCAGCTCGCCGAAGGTGCCGGGAACGTCGCTGACCAGTTGTCCGCCCAGCAGGATCAGCTCGATATCGCAATCGGCGGCCTTGATCGTGGTTGCCACGTCGATTGAATTGGTGATGACCATGATGCCGGGCACCTTGGTCAGCTCATGCGCGAAGACCGAGGTGGTGGTGCCGGCATCGACCATGATGCATTGGCCGGGCTTGATCAGGCGCGCGGCCTTTTTCCCGATCTCGCGCTTCTCGCGCATGTTGGTGGCGAGCCGCTTCTTGAACGGTTTCTCGGCGGCCGGATGGGGCAGGACGGCGCCGCCGTGGACCCGGCGCACCTGACCGTTGTTCTCCAGCTCGACCAGATCGCGGCGCACGGTTTCGCGCGACACGTTCAGCATGTCGGCCAAGGCGCCGGCGCTGACCTGCTGGGTGGTGTCCAGTAAATTCAGGATCCGTTGGTGACGTTCCTTCGACCACATGTTTTCACTCTGCCCCGCCGGTGGTTTTCCCGGACGACATGAACCGCAGAAGCAGCTTCATGGCAAGCAGGGCCCCGGCCACCACGATCATCACGCAGGTCGAAAACGCCGCCGCCTGCGAGGTCAGCCCGGCGTCGTCCAGGCGCATGATGGTGACCGCTGCCACGGTCAGTTTCGGCGTGGTCAGGAAGATCACCGCCGAAAGGGTGACCATCGAGCGCATGAACAGGAAGAAGAACACCGAGATCAGCATCGGCGCCATGAAGGGCGCGACCACGTCGCGCGCGATGCGGCCCATGCCGGCGCCCAGGCTTCCCGCCGCCTCTTCCAGCGCCGAGGGCAGTTGGCGGAACCCTGTCATCACCGTCAGGAAGCTTTGCGTGTGGTAGTGATAGAAGTTCACCGCCGCGATCAGCGAGGCGGTTCCATACAGCAGGTAGAGCGGCGTCGCGGTGGAGTTGAAGGTCAGGATATAGGCCAGGCCCAGCACCATGCCCGGCACCGCAGCAGGCATCACGGCGAGGACCTGAACCGGCTTGGCGATCGCCGCCGGGGCGTGGCGCAGGCCGATTCCCAGCAGGAACACCGCCACGCTGCCCCACAGCGCCGCCATCACCGAGATCAGGATCGTTCCCCAGAGGGATGAGTATCCGCCGGCCAGGGTGACGTCGTAGTGCTTCAGCGTCAGGTCGAACCGGTAGGGCCACAATTTTACGAAGCTGGCATAGACAACGATCGCGATGACCGAGGCGATCAGTGCCGCGATCGCAAAGGACAGCGCCGCCATCGGCACATCGCGCACGGGCGTAAACGAGGGCACGAAGGGCACGGTGTTGGCCGCGATCTGGCCCTGTTGCCGCTTCATGGCCTGACGTTCGATGTAATAGGCGATGACGGTCGGCAGCAGCAGCATGATCCCGACGACAGCGCCGAGGTTGAAATTCCTCTGCCCGATGACCTGGGAATAGATCTCGGTGGCCAGCACCGAATAGTCGCCGCCGATCACGGCGGCGTTGCCGAAATCGGTGATGGTGATGATGAAGGTCACGAAACCGGCGTTCAGGATGCCGAATTTCGCCGCCGGCAGGGTGATGTCCCAGAATTGCCGCAGGGGCCGCGTGCCCATGACCTCGGCGGCCTCGTAGGTGCGCGCGTCCGACAGCACCAGCGAGGCGCCGATGATCATCACCGCCTGCGGCAGCGCATAAAGGGTGTTGGCGATCAGAAGCCTCCAGAACCCATAGATATCCAACTCCAGGCCGAACAGCCGGTTGATCAGCCCGTTGCGCCCCAGCATGAAGATCAGGCCCAGCCCCTGAACCAGCGATGGCGCCAGCAGCGGCAGGGCGATGGCCGCCCGGATCAGCCATTTTCCCCGGAACGCGCAGCGGTGCAGCGCATGGGCGATGACAAAGCCGATAAGGACGCTGATCAGGGTCGTGGTCCCGCCCATCACCATGGAATGGCTGGTCGCGCGCCAGAAGCCTTTCGAGCCGAGAACCTCGGCATAGTTGTTCAGTCCGAAACCGCCGTCGCCCTCGGTGATCGAGCGCAGGAAGACGATGACCATCGGGTAGAGGAAGAACAACGTCAGCCCGAGCAGCGGAATGCCGATGCTGACCGCGATGAACAGCCGGTCCGCGTCGACGCCGCGGCGGACCCGGGCGGCGGCGGTTTCGTCGTGCGCCAGGCTCATGCCTGCGCCCCCACGTCATTCGCCACCCAGGAACAGTCTCCGGGCCGCACGTCGAGATCGACGCTCTGGCCTTCGGCCAGGTCGAAATGCCCATGGGTTTCCACCGTGACCATTCCGGCGGGGCTTTCCACCTCGATCCGGCGCAGATTGCCGAGGAAGGTGATGCTCCGGACCGTGGCCTTGCCGTCCTGCGCGGCCTTGAGCCGGATCTGTTCGGGCCGGATACAGGCCACATAGGCGGCATCCCCGCCCTGGGGGCGGCCGGCCATAAGGTGGGGCAGGAACGCGCGCACGGTGGCGGTGTCCATCAGGTTGCTGGTGCCCATGAAATCCGCCACGAACCGGGTGGCGGGGCGCAGGTACAACTCTTCCGGGGTGCCGCTTTGCACCACCGTCCCATGGTTCATGCAGATCACCTTGTCGGCCAGCGCCAGGGCCTCTTCCTGGTCGTGGGTCACGTGGACGGCGGTGATCTTGAGCCGCCTTTGCAGTTGCGCGAGTTGGCCGCGGGTGGCATAGCGCAATTCCGCGTCGAGGTTGCTTAGGGGCTCGTCGAGCAGCAGCACGCGCGGGTGCACCGCCAGGGCCCGCGCCAGGGCGACGCGCTGCTGCTGGCCGCCGCTGAGCTCGGTGACGGGCCGCCGCGCCAGGCCGTCGAGTTGCACGTAGCCGAGCGCCTCGTCCACGCGCGCGGCGATGTCGCGCCGGGGCATCCCGCGCGCCTTGAGGCCAAAGGCCACGTTCTCGAAGACGTTCATGTGCGGGAACAGCGCGTAGTTCTGGAAGACCATGGCGGCGTTGCGCCTCTCCGGCGGAAGGTGGGTGACGTCGCGCCCGTCGAAGAAGACCTTGCCCGCGTCGGGGACCTCGAGTCCGGCGATGATGCGCAGGGTGGTAGTCTTGCCGCAGCCGCTGGGGCCGAGCAGCGCGAAGAATTCGCCTTCGGCGATGGTGCAGGAGAACCCGGAGATGCCGCCGCCTTCGTCGAAGCGGCGTGTCACGCTCTCGAGCCGCACCTCACTCATGGGCGCGGACTCCCGGGCGGGGAAAATGGGACGGGGGCTGCCGCTGCCGGGGCGGGGGCATTGCTTGCGGACGCTCGCCTCACTGGTAGACCTCGCGTTCCCAGCGGGCGCACCATTCGCGTTCGTGCCGGGCGAACGCGGCCCAGTCGATGGGCATGGGGTCGATGGCCATCTCGGTCATCCACGCGGGCAGCGCGTCCCTGTCGATGTCGGTGCGGGCGGGCAGTTTCGCGTAGGCCGCGGCCTGGTGCAGCAGTTCCTCCTCGCGTGTCACGAACTCGTAGAACTTCCGCGCCCATTCGGGATGCGGCGCGTTGTTCACAATGGCGATGCCGTCGGTAATGACGGGCGTGTCCGGCGGCAGATAGAAGCCGAAGGGATAACCGTGGAGGTCGCGCTGCATCACGATGTCGGGCTGAATCCACACGCTGATGAGGCCCGGTTCCTTCTTGAGGTGGTCGTAGAGCAGGTGCGGGTTTTCGGGGTAGCTTTCAGTGGCGGTGTGCAGCTTCTTGAGCCAGGCGATGCCCGCGTCGACACCGGGCGCCCGCGAGATCATGGCGCAGAGGAACGTGCGCATGGTGCCGGAGGGCAGCGGCTTGCGCAAGGTGATGAGGCCGTCCCATTTTGGGTCGAGCAGTTCGTCCCACGTGTGCGGGACGTCGTCGCGCGTGCGCGCGCTCGTGTTGAACATGATGGCGAGCGGCGACAGGTAGGTGGCGTGCCAGCGGTCCTGCGGGTCCTTGTGTGCGGGGTCGACGGCATCGGCCCAGGTGGGCCGGTACGGCGCGAGCAACCCTTCGGACGCGGCCTGGGTGAACATGGTCGACGGCGCGCCCCACCAGACGTCGCAGGCGGGCCGCGCGCGCTCGGCGCTGAGGCGGCCGTGCACATCCTTGGCGCCCATGTCGAGCCACTGCACGTCGACTTTGGGATAGGCGGCCTCGAAGCGGGCTTCGTAGTCCTTGAGCACGTCCGCGCCGTGGGGGCTGTAGACGACGACAGTCTCCTTGCCGGTACCGCACGCGGCGAGCGCCGCGCACAATGCGAGGAGAAGGGCGGCCCGCCCCGGCAGCGCGAGCGCCCCCAACCGGTCCCGCCTGACGCGCGGGGGCGAAGCGGGGGATGTTCTTCCCGCGGATTTCTGTTCACTCCCCCGTTGAAGCCTGGCCCGGCGGCCTATCGTCAACGCTTTTGGGGAAACAGGGAGCCTGAGTAGCTTCAGCAGCCTTTGGGCAAAGCGATTCACAGCGCGTCCTCGAGCGCCTCGAGCGAGCAGGCGATGCGCGCGGGCTCGGGCGCGTTGGCGGTGAGCCAGGGAAGCTCCTTGATGCCGCTGCCGGTGATGAGCGCGCAGACGCTGGCGCCGGGCGCGGCTTCGGCGACAGCGCCGAGCGCGGCGGGCACGACGGCCGCGGTCAGTTCGCACAGGACGCCTTCCCGGGAGGCGAGGCGGCGCATGGCGTCGGCGATATCGGGGTCGTCCACGGCCACGGCCATGCCGGCGGTGCT
>NPIG01000235.1_pt5 | contig 14558 bp, 15 predicted proteins | sample 8637441 | NCBI WGS metagenome assembly NPIG01 (sample SAMN07420675, study PRJNA396082) | bioreactor metagenome | isolation source: sample BR6 brine-fed electro-methanogenic bioreactor BR | place: Japan: Kochi | collected 2016-06-14 | reverse complement strand
GCCAACGCGCCGCTGCCGGTGGCCGCCCTCTTTGCCATCATGACCAAGGTGGGCGCCTACGCGATCCTACGCATGTACACGCTGGTCTTCGGCCCCGAGGTGGCGGTGACCGCCGGGCTGGTGGGCGACTGGCTGCTGCCGGCGGCGCTCTTGACGCTGGCGGTGGGCTCCATCGGCATCCTCGGCGCCAAGGAGCTGGGCCGGCTGGTGGCCTTCGGCGCCATCGCCTCGATGGGGACGCTGCTGATCGCCATCGCGCTCTTTACCCCGCAGGCGGCGGCGGCGGCGCTTTATTACACCATCCACTCGACGCTCTCGGCGGCGCTGCTGTTCCTGATCGCCGACCTGGTGCTGGAGCGGCGCGGCGGCGCGCTGTTCCCGACCCCGCCGATGCCGCAAAGCGGGCTGATCGCCGCGCTGTTCTTTGCCGGGGCGATCGCGCTGGCCGGGATGCCGCCGCTGTCGGGCTTCGTCGGCAAGCTCTTGGTGATGGACGCCGCCCGCGACAGCGCGCAGGTCTGGACCATCTGGACGGTGATCCTGATCTCCTCGCTGATCACCATCGTCGGGCTGGCCCGCGCCGGCAGCATCCTGTTTTGGAAATCCCATGACCGCAGCGTGCTGCCGCCCGACATGGACGAGGACGAGGATGACGGCCTGCCCGAGGATCCGGACCTGGCGCCCGAGCCGGTGCCGGGCCTGGCCTTCGTGCCGGTCTTTGCGCTGCTGGCCGGGCTGATCGCGCTGACCGTTCTGGCCGGGCCGGTGATGCGTTATACCGAAGCCACCGCCGCGCAGCTCTTTGCGCCGGCGGATTACATCGAAACCGTACTGCAAAGGCCCGGATCATGAGGCTTCTTACCCGGATCTTCCCGCACCCGCTGCTGACCGGCCTGCTCACGGTGGTCTGGCTGCTGCTGGTCAACAGCTATTCGCTGAACTCGCTGCTGTTCGGCTTCGCCCTGGGCATCGTGATCCCGTTCCTGACGCGCCCCTACTGGCCCGACCGGCCAACGCTGCGCCACCCGCTGAAGATCGCCGAATACATCCTGATCGTGATCTGGGACATCATCGTGGCCAATGTCATTGTGGCCGGGATCGTCCTGTTCAAGCGCAATGCCGACCGCCACCCGGCCTGGATCAGCATCCCGCTGGAGCTGCGCAGCCCCGAGGCGATCACCGTCCTGGCCGGGACCATCACCCTGACCCCCGGCACGGTCAGCGCGGACCTTTCTGCCGAGGGGCATTTCCTGCTGGTCCATTGCCTCGACGCGCCCGACCCGGACGGGGTGCGCGATGAGATCAAGGAGCGCTATGAGCGCCGCCTGATGGAGATTTTCGAATGATCACCTATGCCATCTATTTCGCGGCCACCTGCTTTGGCCTGGCCTTTCTGATGAACCTGTGGAAAATCGCCACCGCCGAGGGCGTCGGCGACCGCGTGCTGGCGCTGGACACCATGGTGATCAACGCCATCGCGCTGATGATCCTCTACGGCCTGATCAACGGCACCGAGGTCTTTTTCGAGGCGGCGATGATCGTCGCCATGCTCGGCTTTGTCTCCACCGTGGCCTATGCGCGCTTCATGCTGCGCGGCAACATTATCGAGTAAGGGGGGCGGCATGGAGCAGCTATACGAAATCCTGATCGCCGTCTTCCTCGTCATCGGCGGGGGCTTCGGGCTGGTCGGCTCATACGGGCTGATCAAACTCGACGACCCGATGTCGCGGCTGCACGCGCCGACCAAGGCGACCACGCTGGGCGTCGGCGGCGTGCTGATCGCCTCGATGATCCACGCTTTCGCGTTCGAGGGGCATATCTCCTGGCATGAGCTGCTGATCACGCTGTTCCTGTTCCTGACCGCCCCCATCACGGCGAATTTCATTGCCAAGGCGCATATCCACCGGCATGAGACCCCCGAGACCCTGCCGCCGGCCGGAGAGGACAAGACATGGGCCACCCATGACACCCCGCCGGAGGACGAGGAAACCGGGCGCGGCTGATCCCGCGACCAAAGGAGTGCCGCCTTGCATCAGCCCAGCCACCCCCTGACCCGCGATCTCGTGCTGGTGGGCGGCGGGCATTCGCACGCGCTGCTGTTGCGGATGTGGGGAATGAAACCGCTGCCCGGCGCGCGGGTGACGGTGATCAACCCCGGCCCCACCGCGCCCTATTCCGGCATGCTGCCCGGCTTTGTCGCCGGGCACTACGACCGCGACGCGCTGGATATCGACCTGCTGAAACTGGCGCGCTTTGCCGGGGCACGGGTGGTGCTGGGCGCCTGCGCGGGGATCGACCCGGCGGCGCGGCTGGTGCATGTGCCGGGCCGCCCGCCGATCGGCTATGATGTCTGCTCGGTCAATGTGGGCATCACCTCGGACATGCCCGCGCTGCCCGGTTTCGCCGCCCATGCGGTGCCGGCCAAGCCGCTCGGCCCCTTTGCCGCGCGCTGGCAGGATTATCTGCACGGCGACGGCCCGGCCAAGGCGGCGGTGATCGGCGGCGGTGTCGCGGGGGCCGAGCTGATCATGGCGATGGCCCATGCGTTGAAGGCACGCGGGCGGCCCGCCCAGCTTTCCCTGATCGACAGCGCCCGGGCGCTCACCGCCATCGGCCCCGGCGCCGCGCGGCGGGTACGCGCCGCCGTCGAAGGGCTGGGCATTGCCCTGCGCGAAGGCGTGGCGGTGGCCGAGGTGACCGCAGAGGGCGTCGTGCTGGCCGACGGCAGCACCGTCGCCTCCGACTTCACCACCGGCGCGGCGGGTGCGCGCGCCTATTCCTGGATTGCCGACAGCGGGCTGACGCTGCACGACGGGTTCATCGCCGTCGATGCCCATCTGCGCAGCAGCGATCCCGCCATCTTCGCGGCAGGCGATTGCGCCCATCTCGCCTTCGATCCGCGCCCCAAGGCCGGGGTCTATGCGGTGCGCGAGGCGCCGGTCCTCTATGACAATCTGCGCGCCGTGCTGGCGGGCGACCCGCCGCCGCGCCGCTACCGTCCGCAAAAGGATTACCTCAAGCTGATCTCGCTGGGCGGAAAATCCGCGCTCGGCGAACGCTTCGGCCTGCCGTTCTCCGGCCCGCTGATCTGGCGCTGGAAGGATCGGATCGACCAGAAGTTCATGGACAAGTTCCGCACCCTTCCGGCGATGCAGCCGCCCGCCCCGCCGCGCCGCCGCGCCGCCGGGCTCGACGAACTGCCGAGCGACAAACCGATGTGCGGCGGCTGCGGCGCCAAGCTGGGGCGCGGGGCGCTGCGCACGGCGCTCTCCGCCCTGCCCTCCGGCACCCGGCCCGACATCTCGCCGCTGCCCGGCGATGACGCCGCGCTGTTGAGCGTTGGCGGGCAAAGGCAGGTGATGACCACCGACCACCTGCGCGCTGTGACCGAGGACCCGGTGCTGATGACCCGGATCGCCGCCGTGCATGCCCTGGGCGACATCTGGGCCATGGGGGCTGCGCCGCAGGCCGCCACCGCCACGCTGATCCTGCCCCGGATGACGCCCGAGTTGCAGGCCCGCACCATGGCCGAAATCATGCAGACCGCCGCAGAGGTTCTGCATGGGGCGGGCGCCGAGATCGCCGGCGGCCACAGCTCCATGGGCGATGAGCTGACCATCGGTTTCACCCTCACCGGCCTGCTGGACCGCGACCCGATCACGCTGGCAGGCGCACAACCCGGCGACGCGGTGATCGTGACCAAACCAATCGGCTCCGGCGTGCTGATGGCGGCAGAGATGCAGGGCGCGGCGCGCGGCGACTGGGTGGCGGCGGCCTATGACCTGATGACCTGCCCGCAGGGCGACGCGGCCCGCATCCTGGCCGATGCCCATGCGATGACCGATGTCACCGGCTTCGGCCTTGCCGGGCACCTGCTGAACATCTGCGAGGCCTCCGGCCTTGCCGCGACACTGGACCTCGACGCGGTGCCGCTGATGGCGGGCGCGCTGGAGCTGTCGGCACACGGCCACCGCTCCACCCTCTATCCCGACAACCGGGCCCTGGCCCCCGACCTGCCAGGCGATCCGCGCACCGACCTGCTGTTCGATCCGCAGACCGCCGGCGGGCTACTCGCCGCGGTGGATGCGGATCGGGCCGAGGATCTGGTGACGCAGCTGCGCGCCGCCGGACATCAGGCGGCCCGGATCGGCACGCTGTCCATGGGCGCACCGCGCCTGGCCCTGGCCTGACGCCCCGCGGCTTCTTCTCGATGAAAATACTCCGGGGGAGCGCGCAAGGCGCGCGGGGGCAGCGCCCCCTCAGCCCTCGGCCACCGGCGGCCAGCCCGCGACGACCGCCTCGATCTCTGCCGCCACGGCCTCCAGCCCGGCCGCATCCAGCCGCTCCGCCGTGACGCGGGCCAGAACCTCCGCCCCGATGGCCTTGCGCGACTTGGCATAGGCCGGGTCGTAATGCTCGACCATCAGCGCCCGGGTCAGCCCCGGCTTGTCGCCCGCGTCGATCATTTCGAACCAGCCGTCCACCGTGGCATGACCGCGATGGGTGCGCAGCGCATCCAGCCGGGCGCGCAACCGCTCGGCGTCCGACAGGATATCGTCATAGGCCGCCACCAGATAATCGGTGCGCGCCTCCAGCGGCGCTTCCACCTCGATCCGCGGCGCGGATTTCATCGCCGCCCAAAGCGCGGGCGGCACGATCCGCTCTCCGATCTTGCTCGATTCCGCCTCCACCACCACCGGCCGCGCCGGATCAAGGTGATTGAGCGCGCCTGCCAGCGCGCTTTCGAATGCCTTCTGGCTGGGCTGCGGCTCCGCCATCTCGCCCAAAAGCGAGCCGCGATGCGCCGCCAGCCCCTCCAGGTCCAGCACCTGCACCCCGCGCCCGGCAAGATGATGCAGCAGGTCCGTCTTGGCGGTGCCGGTATAGCCATCCAGCAGCACCAGGCGGTGCGGCACCCGCCCCTCGTAGAGGGCCTGGTAGATCAGCCGGCGATAGGTCTGGTAGCCGCCCTTGATGCTTTCGGCCCGCCAGCCGATCTGGCCCAGCATCCAGGCGAAGGACCCCGATCGCTGCCCGCCGCGCCAGCAATAGACCAGCGGCCGCCAGCCGCCCGGCTTGTCCTGCAGCACGGTCTCGATATGGCGCGCGGCATTGCGGAACACCAGCGCCGCGCCGATCTTGCGCGCCTTGAACGGGCTTTCCTGCGTGTAGATCGTGCCGACCCGCGCGCGTTCCTCGTTGTCCAGAACCGGCAGGTTGATCGCCCCGGGCAGGTGATCTTCGGCGTATTCGGCCGGACTGCGCACGTCGATCACGGTGTCGAACCCGTGATCGAGCAATTCGGCCAGGCTGTGAAATTCCTTAGGCATAGGCTCCTCTACCGCGCCGCAAGGGCAAGGGAAAGCGCACACGCGCAAGATGCGTGCAAATAGCCGCACGTTCGCCTATATCGCTAGCGATCAAGTGAAAATGCCTTGGCCCGTCGCCCACCGAAAAGGGAGGAAGAATGGACATCCACACCATGCCCGGACATCTGATCCGGCGGCTCAACCAGATTTCCGTCGCCCTGTTCATGGAGCGCATGGCGCAGGCCGGGCTGAACCTGACCCCGGTGCAATACGCCGCGCTCAGCGCGATCCGCGACCACCCCGGCATCGATCAGGCCACGGTGGCGGGGCTGGTGGCCTATGACCGCGCCACCCTGGGCAAGGTGATCGACCGGCTGGACAGCCGCGGTCTGGTGCGGCGGACCACCTCGCGCAGCGACCGCCGCGCCAAGGAGCTGTCCCTGACCGCCGAGGGGGCCGAACTTCTGTCCCAGGCCCGCCCGCATGTGGACGCGCTGCAACCCGAAATCCTGGGCGGCCTGGCCCCGCAGGAGGCCGATACCTTCCTGGGGCTGCTGAAAAAGGCGACGATGGCAGGCAACGCCCACAGCCGCGCGCCGCTGAAGACGCCGGCCGCCCGTCCCACGCGCCTGCGCTCCTGAGCGCGCTCAGCCGGTCTCCAGCGGTTCGATCAGCCGGGCGCCGGCGGCCCGGTTGGAATTCACCTCGGTGCCGACGCGGTGGCAGTCGAGAACCCCCTCGCCCGCCGGCCGCATCAGGCGCGCCGCACCATGGCCCGCCTCGCCCAGCCAGAGCGGCCAGTCGCCGGCCTCGAGCACCAGCGGCATGCGGTGGTGGATATCCGACAGCGCCGAATTGGACGCGGTGGTGACGATGGCGCAGGTCGGCTGCGGTGCGTCCCGGCCCCAGTCCTGCCAGACCGCCCCGAAGGCCAGCGGCGCGCCGTCGCGGCGATAGATATACCACGGCAGGCGCTGGCCCTCTGCCGTCTTGGTCCATTCGTAGAACCCGCTGGCCACCACGATGCACCGCCGCGCCCGGCAGGCGTCGCGGAAGGCGGGTTTCTCGGCCATGGTTTCGGCCCGCGCATTGATCAGTAGCGGCCCGTCGGTCGGGCTCTTGTACCACTGCGGCAGAAACCCCCAGCGCATCGGCATCAGGCGCCGCCCGGTCTCGGCCGCGCGCACGACATGAACCGGGTTGGTCGGGCAGACATTGTAATTCGGCACCGGCGGCAGGTCGTTGGCGGGCTGCGCCGCGAACAGCCGCGCCATCGCGTCATTGGGAAGGGTCACCGCGAATCTTCCGCACATGATCTTGCCTTTCCGCCGAAGGACCGGGCAGCCGTGGCACAGGACTGCGCCATTCTCCGCCGATCTGCCTCAAAACCGATTGCGCCGCCCGGAAATCGGCATATGTGACGAATTCATGACACCGCAAACGCCGCTCATAACCGCCCAGACGCAGCTCATGCACGGACAGTACAAGAGCGCGCTGAAAACCGTCAAATCCGCCATGGCGCGGCAGCCGAAGAACGCGCTTCTGCCCAATATGGCCGGCTTGGCGCTCTGCGGCCTGGGCCGACAGCGTGAGGCGGTGGCGTTGTTTCAGAAATCGATGCGGCTCGACCCCGGTTTTGTCGAGGCCCGGCGCAACCTGGCGCAGACCCTGATCCTGCTGGGCCAGCCGGACAAGGCCCTGCAGGTGCTGGACCGGATCATCGCCACCGGTCCCGGCGACGAGGGCAGCTTCTATTTGCAGGCGCAGGCGCTGGCCAATCTAGGCAAAACCGAGGCCGCAGAGGCCGCCGCCGCGCGCGCGGTCGAGCTGGGGCCGACCCATCCGCGCAATTTCAATCTTCGTGGTTTGCTGCGCAATACCCTGGGGTGGATCGACCTGGCGCTGGAGGATTTCGAAACCGCGCTGGCGCTGGATCCCGATAACGTCGAAACGCTGATCAATATCAGCCTGCCGCTGGCCCGGCAGACCCGCTATGACCAGGCGCTGGACGCCGCCCGCCGCGCCGTTGCCGTCGCGCCCACCCATGCCGGCGCGCGCATGCGGCTGGCCGCGGCCTGCCTGGAGGCCGGCGACACCGTGGCCGCGCGCGAAAATTTTCAGGAGGTTCTGGCGCTGCTCCCACAGAACGCGGACGCCATCGAACAATTGGCCGCGCTGCAAGACCGCGACGCGAATGCCCCCCTCGCCGCCACGGCACAGGCTGCGCTGAAACGGACCGGGCTGCGCCCCGCGGACCGGGCCAGCCTGAATTTCGCCCTGGCCCGGATCGCCCAGCAATCCGGCGAAACGAAATCCGAGGCCCGGCACCTTTCCGACGCCAACCGGGACATGGCCCGGACCCAGCCCTATGACGCCGACCGGGAACGCGCCCTGACCCAGGCCATCATCGACCGTTTCCCGACCCCGCCCACGGCCGGCGCCGCGCCGCTGCCGGTCACGCCGATCTATGTTCTGGGCCTGCCGCGCTCGGGCACCACGCTGGTCGAGACGATGCTGGGCGCCCATCCCGAGGTGCATCCGCTGGGCGAACAGATCGCGGCGGGCCGCATCCTCTATCCGATGATCGAGGCGGAGCGTCCCTTCGGCCCCGGCGAGGTCGCGGAATACCTGGAACAGGAAAGCCGCCTTCTTCCGCCGCTGCCCCAGGGCATCTCCGCCTATACCGACAAGATGCCCGAGAATTACCGGCTGATCGGGTTTCTCAGAACCGTACATCCCGAGGCGCGTTTCGTACATGTTCGCCGCGATCCGCGCGACGTGGCGCTGTCGATGTGGCGCGGCCATTTCGCCGGCAGCGCACTGAACTACACCTATGACCTGACCGCGATGGCGCACCGGTTCAACCTTTACGCCGAGATCATGGCCTTCTGGCACCGGCTGCTGCCGGGGCAGATCCTCGACCTTTCCTACGAAGAGGTCACCGCCGACCCCGAGGCCGCAAGCCGCAAGCTCGCCGATCATTGCGGGTTGGGCTGGGTGCCGCAGATGGCGCACCCGGAGCAGGTCGAAACCCCGGTCCTGACGCTCAGCGCCGGTCAGCTGCGCCAGCCGGTACACCGCCGGTCGGTGGGACAATGGCGCCAGCAGGCCGAGGCCCTGGCCCCGTTCATCGACGGGCTCGACCCGGCGCTGTGGCCGGGTCTGGGCAACTAGGCGGGCCGAAGCGCCGCCCTCTTCGGAAAACCGGGCAAGTGGAATGCGTGCCGGGGCTGATGCCCCGGCGCGCGCAGAACGGCCTTACTTCCGCGTGATCCGCCCATCGGTATAGGGCTGATAGGGCGAATGCGCCGCCAGGTATTCGGCGGTCACATCGGCAAGGTCGGGGCCATAATCATAGGCGTTCTTGTCGTCGCCGGTGAACGCCTTGTAGCCGTCGCCGCCGTTGCGCACGTAGTTGTTGGTCACCGCCAGATAGGTCGCGCCCGGATCGAGCGGCACGAAGCCGTCCTCGCTGGCCACCATCACGTCGGAGATCCGCGCGCCCGCCGGCGCGGCGGGATCCCAGGCGAAGGTCATGCCGGAGACCTGCGGGAAGCGGCCGGCGCCCTCCTCGACCTGGCTGACGCCGTTTTCCAACGCGTCGAGCAGGCCCTGACCGCTGATCTCGAAGGTCGAGAGCGTGTTCTGGAACGGCAGCACGGTCAGCACCTCGCCCATGGTCACGTCGCCCAGATCGATACTTGCGCGCAACCCGCCGGAGTTGGCGATGGCAACCACCACCCCCTGGTCGGCCACACGTTCCAGCATGGCATCGGCCACGAGGTTGCCCATGGAGCATTCCTGCACCCGGCAGATGGTGCGGTCGCCCTCGATGGGGGCGGCGGCCGCTGCCACGACCTTCTGGCGGATCTCCTCCAGCGGAACGGCCAGCTCGGCGATGCGCGCCACCGTAGCGTCATCCTCGGTCACCCCGGCGTCCATGATCAGCGGCTCGCCCTTGGCCTCCACGATCTTGCCCGCATCGTCGAAGGTCACGTTCAGCTCGCCCAGGAACTTGCCATAGGCATAGGCCGTGACGATGGCGACACCATTGACCATGGTGGGATACGGCCCCTCGGCCCGGTCGGAGGTATTGCTGAGATAGGTATTGGTATGACCGCCGACGATCACGTCGACGCCGGTGGTCTCGGCCGCCACCCGCTGATCGACCCTGTAGCCGGAATGGCTGAGCACGATGATCTTGTTGATGCCTTGCGCGGTCAGCCGGTCGACCTCGCCCTGCACCGCCGCCACCGGGTCGGAGAAATGCACGTTGGGGCCCGGGCTGGCCAGTTCGTCGGTATCCTCGGGCGTCAGCCCGATCAGGCCCAGCTTTTCGCCGCCGCGTTCGATCACCGTGGATTTCAAGAGCTTTGTCGCCAGCATCTGCTCGCCGGAGAAATCGGCGTTCGACATCAGCACCGGAAACTCCACCGCGTCCATGAACCCGCGCAGCACCTCGGGCCCGTCGTCGAATTCGTGGTTGCCCGCCGTCATCGCGTCATAGCCGAGCTTGTTCATCATCTCGGCCGCGACCTTGCCCTTGTAATAGGTATAGAACAGCGTGCCCTGGAACTGGTCTCCGCCATCGACCAGGATCGCGTTGTTCGACCGCGCCCGCGCCGCAGCCACGGCGGTGACCAGCCGGGCCGAGCCGCCGAAACACTTGCCTTCGGCATTGGCCTCGGGTTTGCAGCCGCTGTCATACTTGCTGATCGGCTCGAAGCGGGCATGAAAATCGTTGGTGTGCAGAATGGTCAATTGGTATTCGGCTGCCGCCGCCCCCGCGGTCAGACCCAATGCGGCAACGGTGGACAGAAAACGCATCATCATCAAAGCAACTCCCGGTTGATGTTTTTCCTTTGATGTTGCGCCGCAATTCGCGCCCTGTCAAAGCTTACCGCAGGCTGACCTTGCGCCATTCGCCGCTTGATTCCGCCCCCTGCTCGGGGCATCACCGCGCCATGCTGATTTACAAGATATTCCGCGCCGATGAATGGGCCACGCTGCAACAGGCGGGCGAGACCGAGGGCGCCCCGGTCGACCGCAACGACGGGTTCGTGCATTTTTCCACCGCCGCGCAGGCCGCCGAGACAGCGGCAAAGCATTTCGCGGGCGAGGACGGGCTGACGCTGCTGGCCTGCGAGGCCGATGCGATGGGCGACGCGCTGAAATGGGAGGTCTCGCGCGGCGGTGCGAAATTCCCCCACCTCTACCGCATGCTGCGGATGTCCGATGTGCTCTGGGCAAAGCCCCTGCCGCTGGTGGAGGGCGCCCACAGCTTCCCCGAGGAAATGGCATGAGCCTGCTGGAAAAGGCCGGGCTGGCGCTGCTGCACCGGGTCGACCCCGAGGTCGCTCACGGCCTGTCGATCAAGGCGCTGAAATCCGGGCTGGTGCCCGCGCCCGGCCCGGTCACCGGCCCTCGGCTGCGCATGCGCCTGGCCGGGCTCGACCTGCCCAACCCGGTGGGGCTGGCGGCCGGATATGACAAGAACGCCGAGGTCCTGGCGCCGTTGTCGCGTGCCGGTTTCGGCTTCATCGAGGTCGGCGCCGCCACCCCCCGCCCGCAACCCGGCAACCCCAAGCCGCGCCTGTTCCGCCTGACCGAGGATCGCGCGGCGATCAACCGCTTCGGCTTCAACAATGACGGCATGGAGGCGATCGGCGCGCGGCTGGCCCGGCGCCCGAAGGACGCCGTGATCGGCCTCAACCTGGGCGCCAACAAGGACAGCGCAGACCGCGCCGGCGATTTCGCCCGCGTGCTGGCCCATTGCGGCGCGCATCTGGAATTCGCCACCGTCAATGTCTCCTCGCCCAATACCGAGAAGCTGCGCGACCTGCAGGGCAAGGCCGCGCTCTCGGCGCTGCTCTCGGGGGTGATGGAGGCGCGCGATGCGCTGGCCCGGCCGATCCCGGTGTTCCTGAAGATCGCGCCCGACCTGAGCGCGGCGGAACTGGCCGATATCGCCGAGGTGGCGCGCGCGGTGAAGCTGGATGCGATCATCGCCACCAACACGACCCTGTCGCGCGACGGGCTGAAAAGCGCGCAGCGCGACGAAACAGGCGGGCTGTCCGGCGCGCCGCTGTTCGAAAAATCCACGCGGGTCCTGGCCCGGCTCAGCGCGCTGACCGAGGGCGCGATCCCGCTGATCGGGGTCGGCGGCATCGCCTCGGCCGAAGACGCCTATGCCAAGATCCGCGCCGGCGCCAGCGCGGTGCAACTCTATACCGCGCTGGTCTATCAGGGCATGAGCCTGGTGCCCCGGATCGCCAGGGGGCTCGATGCGCTATTGGCGCGCGACGGCTTTGCCAATGTGGCCGAGGCGGTGGGGACAAACACGGAGGACTGGCTTTGATCGAGTACTGGCACAACCCGCGCTGTTCGAAATCCCGCGAGGGGCTGGCGCTGCTGGAAGCGCGCGGCGCGGAGGTCGCGGTGCGGCGCTATCTGGAAGAGGCCCCCAGCGCCGAAGAGCTGGCAGCGGCGCGGGCCGCGCTCGGCAATCCACCGGCGGTGGACATGATGCGGACCAAGGAAAAGCTGTTCAAGGAGCTGGGCCTCAGCAAGACCGACGATGACGCCACGCTCTTGGCGGCGATGGCGGACAACCCGGTCCTGATCGAACGCCCGCTGGCGATCTCCGGCACCCGCGCGGTGATCGGCCGGCCGCCGGAAAGGGTGTTGGAGCTGCTCTGAGCGCCACGCCTACGCCGCCGCCCGTGCCTCCAGCGCCGGGTAACGCAGGCCCAGGGTGATCGCGCGGGCGACGAAGGAGATCAGCAGCGCCAGCCACAGCCCGTGGTTGCCAAGGATCGGCACCAGCGCGGCCAGGGCCGCGCAATAGATCGCGAAGCTGACCGCCATCATGTTGCGCATGTCCCGCGTCGCGGTGGCGCCGATGAAGATGCCGTCCAGCATGAAGGCCGCGACGCCCAGCACCGGCGCGGCGATCACATAGGCGAGATAGGTGCGCGCCGCCGCGCGCACCTCGGGCGCGGTGGTCATCAGGTCGATGACCGCGCCGCCGGCCAGGGCAAAGACCACCGACAGCACCAGCACGATCAGCAGGCCCCAGGTGCTGCTCATCACCGCGGCGCGGCGCAGCCGGTCGCGGGCCCGCGCGCCCAGCGCCTGGCCGACCAGTGTTTCGGCGGTGAAGGCGAAGCCGTCGAGCGCAAAGGCCGAAAACGTCAGGAACTGCATCAGCACCTGGTTGGCCGCCAGCGTCACGTCGCCGAAGCCCGAGCCGATGAACAGGAAGCTGACGAACATCGCCTGCAGCAGCAGCGAGCGGATCAGGATGTCGCCGTTCACCGCCATCATGTGTTTCAACCGCGCCGGTTCGAACACCAGGGCCGGGTCGCGCCAGCCGGGCCGGGCAAAGGCGGCGCGGCAAAACCACAGCCCCAGCGCCAGCCCCGACCATTCGGCGAGGAAGGTGGCGAAGGCGACGCCCGGCACGCCCCAGCCCAGCCCCAGCACGAACCACAGGTCCAGCACCACATTCAGCCCGTTCATCCACAGCTGCAGCGCCAGCACCGCACGGGTGCGCTCCTGCGCGATCAGCCAGCCGGTGATGCCGTAAATCGCGATCGCCGCCGGCGCCGACCAGATGCGGATCCGCATATAACCGGTGGTCAACGCCTCGACCTCGCCGCTCGCCGGCGCCGCCCGCAGCGCGGCCCAGAACAGCGGCCATTGCAGCACGATCAGCGCCAGCCCCCCGGCCAGCCCGATCAGCAGCGCCCGGGTCAGCAGCGCGGCGACCTCGCGGCTCTCGCCCGCGCCCAGCGCCTGGCTGGTCAGGCCCACGGTCCCCATGCGCAGAAAGCCGAACACCCAATAGACGGCGGACAGGATGATCGCGCCCAGCCCCACCGCGCCGATCGGCTCGGGCTGGCCCAGCTGGCCCACCACGCCGGTGTCGACCGCCCCCAGAACCGGCACGGTGATGTTGGACAGCACGATGGGCACCGCGATGCGCAGGATCCGCCTGTGGGTGATCGCATCCCGCGGCGCGGTCAGCCGCGTCATGCGCCGCCGCCCGCTTTCGGTTGGGGCATCAGGAAATGGCCGGTGGCCTGCGCGTAAAGTTTGTCGTGATGGTCCTGCCAGGCCGCCACATGCACCGAGGCATAGCGCCGCCCCGAGCGGCTGACCGTGGCCCGCGCATAGGCGTCGCGCGGCAGGCCCGAGCGCAGGTAATCCACCGTGAAATCGATCGTCTTGGGCAGGCGCGGCAGCTTGCCCGCCGCCATCTCCTGCGGGTCCAGTTCGCCCGATTCGATCTGCGGCCACAGCTGCGACCACCCCAGGGTGATGATCGCGGTAACCTCAAGGAAAGCCGCCGTCGCACCGCCGTGCAGCGCCGGCAGGAACGGGTTGCCGATCAGCTTCTCGTCGAAATTCATCACCCCGGTCAGCTCATCGCCGCGGCGGTCGAACTCGATCCCGAGGAAGCGGATATAGGGCACCCCCTCGACCATCGCGCGCAGCGCGGCATCGCGGCGCTGCTTGACCACCTGCACGGGTTCCGGACGGGGACGCGCCATCAGCTTTTCTCCACGGTGAAGGCGCCGGTCGCGGTGGCAACCGGGCGGTCGGTGTCGTCATCGACGGTGGTGGCCCGCACGAAGGCGACGCTGCGGGTGATGTGATAGCAATGCGCATGCGTGGTGACAGCCTGCCCCGGGGTCGCGGCGCGCATATAGTCGATGCGCAGGTCGATGGTCGCGGTGCCGCCGGGGGCGGACGGGTGGCTCATCACCGCAGCGCCGCAGCAGGTGTCCATCATCGCCGAAACCGCGCCGCCGTGAATCACCCCCGTTTCGGGGTCACCCACAAGGCGCGCGTCATAGGGCATGGTGATCTCCGCATGCCCATCGCCGATCTTGGTCAGTTCCATGCCCAGCGCGCTGGCATGGGGAATCGCCTCGATGAATTGTCGCGCAAGCTTGACCTTGTCCACCACGGAAAATGCTCCTGTCCCGGTTGCCTGCCTTTATGATCCGGCCCGTGCCCCAAGGGCAAGCCCGGCCATTGCGCTTGCCGCAGCGTCGCCATAAGTTGCGCCGCGAGGGAGATACTTGAATGTCCGACCAGCGATTGTCCTTCAAGGAAATGTGCGCCGAGTTCGACGTGACGCCGCGCACGCTGCGTTATTACGAGTACATTGAACTCTTGAGCCCCGAACGCGAGGGCCGTTCGCGGTTCTACGGGCCGCGCGAGCGCGCGCGCATGACCCTG
>NPIG01000639.1_pt1 | contig 14575 bp, 11 predicted proteins | sample 8637441 | NCBI WGS metagenome assembly NPIG01 (sample SAMN07420675, study PRJNA396082) | bioreactor metagenome | isolation source: sample BR6 brine-fed electro-methanogenic bioreactor BR | place: Japan: Kochi | collected 2016-06-14 | reverse complement strand
GCCACGGCCACCAACCCCATCCCAAGAACCTCGCGGACGTCGCAGAGAATTTCAAGCGGCGCCTCGCTACACTCTGGCATCCGGGGGATGACGACGCCTTCCGGCTTCTGAACGAGAAGAATGAGCGTGTTCACACATTCTTCCATCAAGCACTTGCGCGGCTCGAAACGTTTCCGAGGGATGCGGGCTGCACGCAGGCGCAATGGCACAAGGAAGTGCCGTTCAACCGTATGATGATTGCCAGCACCTACGGGAACTACCTCTTCAAGTACCCTGTCGATGAAAGCCATGAGGCCCGTTTTCGGGGCATGCGCACCCTGATTGACGCGACTGTTTCCACGCAACCGGAACAGGCCGGCGCCTTGCTGGGGGAATGGATGGAACTGCTCGGCGACCTGGAGCCCGACCACGGCCTTGCGGCACGGGCGTATTTCAGACCGGGCTTCGATTGGACTTTGCGACATTGGCGCCAACTCTGTGTCAAGGGCCTCGGCGCCTTGGCGCTCAGCGGCCAGCATGACCAAATCCAGGCGCTCTTGCGTGATGTCAAGCCGGAAGTCCTCGCGCATAGTCTGAGGAAGGCCCTGCCCAACCGCGGTCCCCGTTCAGACCCGCAACCCGCGCCCAAACAGGAAGACCATGCCGCGACGCAGGATGCGGCCCTGCAGACGCTCACAAGGGGATGGCACCTCCTAACAAACGGCCACGCCGAAGAATTCCGCACCTTGTTTCCAAACGGCATGCACCGGTACGCCTTCTTCCAGGTGCGTCCACTCTGTCCAGAGATGTTCGCCGTGAGGAAGCAACTCCTCAGCGTCTTGGCATTGGTCGACCAAGCCCCCGAGCCCTCCGGCCAGGGCATCGACCTTGAACCCTCCCTGAATGCCTGCGCGGACGCCTGCGCCTACTATTGGAACGTGCTGAAACCGCGCTGGGATGCGGGCAGGGCGGTCATGAGCGAACAGGGCGCCGCACACTCCTGACCCTTTGGAAAACCCCGCCTGAGGCGCGGCCATGCGCCCGCCCTTTGCGCCGTCGCGCCTTTGCCGGATACCTCTTGAGGCGATTTGTATTCCCGCGCCCCCATGGCGTAGATTAACTGTGCAGGCACTGATAGGTATGCGATCCTGCGGGGCGGGGCGGGGGAGTCCCGGGGCCTGCCGGGGAGACGCGCACAGGCCCCAGCGCGCGCACGCACACGCCGCGCACGCCCACCCCGCAACACGCGAAAGGGAATCGGAAGTACATGGCAAAGCTGATGTCGGCGGCGGTTTAGAATTGCAGCGGGTGGCGGTGTAAAAGTGTAGCACCCGATGCCGTACGTATCCCCAGTTGGCTGGGGGTATTCAAGTAGTCCTGGGGGCCTGTTCCGGTTCCCCCTGCTGCCCTCCCCCAGGGGGGAGGGCGAGTTTGTATGGTTTTCTGTTTGTTGGCCTTTTGCCCGTCGTTTGGCTGTCTTCAGGCGGCAGCCTTCCCCGTTGGCCTCGATGATGTGGACGCGGTGGGTGAGCCTGTCGAGCATGGCGCCGGTGAGGCGCGCGACGAACTCATCCGCAGTGAAGAACCGGGCCAACCTCAAGCGCAAACAGCATCAGACCCTGGACGAGTTCATGGCCATCAACAAGCCCCTGCAGAAGGCCTACCTCCTGAAGGAAGACTTCGCCGCCTTCTACGAATGCGAGAGCCGGGAAGAGGCCGAGACCTTCCTCAAGCAATGGACCCGGCGCTGCCAGCAGAGCAGCCTTTACCCCTTCCAAGCTCTTGCCCGCCGCCTCAATCGCTGGAAAGACGGCATCCTGGCCTACTTCGACCATCCCATCACCAACGCCGTCTCCGAAGGCATCAACAACAAAGCCAAGGTGCTCAAGCGAAGAAGCTACGGCTTCCACGATTTCGAGTATTTCATTCTCAAGCTCATGAGCGCCACCGACGCCCTGCCCCCCTTAAGCGCAATAACCCACACTTAGAAGGAAAGAACCCGAAATACTATTCTTCTTTGCATACCGCCAACCCAATTTGATGGTCGGCGGCGCCATAATAGAGCAGCCATTCGCCCTTGAACGGCGCCATGCCGTTCGCTACGCAGGCATTGGCGATGAAGCCGCTCTTTTCCCATTCGTATTCGGGCTTGATAAAGGGCTCCTCCAAACGCTGCAGGACCGTGGTGCAATCCTGCCGGCTGACCAGCGCCTGGCCGAGGGCCCATCCGCCATTGCCTCCATTGTAAAACAAGAGGATGCCGTCAGGCCGCAGCAACGCGATGGCCCCGGCTTCGCGGGAACCGCTGTCGAAGAGGCCGGACGCGTTGTCGGTCCAGACGGCATTGCCGAGGGGTTTCCAGTCGATGAGGTTGTCCGACTCCGCCAGTTCGCAGGTATGACTCACCATCATGAGGTACTTGCCATTGATTTTTTGTGCGATGAGACGCTCGCCGTCGCGGCGTGTAACGACAACACCGCTGCGTGTACCATACACACGTTCCGGCGCCAACCTGGCAAAAGCGGGGCCGTGCTTCGTCCAGTGAACCAGGTCGTCCGACGTGGCTACAAGCAACGCATCCCGTTTCCCGTTCCAGGCGGTATAGTTCATGTAATACGTGCCGGCTTCATCCTCTACGACATGCAAATCCTCCGTGCCGCCTCCCCATTCGTAGGGCTTGCAGGTATCCTCATCGGGAAACAACACGGGTCTTCCATGGCGGGTGAAATTTCTTCCATCCTCGCTCCAAGCCAGGCCAATCCGGCAAGTGCGTCCCCAGACGCTGTCTTTCGGGCCGTCGTCGGCACGGTATAGAAGATAGACCTTGCTGTCGCGCACGACCACAGCAGGGTTGTAAACATTCTGCCGCTCCCACTGAACCTCCCGCCTCTCAAACGGACAGTCGAACACAGATTCAGCGGTTGGAGAGAGCACCGGTTGGTCGAGTTTGATAAAGGGCCCCATGGCCCACTTGGGAAAGTTGGAATTCCCCTGTGCCGTTGCGTGGGGGGCACAGCAGAGCAGGACCGTTGCGATCAAGACCAAATTCAGGTTACGCATTTTTCTTTACCCCTCCTTCCCAAATGATGGCGCCGAACACCGATGTGGCACCTGAAGACTCCTATTCGCCATTCGGTGTGTAAACAGCAAGACCAATATGCTTGTCCCCGCCGCCGTAATACAGAAGCCATTGGCCTTTAAAGTACACCATACCATCGTGCATGACGGTGCAATTGCTTGAGAATCCCTCACGTTCCCATTCCTCGACGGCGTATATGGTGGGCTTGTCGGCGCGTTTCAACAGTTTCGTGGGATCGCTTTTGTCGATCAGGGTCTGTCCTATGCTCCAGGCATAGGCCGGCAAATCAGGATCGCCTTCGCCAGGACCGCTATTACTCCCGTTGATCATTAGCAGGATCCCGTGTTCGGTGATCATTGCGGTGCCCGGCTCACCTGACCCCGCGTCATAATATCCGCGCCTCGGGAATTCCATGACCGGCTTTGGGTGTCCATTTTCTTCGTAGGGATTCCAGTCAAGCAGGTTGTCTGATGTCGCAATGAAATTGTTGTGGTGATAGTACATCCAGTACTTGCCGTTGATTCTCGTGGCCACTTTTCGATGCCCAACCGGCCTCCAGACCACGGAGCCGCTGATGCAGTCCCCGCGATACCGCTCCGCGGCATTCTTGAAGACAGAGCCCTTTTTCTCCCAGTGAATGAGGTCCGTGGAGGTTGCAACACAAAGACGGTGGGTCGCACCGTTCCATGTGTTGTAATACATGTAGTAGGTGCCGTCCTCATCTTCAATAAGCCGGGGATCCCACAAACCCGCCGGCCATTCGTACTCCTCCATGAAATCCTTGTCGGGATACAGAACCGGTTCGTGATGACGCGTGAAATTGCGGCCATCCTCACTGCATGCCATCGCTATCCGGCAGGTAGGTCCTTCGTTCCAGGGGCGGCCTTCCTTGGGGGGCCATTTCCAACTCACGGTATCGCCACGGTAAAAGAGATACACCTTGCCGTCTCTGACCGCGGTCGCCGGGCTGTACGCATTCAATTCTTCGAACCTGACTACCTCGCCGAGAATGGGACACGCGAATTCGGAATCCGGCGTCGGTGAAACCACCGGCTCCTTCATTTTGACAAAGGGGCCCATGGCCCACTCAGGAATGCTGTGAGCATCCTGTGCCGTCGCGGACAGGGAGACACCCACAATCGCCAGAAGAAACACGACCAGGCACAAATGGCTTCGCTTGCTCTTCCTGAGGCGTTGCGACGCATTTTCGCTCAGCATGATTATTCGTTCTCCTGTTGAAGGCCTTCCACAACCCTGACAGACACATCTGTCACGTTCACGACGCAACGGGCGGCTGTGAAACTTATGGCGCCGTCTCGGTAGTCGTACGCTCTCATCGTAAACGCGTAGGCGTCGTTCACAAACCATTCGATGATCGAGCCTGTAACAAAAGCCCGCACTTTGAGCCGCTTTTCGGGATTAAGGTCGCATTTGCGCACATGGGCTATGTATGGGCTCTTAACCTCAATCTCGCTCGTTGAGGGATAATAGACCAGTTCGTAACCCGACCCGGGCGCGGCCTTTTGCTGCCTCACCCCAATGCTGAAGCTCGAACGGCCGTTTGGCCTGCTTCGCCACGGGCCAGGCTCAAGCCGAAAATGACAGGTCAGCATATAGTCCGATGGAACTGCTTCCTGCAAGACGTGGCGTTCCGTTGCGTAATGATAGAAGGCGTCTTTGTCTGGCTCGTAGAAGGGATTTCCATTCTTCCCCACGACGAGTATTGGATTCCCTTCCAGCGCAAACACGGTTTCGGTGAAGGCTGATACGATCTCCGGCACCGGCTTCTGAAGTAGCTTGCCATCGGCGGCGGCATACAACTCTCTCGAAACCCCCAACGTGCCGCCCCATTGCGTTCCAGCGTTATCGGTCTTGCCTGGCATATCGAGTATCGAACCTGCCGCAAGAACTTGGCGCTTCCCATCAAACATTCGCCTGGCAACGAGCAGCCACGATGTTTCGAAACGTAGCGGCTCTTCCGGCAGAAAGGGCCCACGCAAATTATCTGCATACTGATACATGCTGTGATCATAGAGCAGGTACCACTTGTCGCCTATTTTGAACAGGTCGGGACAATCCACATGCCGGTGGGAAATCTTGTTGATATAGTCTTGCTGTTGCCACTTATAGAGGTCAGTGGACGTCGCCAGGCCGTGTACATGATAGTGCGTGTCGATGTCCCGGGCGACAAATATCATCATCCAGACCCTTTCATCTTCATTCCAGAAGACAAAGGGGTCGCGGAACGATTGGTCGTCATCCATCCTCTTAAGCGGCGGGTTGAGGGCTTTGTTCCAGTAATGGACTCCATCCCCACCAAAAGTGTATTCCGGCAGTTTCTTCCAAGTGATTAAGTCATTGCTGATGGCGTGCGCGATGAGCTGAGAGCCTTCATGCCGGTCCACGGGACCGGCATCGGTATAGAAGGCATGGAAAATACCCTCATGCTCTACGACACTGCCACTCCATATCGTGGGGGGACCCTCGATGGCGGTCGGCAACTCTATCCAATGCACAAGATCGTCGGAAACAATGTGCTCCCAGATGGTGCCGTGGATATAGAAGACGTGATACTGGCCGTCCCAGAAGAAGGGCTGTACATCACCCAGACTTCCCGAAGCGGGTCGATAATGCACCTTGGAAATTCCGGCGTCGTCAGTGGGAAGCTGCGCTTCTCCACCAGCCGCCGCAACACAAGACAGTATGATTAGTAATCGGGCGAATAGCTTGTTCATCAGCGAAACCTTTCGAGGATCAATGTTCAACACAGCGAGCCATAAGAATATCCGGCCCATCAGACTGGCGCTATCGCAATGCCACAAACCTTGTCTCGCCCGGCGGGATGCCGAGTGCGATCGTTGGCCTGAAACCCAGCTCTTCACCGCTGCGCAGCAAAGTGCCGCTTGAAACGGATACCTGAGGCGTCATGACGACACGGGCGATTTTCTCGTCTTGGACCACAGCAGGTTCGGTGGGTTTCTTGATAACACCGTCGTTGTTGATGAGCTCCACGACCCAGCCCGAGGTCGTCCGGTTGACTTGATACTGCACCGGGTCGCCCTCAACCCGAACCGGCAGAAGGGTGTCGCGCAGTTCGGCCAACCGCGCATTGGAAATAGCAGCGGGCCGGTTGGTCGCGGGATTCTCCCACGCTTCCAAGACTTCCACGTCGCCCGTGCCCTGCAGCCGTCTGAAATCTTCACCGAGTTGTTCAGCATGCTCCTGCTTCATCAACAGTGTGCTTCCGGCACGAAGCGCGTCAAAAAGATTGCAGACGAATTGGGCATCGAATTCATGGTCGCCCACCAGCAGGATCACCGGATACGCACTCAGGACCTCTGCGCGGGCATTCGACAGCAGCACGTCGAACATCTCGCCATAGGGCGTGGGACGCAGGAAGCTCTTTTCCGGATTCACCGGGTCGGCCGGCTTGTGAATGTGGTCCGACCCCGCAAACAACTGCGCTTCGAACAGGTCATGCGTTTCCAGATCGCCCGGTGCATTCTCCATGATCCCCCAGGGCCGTCCCTGATAGGCGTTGTAGCCGTTGTAATGATCCAGCACGATGGCCACCGGCGTATAGGGCACACCGGGGTCATGGGCCTGCATGGCCTTAAAGGTCTCGACCGCCGCACGCCCGTGTTCCGTCAGTGTCCAATCGGGATAGCCCTGTTCAAAAAAGATGGCGATGCTGTTCTCCGGTGTCACCTGAGCGGCCCCGGCGAACCAACTGTGCAGCCAAAGGCGTTTGTAGAAGCTCAGGGAATGTCCCGCATCGAGCCCGCGGGCATATTGGCCTTCCATCCGCAACGGGCCATTCGTTGTGCAAGAACCGGCAAACCAGGGACTCACCTGAATGGAGAAAGGCTTGTCCCATTGCCGGGCCGCACCCCGGGCAAACGCAATCTTGGATTGGGTGAACGCAATGTTCTCACCCAGTTCCAGGCCAATTACCCTGCTTCCCCATTCACCAACATACGCCTCGTAATGGGAATGCCCATTGATACTGATAGTTCGTCCGCGCATGGCCCGGTGCCGCGTCAGGAAATAGTCGCGCACCTGCTCATAACAGTCCCTTCGGCTCGTGGGGATTGCATCATACCCTTTTAGTTTTGCGGGTTTGATGAAATGTTTAAACTGATCGAATTCGTCTCTGAACACATCCCGGTGCCATTGTTCGTTGCTGGACAGGTTATGGAAATAATAGGCCCATTCTCCCAACTGAATGGCCATGAAGGTATTGTTGACATCCATCACCTGCAACGCCGCTTCATCCGCGTCCGTCAACTGGGCACGCCCATGCTTCACCTGAAATTCTCCGTAATAGGGGGGATACCCCACCACCGGCCAGTTTATCTCCGCGAAGTACTGGTATAAAGCCGCATTCGACGCTACCGCTCCCGGCCCCGGGTCAAACCCATTGCCCAGACCGGATTCTTTCATGAAGGTAACCAGGCTTTTCACCTTATCCAGCTCGCCCGGACACACAGTCAGGCTGAAAACCCGCCCCGGTTGACCCGGCAACAGCTTCACCTGCCAAATTGCTGATGGTTCTACCAACGACACTTCCTGCGCGGTGCCGTCAGAAACGTATCCGGTCAGACCGAGTATGACCCCTATTAGGATTGAGTGAGCGTGCAGAGTCTTGGGCTTTGAGGCAAGCGTCATCTTCATGGATTGTTTCCTTTTTGGATCCCCTGCGGCGTCCTTTTCGGAGGTACCTCTTCACTATTGCGGTTCGTTAAAATCCAATACTAAATCCTGTCAAATATCGCGCAACAGCCCGAAAAGATGCGATTCGTCAGTTCTTGCATTCCTTAAGTGGGTTCAAGGTTCCGGGGTTGCTTATGGTCACGCCAAACGAGTTGGAGACAATGCAGCGATATGCGCTGCCGATGTCCCACAGGGTCGTGACCGGCGTGGTATAGCTCGGCGTGGTCGCGCCGGGGATACCGACACGGTTCTTCTGCCACTGGTACTTCAGATCCGATCCGGTGGCCGACACCGTAAAAGTTACTGTTGCGGGAATGTCTACTGTCGTATTCTCAGGGTGGGCGGTAATGACCGGGGAACCGTCGGACCCCCGCGGACATTCACCCGGCGTGATGAAATAGGTCACCCCGGCAGTCGTGCTGAAAGTAAACTCTTCTTCGTCTTGAACGGTTGAAACCGGTTGCTGGTTGTCCGCACGGATTACGGTCACACATTTCCCCTCAAACGGGCTCTGCACCACGCAACGGTTGCCCTTTTCGCTGAGTATCCGCACCGAATCCACCACTTGCTCCGAAGCATGATATTTAGCCTCGACAAGAAACGCTCCGACGGCCCGCAACCGCTTAAACTCCGCGTCTCTTTTTTTGTCCCAGTCGGGGAAAAGCCTTATGACACCGTCATGGCTCTGCATGAGCATGCTGTTGATGGCTTCAATTATCCCCGCTGTTTCGATGCCGCCTCCCCGATTTTGGGATACGATGCCGTTCAGTTCCGGTTTCCAACCCTTTATGGCATCGATGACACGATCCGGTGGGTAATCTGCCCTGACGGCCATGACAAACATCATTCCAAAGTCATTGGATTCTTGCCAACCACTAAATCGCTGAGGACAGAACATATTCCCTTTATCCAGCGTATTGCAGGTGGCTATCTTGTATGCCGGCAATGAATGATAGCTTATGTTGTCAAAGGTTGTTGTGAACATCAGACCGGTGTTTCTGGGGCCTCCTTGAAAAGTCAGGGCCTCCATCACGTCGTGTTCCCAATCCGGTCTGAATGTTACCGAGTTTCCCCATTCCTGAAGCGGATACCTGCTCATGTTGTCCAGGATATCCTGCCAATAAGCCCTGCGGTCCGCGTCGCGTCCAAGTTTGGTGCTTGCGGCTATGATTTCACGATAAAGAAATCGTATGGCGCCAAGACTGAACATGTCATTTGCGGAAAACCAATTGGCCCCTTCGTGGACGCAGCCGTACACGTCGTAACGCCCGTTTACCGGTTCCCCGATGTAATCGTCATAGAAATTGGCGACTTCCAGCAATAACGGATAGCACGTGTCCGCAAGGAACGCGATATCTTAGCCGTATTTCCACTTCCACACAATGGGCACAATGCCAAATACGGCGTTGGTGGGCATGGAGCCGTCTTCATGCACCCATGAACCGCCGCCGCACGATGTTCCGTGGGAGGTGAATGAAAGCTCGAACTCCACGCCTCTGCAATTCTCGGGCATACGGGCTTCGATCTTGGGGGAGACCCACCGGTTAGCGACCCGCTTCCTGCCTGTATTCTCAGCGTAATATTTCACCGTTTCTATGTACGGGTCGACCAAATCGACGTGGTTGGAGGAAAAGGCGCCGTAATAGGGATTCTGTCCGTTGTAGTTCATGGATATATTGCTGAACCACATCATGTCGTCGCTGCGGTTCCACGGACCCCAATGTCCGGGCGCTTTTCCGGGACTGTTATCGCTGCCGCTTCGCGCGGCGGAGCCTATCAGATACAAATGGTTGTACCAGTATTCTTGAATATCATCGCCCAGCTTTATGTAGGATTGGAGCCAGAAATTCTTCCACCAGGCGTTGTTCTGTGCGCGGATATCCCCAATGCCGGCGTCCGTAATGGCCTGCACGTTGGCCTGCACGGCATTGAGGGGTGACGGCGCATTCTTCGTGTGTTCGGCCCGGACGCAGACCTTTACTGGCGCACCGCCTGCGGGCAGGGTGAAGGCGAGTCTGGAATAGGTGCTGCCGTCGGTTGTCACTTCACTTTCTGCTCCCACCACTCTTGCGGCTACCGCGCCTTTCACATAGAAGGGTGCACCGTCGGCATTCGGCTCCTTGGTGACCCAGGCTACGGAACCTGCATGGCCCGCATTCCTGACGACATACTCATTGCCTATAACCGAGAGCGTGGCCTGTAGCGGAACAGGATCGACGCTGTTTGTGGATAATTCCAAGACCAGGACATTGCTGGAAGGTGACAGGTAGGCCTTTGTCTGGACGCCATGCCCCCCCATGGTGTTATTGGTCCTGATTTCGGCGTTGGGAATATCCTGAGTGACACGATAGGCATCATCCGATTCAGTGCGCGACGATGCCTCTATGGTCAGGATGGCCAGGTTTAAGATATGTTGGGTCCACCTCCCCGCAGCCACATCGTTCCCAGCGTGAAATCCGTTTTTGCCCAGGTAGTAAACCAGGGAATGCTTCGTTCCACCCAGATGGACGCCAAAATCTCCGTTGCCCAGGTACGCGCCCCTATGCAGCGTTCGGCAGGTGGCGTCATCCCATGTTTCGGTGTAGGTCTGAGAGGATTCGTCCAAGCAAGCGGCAACAGTCTTCCAGTCATCATCGTCAACAACAAAGACTCTTGCTTCCTGCGCGGTGCCGCTGTATGCGGATACTGAAAGGAGCAGTCCGACCGCGATCCCCGAAATACCTGGGCACCTTTGCTCTACGCGAAATATCACATCCTTCCCTCCGCTGCTCTTGGCGATAGTTCTACGGTTCTGTTTCCTATGCTGTTATTCAATTCTCACCGTTGCCTCTGTAAGGATTCTGACCGGGCCTAACAGGCCCGACTCCAACAGCGGTGAATCCTTGGTGTAGGGCGAAAAGGAGGTAAAAGTCAGTCTGCCACGTGAATCAGGATTTTCCTCGTTTTCCCGTTCAGGCCACCTTGAGGGGTTGTCGGGGAATTGGCGTTCGTCGCCAATAAGGCGGTTGGGCCACAAATTGGTGACTTGGACGTCGACCTTGTTGTTTCCGGCTTTCACCGCTTCCGTGATGTCCGCAACAAATGGTTCTTTCCAGACAATTCCGCAGTCTTTCCCATTCACATAGACCTGGGCAATATTCTTTACTTGACCAAGATCCAGAATCGTCCTATAACGCGGGCCCAGGACATCCTCATCAAGGACAACGAGGGTTCGGTAGGTCGCGGTTCCGGAGAAGTAACGCACGCCTGGATCTTCATGGTCCGTCCAGGAAATCAACGTGGGCATGTGTACGGCCGGGGGTGCGCCCCAGTTCGTGGGAAACTGCAGTTCCCACGGGCCTTCCACCTCAAGCACATCAGGAAGCACCGCCACTTCAAAGGTCTTCTGGGCACCGTCAGACATGCCAATCGCATATGTTCCGGTCTGGCTCACCACTGCGGAGATAATACCTTTGGCGTCCTGTTGCAATAATACGGCTGGCGCCTGTCCATTTGGAGTTGAAGTGAGGACGTCTAATCCATCGCGGTCGACGGAAACAACGTGTGGTGCAACCGCTGACGAAGCGGCACGGAAGAGCACAAAGACCGTATCATAAGGTTCAAACCATATCGGTAGCACGGTTCTACCGTCGGCGCTCTCCCGGACTATACGATACGGGACAATCCTTCCCGTGTCCGGGCACCACAACTCCGGTGTCTTTCCATTAACGCGAAACGTACAGGACGCAAAGCCACGCGCCTCGGAGCCGTTGTGTATAAAGTAGATGTCAGCATCTTCACTGCGGCGATGGTTGAATCGCAGCGACAGCTTTTTTTCCGGGTCATGGGGTTGGAACTCGAAGTCACCGCGTATACCGAGTTCATTGAGGAGTTCGGGAATCGGTCTGCCCCAGACGACCCTGCCCTTCCCGTGCGCATTGTCGATGACGCCATTCGCGTCGACCTCTCCCCAGACCTCGTCTGCAATCTGAGCAATCTCCACATCTGTCTGCGGTTGATTTTGGAGACTGGGCGACCGTAATGGCTTGGGGCCCACGACGATTGCGCCGTCAGCTACCAGTCTGCGAACCGCCCTGGCCAATGACACGGTCATGCTTTCGCTGTCTTCCAACGTGAGTATGCGATAGCGCATGCCGTTGGGCAGGACAATCTTTCCATTGGCAACCGTCATGCGCTTCTCGATGGCGTCGTAGTTACACGGATGGTGCTTGAACTGGGGTGGGATATAGACTGTCTGGTGCTCTCTATAACCTACAAGGTCGGCCACCGGCAATCCCTGACGCAGCAAATACTGACAGCGCGCCACGTATTCCAACCACGGCTTTGCCTGTTCCCACCACGTTAGGTGCCTGTTGAAGCACATGCCCCAAACGCTGAAGACCATCCCCGGAGCGCGGTTCAGCCAGGGTTGATGCACATAGCTGTGAATCTTGAAATGGTTGATACCTGTTGCAAAGGCGTTATCCCCGGTCTTCTTGAGGACATAAGGATCAACATCCCATCTTGCCCGGTACGTGAAGGCCTCCGCCGAAATCACTTCGCGCCCGTACGCATGCGCGATTCCTACCTCTCTGTCGCCCAACCCAGAGCCTATCCAGAAATTGGCAGCGGGCACATGTGCCTTTGAGCCCATGGTGACATGATCGACGATCCCCTCCCCATGCGGTTGTATCGAGAATTGCAGACCGTTCTCCTCGCAAAGTTCCGCGAATCGTCCGGTATAGTTCTCCGTCATCAACTCATTGTGGGTTCTTCGAACATCCCATGCGAAGCGCGCGGTTACGTCGGGATTATCAACATTGCGATTGCAGAAGACCGGCAGAAGCGGCAGCGGATCGTATCCTCTGCGGGCGATAAATTCCTCGCGAAAGCCCGGTGTCCAGTTCTGGAAACCCGTTTCATGGCTGTCGATGAATACGCCTTTCAGTACCTGGCCGGTCAGCGGGCCCAGGTCCTCGATGAGCCTTGCCATGAATCCCCGCCACTGTATCTCCGTTGCCACGGCGGACAACTTATCGGTTTCCAATCCCTCGCCACCCCGCCGCCCGTATCGGTTACGAATGCCGACCGGCGTATACCCGATTCTAAGAATGGTCCATTTTCCGGCAGGTGCGCGCCAGCGGAGACGGCCGTCTGGTGAGAGGCTGTCAGTCAGATCACGCAGGTCATCAGGGTTGATGCAGTCTTCGGATGTGAGCGCGGGGTCTTTCTGAAACGAGGGCGGCGTTTGTATCGCAGCCTCGAGAATCTCTCCAAAGTATCCGTCCACGCTGAATCGCGAGCACAGTTCGAACTCGCTTAGATTGAGGCCGTGTGCGCTCGTAAAGCGCAACCTGAAGGAGGTTCCGGATACCGCTTGGAAGTTGTGGGTTTGCCGGAATTGTGGATGCCCAAAGGTGAATGCAACCAGCGGCGTAAATTCATCACCCTCGTCCGAATACTCCAACACCCCCTCGAGACGGCCCCCGACATAGCCAAGGGAAAACGACCTTGCCGTAAAAGGCTCTTCAAACTTTAACGTGATGAGTACCGGTTCTTCAGGGGTTGGCTCATCAAACGTTACATAGTAATCATGAACAACTGAATACGGTTCGGAAGCCTCGTCACTGTTCTTTCTATACTTAAACAGGTATTCACCGTCGAAGAGACGCTGCAACTCTTCCGGGTCTTGAGGGCCGCCTTGGACTGAAATCTCCGGCTGAAGCGCCATGAAGTTGGCGCCTTCTCCCGGCAGACTCGGATAGGCAAAGACAGCAAGGTCCTGGTAATACCCATGTTGCGTGGGCGGTTGCGGTATCACCTGGTCGATTTCTTTGCCACCCTCAACAGTCAATTCACGGTAGACCACACGTTGCATGGCATGCTNNACCAGGGACCTCCCGTAGAATAGCCGCTGCCGGGCAGCACCTCCACGTCTAGGCCAAGCCGATTGGCCTCGGCAAAGGCAAAGCGCAACAGGTTCCAATATTCAGGGCTGTCAAACTCAACCGGCCCCTTCGGGTTTTGAGCCATGTCGAAGACCGTAAACCCGCCGATACCAACGCGGTGCATCGCTTCCAGGTCCGCCCGGATACCTTCCTTGGTGATCTTGCCGCCCATCATGTGATACCAGACCCAGGCACGAAATTGACCGGGGGGCTGCTTGAATTCCTCACTCATCCTCGAGTCATCTTGATTTGCCAAGGCTGGCGCAGCACCTGCGCTACCGAGAAGAATGACTTGCAGCATGACGAATGTCGCTATCCTCACCCTGCCCTTGAGAATCCGCATGGTAGGTGTTCCGCTCGTTTTATGCTTCTGGCTGACGCCGGCACTGCCCTTTTGGGAATGAGTCCTCCCTGGCCCTGTCGGGGACCGGCCCTATTGTTGCACCGGGAATGGCGCTGCGCAAGGTGTGACGAAACTACCGGAATGTCCGTGACCGCCACACGCCGCCCGCATGCTGGCTTCGCGTGCCGAATCGTGAGTCACGTGCCACCAGCAGAACTGGCGGCTTGAGGAAGGCTCTTAAAGGGGCCTGTTAGTCTAGGTTTAGTTCACCTTGGTCCAGTTGCTTATCCAAATGCTCTTGCTCGCGCACGTAGGCGCGAATACGTTCCTCGTCCAGACCGACGGTACTGGCGCAGTACCCCCGCGCCCAGAACTTCCGCCCGAACAGCGTGCCCTGAGTTCGCATGAGCTCACGGTGAATACGCACGGCGCTCTTGCCTTTCAAGTATCCCATGGTCATCGTGACGCTGTACTTGGGCGGTATGCTCAACTCCATGTGGATATGATCAGGCATCGCGTTGCCCTCTACCAATC
>NPIG01000394.1_pt4 | contig 14592 bp, 10 predicted proteins | sample 8637441 | NCBI WGS metagenome assembly NPIG01 (sample SAMN07420675, study PRJNA396082) | bioreactor metagenome | isolation source: sample BR6 brine-fed electro-methanogenic bioreactor BR | place: Japan: Kochi | collected 2016-06-14 | reverse complement strand
TGGTATGCCCGTCGAACGGCAGCCGGCCCGACAGCATCTGATACAGCGTCACGCCCAGCGAGAACAAGTCACTCGCCGGGGTGGCCTCGCCCTGGTCTGAGCACTGCTCCGGCGACATGTATTCGGGTGTGCCGAAAAAGCCCCGCGCCGCCGCGGGACCGCCTTCCTCATGCACGCGCGCGATGCCGAAATCCGTCAGGCGCACCCGGCCCTGCCGGTCCAGCAGGATGTTCGCGGGTTTCACGTCCCGGTGCACAATGCCCGCACGGGCCGCGCGCTCGAGCGCCTTGGCCACTTCCTGGACAATGTGCAGCGCGTTCTGCCACGGCAGCCGGGGGCCCTTGCGCCGAAGAAAGCGGTCGAGGGGCTCCCCCTCAATGTATTCCATCGCGATATACGGCACGCCGTCCAGTATGCCCGCCTCGTATATCCGCACGATATTCGGATGCTGCAGCGGGGCCGCCGCCTGCGCCTCCCGCTGAAAGCTGCGCACCTGCTCCGGATTGCGTGAGGGGCTGCCCAGCAGTACTTTGAGCGCCACCCAGCGTCCCAGCGTGCGGTCGCGCGCGAGATACACCGCCCCCATGGCGCCCCGCCCGATGAGCGCGCGCACGGCATATTTTCCGAGGGTTTGGCCGATGAGCGAGGCTTGGCCGGTGGCTGCTACCATTTATAGTGCTCCCAGGCACACTTTTCCCTACATATAGTGCCTAATGAGCAGCCTAGCAGGTTATCGCACTTTTGTCAAGATATAACCTGCTACCGAGGGGAAGGGCTCAACTGCAACGTGCGGCGCTGCTGCGACTCCGTGCCCGGAACCACAAGATACCAGTTGGGCAACCCCTCCACGGGGGGACGCGCGTGGAAGCGCAGCGAGGGCGGGCTGGTCCGCGCACTGTAGCCGTTTGGATAGCGCCATTGTGGCAGGAAGAGCACGGAGTTGATTTCCGGGCCGCCGGCGGACGCCCAGGCACAGAAGAGCTCTTGCGTATCGCTATCGAAACGGTATTCCTCGATGCGCCCTGCCGTGGCCAGCGGACACGGCCGCGCCAGCACTTCATTGAATAAGTCCAGGGTGTCCAGGTTGGGCGCGTAATACCAGTACGCCCGGTTGGCCAGATGCTTGTCGAAAAGGTCCACGAGCATGCGCGCGGCGGGCACGGGGTCGGCATCGAAGATGCCGTCGCGGTTGGTGAGATTGCCCCATTCGCCGAAGAAGACCGGCAGCCCCAGTTTGGCGGCGTGTTCGAAAAGCGGGTCGGCCGCCATGCCCATGCGTTCCGGGTCGTCTTCGTAGATATGCGGCGCGAAGGCCTGGCGCGGGTCCGGTTCTCCGTCCGCGCCCGGGATGGGGGGCAGGCCGGTCGCCACGCCGAAGTTCGCGGTGATGGCGGGCGCGAAAAACAGAATAGACCTGGTGTCCACCTCCCGGATGGCCCGGGCCACGCGCGCGTACATGGGCGCAAGCCGCTTGCGGTCCAGCGCCCGGGCCATTGCCCCGCCAGCCTGCAGCCATCGTCCGTACAACTCGGGTGAACTCTTGGCCGCCTCGAGCGCCGCCATGCCCGCTTCCAGCGGGGTAAGTTCCGCCACGGGCACTCCGCGCCGGTCCAGTTCGGGAATCATCGCCGCGGTCATGGCACGCATCACCTGCGACACGGGTGACCCCGGAAAGGGCTCATTGAACAGGTCATAGCCGACGACTGCCGGGTGTGCTGAGAAGCGCTTCGCCACGTGCCGCCACGCCCCGGCGAAGCGGTCCTGCAGGCCGGCGCCGTCCGGCCCGGGCCGGTTTTCCCAGAACGCATCAAAGGCGGCCTGAACGCGCGGACTCTGGAAATAGGCCGCGGACCACACCGGCCCCTCGCTGACATGCGGCTCATCTTTCGCCAGCATGGCCCAGGCGGGCGCGCCGCGGCCTCCGGGAACCCCCGCCCCCCACAGGTCCTGATGCATGTCGAGTACCACGAACAAGCCGTGCCCGTGGGCCCAGTTTACGCGCTCCTCCACAGCATCCAGAAAGGCCTCGCTGTACTCGCCCGGCGCCGGTTCGATGCAGCCCCAGAAGAGCACGAGCCGCACGGAGTTGAAGCCCCAGGACTTGATGCGCGCGAAATCCTCCTTGCCGCCGTGATTCCAGGCCCAGTTGGCTTCGCCGGGAGCAGCCTCTACGTGGTGGGAGAAGCCGATGTTGACGGCGTTGAGCAGCACGTGTCGGCCGTCGGCATCCACGAATCGCCCCTCTTCCGTGTGCAGTGGCGACGCGGCCGCGAGTCCGGCCGCAAGAAAGGAAAGAAGCAGGCCTTTCGTCATGCGCACCCTTGCGTTTCGTACCGCTGCTCAGATGTCCGCGATGGAATGGGGCGAGCCGGATTCCGATTCCGCCACATCCCGCCGCCACACAGTCACGCCGCCCGGGTTCCGCTCCCGGGCGTGCTCAAGCGCGCGGGCAACCCGCTGAAACAGCACGTCCACGGTGGAGCCGTCGGCCGGGGTGGTGACCACCCCGCAACTGAAGGTCAGCGCATAGCCGGCCACGTTGTCCGCGATCTTCGAGAGTTTCTCCTGCATGCGCTTCGAAAACGCGACGGCCCCTTCTTCGTCCGTTTCCGGCATGTAGACCAGGATGCGGTTGCCCCGAAAGCGGCCGGCCTTGTCCACGTTGCGCATCTGGGTCAGGATGACCCCCGAAAGGCAGGTCAGCAGCAGGTCACCCATGGCCGCGCCGCTTTCCTCGCTGACCTTCGCGAAGTTGTCGGGCTCGAGCAGGACCATGCTGCCGAAGCGCTTGTACCGTTCGACCCGGCTCAGTTCCTCGACGACTTCCGTCTCGAGGGTGGGCCTGTTGAGCATGCGTGTCAACGGGTCAACGCGCACCATTTGCTCGTAGGCCCGGCGCCGCTCGAGCACCGCCTGCACCCGGGCCACCAGCACCACGGGGTCAAAGGGCCGCGTCAGGCACTCATCCACGCCGCTGCGCAATGCGCGCACCACCACGTCCGTGTTGCCTTCCGGCACCAGGAAGAAGAAAGGAATGTCACGCGTGTCCGGATTCAGCATCATCTTTTCGCGCAGGCTGGCCCCGTCCATGTCCGCGATGAGCAATTCCGAGATGACCAGGTCGACCGGACTCTCCTTCATCCGTTTCATGGCGTCCCACCCGTTCACCGCCACCACGACCTGGAAATTGGCGCGCTGCAGGTAATCGCGCATGGAGTGCAGCGTGTTGGCATCGTCCTCGACAATCAGGATGGTTGCTCCGCGTTCATTTGCATGCATGTCTTGTCACTCTCGACGCTGCTGCCGGGAACCCGCCCTCGGCCCCACTGGACAGACGCCTGTTTATGATTTTCCGCCAAGCAGGAGAAGCGCCCGAAACCCGTAAGCGCAACACCCCGAAAACCCTGCTCTCAAGTGGCGGTAGTGTACAGCACGCCCTCTTCCGTTGTAAAAGCGCCTTCCCTGCCGGCCCGGTATCCCCGTCAACCGGCGTCTCGCAGCGATTCTATCGCCCGCCGGTAGTAGGGCGTCGCGGTCGGGCCATCACGCAGTGGGTCGTCCACGTCTTCCATCCAAGCCAGCAATTGCCCTGAGAGTTCGGCCACCAATGCGGCGTTTATCGGGTCGGAGCCGATATCGTGCAGTTCATAGGGGTCCTGCTCCAGGTCGTACAACTGTGAGAAGGGCCGCGCGCGGCCGGTCGTCGGACAGCGTTCGGTGTGCGCCGCCACGGCCTGCGGGTCTACCGCCACCGGGTAGTCCACGGCACGCCCGGCGCCAAAGTAATGGATCAGGTGATGGCGGCCCGTCAGGATGCAGCGCGACTCATTGTCCCGTTTCATATCAGGAGTGTACTGCCCAAAGGCCGCGGTGCGCGGAGGCACTTCAGCTGCCCCGGTCAACAGCGGCTTGAAGCTCACCCCCTGGATGTTCGCGGGAATGGGGGCGCCAACCCAGTCCAGCAGCGTTGGCAGCACGTCAACATTGCTCATCACTTCCGCAAACACCTTGCCGCCGGAGAGTTCGGTGTCGGGCTGGTAGAGAATCAGCGGTACCGTGAGCCCCGCGCGGCGCACCGACCACTTTGCCTCGGGATAGGGAATGCCGTGGTCGGAGGTCATGACCACAAGCGTGCTTTTCGCGACCGCGCTGTTCTCCAGAGTGTCGAGAATCCGCCCCACGAGCCCGTCAAAATAGTGGATCGTTGCCTGGAACGCCGCCAGGTCGTTCCGGGTCACCTCGGTGTCCTGCAACCACGGCGGCACGAACACGCCTTTTTCCGTGTCGCTGCCATGGGTGAACGGCCGGTGCACTTCCCGGAAGCCCACCTTGGCGAAGAAGGGTGCGTCGCCGGACCCGCGTTTCCCTATCAGGTCCACCGCAGCGGCGACGGTCTGCTCGGCCTTGCATGCCTTCGACATTTCTTCATCGTAGCCCAGCCGTTTCGGATTGTCCGGGTCGATGTGGTTGTAGCCGACCAGGAAGGTCTCGTAGCCGGCCTCCCGCAGCAACCAGGCGGTGTGGCGTTCCTCCGGCCTGAGCGCCCACCACCAGGGCGCATGGGTCAGGCCCATCAGTCCATTGGACTGGGGATACCGGCCCGTGTGCAGACTGCCGCGTCCCGGTGAACACACCGCGGAGGTGGAGTAGAAGTTCTCGAAGCGTACCCCCCGGGCCGCCAGGCGGTCGATGTTCGGGGTGCGCACCGTGCCGACACCGTAGCAACCGAGGTGCTGGCCAATATCGTGGCACGTAATCATGAGCACATTCGGCGGACCGGCTTCCGGCCGCGACAGGCCCTGCGACAGGCCGGCCATGGCCAGGCTTCCGGCCAATGCCGCGCCTCCACCGAGGAATTGTCTTCTGTTCATACGCTCCTTCCGGCGCCAGGAAGCCCCCGGCTGTCTTTGTTGTTGTACACGCAACCCATCATAACGGGTACCGCCACATTGGACAAGCAATGCGCCACAACCTGTGTGCGTGGGTCGTAAGATACTGTAAAAACATGATTTAGGGATTAATTCGAATGGAGGAAGTAGATACCTGTTTGAAAGACAGTTTGCACTTGGGTGGAATATTGCCAAGTGCGAAACGGTTGCGGAGCGCGGTGTTTGCTTGCTCAGAGGCAGCGCCAGCGGGGTCATTGAACCGTTTCCCCGCTATCGAGTATACTTAAGGCCCTTCCAATAGGGGCTGTTGGGATGCGGACGCGGCCCCACGAGGTATCGACAGGGGTGGTTTGCGCACTATTGGCGCTCTTGCCAGCTGAATTCGCGGCTGGAAGGCACGGCACGTTGCGAAGAAGGAGACGTCTATGGACAACGCAAAACTGATCCTGCAAGGTAAGGAATACGAGTTGCCGGTAATCATCGGCACGGAAGGCGAGGTCGCCGTGGATGTGCGCAAGCTGCGCGACGAGTCCGGGGCGATCACCTACGACCCCGGCTATGTGAATACCGGTTCGTGCAGCAGCGCCATTACCTTCATCGACGGGGAGAAGGGCATTCTCCGATATCGGGGGTACCCCATTGAGGAGTTGGCCGGCAAGCTTCGGTTCAGCGCCGCCGCTTACCTCATGATCTACGGACACCTGCCCAATGCCGAGGAGTTCAAGCAGTGGCGCACGGACCTCACCCGCCACAGCTACATCCACACCAGCCAGATCAATTTCTTCGAGCACTTCCATCCCAGCGCGCATCCAATGAACATACTCAGCGCCATGATTTCCAGCATGAGTTCGTTCTACCCCTATGACGCCGAGGACGAAGAGCACATCGAACTGAATATCAAGCGGCTGATCGGGCAGGTAAAGTCGATTGCCGCCTTCTCGTACAAGAAGTCCATCGGCGAGCCCTACATCTACCCGCGCACCGACCACAGCTATGCCGCCAATTTCCTGCGCATGATGTTCGCCACCCCGGCCGAGGAGTACGAAGTGCCCCGCGTGATGGAGGAGGCCCTCGACATGCTGCTCATTCTGCACATGGACCATGAGCAGAACTGCAGCACTTCCACCGTGCGCATGGTCGGAAGCAGCCAGGCAAACCTTTATGCCTCAGTGACTTCCGGTGTCAATGCCCTCTGGGGCAAGCTGCACGGCGGCGCCAATGAGGCCGTGCTCAACATGCTGCAGCGCATCCATGAGGATGGCGGCGACTACATGAAGTACATCGACAAGGTCAAGGACAAGAAGTCCCGGTTCCGTCTCATGGGCTTTGGACACCGCGTCTACAAGAATTTCGACCCCCGCGCGAAGTTGCTCAAAGGCGCCTGTGACCGGCTGCTCGCGGAGATGGGGCTCCATGACCCGCTGCTCGACATTGCCGAAGGGCTCGAGGCCGTCGCGCTGGAGGACGAGTACTTTATTGAGCGTCGGCTGTACCCCAATGTCGATTTCTACAGCGGCATCATGTACCGCGCATTGGGCATCCCCACCGAGATGTTCACCGTACTCTTCGCCATGGGTCGCATGCCCGGGTGGATCGCGCACTGGCTCGAAATGCGCGCCGACCCCGACGCCCGCATCCACCGGCCGCGACAGGTCTACACCGGGCCGACCGAACGGCACTACGACCCCAACGAACAGTAGCCGGCTCACACCAGGCTCTTGGTTTTTCGCCCGCCCCGGGACTAAGTCACTCCCGGGGCGGTCTTGCGTCAGTGGGCTCCCGGGCCGCCTACTGCAGGCCGTAGTTGTAGCCGATGAAGTTCCCGCCGGAGCTGTCAATGCCCGCCCGCAGGGTTACCCACGGCTCAGACAGGCCCGAGGTGTCCACGGTCGAGTAGGTCAGCCACTCGACTGTGCCGTCCACGTCGACCGCCACGATGAATTCATAGGTCGGTCCCGCCACGAAGCTGGGCCACAGCACCACCTCGCCGCCGGCCGGCACCGCCACGCTCAGGAGATTGACGGCTTCATTGCTGACCGTGCCCTCTTCCATGAACACGCCCACGACGGGATAGTCCCCGGTGTTCTTGAAGAGCGCCTGGAAAGTGGGGAGAGGACACCCACTCAACAGCCCCGCGGCCAGCACCAGACACACCCCACCCGTCGCGATACTGCCAAGACGATACATCTTCCTGCCCTCGCCCGCGTGCATTCCGCCACGCGGCTGGTTGCGCACGGCGCGCCCGTGCATACTGCTCACGCCCCAAGTCGGGGGCATAGTAAAGGAAATCCAGCCGCGAATCCACCCAAGACGGGCAAACCCTGGGGGCGGACACGCCTCCGGGTTCTGCCACGGCCGGTTTCTACTGCGGCGATTCTCCCGGGAACGCCATCACGAAGCGGGGCCGGTTGCGCGGTTTCGGGGTGGAGTGGCATACTGTGCATCCGTTCAGGCGTCGCTTGGGCCGGCCCGCGGCCGGGCCCATTTCTCAGGTTCCGAAAAAAACGCGCCCCGGCGCGGATTGGGTGTGCCCCGTGGCAGATTTGGCGACAAAGAGGCCATCGCGGATAAGCGTCATCGTGCGCAATGCCGTGTCGGTAGGCGATGTGCTGTTGAGCCGGTATATGGGCAAGCAGCCGCGCTATCTGCCGGTGGTGCTGATGTTCCTCACGAACCGCTGCAATCTGCGTTGCCGCATGTGCGGGCTCTACGATGCGGCGGAGGAAACGCGGCGCGCGGAGTCGGAACTGAGCACGGACGACTGGAAAGGCGTGATTGACTCGGCCGTGCGGTTGCACGCCGCGATGGTGTCGATGTCCGGGGGCGAGCCGCTGGTACGGCGTGATTTCTTCGAACTCATTGCCTACGCCCGCGCCAGGAATCTCGCCGTGCACATCTGCACAAACGGCACCATGATGAACGAGGAGCGGGCGCGCGCCCTCGGCGAGGCGGGCGTAAACGCGGTGTCGGTGTCGCTGGACAGCCCCGACCCGGACGAGCACGACGCCCTGCGCGGCGCGGGCAATCATGACAAGGCCGTGAAGGCGGTGCGTCTGCTGCGAGCGCACGCGCCGGACGCGCAGGTGGGTATCAACTACCTGATGACGGCGCAGAACTTCCGTAACATGACGCGCATGCCCGCCTTCGCGGAGTCGGTCGGCGCACAGCAGTTGAAGCTGGCCCCCATCCACACCAATCTGTTGCACAGCGCGAAACCGGAAGAGGATTTCGGGCCGTTACTGTTTACCTCCGAGCAGATTGATGAACTCGAAGCGGAAATCGAGCGCCTCATTCCGGTGCTCAAGAAGAGCCCTCTATTGACCACCTCCGCGGCCTTTCTTCGGGGCATTCCCGGTTTCTACCGCGCGCCGAAACGGTTCCGCTGTTTCGCGGGCTATGGCGTGTGCGCCGTGGACCCGCAGGGCAACGTGGCGCCGTGCTGCGACATGCGCGGCCCCTTCTCCGTGCGTGAGAAGCCGCTGCACGAAATCTGGCGCTCACCCGAGTTTCGCGAGATGCGCCGCGGCGTGCGCAGCTGTGAGAAGCCCTGCTGGGACACCACGAACACGGAGTTGAGTCTGCGGCTGCGACCGGGCGCGCTGGCAGCGGAGGCGTTGCGCACCTGGCGTGACCTCGGCTTTTACTACGGAGACGAGACATGATCCCACGGCGCTGGGCATTCACGGTGCCCGATGAATTCGCGAAACTGCAGCACTGGTGCGCCTCGGAAACGGCGCTGGACGACGGGTTGGTGCGCGCGTGGGAAGCGGCGGTCGCGGACTATGCCGGACTGCCGCACGCCGCCGCGGTCAATTCCGGCCGCTACGGCATGACCCTCATCTTCGAGCATCTCGGCGTGGGGGAAGGCGACGAGGTCATTGTGCCCGCCTACACCCTCAAAGACCTCATTCCGCTGGTGCAGGGGCTGGGCGCGCGCGCCGTCGCGGCCGATGTGGACCCCGATACGCTGAACGTGACCCGGGCGTCGGTTGAGGCGAAGCTCACGGCGAAGACGCGCGCGGTGCTGGTGCTCCACGCCTTCGGCAGTCCCGCGCCCATTGCCGGCATCGCCGCCCTGGCGGAAGAGCGCGATATCGCCGTGGTTGAGGATTGCGCGCACTCCCTGGGCGCCACGTTCGACGGCGCGCAGACCGGAGGCTTCGGCTACGCGGGTTTCTACAGCTTCGAGCCGACGAAGCCCATCAACACCTACGGCGGCGGCATGGTCGTCAGCCGCGACGCGAGTCTCATCGCGCGCATCCACGAGGCGACTGCGGAGAAGCCGCTGGACCTGGACACGCTGAAGACGAAAGCGCAGACCGTGAAGAAAGAGCAGTTCCTGATGCGGACCGGCGCGGCGTGGCCTATTCTCGCGGCCATGTCGAATCCGGCGGTCAAGGAACTGATTGCGCGCCGATATCGCAGCGCGCAAAGCGTGCCGTCCAGCGGGTTCTGCTACGCGCCGCCCCAGGCGAAGCTCGGGCTCGAAAAACTCAAAGGCCTTGATGAGCGGCTCGAACTGCGGCGGCAACGCGCTTCGCTCCTGCGGGAACTGCTCGAAGCGCCCGTTCGCGTGCAGGCCGTGCCGGACAACGCGCAATCGACGTGGTACTTCTTTATCGCGCTGTTACCCGTGCCGGCAGAGCCGATGCGGGCGAAGCTCATTTTCCGGGGTATCGACGCGGCGGTCGAAGAAGAGATTGCCGACGATGTGGGGGGGATGCTCGGGCAGGAAGACTGTCCCAACGCCGCCGGCGCTTACCGGCACGCCATTGCCCTGCCGCTTTTCGACGGTATGACCGAGGCCCAAGTGCGCCGCGTCGCCCGCGCGGTCAACCGCCTCGCCGTCCCCTGAACGCCAGGGGGCAGAGCACGCTTGTGCCTTGCATGGGACTGGGCCGGGCTTCCAGACATGAGATGCCTTCCAAGCGTGATGTGGCGACGCAGGGGGCATGATTCAGCGGACTGGGCATGGCCTTGGCTTCGGAAGCGTTGTCCTGACCCCAAGGCGCTGGCCTGAAGCCGCCCGCGCGCGGGCGGGTGGAGCGCGGCACGCGGAGGCAATCTTCTGCGCGGCCGCTTCGGCGCTTCAACTGCGTGCGCTTGNNAGGCTTCAGTGGAAGCATCGACAGCCACTTGACCACTTTCGGCGGCTTCGCGCGCGATGCGCTCGCACATGGCGACCCATTCCTGATCGCTCATTTCATCAAAATCACCCGTTTCGAGGGCATTGACGCACAGTTCCTGTTCACGCCGGGAGGCATCGGTATCGTGTCTTGGTACGGTCACGGTAGGTTAGACCTCCATGGTTGGCCACACGTGCGTTCGGGCGTCGATTCTCGCCGCAGGTCCAGCTGGGCGCAACGGACTGGGTCGAGCAGGAAGTGTCTGCGAGAACGGTTCCAGCATCGCGCTCCCTGCATATGGGCGCAAAAGCTACCCAAACAACACCCCGCAAAGACGCGGCCCCGGATACAAATCAAGATACCTGTGACGCTTCTGGACCGCCGTCTGCGTGGAAATGGCAACTCACAATATTATACTACAAAACGTCCGGTCATGACCGTATTGGGACGAAGACTATTTCTCTTCCGCAGCCGTGTCCTCGGGCGTCTCATCCGGGGCGCTTTCGCCGGTCCCCGTCAACTCGTCAGCGTCTTTCTTTTCGAGCTTGCGCTGNNTGTAGTTTTGCCGGGCCAATGGGAACTCCTTGCGTGGTGGTAGCTGCTGGCTACCGCTTCCGACCGGAGACACGAGCAAGCGGCAAGAAAACAGCCAGGGATAATGCAGCCGGGCCCGGTGGTCTTCCAGCCCGGTCTGAAGACCTGCGAAAAAACAGATGCACCCCGCGCACTGCCAGCCGCAATGCGCGGGGAAAAGCGTCTTGATTGATGCACCCCTGAGGGGCCTTGGCGCCGCCAGGAGCCTTCAAGGCGTGCGGGTAAGACTAGTACCGGCGGCGTCCGCCACCGCCACCGCCGCCGCCGCGCGGACGGTCTTCGCGGGGCCGCGCTTCATTCACGCTGATCGTGCGGCCTTGCAGGTCGGTTCCGTTCAGCGCCGAGATGGCGGCTTCCGCTTCCGCACGGTCCGGCATTTCAACGAAGCCGAAGCCGCGCGAGCGTCCGGATTCACGGTCCGTGATTACACGGGCACTGTCGACCGCCCCGTGCGCGGAAAACGCATCGTGGAAATCCTGGTCCTGCGTGGAGTAGGAGAGATTTCCCACATAGATGTTCATCGTCGATTCCTTCTGTTTGGTTAGTTCGGTGGGGCGGCCATCACCATCGGTCGTAACCAATCCGGGCCACACGCAGAGTCGAAAGAATCGACTCGAAGGCAGGACAGGAACAAGTCGGTGTCAGCGAACCACACTTTCCGTAAACTGTGCTCACATCGCACTATACGATACTATACACGGACTCGATTAGAGGTTCAAGCATTTTTTTCCGGGCGCCGGCCCCCTACGCCGGGACCGCGAAACCGGGCTTGCGCTTTTCCCAGGCGCCCCGGGTGAAATCGGGGCACTCCACGGGCGCGCTTCCCTGGGCGATGCTCGCCTCGGACAGCGGTACCAGGCTGCTCATGACCACGGAGTCGTAAACATCTATTGGGGTTTGGGTTCCGTTGCGCACGGCATCCAGGAACAGACTCAGTTCCAGGTAGTCGGTACCACCGTGGCCGGCTGCTTGCGCATCCGATTCCATTTGTTTCCACCACGGATGCAGGTGCTTCTCTTCGTAGGGTTTCCAGGGCTCCCACTGGTGGTATTCCGGGCTCTTGCCGAGCAGGTAGACGGCGTCGCGCTGTTCGTTGTACACGCCGTTCAGCCCCTGCAACAGCCAGCGGTTGTCATAGGGGCGCGGCAGTTGCATGTCGTAGTTGACCACGATGGTCTTGCCCTTGCGCGTGCGCACAACGCTGGTCACGATGTCGCCCTGCGCGTATTCGCGCTTCGCGTTTGGGTGGTCCGGGCCGAACTTGCGCGCGAAATACGCGTTGATGCCCTTCGAGTCGGTGGCGGTGGCGGTGCAGGTCGCGAAGTTGTCGCCACAATTGATGTCGCACCAGCTCAACACCGGGCCAAGGCTGTGCGTGGGATACTGGTCGCGATTGTATTTCATGAGGAACTCGGCCGGCCAGCGGGGGTTGCCCTGCCCGTCCCAGAACCAGTGGTCAATGCAGTCGTGCGAGTGTGCGCAATGCACGTGCACGATATCGCCGAACAGTCCCTCGCGCACCATTTGCAGCAGCGCGAGGTTGTCGCGGCGGAAACTCCAGTTCTCAAGCATCATGCACGGCACGCCGGTTTGCTCGTGTGTATCCACCAGTGCCCAGCACTCGTCAAAACTCATGGCGGCCGGCACTTCGACGGCCGCGTACTTACCGGCCTTCATCGCATCCACTGCCATCGGCGCGTGCCACTGCCAGTAGGTGGCGATGACCACGGCGTCCAGGTCGTCGCGTTCCAACAGGTCTTTGTAGTGCGTCTCGTCGCGCGTGTAGCGTTCGGGCTCCGGCAGCCCGGCCTTCGTGCAGATGCCCGCCGCCTGCGCCGCGGCGCTCTCGTTGATATCGCAGACTGCCGGTATCTCCACGCCGCCCACGTGCAGCATGGTTATGAGCAGGCCCTTGCCGCGCCCGCCCGTGCCGACAAACCCGACCCGCACCTTCTTCTTTTCCGTGGCGTTCGCAGCGGCCCCCCAGACAAATGGCGCAAGAGTCCCCATCTTCAACAACTCCCTGCGGTTGATGGCACCCATGACGAGCCCTTTCCACGAAGTTTGCGGTGTTTGTTTCGCCGAAGCGCCATGATGCGCCCGTAGCGCGCCGAATTCAAGCAATTGGCAGAGACAAGACGGTCATGATAGAATCTCGCTCAGGCTGGCCCGGGGCCAGTCTTTTGCATTTTGTCCTCAGTCTGCCAAAGCCCGTGCCGGGGCGGGCGTGTCCGGGGCGATTCCGGCAGAAGTTGCGGGAGTTATCACAGGCGTGGCCGTGGCTGCCAACAACGAAAGACGCATTACCGGACTACCCATCAGTGACGGAGTGGTGCTGGCCTCGGTGCACATTATCGAGAGTGCAGGGGGCGGCCACGTCCCGTACTACAGGATTGGGGAGGACGCGGTCGCCAGTGAGAAAGCGCGCCTGAAGACCGCGCTCGAAAGCGCCGCCGCTCATCTGGCCACACTCATCGACAAAGTGACCCGGCGGATTGGACCGGCCCAGGCCAACATTTTTCTGGCCCAGAAGCTGATGGTCGAAGACGAGGCCCTCCACACGCAGATCTTCGAAATCATCGAGAATGAGCTTATCAATGCGGAGGCGGCGCTGGAGAAGAGCCTCGACGCCTACGAGTCGCTGCTCCTGGAACTCGACAACGAGTACCTCAAGGAGCGCGCCTCGGACATCGGCGAGATTCGCCGGCGGCTGCTTGAACTGCTTACGCAAACCGCGGCCGAGGAGCGCCCGGCCGCCGGGGTGGGCGAGTTTGAGGGACACCGCATTGTGGTTGCGGAAGAACTCACGCCGGGAGAAACCGTGTCGCTGGACCCGCAGAAGACCGTGGGTTTCATCACCGAGCGCGGCGGGGCCGGCAGTCACATGGCGATTCTGGCGCGCGCTTTGGGGATTCCCGCGGTCACCGGCATCAAGAATGTCACCCAGTTTTTCCGGCGTGATGAGCACGTGCTGCTCAACGGGTCTTCGGGCGAGGTCATCCTGAATCCTTCCGACACCACCCTCAGCCTCCATCCGGCAGCGCGCACCGCCGCCACGCGCAGGCTGCGTTCCGTGCCGCCTGTCGACGGCCTGGTCGTGATGGCCAACATGAGCGTCACCGTGGAATTGCCGCTCATCGCTGACGCACAGGCCGAAGGCATCGGACTGTACCGCACCGAATACGAGTTTCTCGCGGCCGGCAGGCTGCTCACCGAAGACGAGCAGTATGAGCGCTATGCCGCCGTGGTGAAGGCCATGGACGGGCGGCCCACGCACTTCCGGCTTCTGGACATGGGCGGGGACAAGACCGCCGAGTTCCTTAATCTGCCTCACCAGGAGAACCCGTGCCTGGGATATCGCGGCGCGCGGCTTCTGCTGGGCCACACCGACCTCCTGATTCCCCAGGCCCGCGCGCTCGCCAGAGCATCCAAGCATGGACCCGTCCATGTCATCTACCCCATGATCGTGGACCTCGACCAGTTCCTGCGGCTGCGCGAGATTTTCCGGCAGTACGTGCGCGATATCGACGCGGGTGAAATCCGGCATGGCGTCATGTTCGAGGTGCCCAGCGCCTGCCTGGCCGCCCGCGAGATTCTGGAGGTGGCCGAGTTCGGAAGCATTGGTTCGAATGATCTCATCCAGTACCTTTTCGCGGTGGACCGCAACAATGACCTGGTCGCCTCTGAATACAATCCGGACCGCCCGGTCTTCTGGGAACTGCTGTCGAGCCTCGTCGATGCCGCCCGGGACGCGGGCCGGCCCTTGTCCCTGTGCGGGGAACTGGGCGGACAGCCGGCGTTTCTGCCGCGCCTACTCGAGACCGGAATCAACCGGGTCAGTGTCAGTTCGCGGTTAATCGGGCTTGCGCGTATCACCGCCCGCCGATTTCAATGATCTCGCCCTTGTCAGTCCGACCAGGAATTCGATTCCCGGAGTAACCGGTGTTCCGCCCAAATGGTATTAGCTATCTAATTCCATGACG
>NPIG01000553.1_pt1 | contig 14597 bp, 9 predicted proteins | sample 8637441 | NCBI WGS metagenome assembly NPIG01 (sample SAMN07420675, study PRJNA396082) | bioreactor metagenome | isolation source: sample BR6 brine-fed electro-methanogenic bioreactor BR | place: Japan: Kochi | collected 2016-06-14 | reverse complement strand
ACGCGCGGTATGTGTGCTGGGTCGAAGTCAACCTGGCGGCGGACTTCAACGCGGCGTTCCCGAAGTATGACGAAGACACCGGCCGCACGGACACGCATCACGACGGCCAGCCCGCCTTGCTCTACCGCGCGGAATTCGAGGCGCGGACCGGTGCTGCGCCTGAATTCGCGTTGTATGGATACAGCAACCCCGAGGGAAAGGCCGAGCGTGACCTGTCGGATATCACGACCGCGCGACAGATATTCAGCACTTTGAAGCTCGAGGTCCGTTCGCCGTAGTGCCTGCTAAGCGGGGCCGTGTTCGAGGTCGTGGGCGGCGCGCTGCCGCCATTCCTTCCAGAGCACTTCCAGTTCGCGCACCAGGTCCGGTTTTGCTTTCGCGAGGTCTTTGAGTTCGGTGCGGTCGTTGTCCATGTCGTAGAGTTCCCAACGGTCGCCGCCGTGCGCGACCAGCTTCCAGCGGCCTTTGCGCACGGCGCGGCTGCCGGCGAACTCCCAGAACAAGGCCTCGTGGCCTTCGCGCTCTTTGCCGTCGAAGATGGGGGAGAGGGTCTTGCCTTCCAGCGGTAACACGCCGCGGCCCTTGTAGGCCTCGGGATACTTGGTGCCGCTTACATCGACCATGGTCGCCATGATGTCGATGATGTGGCCCGGCTGGTGCGTGACGCCGCCGCCTTCGATGCGGCCGGGCCACCACGCGATAAACGGAGTGGCGACGCCGCCCTCGTGGTCCCAGCTCTTGTATTTGCGGAACGGGGTGTTGCTGGCGTTTGCCCAGGGCGGGTCGACGCTTCGGTAGGACTCAACCGGTCCTGGAGGGATGTCCGGTGTTCTGTGCACGACCTCGGCGCACGCACCGTTGTCGGACAGGAACATGATCAGCGTGTTGTCCTCCGCGCCGATTTCCTCGAGTCTGTTCAGGAGGCGGCCGACATTCTGGTCCATGCGGTCAATCATGGCGGCGTAGACCGCCATCTTGAGGTCCCATTCGTCCTTGTTCCTGGCGTCTTCCCACTTCGGCACGCCGGGATTGCGCGGCGACATTTCCCAGGGCTTCCTGAACAGGCCCATCTCCAACTGGCGCTTGTAACGCTCCTCGCGCAGCTTGTCCCAGCCTTGCATGTACTTGCCGCGGTATCTGGCGATGTCTTCCGGCCAGGCATGCAGCGGATAGTGGGGCGCGGTGTAGGCCAGGTACAGGAAGAACGGTTCGTCGTCCTTGTGGTCCGCATTCCATTCATCGAGGTAGCCGAGCGCGCGGGTGGTGAAGGCGTCGGTGGTGTAGAAATTGCGGTCTTCGGGTGTATATGGGTGGTAGACGCGGTCTTCGATGGCCCATTTTCGCGTGCTGCGCTTTTGCCCGGGCGGCGGCTCGCCCTCGCGCTGCACACCGGGGTTCCAGAAATTGCAGCAGCCGTCGGTGAGCCCGTAGTAGCGGTCGAAGCCCCGGTTTACCGGCAGTTCATCGGCGTGCCATTTCCCGCTCATGAGCGTGCGGTAGCCCGCGAGTTGCATGGCCTCGCCGAGCGTCACGCAGTGCTGCATGCGGTTGACGCCGGTGTGGCAGCCGACCTGGTGCGCGTACAGGCCGGTCAGCAGCGAGGCGCGGGTGGGTCCGCACTTGGCGTTGTTGTAGAACTGCGAGAAGCGCAGGCCCTCGCGCGCGAGCCGGTCCACGTTCGGGGTGTGAATCTCGCCGCCGTAGCAGCCGAGGTCGCTGTAGCCCATGTCGTCCACCATTATGAGGATGACATTCGGGCGCTGCGCCCGGGGTTGCTGCGCCTGTAAGGTGCCGGGCAGGCATGCGGCGGTGGCGCCGGCCGCGGCGGCCTTGAGGAAATCACGTCGTTTCATTATCAAGGCAGGACTCCTTTTCAGCAGTGCGCGTCTGGCTCATTTTCCCTCCAGCCAGGCGAGGGAGAATCGCGCGAATGTGATGGTCTGGTAGGGATTCTTCAGGCCGCACTCGTAGAGGCAGCCCACTTCGCCGTCCGGCAGGGGTACGAGGCAGGAGTACGCGGATGGTCCCACGAAGAGCAATCGGCTGGCCGGCCAGGTTTTGCCGCCGTCGCGGCTCAGGCGCACGGTCATGCGGATGCGTTTGTCTTTCGTGGCGGGATTCGAGAACAGCAGCATGTCCGGGCGGTCGGGACAATACGAGATGAGGCTGGCCTGGCAGACGGGTTCGACGAGCGTTTCGTCGAAGCCGAAGTCCGTCCAGGTTTCGCCGCCGTCCTCGCTGCAGGCGATAGCGCGCATGCCACCGTTTTCGGGTTGGCCGCCTTCGCGCTGCCAATAGTTACGCATATTGATGAGCAGGCGCCCGTCGCCGAGTTCCACGACCTGGCATTCGTCGGTGTGCAGTTCCACGGAACCGCCCAGTTCCCACGTCTGCCCGGCGTCATCACTGTAGAACACGTGCGACTTCTTGACCCATTCGCCCTTGTGCTTTTCGCGGTGGTCGCAGGGTATGAAGAGGCGGCCGGCGTGTCTGCCGTGCTGAAGCTGTATGCCCACACCCGGGCCGGTGGCGTACCAGCCCCAGCCGGAAGGCTTCACCGCAGTGGTGATATCGACGGGTTCCGCCCAGGTCTTGCCGTCGTCGTCGCTCCAGGTGATGAGCACGTCGTCGTTGTCGCGGCAGAAGGGCAGCCAGATACGGCCATTGCCCTGGTCGACCACGGGGCAGGGGTTGCCGATGGTGACCTCCGCGCCGCCGCCTTCTTCATAGACCAGTTGCATGGGGCCCCACGTGAGGCCGCCGTCGGTGCTGCGCTTCAGCACGAGGTCGAGGTCGCCGTGGTCGCTGCCGCTGTTCTTGCGCCCTTCGCAGAAGGCCAGCAGCGTGCCGCGCGGCGTGGCGATGACGGCGGGGATACGGTAGGTGTGATAGCCGTCCTCGCCGGAGATGAAGACGGGGACCTGTTCCAACCCGGTTTCCCCGGCGTCCGCCTGTTTCGCCGTCTGGCAGCCGGCCAGCAACGCCGCCGTGAAAATCAGGGCCAATACACTTTTTGTCATCGGAATTCTCCTGTGATGACGATTGCACTCCCTCACCTTACCGGGCGGTGGGTACGGCCTGCAAGCGGCCGGAACACAACGCCATGAATCATTGTGGCGGCGGTGAAGCGCAGCAGAACCCATCGCACAGGCGCGCCAACGGTTCCTTTACGGGCCGGGGCCGGGAGGGCGCATGTCCACATGCGCCGGTTCTTCTTGACCGCGGTGGTAGTCCATGGTATGGATTTTCCACCAGGGCACGGAGTGCACAGGTAAGATGATGGGTTTCGTTCCGCCTCACCCACCCAGCGTAGAACGGTCTATTTGCTTTCGAGCGAGATGTTGTCGATATGCGTTATGGCCGGGCCGTCGGTGTTGGAGACGAAGCCGAACCAGTCGATGCGCTTGAAGGCGGGGCTGGTGCATGGCAGGTCCTCGAAACTGCGCGGGTCCTGGCCGGAGACGGTGACGGTCAGGGCGTACTTGCCGTTTGCCTGTTTGCCGAGCGGGCAGCGGACCTCGACGGTCACCCACGTATCGAGCGGGAGTTGCATGAGTTGTTGGCCGCGCACGGAGAGGTTGCCTTCGCCGTCGAACCAGAGGCTGGGTCCCGCGCGATAGGGGCTGTGGCTGTCACGCCACTCGTGGTAGAACGTCGCGCCTTTGCCCGGCCGGATGTCGAAGCGGCCGTGCGCGACGCCCGCGCGCAGGTGCGGCTCGTAGTACAGGTAAGGCGCGAAGCTGTGTTCGAGTCCGGCGGCGTCCGTGAACCGGAGACTGCGCGAGCCGGTGGCGGCGGTCTCGCCGGTCACGCGGATGCTCGCGCCGCCGGTTTCGCCCTGCAAGCGGCAGCCCGGCGGATGCGCGCCCACGTCCACTTGCTCGAAGTCCTCGGCCACGGTAACCGGCTCGGGCGGCTGCGGCGGGGTGAAGGGGCGGCGCGGAATCTGTTTCGGTTTGCCGACCCACTCGGCTTCGCCGTAGAGCCCGCTCTTCGACACATCGATGGGCCTGAAGCCCAGCTCGAGCGCGGGGGAGTCCGGCTTCAGCCGGAAGTCCCGGTTCTCGATGTCGTGGAACAGGGGGTCGGCGATGATGGAGTGCGCATCGTAGCCCTTCGCCCGCCATTCCTCGAAGGTGTGCCCGGCGAACTCAAGCGGCATGTCCGATGTGTCCCAGTAACAGTTGCGGTCAAACCGGTAGTTGCCGTTGGCCCAGTGGCTGCCGAGCAGGCGCCCGTTGCTGTAGTAGATGATGTTGTTTTCGAGAGAGAACGAGATGTGCTCTTCTTCACGCGAGCGGATGATCTGTTCGCGCTCGCTGAAGGCGAGGATGTTGTTGCGCAGCACGTTCTCGCGGCCGTAATGCTGGTGGAAGGTGCCCGTGCGCGTGTGGTGCACCACATTGTTTTCCATCAGAATTTCGCTACTGCCCTCGTCGGTGTAGAGCCCCCAGCCGCCGGACACATCGGGGTTCGACAGCACGTCGTGGATGTAGTTGTTGCGCAGCACGGTGCCGGGCGACACGCCGAGCGTGTAGATGCCGCCCATGTCGCTTAGCTGGCCCTTGCCCACGTTGTGGATGTGGTTGAATTCGATGACGTTGTGGTGCGCCGAACTGGGCTGGTAGCCCCAGGACCAGCCGACGGACATGCCGCTGTAGCGGAAGTCGCAGACGTCATTGTGCGAGACGCGGTTGTAGCTGCTGCGGCCAATCCACACGCCGACGGCGCTGCGGAACATGCGCCCCCCGTCATGCAGGAAGTTGTTGTCGATGATGTTGCGCAGCGTGGCCTCCTGCACCGTGGCCGGGCTGGTTCCCTCGCCGATGCGCACGCCGCCCGCGCCCAGGTCCACGCACTCGGTGCGCGTCATGGTGTTGTCCTGGCTGCCCGCGCGCCACCACACGCCGTAGGTGCCGACGTGCGCAATTCTGCAGCGGTCGATGCGGCAGTGCCGCGCGCCCGTGGCCTCAAAGGCCGCGGGCACGGCGAACGCGGCCTGCGCGTCGCTGTGGCCCTCGGGCGCGATGCCGAATTCCGTGCAGGCCAGGTGCAGGCCTTCGAAGTGGAGGTGGCCGACGAATTTGCCCGCGGCGGGGTTGCCTTCCAGCAGGATGAGCTGCTTCGCCACAGGCGCGACGGCCTCGACACTTTCCGGCGTCTCGCCGGGCATGGGCATGTAGGTGAGGCGCCCGGTCTTGCGCGACAGGTGCCATTCACCGGGCTGGTCGAGGCCTTCGAGCAGGTTCTCGACGAAGTACCACTGGTTTTCGCGCCAGCGGCAGAAGGGCCAGCGCGCCGGGCCGGTGAACTCGATGAAGCGGTTTTCCGTGTCGAGCGATTTCGGGCGCAGCAGCGAGGTCGCCCAGGAATGGAAGATGATGAACACGGATTCGTCGAGACTGTCCCAGGGTTTGATGTCTTCGTCGCGGAATCTGAATGCCGTGCTGCTCGACTGCTTCTTGCCGTCCGGCCCTTCCACGGTCACCGGGCCGTCGGCGTAGAAGAAGTCGTCTTCTGTGGGATAGTCGCCCGCCTCGTTGGTGGCGTTGGGGGTGCGCGCGCGGGTACGGCGCTCGCCGTCTATCCACAACGCGCTGAACGACCAGTCGCCGTTCTTCACCTCGGGAATGTCGAGCACCCAGGTATCGCCATTGGCCTGAAAGCCTTCCAGCACACGGCCGCCGTGGAGCAGCGGCGTCTCGCCGGGATAGGCGGCGTAGGTGATGGGCGCGTCCTGCGTGCCGGAGTCTTCGGGCGTGAAGACCAGGGGTTCGGTGACGTAATAGACACCGCCGCGAATGCGCACGGTCACCGGCTCTTTCAGCGGGCCTTCCGCCTTCCTTGCGCGGATGGCGTCGCGCGCGGCCGCCCACGTGGCGAGCGGGCCGTCGGCGCCTTCGGCGTTGGGGGCATCGAGCGCGCCGGACCACGCGTCATTGCCGTTCGGCGCCACATACAGCACCGTCTCGGCGCCGGCCACAGCGGCCGTGGCCAGCAGGAGTATCCCTGCAAGTACGGTTCGCTTCATGCCTGGGTTCATGTCTCATCCTCCCGCTGAGTTTGACGGCCCGGCATTCCCGCGATTTTGCGCCACAAAGGCACAAGGAGCGGCAACGCCGCAAGGTGAAGCAATGCTACGACAAAGTGCCGCCGGCATTCCAAGTGTCGAAGGAGGCTTCACAGACGGTTGTTGGAAAACTCCCGGCTTGCCTGGCACAACGGCACGGGCCGACTTGCCTTTGGCGCGTTGCCCTTGCGGGCGTGTGGAATACCCGGGCTGCCTCTTTCGCGGCCGGGTCAACCGCCCAGGGGAATATCCACCCGGACGTCTTCCTGGCCGAGTTCGACTATGGCCGTTTGCAGTCCGAGCGAATTGCCCGCCGGGCCCCGCAGCCGAACGGCCACGGTGTAGACCCCCGGGTCGAGCGCGTCGATACGAAAGGCGCCGTCGGCGCCGACAGGCATACCCGCGCACAGGGCCGATTCCGCCTCCTCCGGCGCCTCCAGTTGTGCCGGCGCAAATACTCCCCGGTACACCCCGGCCCAGGCAGACTCGCCGTCCCGCACCGGCCCGGCCCGGCCGACAATCGCCGGTCCGCCGGACAAGTGTATCTCCTTGCTCAGCATCTCATTCTCCCCGATGAGGAAATGCAGGACACGGTGGAAGCCGCTGCCGGACACGGTAAGCCGGGCCTCGCCCGCGGGCAGCGCGACAAACTGGACCTCCTCAACCGGCGCGCCGGCGTTGGCGCCGGGACGGTGCATCACGTGGGCATAGTGGCGGGCCGTGCCCCGGGAAGACTCGACTTGCAGCAAGACCACCTCGACAGGCGCTTCGGCGCCCGTCAGCCGCACGTCGAGCGAGGAACCGCCCCCGGGGAAGTCGAAGAGGAGTTCGGCTGTCTCGCCGTCCACGAGTGAGACGTCCCGGCTCATGTGCGCGGTGGTTCGCGGCTCTGTAGGCAGGCCGATGCCGGCGCTTACGCTATGAACTCCGGCCGGCAGCGCGGCGAGTGTGCACATTCCCTGTTCATCGGTGCGCACCGCCTTGCGGCCTTCGGCCTGCGTGCTCACCCACCCGTCTGTGCAGGGCCGCCCGTTCAGGGTCAGCCGGCACACCAGCGCGGCGCCCGCACCCAGGATGACTTCGATGGGGTCCCCCGTGTAGTGCCGGGCCTCGAGTTCAAAACGGGTCATGGGGTATTCGCGATGGAATACCGTCACAAAGTCATGGCCAAGCTTCTTTGGGGGGAGCACAAACTGTCCGTCAGTCCCCGTGCGCGCCGAGGCGTAGTCGTCCGCGTCGTAGTCCCGGGGCGGCCCCGAGAAGATGAGCGCGCCGGGCACCGGCTCGCCGTTCCGGGTGCGCACGCTGCCGTGCAGGTCGGCCTGGGGCCGGAGCCGGATCTCCACATCGTCCCGGCCCGGTGTTTCCGGAGCCAGGGCTATGTCGGCATGTCCGAGTTGATAGCCCTCCGTCCGCGCAGCTATCCGCACCTCGCCCGATTGCGCAACCTTCATCTCGAACCGCCCGTCGTCGTCGGCGTGCGCCGCCCAACGCTGTTCGAGCAGCATGAACTCGGGCCGGTAGCAGTATTTGATTTCATAGGCCGGTATGGGTTCGCCCGTTTCCGCGTTCACCACGCGTCCCGAGACGGCATACGGGTCGGCCAGCACCAGTTCAACCTCCTCCGCGCCCGCCGCCGCTTCCACAGCACGTGAAGGCAGGTGGTCCTGATGCTCGGCGGACAAGGTATACGTGCCCGCCGCCACGCCGCCGATGGAGAACTGGCCCAGCCAGTCAGTGCGCGCGTACGCCTGCTGGCCGGAGCCGGTGCCGCGGCAGGTCACGCGCGCCCCGTGCACAGGCCAGCCGGTTTTGTCAGTCACCTTGCCGGCCAGCGTCAACGTGCCGACCTGGCACACCAGTTCCATCCCGTCGATCACATCCCCCGCTTTGACGGTGAGCACGGGGCAGGGACTGTTGACGATTTCGACATCGCGGCACACACGCAGCAGGTGGTGGCCGGGAAACAGCCCTTTCAACTCGAAAGCGCCGTCAGCGCCGGCCACGGCTTCCAGTTCGCGGTGCGCCTGCGACTTCTCAAACTGGGGCGTCACGCGCAGCCCGGGCAGGGGCCGCCCCGCGCTATCGAGCACCACCCCGCGCACAACGGCCTCGGGGTGCAGCACCACCGGCTCGCCCGCCTCCTCCGCCTGCGGCAGCACGAACGGGCCGCGGGTATCGCTGACCAGCGAACCCTTTTCGGCCCACAGAAAGAACTCCACAGTGGGCGGGAACCCCGAAACCTGGAAGCGGCCGCCGGCCCCGCTTTCCGCCGTGTTCGTTATCCAGTAGTTCTGAATGTCCGTCTTTCCGGTGATGAGCGCGCCCGCGACCGGGTGCCCCTGCGCATCGACCACGCGGCCTTCGAACACTTCGCCCCGTGCCAGGGCGAATTCGAGCTCATGCCGTTGTCCCGCCGCCAGCGTCAGTTCGCGCCGCACGCCCGTGGCGTTGTCGCGCCGTTCGAGACCGAGGTAGTAGCCGTTCGCCTTCCGGCAGGCCACGCGGTATTCGCCCGGTTTGAGGCCGGTGACTTCAAAATGGCCCTGGGCGTCCGTCTCGGCGGTAAGCCGTTCCTCTTCAAAACGGACGGAGATTTCCGCGCCCGGCACGGGCTCGCCGGTTTCCGCGTCGCGAACGTTGCCGGAGACCGTGGCGGTATCGGATTGCGTGTCCGCGGCAAGCACAATGTCTTGCTTCGGGGCCGTGTTCTGCGCTGCCGCGTCTCGCACCGGAGGTTGGTTCAGGCTTCCGTTCGCGCGCGCGGACTCGGCGGGGCGTGCCTGTGGGGCCGGCAGGTCCCGGGCGGGTGTCGAGAGGCCGCGGTAGGCGGTGGCGCCGCCCACGGCGATAACGGCCGCCGCCGCAAGCCCCAGCAACAGCTTCTGCAGCCCCGAGAGCGCGGCCAGTCCCGCGCCCGCCGTCATGCCCCCGCCCGACAGCGCCAGCTGGCCCAGCCGCGCGGTCAACGCGGCGGGCAGCGGCGCCGCCTCCGCCAGCCGCGCGCCCAGCATGGCCGAGAACACGCCCGCCGGCACGGCGATGCCCTTCCGCCGCAGCGACACCCGTATCCCGTCCAGTCCCTGCCTGACGCGATAGGTGACGGTCGTCCGGGCCACGCGCTCCCGCTGTGCGATTTCTTCCTGGGTGAGCCCTTCCAGGAAATGCGCCACGATGACCCGGCGCAGCGGCTCCGGCAGTTCCGTGATCGCCTCGTCCACCAGCGGGTAGACATCGTGCCAGGCCGGGCCGTCGCCGGCAGGGCGTTCCGATTCGTACTCCTGTTCGCGGCGGCGGCGGCGCGTATCGCTGCGGCGCCGGTCGATCGCCTTGTTCACCGCCATACGGTGCAGCCACGGCCCGAGATACCCGCCCGGCGCGCGCCGCGTCCGGGCCAGCTTCTCGAAGCACTCCTGCGTCACCTCCTCCGCGTCCGAGGCGTTGCCCAGCACGCGCAGGGCCGAGGCATAGACCATGCATCCGTAGCGCACCGTCAGCGTCCGGAACGCCTCCGCGTCGCGCCGCCTGAACCATTGGGAAAGCATTGCCGTATCGTGCATTTCTCTGTCCCTTCACTGAGAAACTGCGCTTTTTCGCTGAAATTGTCAACGCTCACCCCATAAACGGCGCCAAAGGGAAATTGGTCAAAGAGCGGGCCGGGGGGCTCTTCCGGCGGATTTCTGTTCGCCCTGTCTTTGAGGCCCTGGCGGAGCGGGCCGGGGGATGTGCGCTTATCCGCCCACGTTCCCCGCGCCGGTCACTGCCCCGGCGGTGTCCTGCCCATGGTCCAGAACACGGCGTTCGTCAGCAGCCGCACAAACCGCGGGTCTTCGAAGTCCTCCGGGTGGCCCAGGCCCGAATAGAGCACACGCCCGCCCAGGTACGCGCGCACCCACGTGAGCGGCTCGGTCTGGTCCGGGATGGACCCCGTCATCAATACCGTCGCGTCCGCCGCCACCGGCGACGTGTAATACAGCGACCCGGTGCTGTGCCAATCTTTCCCCGGCAGCCCCGCCACCACGGGGTGCTCCGCCGCTTCCGGCAGCACGCGCACGTCCGTGCCCAATTCGTTCGGCCCGTGGTTGTGGTAGTTGCCGCCCAGCACCTGCGCGTCGAACTCCGGCCATTCCGCGCGGCCTTCCGGCGGTTCCCAGCCCTTGGGGTCCTTGTAGTGCATTTTGAACGCGTGGCTCGCCGTGCGCAGGCCGATGAGCCCGTTGCCGCCGTTCGCGTAGGCCCGGATTGCCGCAAGCTGTTCCCCGGGCAGTCCCAGCCGCCGCACGAACAGCACGAGCGTGTCCGCTGTCCGCAGTTCGGCCGTGTTGGGAATTTCGTGCTCGTGCAGGCCGTGCAGCACGGTGCAGTGCAGCGCGTGCTTCTCCCGCAGGTACTGCGCGAAGACCGGCAGCGTCTTGTCCGCGCCGTAATGGTCGTCGCTCACCGCGAAGACCACGTGCGGACGCGGGTCGTCCTGGAAACGGAACGCCGGCGCGCCCGTCAGTTCCGTGCTGATAAAGGTGGGGCACCAGTACCGCTCGATGTGCTCGATGACCAGTTCGGTGCCGCGCCAGTGGCTGACGCGCGGACGGTAGTCGGGGTTGTACAGGCTGTCTGTCATGTCGCGCATGAGTGCGACGCGCTTGCCCAGGTAGACCATCTGCCGGATGCCGAAGGGCCGTCCGAGCACGCACTTGTTCGTGTGCACGCCCATGAGCACCACGTTCTCGATGCCCCGCGATTCGAGATAGTAGCAGACCTCCGGGCCGTCGCCGATGGCGTCTTCCGGCGCGATTTCGATGGCGGGGTGTTGCCGCGTCTGCGGCGCCGGCCCCTCGCGCACCGGGCCTTCCCAGCCGTGCTCGTCGTCGATGGGGAGCGGGGGCTCGCGGTCTTCGTCCAGCGGATTCCATTGCAGCGGCACGGGCGTGGCGGTCTTCGGCGCGGCCAGGCACCGCGTGCGCTGCGGCGTGTCCGCGTAGAATTCCATTGTGCCGCTGGGCGCGTGGACAACGAGCATGCCCCGCGCCCGCGCGGCCTCCAGCACCGCGTTCATGTGCGGGGCGAGTTCCGCCACGCGGTCCGCCACGACCTGGCAGCGCAGCGTGTTCCACATGTCGCACACGATGACGGCCGTCTTCGCGGGGTCCCACTGCACCCCGGTGTACACCGGCACAACCGCGCCTTCCGCTTCCGCGCGGCTGCGCATCAGCAGTTCAACCGGTTCCGCCCATGCGCCGAAACCCGCGCCCAGCCCCACAAGCAGGACGGCCGTCAAAAGACGTCTTGCGGTCTTGTTCAGATGCATGCGTTGTCGCTCCCCGGGTCGTTTGCGGCTTCCTCGCGGTCAGGCGGCCATTCTATGCAGGGGCGCTGCGCGAAGCCAAGCCCGGCCGGACCTCCGGAATGCGGGAATCAACGGGGGCAGAAAACTTGTTTGTACAGGAAAGTTGAGAGACGGCCCATGGTGGTGGGAGGAAAAACCATGATTACACAATACCTTACGTGGAAAGCCGGCGTCGTGGCGCTGGCCGTGGTCTTGACCGTGTCCGCGGGCGCCTATGCGCAGCTTGCCCGGGCGATGGTCGAGAAACCGGACTTCGAAGTGCTCAAGAAAGGCGACGGCTACGAGATTCGCAGCTACCCCGCGTGCATCGTGGCGCAGGTCGAGATTGAGGGCGAGGCGGCCGGCGCCATGAGCCGCGGCTTCCGGCCGCTGGCCGACTTCATCTTCGGCGAGAACGTGAGCGCGGCGAAAATCGAAATGACCTCGCCTGTTACGCAGGAAGCGAAGACGTCGGAGAAGATTGCCATGACCTCGCCCGTCACGCAGCGCGCCGGTGACGACGCGCACGTGGTGGCCTTCATCATGCCGGGCGAGTACACGCTCGACACGCTGCCGAAGCCGAAGAGCGACCGCATCCAGATTCGGGAAATCCCCGCGCGCACCGTCGCGGTGATTCGCTTCTCTTTGACGGGCAAGCACGCGCAGATGCTCGAAAAAGAGAACAAGCTGCGCGAGGCCCTCGAGCGCGACGGCGTGGAGGTCACCGGACCGCCCACCTATGCGCGCTACGACCCGCCGTGGACCGTGCCCGTGCTTCGGCGCAACGAGGTCATGCTCCCGGTGCGCTGGGACGGCGGCGGCGAAAGCGCCGCGGACTGAGCCTGCACGACAAGGGAACGGCTACTTGTGCGGCGGCTCGCTGGACAGCAGCGCCAGCGCTTCGCGCACCCGCGCAATCTGAATCTCATCGACCGTCAGGTAGAAGTGGTTCCCGTCTTCCGCCTGCGCGAATTCCGTCTTGCCCGCTTCGGTGACGGTGGCCTTGCCGGCGGGGGAGAGGCCGAAGTACCCGCGGCCGGGCCGCACGGCGAAGAGCACGCTCGTGAGGTCCCAGGTCGGGCGCTCGTGCGGCGTCGGCATGTAGAGTTGATAGGCTTCCGCCAGCGGGTGGTGCTCCACGTAGTTGTAGTCCTGCTCAATGCTCGCCGCCGGGTAGAGAATCGAGATGCCGATTTCAAACCCGCTGTAGACAATCGGCACGGGGCATTTTTCCGCCAGGGCCTGCGCGGCTGGGATGTCCTTCACCACGTTGTACTCGATGTGCTCCTTGCCGTCGATAGGCGCGAAGGCCCCCGCCATCACCGAGAGCAGCGCCACCTTCTTCGCCACCAGGTCGACGCCGTTCAACTCCGAGTGCTCGTCCGGCCCGGAGTCGAGCAGGCGCGCCACGTTCGTCGAGAAGCCCACCTGCGCGATTGCGACCGAGTGGTCCGGCTGCGCGGCCAGAATCCTGCGCATCAGCACGTGCGCCTCGGGCGCGTCGTCGCCGCTGCGCAGGTCGTGGGGGTAGCGCGGTTCGCCGCCGTCCTTCGTCTCCGCGAGCACGGTGAACTTGCTCGGTTCCGGCGTCGCGCCGCTGTGCACCACGCCGATGGGGATATCCGGGCGGCCGTAGAACGTGTTCACCGCATCGACATAGGCCGCCGACAGCGGGTGGTCCTTGGTGATGGTCACGGCGAGGAGTTCGCATTCGCCGCGGCTTTCCAGCGCGTGAATCACGCCCAGCGCCAGCGCGTCGTCCACGTCGTTGCCGATGTCCGTGTCGTAGATCAGGCGCACCGGCTGTTCCGGCGCGTAGCCGGGTTCCGCGGCGGCCCCGGTGACGCACGGCGCCGTGAGCAGACCAAGAAGCAAGGCGTGTCGAATCATTCTCAAACCCTTTCTCTGTGCGGCGTTTCGCGCCGGGGCCGGGTCAGTCTTCGGCGCCCCGCGACAGCCCCAGCGCGAACCAGACCAGGAAAATGTACATCGAGTATATAAGGATGTTCTCCCACATGGGAAACGAATAGCGACTGTTCAGCGCTTCCGCCCACGAACTGCCAATCAGCATGCCCGTCTCCTGCGCCTCCCGCTTCAGGTCCGCGTAGATNNCCCACGGCGAACCAGAACACATAGGGCCACACCAGCCGCCCGTGCGCGAAACGCCGTTCGGGCAGCGCCTGCCGCCGTGCCGACACGAAATCCCTCAGCAGCAGCGCGCCGCACCACGGGATGCCCAGCAGGTAGCCCGCCGCCACCAGGATGGCCGCCTTCTCGTGAATGTCGGTCGAGCGCCACTCCCCGGCGAAGACATTGCGCGCGTCGGGGAACAGGCCCACAAAGACCGTGCCCGCGCACGCCAGCAGCAGCAGCGCCGTGGCCCCGCGCGCGCCCCACCGCGACACCGCCGAAAGCCGCCGCCCGATGTACAGCGCCACCGGCGCCTGCGTCACGCCCCACCACGCCATCGCCACGGTGAACAGCCACCAGCCCTGCGGGTTGTGCTTGGCCTCGAAGCTGCCCAGGAAACTGAAGGTGTGCGTCATGATCGAGTAGCGGTTTTCCGCGGGGTAGATCATCCAGCACACGAAGATCAGCCCCCAGAACACCGCCGCCTGCACCGTGATGTACCCCCTGAGTTCCGGGGCCGAGAAACCGCCCCGCGCGAAGCGCGCCACTGTGTTGCCTGAAGTCAATGTGAGATTCCTTGTCATTGCGCGGGGGAGTTGGTGGGAGTCATGGGAAGTATGGGAAGTATGGGGAGGGGGAAAGCGCGGACCATGCGCAAGGCCGTCTGAAGCGACACTTCCGAAGCCTTCACCCTCGATTTCTCCCTGCGTTTTCGCGGTATCTCCGCGGTGAATCTGCGCCCGGCTCATTCCCCGGCGAGCAGCGCGTCGAGGTCGTGCCCTTCCGTCAGCCAGGCGAGGTCGAATTGCGCCAGCGCGATGCTCTCGTACAGTTTCTTCTTCCCGCGCTCGAAGAGCAGGTACACCTTCCCGTCCCGGTCCGCCGTCATCGACGAATACGCGCTCGGCCCCTGGTAGACCAGCCGCTTGACCGGCCAGGTTTCGCCGCGGTCGAAGCTCGCCCACACCGTCATGCGTATGCGCGACCCGCCCGGGTTGTCCGGCGTGCTGAAGAGCAGCACGTCTTTGCCGCCGGTGGCCTCGAGCGGCAGGCGCGCCAGCCCGGCGTTGCAGC
>NPIG01000709.1_pt2 | contig 14716 bp, 16 predicted proteins | sample 8637441 | NCBI WGS metagenome assembly NPIG01 (sample SAMN07420675, study PRJNA396082) | bioreactor metagenome | isolation source: sample BR6 brine-fed electro-methanogenic bioreactor BR | place: Japan: Kochi | collected 2016-06-14 | reverse complement strand
TTTAGGCTTCATTGTATCATAAATCTTAGCCATTTTACTCTCGACTTCCCCTTGAATATCTTTTAAAATCTCTTCATTTTGTTTATAAATAGTGGCAATCTCTTTTTTCTCTTTTTCAATTTTTTTCAACAGCTGTTCTAACTCTTGTTTATTTTTTTGATATTCACTCTCTTTTTTATTATAAAAAATGGTCAACTCTTCTTTAAGAGCTATCACCTCATTTTTTTCTTTAATGTATGACATTTCATCTTGGGGTGCAGCGTGAAGATATAAAAAACTCATCAATACCAAAATAATTTTAGACATACTCTGTTCTCCTAACTTGCAACATATTTGCTTTGCATATACTCATTGGTCGCTTCCTCTTCTTGTTTGAGAAGCTCTTTTAACTCAATTTTCTTCTGTTCTTGCACCAAATAACCAAACTGTTCACTCTCTTTGAGTAACTCTTTGAGCTCTTCATTGGCTTTATCAATTTTTTGAACCAATCGATTTTTAATCACCTTTAATTTTGCGATATGTGCATTCATCGTATTTTTGTGCATTTGTAAAATCGCAAAATCTGAAATGGCACCGTGTTTATTAACACTTGTAGTAGCTATTTGATGCTGGGTGAGCATAATTTCTGCGTCAAGTTCTTCAACTCGGTTTTGCATTTTTACTCGTTCAAGTATTTTTTGATCGGTTTGCATTTTTTTTAAATTAAGCAATTTTTTAATCATTCCTACTCTCCAAACACCAAAATCAAATCCCATAAATCTTTGGTATACGTATGCACATTTTCTCCCATCCAAGGCAATGCCATAAGAATAAATATTGATACAATAATCATCTTAGGCACAAAGGTTAAAGAAGCATCACTGACTTGCGTTACTGCTTGAAAAATACTGATAAGTAATCCAATAATCATACTCACCAACAGTGAAGGTAATCCCAAAATTAAAATTATTCTCACTGTACTTTCAGCAATTGCCAATAAATCCATTCTTTTTACTCTTTAATTTTAATGGTTATCTCCAAAGTTTTATTATTTAGCAACTGTGTAATTAACGAAGATATTTCATGGATACTATTACTATTTAACTCAACTTCTGCACCCGTTTTTTTAACACTTTGATTTATTGTTTCTTTACTGTTTTTTGCACTTGAGCCATTTAACGCCTCTAAAAGTTCATCTTCATTTAAACTGTCTAACTCAGAAAATTCATCTGACATATCATTTTCCCCTTTTTGCTCAATTTTTTCAACCGTTAAACCAAAATCTTCTTCTTGTAAATTTACTTCCTCTTTTAGCGTAGAATCGTAACTGATTTCAGGTTCTTCTTCCATGATTTCATCGCCTGACTCCTCCAAAGTGAGTTCAGAAGGTTCTTCTTCATCAAAATCAATGACATCATCAATATCAAAATCATCATCGTCTTCAAACTCTATTTTTTCTTTGGGTTTTTCTTCAAAAGTCTCTTCCTCTTTTACAGGAGTGTGTACAAACGCATATTCACTGTTTTTTAATGCAATATCACTGTCTTGTTTTTGAACATACTCTTCGTTTAACGCCTCTTTTAATGCCTTTGATTTTTCAAGTTTTTTAATAATGTGTGTGGCAATATCGTGAATGTCATCAACGCTTAAATCTCCAATACCATGCTCTTTTAAAAACTCTTCTTCAATCCCATCTTTGGGCTTAAGAAATTTAATTTTCTCATTAAAAGAGTTCTTTTTAATAATCTTTTCATCATCAATAAGAAATATATTTTTAGGGTCTTCTTCAATCGCCTCTTTAAGTTCACTTAAATCACTCAGTTCTACTATACTGTCTTCATCGCTGAGTCTAAACTTCATATTAGCATGTTCTAAAACTTCTTGGATGTTATTTTTAAAACTTTTACTACCATAAATATATATAGTCACAGATAACCTTAAATTATTTTTACAGTCATTATACCTACATTTTATAAAATTTTAGATAAAATTAACCCAATTAACACAAATGAGGTTTTGCATTGAAATATATCGTCTTATTAATTTTATTTATCTCCTCTTTGTATGCACAAACTATCAAAGATATTTCATCGGTTGTAGGAATACGAAAAAACCAACTCATTGGATATGGGTTAGTGGTTGGTTTAGCAGGTACGGGTGATAAGAGTAAATTCACCATGCAAAGTTTACAAAACTTACTTCGAAACTCTTATATTAAAATCCCCACATCTTCAATCAATTCAAAAAATATTGCTGCAGTTATGGTCACAGCAGAGCTTCCCCCTTTTGCACGACAAGGAGATAAAATTGAAGTGAAGGTTTCTGCCATTGGAGATGCTAAATCCATTGACAAAGGAGAACTGCTTTTAACTCAATTAAAAGGGGTAGATGGTAATGTTTATGCTTTGGCACAAGGAACCATTTTATCACAAGAGAATAAAACCACAGGCTTGATTTACAATGGCGCTATCATTGAAAATGAATTGGATTTTTCATTGCAAGAAGAACAAGATATTACACTGAGTTTATATAAAGCCGATGCCAAAAATGCGGATTTAATTGAAACGAAAATCAATCAAGAGTTTGGTCAAAATACAGCTCAAGCTATTGATACTCGAACCATTATTGCTACTAAACCAGAAAATATGTCTATTGTCAAATTTTTGGCGATTATACAAAATATTGAAATTGATTCCTCCTTTAAACAAAAAATTATTATTGATACCGCAAAAGAGACCATTATTGTAGGAGGAGATGTGGTCATTAAGCCCGTTACGATTACCAAAGATGCTTTTACAATTCGTATTAAACAGACCAATTTAGATGAAAATCAATGGAATGACCCCGCCATTAATCAAGGTCGAGATATTGGTGATGATGCCAAAATTGACCAAAAACCTGTTGTAGTCAATTTGGACAATGCCTTAGTCAATACCAAAAAAGAGCCTACGATTTCAGATTTAATGCGGGCAATGAAAGTTATGAAGCTGCCTATTACGGATATAATAGATGCCATAAAAATGTTGCGAGACTTAGGTGCAATTGATGTTGAAATGGAGATAAGAGGTTAATATGGCTGAATTTTTAAGTCAAGATGAAATTGATGCCCTACTAGACATTGCCGAACAAGGCGAAGATATTGATGGAGAACAAGAAGAAAAAATTGTTTCAAAAGAGAAAAACTATTCGATTTACGACTTTAAAAAACCCAATCGAATTTCAAATGAACAGTTTAAGGCATTCTCAACACTGCACGACAAAATGTTGCGAGATTTAATTACCGATTTATCTGCGATGCTTCGAAAAATTGTGGACATTAAACTCTATTCAATTGAACAAATGACCTACGGAGAATTTATTTTATCCATTCCTCAACTGACTTCACTTATTACGCTTTCTTTGCGTCCATTGGATGGAAGAATTGTTGCTGAGTGTAATCCTGGAATTTCACATAAAATTATTGCTGAACTTTTAGGAAGTGGTGCGATTGCAGCCAGTGATAATTTGGACCGAGAACTCACTGAAATTGAGGTTGAAATTTTTGAACACTTCTATAAAGTTTTGGTCACACACATGCAAAAATCTTGGAATGAAATTACTCGAATTAACTTTAAAATTGAGTCACGAGACACCAATGCCAATGCCATTCAAGTTATTTCTGACCACGAAATTGTATTGCTCGTGGTTTTAGAAATTACCATTGATGAAGATTCTGGGTTTTTATCCATTTGTTACCCTATTTCATACATTGAAATGCTCTTAAATAAAATTGTTGAAAAGATTTTTGCTGAGGGTCGAAATAAAAAAATGAGTAAGAAGAAAGATATTACGACACTGATTTCAGGGGCAAAAATGCACATTGAAGCCGTCATGGCAGAAACTGAACTCAATGTATTTGATATTTTAAATTTAAAAGAAGAAGATGTCATTGTTTTTAATAAAAATGCCACTTCTCCAACTGCGAAACTTTATATTAACAATAAAGAGAAGTTTCTCTCAGTTTGTGGGGTTTCAAACAGCAGAAAAGCCGTACAAATCAAATCAAATATTGACCATGAAAAACAAGAAACACTTGAAATTTTAAGAAGTATGAGACAAGAAAGAATTGAGTATCAAAAACAACAAAATGAGAGCGTGAAAAAACTTCTTGAAGAGAGAAATAAATATTAATCAGTGAAGAGTAAAAAGGTAAGCAGTAAGTAGCAATTTCACTACTTACAATTCACTGCTTACCATTTACTCAACAATGCTCCACGCAATCGTTTCACCTGCATACATGGGAACGACTGTTTCACCAAAATTATCATAACTTTGAGGAACAACAAACTCTTTTTGGATTAAGTTAATCTCTTTTTGAGGAGGATTAATACCATAAATGTTCAGCGCATTATCGCTGATAAATGCTTGTAAATTCTCAAGACTTTTATGTTCATCAAAAAATTGTGCCAATATTTGTAATGCAATGGGAGCAGTAAACACACCTGCCGCACAACCACATGACTCTTTTTTATGTTTTGGATGAGGAGCAGAATCACTTCCAAACATCACTTTAGGATGAGCATTTAATGCCACGTTTTGTAATGCACTTCTATCTTCATATCGTTTGGCAATGGGTTTACAAAACAAATGAGGTTTGAGCATTCCTCCTGCAACATCATCTAAAGTAATCAGCAGATGTTGTACGGTGATGGTTGCAAATAAATTGTCATATTTATCTAATAAATCTACTGCTGCTTTGGTTGTAATATGCTCCATAACAATTTTAAGCTTGGGGAACCCAGACGCCAACTCTTCATAAATGGGCATGAACTCTTTTTCTCTGTCCATGACAAATCCATTGGTTTCACCATGCACACATAAGGGAATACCCAATTCACTCATGGCTTCAAGAGTAGGTCGTAACGTCTCACTGTCTAAAGATGAAACACCAGTTTCTGAATTGGTAGTAATTCCTGCAGGATAGAGCTTAATTCCAATAATATGTTCTTTAANNACCTGTAAAATTCCTTGTTCTTAAAAAAAAAAAAAAAAATCATATGAATAGTGTTGAAAAAAAAGTGTCATATAAGGCTCAAATTTTTCATCACCTGCGGCATCACAAATACGTTGTTTATATGCCAAAAGTGCCTCTTTTGTTGTAATAGGAGGAACTAAATTTGGCATGACCAACGCTCCACTGAACGTCTTTGCAGTTAAGGGAGCTACCAACTCAAGCATCTTCTCATCACGCAAATGAAGATGCATGTCCAAAGGAGTAAAAAGTTTAACTTGTTTTGACACTAAATCGCTTCCTCGTCTTCTTCACCCGTTCGAATTCGCACTACTTTTTGAACCGATGTTACAAATATTTTTCCATCACCAATTTTTCCTGTTCGGGCAGCTTCTGTGATAATTCGTATGGTTTCATCCACACTTCTTTCATCTACGATAAGCTCAATTTTGATTTTGGGTAAAAAATCCACAACATACTCAGCTCCTCTGTACAATTCACTGTGTCCTTGTTGTCTTCCGTAACCTTTTACATCAGAAACGGTCATACCTGTAATTCCAGCTTCTGTTAAAGCATCTTTAACATCTTCAAGTTTAAATGGTTTAATAATTGCTTCTATCTTTTTCAATTCTAATCCTTTTTTTATATGGGTTAATTCTATCAAAATTTCTTTAAATTCCTAATTTTAAACTTTATTAAAAGTTATAAAATTTTAAAATGCTCTTTTAAATTCAGGATAGGCTTCCAATCCACACTCTTGAACATCCAATCCTTGCATCTCTTCATCTTTAGAAGCGCGTAACGCAAACATTTTATTAATGACAAAAAGAAGAATAATGGAGGTCATAAAAGCAAATCCTCCCACAACAACAACCCCTTTAAGTTGATTTAAAAAGGTAATATCTTCCCCATTAGCAGCAAAAATTCCTACAGCCAATGTTCCCCAAATTCCATTAACCAAATGTACCGACAAGGCTCCAACGGGATCATCAATTCGTAATTTATCAAAAAATGGTACAGCAAAAACCACCAACGCTCCACCAATGGCACCAATTAAAATGGGTTCATAAATGGTATATAAATCAGGTCCTGCAGTAATAGCAACCAATCCCCCTAAAGCTCCATTTAAAATCATGGTAATATCCAGTTTTTTATATCTTAAATACATCAATATTCCCACAATAATCGCTCCTGCTAGTCCAGCTGTATTGGTGTTCATAATAGTTAATGCTACGGCATTGGCACTCTCTTTTGAAGCAATGGAACCCACACTTCCTCCATTAAATCCAAACCAACCAATCCACAATAAAAACGCCCCCAAGGTTACTAAGGGTACATTCGAAGCAGGAATAACTCGTACTCCACCCTCTTTGGGGTATCGTCCTTTTCTTGAACCTATGATTAAAATCGCAGCTAACAATGCCCAACCCCCAGTTGAATGAATAACCGTTGAACCCGCTAAATCATACATACTTAAATCAAAAAGTGTTCCTTCAAGCATATTATTTCCCCATGTCCAGTTGACAATAATNNATAATAGGATATAATACCGATGCCATAATCACTGTAAACAAAGCCAAAGGTAAGACTCTTGCTCGTTCACTCACCCCTCCACTCATAATATTAACCACTTTTCCTACAAATGCCATTTGAAATAAAAAAGCCGCCCAAGAGCTCATGCTGTCGCTTCCAAAATCTCCAAATGCCAAGGAGTACCCAAAAAGTAAAAATGCCATTGAGGCAACCGCGTAAATCATGGTATTGACCATTAATACCGTTGAAACGTTTTTTGTACGAACCAATCCTGCTTCTAACATAGCAAATCCTGGTACCATTAAAATGATTAATACCATGGCAAAAAGCGTAAAAAAGGTATCAATGACATAACTTATTTCTAATCCATCCATTTCTCTTCCTTTGAATAATATGGATTTATTATAGTGAGTTTAACGCTTCTTTAAAAGGAGTTGATTATTTATTTTTTATACAGTTAGATTATTTTATGAGAGTGTTTGTCTGTTTTTTTGTTTATTTTTTATACAGTCAAAAAAAGATTTTGACTGTATATCATAAGAACTGAGTTTTGTATTATTAACGGAGAACAAATAAATACAATTAAACCGCTTCGCTTCCAGTTTCACCCGTTCTTATACGTACCACATTTTCAACGTTGGTTACGAAAATTTTTCCATCCCCAATTTTTCCAGTTTTAGCAGCTTCAACAATAGTCGCGATTGTTTTTTCTACTTCATCATCGTTGACAATAAGTTCTACTCTGATTTTTGCTAAAAAATCAACAATATACTCAGCTCCTCTNNCCTTGTTGTCTTCCGTAACCTTTTACATCGGTCACTGTCATACCTGTAATTCCATTTTCAACCAAAGCTTCTTTAACATCTTCAAGTTTAAATGGTTTAATTATTGCTTCAATTTTTTTCATATTTTTTCCTTATTTCGTTTTTAAATATTCAAAAAAGCGATTACGCTTTTTTGAATTCAGGATAACACTCTAAACCAGTTTCATGAATATCTAAACCTGTAATTTCCACTTCTTCGCTGACTCTTAGACCCATAATTAAATCTAACACTTTCCATACAATAAAAGAAGAGATAAAGACAAAGGCTCCAATAACTACAATCCCTTTAACTTGAGCTAAAATTGCAACTTCTGGATTGAAAATACCTACGGCTAATGTTCCCCAAATACCTGCAACTAAGTGAACACTTAAAGCTCCCACGGGATCATCAATTCTAAGTTTATCAAAAAATGGAACAGCTAATACCACTAAAACACCACCAACAATACCTTCAACAAAAGCAACTAACATTCCCAAATCAGGTCCTGCTGTACAAGAAACCAAACCAGCTAAAGCCCCATTTAATACAAACGTTAAATCCACTTTTTTATAGATAATTTGTGTTAAAATTGCAGCAGCAACAGCACCAGCAGCAGCAGCCATATTGGTACTTGCAATTACGGATGCAATTCCATCAATGTCCTCTTTAGAACCCAATGCTAATTGAGAACCACCATTAAATCCAAACCATCCCATCCATAAAATGAATGTCCCTAATGTTGCCAATGTTAAGTTTGAACCTGGTATTGGTCGCACTTGTCCATCTTTACCATATTTTCCTTTTCTTGCACCTAAGATAAGTACCCCTGCTAATGCAGCCCAACCACCTACAGAGTGAACAATTGTTGAACCAGCAAAATCGCTAAAACCAGCAATAATACCACCAAGTTCAGACCCACCCCATGTCCAGTGACCTTGAATTGGATAAATCAATCCACTTAACACTGCAACAAAGATTAAAAATGGCCATAACTTCATTCTTTCAGCAATTGTTCCTGAAATAACTGAAGCCGCAGTTGCTACAAACACCACTTGGAAGAAGAAGTCCGCCATTACAGGGTAACCTAAATCTTCACTTGTTTTACCACTTAACATAGCACCACTTCCAATAAAGGCACCACCATCACCGTACATAAAGTTGTATCCAACAAAATAAAACATAATGCAAGAAATAGCAAACAACGCAATGTTTTTTGTTAATACCGTTGCATTATTTTTACTTCGTGTTAAACCAGCTTCTAACATAGCAAAGCCAGCAGCCATCCACATAACTAAGATTCCTGCAAATACAAACAAGAATCCGTCAAGAATATATTTTACATCAGCAAAATTTTCCATATTCGTCCTTTTAAATTTTAATCTGTCAAATTGTAATATAAAGTTTAAAAGTTTTAAACAGTTTGATTGTATAAAAAATAAACAATACTTTCTTTTTTTTAAACTCAATTTATTTTGTATATAATATACTCACTATAAGAAATGAAGTAGACAAATTAAATGTTATACTCACTGATACATTATATACGTTCCTTTTTTATGGGGAACACATTTAAAGGAGATAATTATGAAAGAGTATTTAAATCTTTATGAAACCTATAAAGATAAAATAGAAGATTTTATTCAAGAGAGTCTTATTAATATTGGTGACTTAAAGACACTTGAACGAGGAAAGTATAAAGTACTTTTCTCCTTATTTCCCTCTTTAGAGTTGGTTTACTCTATTAACAAAGATACCAAAATTCAAAACTCTTCAAACTTTTATCGCTATAAAGAAGATGCCAGTGCGAATAATCACGACCGAAGTTATTTGTTGTCTAAATTGCATTTTAAACACAATGATATTGCTTTTTCTTCTGTGTATGTCAGCAGCGCTACTCGAAATAATTGTATTACGGCAACCATTAAAGATGGTGATAGCATTATTTTTTTAGATTTTAAATTGGAAGTTTTATTGGAAAAACTCAATTTGATTGAGTTTAATAAGCCATTTCACACTATTACAAAAACCTTTTACGCCATTGCTGGTTTTTCCATGGCTTTTTTATCGCTGTTTATTATTTTCTACTCCTTATACGGATTTTTTACCAATTTCTTTTTACAAGAAGAGTCGGCACTGGATTCGATTTTTAAACCCATCATTGCTTTAACATTAGGAATTGCTATTTTTGATTTAGCCAAAACCATACTTGAGCAAGAGGTCTTTTTTAAATCCTATTCCAGAGATTCAAGAGTTGAAACCAAAATGATTACGAAATTTCTTATTACTATTATTATTGCTTTATCCATTGAAGCTTTGATGGTGGTTTTTAAAATTGCATTAAAAGATTATGACAAAATGATTAATGCCTTATATCTCATTTCTGGGATTTCAATGATTATTATTGCCTTATCGGTGTTTATTTATTTTACTCAAAAAAAAGAGTTTAAATAGTTTTTTTGTATAATATGTAATTACTCAATAAGGTTAATAAATATGCAAGATTATATCGCAGTATCGTCTGCTTCCAAAGAAATATTAAATTCAGCAACGCTTTTGAAAAGTTTGGGTGTCAATGCCTTAATTTCGGGAAGCAGTGGTACAGGTAAAAAAAGTTTGGCTTCGTATATTTTACCCAATACTCCCATTTATCCTGCCAAAGAATTGCAACAAGACATCAGTGATAATGTATTAAGTATTAATAACCAATCCATTATTGTGGATAAAATTGAAAACATTACCAATGTAGAACTTTTTCTAACATGGGCAAATGAGAATGACATTCGAGTTATTGCCACCACATCAAAAGAGGATTTAAACAGCAAACTCAAAGATTTTTTCAGTATTACGTTGTTTATTCCTAATTTGGAAAATAGAAAAGAGGACATAAAACCACTTGCCAATAAGTTTTCCAATGAAGCCATGCAGATTTTAGGGGCAAGTAAAAAACCTGAAAAACTTATTATTAATACCTCTGAAAATGCCATTTCACTGAGAAAATCAATCTATTTTTCTTACCTTTTTGAGAGCATTGGAGAGAATGAAATCATGATGTTACTTGAAAAATTTATGCTCGATAATATGCAAGGCGAGAATGCCTATCGTGATTTGGTTTATCTGTTTGAAGCCCCATTATTACGTGCGAGTCAAAAAAAATATAAAAGCCAATTGCAAATGTCAAGACACTTAGGTCTTAATCGAATAACGTTACGAAAAAAATTGGAAATTCATAAAGACTTACTCTAATGACAGAATTAAACATACAAATTGAAGATTTAATTGAGAAAAAAGCCAGCGATTTTGAAATATCAAAACTCTTTAAAAGCAGTATCAAAGAGTATCTGGCTTCCATTGATGATACCTTAGAAACCACAGGTGGCAAAGAGTTTTTTGTTCAACACACCAAAAAAATTGATAAATTTTTAATTGTTCTTTACAAATACATTCTTCGTAAATATTTTGGTTCATACTTACCTATGGGCAGTTCCATTCCTATTACGCTCATTGCCTTAGGAAGTTATGGAAGAGAACAGTTGTGTATCTATTCTGATATTGATTTGATGATTTTATATGAGAATATCCCTGGATATAATCTTAAACCCATGATTGAAGAGTTTATTACCATTGCATGGGATTGTGGTTTGAAATTGGGTTCAAGAGTGCATGAATTAAACGATGTTGAAGCGTGTGTACAAGAAGATATTACCATTAAAACTTCCATGATTGAATCTCGTATGATTTACGGCTCAAAATATTTGTGGTTTGGCTATCAAAATCTTTTAAATAAAATCCGAAAAACCAACAAACAACAATTTATTTTAGAAAAACTCGAAGAGCATAAGCAACGACTTTTAAAATATCCTTTAAAAATGGAACCCAACATCAAAGATGGCTATGGTGGAATGAGAGAAGCCAATATGATGTTTTGGATGGCAAATGTTTTATACGGTGTAGATGATACTAAAAACCTCATCGACAAACATTTCAGTGAAGAAGAGTATCGAAAATATCGTATTGCTTTGGAGTTTATCTTTCAAGTACGAAGTATGTTACACTCCATTGCCAAGAAAAAACTTGACCAAGTCAATTTTGATGTCTTGCCCGAATTAAGCCAAAAGTTGGGATTTGTCAATAAACCCCGAACCACAAAAGAGCGTCAATTTATGTCCAAACTCTTTAACTCTTTACATGCCATTCATTTTTTTACCACCATTATGATAAAAAAATTTACTCGAGAAATCATTGCCCAAAAGAGCCATATGGCAGATTTAAAAACCTTACGTTTGAAAAAAAATCTTTATCTCATAGATAAAAAACTCTTTACTTCTTTTCATCAAAAACCGTTTCCTTTGGCTCAAACCCTAAAAGAGCTTCTTTGTCTTCCTGATACCATTGAACATTTTGACCGTTCATATATCTATTTGATAAGTAAAACCCTTTTGCCCAATAAACAAACCAATGAACACAAAAAACTCATCAAAGCTTTGTTGTTTAAATCAAAGTTGTATCCCATTGTTAAACTGCTTTACAATGCCAATTTGTTTCAAACCATTATTCCCAGTACCAAAAAAATCATTAATCTGCCCCAGTTTGATGGCTACCACCAACAACCTGTGGATGTACATTCGATTAATACCTTAAAATTTATAGAACACATAGAAGACCCTTTTGTCCTAAAAATTTATGAAAAATTAAGCCAACAACAAAAATCTTGGGCAAAAATTGCCGCACTTTTTCACGATATTGGAAAAGGAAGACAAACCGACCATCATATTGCAGGAGAAAAACTTTTCAAAAATATGGCAAGAACCTTAAACTTTGAAAGCGATGACACCGCGATGATTGCTCGTATTATTCGTTATCATAATCTTATGAGTATGGTAGCAACCAATGAAGACATTTACTCTCAAAAAGTCATTTTAGCTTTTACGGCAAATTTAAAGAGTCAACTGGCATTGGATATTTTGTATGTGGTTACCTATGCCGATATTTCAGCCGTGGGCAAACACATTTATAACAGTGCAACTGCTTCTTTACTCAAAGAGTTGTATTTACAAAGTATTCAAGCATTTGATAATGCCGAATTGCTCAATGAAAGTGCCCGAAGAGTGGCTAAAATCAACAGCATTAAAAAGTTGCCCAAATTCAAAGAACTCTCCATGCTTATGAAAAAGAAGATCTCTTATATTGCTTCCAACCAAATCTTTTTGCAACTTAAAGCAACAGAGATTTTAGAACTGGCAATTAAAGCCAAAGATGTGGAAAACTACACCTACAAAATCATCAATAACGATGTTCTTGTTATTCGTATCATTCGAGCCGTTCCGTTAAACTTAGGTTATCTACTGGGGAAATTGGAGTTTTTAAACATTGCGTCCATGAGTATTTTTAAACTCTTTGACGACAAAAAATGTTTTGAAGTTACATTCAGTGAAAATGTCGATGAAAGTGATATTCCTTTTATTGAAGAGATTATTCAAAACTCTTTTGATATGAGCAAAAGCACCAAACTTTTAGTACCAGAAATATACAAAGATGAGATTCAAATTGATTGTAATCACACACAATATTTGGCATCGATGAAAGTTAAAACCAAAGATCAAAAAGGGCTCTTGGCCTATATTGCAAAGATTTTTGATGATTTTAATATTGAAATTGAAAGTGCCAAAATCTATACCAGCCGAGGTAAAGCTCGAGATCTGTTTTTAATTGAAAAAAATGGAAACTTTTGTGTCAATGCCGATGAGATTGTCGATTTAATTTGTGCCCACAGTAAAAGCAACGATGAGCAGTTTTAATCTATTAACACAATAAGGGGTTTGATTCCCCTTATTGCTTAATTTATGCGTTCGCAAATTTTCGTATATAAAACACTTTAGGTTTTGTTCCCTTATGCGCTTTTAAAACCTCTGCAGGATATTTTGCCAACAATTGGCTTGGTGCAGAGTTTTCATCATTTAAATTACCAAAAATCCGAGCATCGGCAGGACAAGAATCCACACAATGAGGCTGTAATCCAGCTTTGACTCTGTGATCACAAAACGTGCATTTTTCAACCACGCCTTTGCTTCTTATACTCGGATAGGTTTTCCCTCGTTCCGCATTATAATATGGATACGGTGTATTGGTTTTATCTCCTAATTCTTTGGCACTAAATGTCCCTCCTGCAACAATCGCTTTATCATCACGTTGATCTAAATGAGGTTGTCTTGAATTATAAGAAATCACCTCATAAGGACACGCTAAAATACAACTTTTACACCCAATACATTTATCGGCATCGTGCAGTGTCATATCGGTTTCTTTATCTTTGTGCATCGCTGCTGTTGGACAAGATCTCACACAAGGTGCATCTTCACAATGATTACATAAAGTCGGTCGATACGCATACGTTACTTCAGGAAATACACCTGAAGTTTCAATTTGATGATTTGACCAATAGATACCTTCGGGGGTGTTATTTTCGCTTTTACATGCTAAATCACAGGCTCCACAACCTACACATTTATGTAAATCAATTACCATTCCAAATTTTTTTGCCATTTCACACCTCCTTTATATTTTTTCTATTTTAATTCGTGCCGTACCACCATGACGAGCCGTACTTCCACTTAAACGATCATACTCATGAATATGAATGGCATTGTTATTTCCACCTCGTGGTTTTTGTCCAAACGTTTCACTTGCAACCGTACCATACGCCCAATGTCCTTGTCCAAAACATTTAATGACCACTCCAGGACGCGTTCCTTCCCACAATTTAATCACACTTTCAATGCTACCTTGTGGCGAAGTTATTTTTACTTTGTCTCCATTTTTCAAGCCATACTCTTTTGCTGTTATAGGGTTGATTTTGGTGACATCTTCATTGGATTCATCCCCAGGGTCAACATCTTTAATTTCATAATACCAAGGGACATTTTGACTTCGCCCTTCACGATTAAGCCGTGAACGATGTTCTGCAAAAATCAAAGGAAACTCTTTTTCATCACCGTATCGTACAATAGGTTCATAGTGAGGTACAAAAACTCTCTCACCTCGTGCTGTAATATTGGCGTGTTCCATCGCTTCATCCACACTGGCAAGTTTGTTTTTTTCTGCATGTTCTGTTAATACTTTTTTCAAAGTTTCACTGTAAAACTCAAACTTTTTCGTGACGGTTTTGAAATTGTCAATTTTCTTACCAGGAGTAAATTTTTTGGTATTCCAAACCCCTTTTTCAAGTAACTCTTCCCAACTATTAATCGTATCACCCTTTTCATTGCTGCTTCCATCCCAAATGGGTTTAGTCAACATTTTTACTGCATACAAATCAAACTCTTCTGCTGTGGTTGGCTCTTTTCCTGTTTGGGGATCTTTGAAATTCTCTTTGTAGTATCTAAGTGGAGCATCGTACCCTTTTTTAGCCAAAGA
>NPIG01001193.1_pt1 | contig 14760 bp, 10 predicted proteins | sample 8637441 | NCBI WGS metagenome assembly NPIG01 (sample SAMN07420675, study PRJNA396082) | bioreactor metagenome | isolation source: sample BR6 brine-fed electro-methanogenic bioreactor BR | place: Japan: Kochi | collected 2016-06-14 | reverse complement strand
GGCCGCGTCGATGCCGTCGATGCGCTGAACGAAGTTCTGCGGCAGACGGCGCTGCATCTCGGGGCCTTCGTAGAGCAGGTTCTTGCGGTACTTGCGCGCCGTGCGGAAGCCCCGCGAGTGGTCGATCAGGATCAGGCGCCAGTCCGGGGTGACCAGGCAGTTGCCCATGTTGCGGTCGTCGTTACCGATCAGGTTGTCGAACGCCTCGCGTAGCCAGAGACGGCGCTGCCAGTTCTGCGCCTTCTCGCCGGGGGTCATCACGCCCTCTTTGCGATTGCGCTCCGAGACGATCCACACCGTCTCCGCGCTCTCGATCCAGAGCTGGCAGGAACCCTTGCGCCCCTCGAAGGTGCGTTCGACCGTCGGCGGCACCATGCCCATCCCGAGCGCGCGATCCATCAGGTAGGCCGCGATCTCGTAACGCCAATGCTCCTTGTGCCCCTTGACCTGGCCCTCGACGTCCTTGAAAAGACACGCACCCTCGCGCTCGCCGAGCTTGAGCGTGAGCTTGTACGGCCTGTTGATCCCGATCTCGTAAGGCAGGCGCTCGCTCGCGACGACCTCGGCGTCACGCAGGAAGCTCAGGATGTCGCGCGCGGGCTGCTGCTCGATCGGGAGTAGCTGCGCGTGCGCAGCGCTCGAGACCAGGGCGCACCCGAGCAGCGCCGTCGTGAGAGTAAAAAGCCGTAAAAACGACCACCTTGGAGTCTTCATCATCGTGTCCTCTCACCAAGCCATTGTTGGTGGAGAACGGCGAGTAGCCAGCTTCATGACATCGAATGCCCCTCAGCGAGGATGGACGGCGCGGATCGGGGGATGAACGACCCGGCAAAGAACGCTTGGCCCGGGAGCTTCGCCGCGATTACCCTTACTGGCCGCGGCCGCGGTTGCGCCGCGACGAGACGCGAGACGAAGTATGGCGCTGCGCAGGTTGGGCAAGGAGCTGCTCGGGATCTTCTCCCTCCGGCAGGGTGAGGTGAAGCGTGCGTTGCTGTCCGCGCTCTATCTCTTTCTGATCATTGCGTCCTACATCGCACTCAAGCCGGTGCGGAGCGCGTTCTTCCTCGACGAGTTCCGCGCGCTCAAGCTGCCCTACGTCCAGATGACCTACGCCATTGGCTCGGGCTTCTTCGTCGCCGGCTACACCCGCCTGGCGCGGCGCTTCTCCGTGACACGCCTGACCATCGGCACCCTGCTGCTGTGCATCGTGACGGTCCTCGCGTTCTGGTGGTTCGCCCAGACCCAACCGCGTCTGACCTCACCAGTGCTCTACGTCTGGGTCAGCATGTACGGCGGTATCGCCGTCGCGCAGGTGTGGATCCTCGTCGGCAATCTCTTCACCGTCAGGGAAGCCAAACGAGCCTTTGGCCCGATCGGCGCGGGAGGGCTCCTCGGCGCGATCGTCGGCTCCGCGTGCGCCACTCACGTCATCGTCAGCTACGGCGCGGTACACGTCCTGCTCTTCGTCATCGCGCTGATCATCGCCGCCATCGCCGTCGTCCTCGCGCTCCATCGGATCCCCGCCCCTTCGAGCTCGGCCATTCCGCGCAAGGAGCACATCCCGACACGCATCACCGAGAGCCTCGGGATGATCTCGCGTTCGGGGCACCTGCGCGCGATCACGGGCCTCGTCTTCCTCACCGCGCTCGCAACGAGCGTCGCGGATTGGCAGTTCCAGGCGGTCTTGTCCGATCATTACTCCGGGGACGAGCTCGCAGCGTTCATGTCGACCTTCTTCCTGGTCGTCAACATCCTCGCGGTCGCCGTGCAGGTCTTCCTGACGAGCCGGCTGATTCGCTGGGCAGGGATCGGTGGCGCGGTCCTTCTGCTCCCCGTCGGCTTCCTCGCGAGCACGGGAGCGCTCTTCGCCACCGTGCGCGTCTGGGCGGCCACACTGCTCAAGGGTATCGAACAGACCTTCAAGCACTCCCTCGACCGCGCCAGCCGCGAGCTGCTCTACCTGCCGCTGAGTCCGCAGGTCAAGCTGCCGGTCAAGTCGGCGATCGACATGGTCGTCGACCGCCTCGGCGACGGCAGCGCGGGGATCGCGCTGATCCTCCTGTTCAACTTCTTGCCCGGCGAGACGCTCGCAGGCACCGTGCAGCACGTCGCCCTCTTCAACATCTTCATCATCGCGGCGTGGCTCTACCTCGCCTACCGGCTCCAGCGCACCTACTCCGACGAGCTCGGCAAGTCGATCGCCGCGGGGCGCGTCGAGATCAGCACCTGGTCCGAGGCCCTCGCCGGCAGCGAGACCCTCAAGACCGTCGAGAGCGCGCTCGCCAGCCCCTCCGAGCCCGTCGTCATCGAGGCGCTCGAACTGATCGCGCGCAACCCGCAGTGGAAGATCCACAAGCCGCTGATCCGCCTGCTCCGCGAGGGCAGCCCCGAGGTGCAGGCCCGGGTGCTCGCCATCCTGCTCGATCCGCAGGACGAAGGTCTGCCCGAGGGCATCGCGCGCACCTTCGGCCTCGAAGACCAAGCGCTGCTGTCCGAGTGCCTCGACATCCTGCTCGCCGAGGACGAGCACGACCGCAGCGAGCGCATCGAGCACCTCCTCGCCCGCGCAGGCGGCACGGCGCGCGGCGCGTGGATCGTGCTCCTCGTGCGGCGCCTCGGACCCGAGTACACCCCCTTCGCGCAGAAGCTCGTCAGTAGCTTGCTCGAGGGGGGCGCTCCCTCCTCCGCCCGCGAGGTCGCTGCCGCTGCCATCGGCAACATGCCGCTCGACTCCGGCATGGCCGAGTGGCTGCCTGGGCTGCTCAAGGACGACGACCTGCGCGTCGCCGCCGCCGCCGCGACTTCGGCCGGCTCGATCGGCGGCACCGAGCTGCTCTCGCTCGTCATCCCGCTACTCGGCTTCACGGATTCGCGCACCGCGGCCCGCCGCGCGCTCCAGCGCAACGGCCCGGTCTCCGTGCCGCTGCTCGTCGCCGCCGCCCGCGACCGCGCGACACGCGCGACGGTCCGGCTCCGCATCCCGGCCGTCCTCGCCGGCATCGGCAACAGCGAGGCGATCGCCGCGCTGATCGAGCTGCTCTCCGCCGAGGACCTCGCGATGGTCGCGGCAGCGAGCTACGGCTTGCAGCGCGTCGGGGGTGTCGACCGCGGCGCCGCTCCGGCCCAGCTCGTCCGCCGGCGGATCCACGAGATCGCCCGCGAGCTCGCGCGCTGGGAGGAGGAGCTCGCCGGTGTGCGTGCGCGGTTGGTCACGCTCGACAACGACGCGGCCCAGGCGCTCGAGGCCGGCCTCGAGGAGCGCCGCCGGCGCTTCGGGAACGTGCTCCTGCGCCTCCTCTGCCTGGTCTACCCGCCGCGAACGATCATCCCCTCCTGGCGGGGGCTGCTCTCCGGCGACCCGGTCCGCCACGCGAACGCGAGCGAATACCTCGAGAGCCTCTCTCCGCGCCGCTTCTGGCAGCCCGTCCTCGCCGTCATGCGCCTCGCCGAGGACGAGCTGATCCCGCCCGCGAGCGACGAGGCGCTCGGGTCGGGGCTCGCCACCATCCGCGGTGGCACGAACCGCTGGCTCAGCGCCGTCGCCACCCAGCTCGCCGTCGAGCTCGGCTACATTCCCCCCGAGGAGGCCCCGCCGATGTCCGGCATGAGCGTCGTCGACAAGGTGATCGCCCTCAAGAAGGTCGATGTATTTCAAGAGATTCCGGGTGAAGAGCTCTCCCGGATTGCGGCCCTCGCCATCAAGGTCCGATACTCTCCGGACGAGACCCTGTTCCAGCAGGACGACTCCGCCGGAGATCTGTTCATCGTGCTGGAGGGCGAGCTCCGCCTCGTGCGCGACGGCGTGGAGCTCGGGCGCGTGGGTCCCGGCGAGGCCATCGGGGCCTGGGGCTTGTTCGAGGACGACCCCCGCCAGGCCGCGGCGATGGCGCTCGGGGAGGTCGAGACGCTCCGGATCGACCGCTGGGGCTTCGACGAGCTCCTGAACGAGCACCCGGAGATCGCGCGCAGCTTCATTCGCCACCTCGTGCGCCGCATACGGCGCCTCGTGGGTCGGTGACGACGACATTGAAGGGCCCGCGCCGCTGAGCGGTCCCGAGGAGAAGTGCCACGATGGACTCTCTTGCAGGAGCGAAGGTCTTGCTCCTCGACGACGAGCCGATGGTCACGCGGGCGCTGGACGCGCTGCTGCGGCTCCAGTCCGAGTTCGAGCCGTGCCCGTTCAACATCCCGGAAGCTGCGCTCGACTTCATCGAGCGGGAGCCGGTCGACGCGATCGTCGCCGACTTCGTCATGCCGGGCATGGACGGCCTCGACTTCCTGACCCGCGCGCGCCGCGTGCAGCCGAGCTGCTCGCGCATCCTGCTCACCGGCTACGCCGACAAACAGAGCGCCATCCGCGCTATCAACGAAATCGGTCTGTTCCGCTACCTCGAGAAGCCGTGGAACAACGACGATCTGCTACTCGCCGTCCGCAACGCCGTCGAGCGCAGCCGCCTCGTGCGCCTGCTCGAAGAGCGCACGCGTGATCTCGAGGAGCTGCGGGGCGAGATCGGCAAACTCCTGCTCTGATCCGGCTGGAGTCGCCTCCCCACCCCGCCCGCCTGTCGCGTCCCCCGCGAGCGGTGCGCGACCACGAGGACTCGATGCCCGAAGACGCTGGAAAGCCGGAGCCGTCGCTCGGCGAGTGCTGGCCGATCGACCTCTACCCCGACGCCGTCTCCGGCCTCGACCGTCAGCTTCGTATCTGCCAGCAGTCCGCCGCGTCCCGCGAGCTCTTCGGAGACAAGGAAGGGCTGCCTTGTTATGAGGGGCACTTCGGCCGCGATAGCCGCTGCCCCGGCTGCCAGATCGACCGCGTCATCGAGCACGGGGAGACGGCGCGTTGGTACCTCGCCGACCGCAAGGAAGGTGAGGACGAGCCCTCCGCGTTCTACGAGATCACGCTGCTCCCGGTCCAGGACGAGAGCGGCGCGGTGCGGGGCGTCGTCGAGATCCTGCGGGACGCGACGCTCTCGTTCCGGATGGAGCACCAGCTCATCGAGACTTCGCAGGAGCTCGACCGCCAAGTCGAAGAGACGCGCGGCGAACTCAAGAAGCTCAAACAGGACCAGGCCGCGCTCGTCCAGGCCGAGAAGATGGCCTCGCTCGGCCGCCTCGTCGCCGGACTGACCCACGAGATCCACACGCCACTCGGCACCATCGTCTCGAGCCTCGAGCTCACCCGCTCCCTGCTCGCCGCCCTCGACGAGGAGCCCGGGCGGATCGGCCCGCTCCTCGGTGAGCTGAAGTCGATGCTCGACCTCGAGCAGCTCGCCACCGAGCGCATCGGCAAGATCCTCGGCTCGCTGCGCATCTTCGCCCACCTCGACCGTGCCGAGGAGGAAGACTTCGACCTCCACGTCGGGATCTCCGCCTGCCTCGCGCTCCTCTCGCACGACCTCAAACAAGGAGTCGAGGTCGAGCGGGACTTCGGGGCGCTCCCGAACGTTCGATGCCGTCCGGATGCGATCAACCAGGTCTTCATGAACATCCTCCAGAACGCCGTCCAGGCGATGAAGGGAGAAGGGCGCATCCGGGTCGTCACCCGGGTGGACGAGGGGCGCTCCGAACAAGTTCGTCTCGAGTTCCACGACACCGGCAAGGGCATTCCGGAGTCCAACCTCGACAAGATCTTCGAACCCGGCTTCACGACGAAGCCGCGCGGGGTGGGCACCGGGCTCGGGCTCGCGCTGGCTTACAGCACGGTGAAGGGACACCGGGGTACGATTGAGGTCGAGAGCACCCCCGGCGAGGGGTCGATCTTCGTCGTGCGCCTGCCGATTCGAGGGACCGGACGTTGAGAGCACACATGACACTCCGCCTCGCGCTACTTGTCGCCGGTCTCGCGATCATCCCGGTCGCCTGCGCGGACAAGCCCGAATATTCCCGCTACGCCTGGGACGAAACCGAGCGCCTGATCGCGGTCGGCGACATCCACGGCGTCACGACCAAGCTCGAGGATGTCCTCCTCGAGCTCGGCCTCGTTGACAAGTCGCTCAAGTGGACCGGAGGCACGACGCACCTGCTCTTCTGCGGTGACCTGCTCGACCGTGGCCCGCGGGAACAGGACCTGCTCGAGCTCGTCATGCGCCTCGAGACCGAGGCCTTCGAAGCCGGCGGAGCCGTGCACNNGGGAACCACGAGGTGATGAACCTCGTCTTCGACTGGCGCTACGTCCCCAAGGAAGGCTTCGCGAGCTTCGCCGACTACGAGAGCTCCGAGGAACGCGAGGAGGGTTGGGAGGCCTACCTGGCGCGACAGGGCGGGAAGGCCGGAAGCGCGGCACGCAAGGCCTTCGACGACAAGTACCCCCCCGGGTACTTCGCGCGGCGGCGCATGTTCGGGCCGGACGGCCGCTACGGCTCCTGGCTGCTGACAAAGCCCTTTGTCATCCGCATCGGCGGGAACGTCTTCGTGCACGGCGGCCTCACCGAGCAAGTCGCGATGCTCGGTCTCGACGAGATCAATCGCCGCGGCACTGCGCAGCTCCGCACCGTGCTCGAAGGCCGCGAGAAACTCGAGAAGGTCGGCGTCTTCGACGTGCTCACCGACTACCACGAGTCCTTCTCCACCCTCCAGCAGCTCCTCGCGCCGACCTCCACACACCCCCGCGCCCGCTCGCGAGCCGTCCGACGTACCGCCTCGATGTACCTCGAGCACAGCGACGGCCTCGCCTTCCGCTCCGAGGGTCCGCTGTGGTACCGCGGCGCGAGCCTGGACAACGAGGCACTCGAGAGGGATCAGATCGCGCGCGTCGCCGAGCTTCTCGAAGCCGAGCGCATCTTCGTCGGGCACACCCCGACCCGGCAGAAAGAGATCACCACCCGCTTCGAGGGCCGCCTCGTGCGCCTCGATGTCGGCGCGACCTATGGGAACGATCTTCAGGCGGCAGAGATCGCGGGCGACGAGATCCGCATCTTCGACGCGCAGCGCGGGCAGTTCCAGGCCGTGTTCGTCCAGCCACCGCAGGGCGAGTCCTGGGCCCGCGGCATCGAGGAGCTCCCCGACAGCCGCGTCGCCGAGCTCCTGTCTTCGGCGAAGATCAAACGCGCCCGCCCACTCGGTCGCGGCAGCACCCGCCCGCTGCTCGTGCAGTTGACCGAGAGCCGAACGCGCCTGCGCGGCATCTTCAAGTCCGTCGAGGAGAAGCTCCCCAAGAACGACGACGGCTGCCCCGAGAAGCCCGTCGACCGCTACCAGCACGAGATCGCCGCGTACCGCCTCGACCGGCTGCTCGGACTCGGCATGGTGCCGGTCACCGTCTCGCGCATGGTCGATGGGAAGCGCGGCTCTCTCCAGCTCTGGCTCGAGGAGGCGATCGACCGCAAGGCCCGCGAAGCCTATGGCCTCGACGTGGCGCACCCCGAGCTGATGCCCCCGCAGTACGCACGCGAGAAGATCTTCGACGCCCTGATCGGCAACCCCGACCGCGGCCGCTCCGACGAGCTGTTCATTCTCGGTGAGTCGCGCTTGCTCCTGATCGATCACTCGAAGGCGTTCTGCGCCGCGTTCGATCCCGAGATCGAAGGGCGCCTCCCGAGCCCCTGCCGCATCGACCCGATGCTGCGCCAGTCCCTCGAGTCGCTCGATGCGACGACGCTCTCGCGGGAGCTTGGCCGTCTGCTGAACCGGGGCCAACGCAAGGCGATCCTCGATCGCCGGGACACGATCTTGCGACTCTGCCCCGCCGGCACGGACGCCGCGTCGACGCAGCTCCTCGCCCCCTCCCGCGTCGAGTAGAGCCGGCGCATCGCCCGGAGCGTTTCTCCTGTCGGGCACTCGCTTGCCCGCGGGTTGTCATGGTATTATCTTCGGGCACTGGGGACGACGGCCTCGGGGGAGTTCCATGCGCCGTCTACGACACCTCAACATTCTACTCATCGTCTTGCTCGCCGGCTTCGTTCTCGGAAGCCTGCCGTCTGTCGCGTCCATTCGACTCGGCCGCTGGGCGTGGGACCAGGAGTTCACCGAAGGCAGCTCGCCCGCGCTGCGCCGGCTCCACTGGAAGATTCACGGACAGGACAACACCCCGAGATTGGGTCATGCGGTCAAGGGCCGCCGCGTCGTCGCCGAGAACCTGGAGCTCCACCTGATCGAGGGCGCGCTCTACCTCGCGCCGCCGGTCGATGGCCGGGTGCTCGGTGCCTACTTCCGCGGCAAGGCGACCGTCACCTATCGTCCCGCGACCCGGGCCGGACGCGCCGCACTGACACCACGCTTCGGTGGGCCGAGTATCGAGTCCGAGCCCGTCTCCGAGCTCTACCTCTTCTCGCTCCGCGAGACACCACTCGACATCGAGCTCGGCATCGCCGGAACCGGCACCATCCCACTCTCCGACCGCACCGGCTACGCGCGCATGCGCGCCGCGCTCGCACGCAACGGAACCAGCCTGCTCCACGCCTACCTCGAGCGCTCCGAACGCGCAAAGGGCCTCTTCGGCGCGGTGATGGTCATCGACCGCACGCGCTCGAACATCCGTTCGCTCCAAGCGCTCGTGCGTTACCTCAACGACCCCCGCGAGGAGAAGAGCGTCTCGCTCGCCGTCGCCGGCCACGCGTCACTCGAGGACGATCCGTTCCTGCGCTTCGACTTCATCACGATCAGCGACGAGCTCGGGAAGTCGCCGTGGAAGCCCCCTGTCGACGTCCTTCACACCGACCTCGAACTCAGCACCTCCGGAGTCGTGACCCAGCTCGACGAGGTCGCCACACTCAAACTGCGCTTCAACGAGTCCGCGCAGTCACTACGATTCATGCTCGACCCCGTCCTCGAGGTCGATTTCGTCCGTCGCTCCGAGCTGGAGATGGAGTACGTCCAGTGGCAGGACACGGGCCAGGCGATCAACCGGGACCAGCACCTGGTCGTCCGCCTCGACCGGAGCTTCGAGCCGGGAGAGACGATCGAGCTCGTGGTCTACGCCAGCGGACCGGCCTTCCGCGGTAGCCCATGGCTGCTCGTCGGCCAGGAGCGTCTCTATCCGCGCGTCGCACGCTGGCAGCCCACGAGCGTCCACATCGTCGCCGACTTCCCCAGGAACCTCCACTTCTTCGCGAGCGGGCAGGAACTCTCGACCGAGTACGCCGAAGGGCGCGAGTGGGTGGAGGCGAGGAGCGGCGATCGCGTAACACGCACCGCGTTCCACTTCGGGAGCTTCAACCAGCGGGTTTACGAGGAAAGCGGCTTGCGCCTCGTCCTGCACAAGGACACACGCGCCGAGGCCGAGATGCCGCGCGCCCACGCGTCACCCGAGCAGGTGAGCGGCCTCTATCGCTTCATCGAGGCTCTCCTCGGTCCGCTCGACGACGCGAGCCTTCACCTCATGCCCGCCGACAGAGCTCCCGAGCTGCCGGTGCCCGGTCTCGTCTACCTACCGGCGGCGGTGTACTTCGAGCCCACCCTCCCCACCGTCGCACTCCGCGCGAGAGAGCTCGCGCGCCAGTGGACGGGCACGCTGGTGTCCCCCGTGAGCTGGCCCGAGGACCGGTGGCTCGCCGAGTCGACGGCCGAGTACATCGCGATGGAGTACGTGCGGGCCTACGCCCAGAAGTTCGACCAGCAGTTCCTCTACGAGAGCTTGTTCCGGCACAGTTTCGTCCGCCCCGTGACCCGCGCCTGGAAGAAACCCGTCGGCACGCTCTACGGCGATCCCGCTCGCAAGGCCTACCACGAGACCTACCCGCTGGGTCTCGGCGGAGAAGACGTCTACGACCGCGGGCCGATGGTGCTCCACGCGTTCCGCTACCTCGTCTACGTGCGCACGGGCTCCGACGACGCGTTCTGGATANNCCCTCCGAGCCTTCTACGAGGAGAACGCTGGCAAGCGCGCCGGCACCGCCGAGTTCATCGCCATCGCCAGCAGAGAGCTCGGCGCCGACGTCACCGGGTTCTTCAATCAGTGGCTCTGGTCCACGACGATCCCCGAGTTCAGTTGGAATTGGCAAGCGGAGCAGAACGGCGACACGTGGACGCTGAGCGTCGATGCGCAGCAGCTCGATTCCCAGCCGCCCTTCGACCTGTTCGTCCCCGTTCTGATCCGCGCTGGCGGGAAGAAGTACGAGGTCCCGCTCGCCATCGAGCGCGGTCGAGGCGAGCTGACCGTCGAGCTGCCGGAGCGCCCGGGACGCGTCACGGTCAACGAGGACTGGTACGTGCTCGCGCTCTTCGACCGCCGAGTTCGTTAACCCGGCGAGTTCATTCGCGCCACCCGGAGCAGGCGCGCCCGCAACGCACTGAGGGCGCGCCGCTCCACCCTTGTTTCCCGAATCTCTTCCGGGAGCACCCAGGTGTTCGAGCCCAGCTCGAGAGCCCGCATGAGCTCGAAGGCGTGCCGGTAGCGGCGTCCGTGGAGTGCTTCGAGTGCCGCCCGCTGCTCCGAGCCGAGCTCATCGAGTAGCCCCCGTGCGTCGAGCTCTGCGAGGTTCACCTCGAAGGGGCCGATCTCCGCCGCACGCGCGACGAACACCCGCTCTTCCGCTGAGAGCCCTCCCACGCCCGAGAGCGCGTCGAGCAATGCGCTCTCGCGCACGAATCGGTGGCCGGCGAGCTCCTCGAGAGCCCCGACGGGGTACTCCTGCTCTTCGAGGTGTTCGAGCGTCGACGCGTCGATCTCGAAGGTCGCGGGGCGCCGTACCTCCTGATCGAAGGTGTTCTGGAGGAAGAAGAGCGCGAAGAAAGCGACGACCCCGGCCACGACGGGTGTCGAGACCCAGCCGAGTGCGATCTCGCCGAGCACGCGGAAGCGAATCCCCCGCCCCCGCCGCAGGAGCCCGATCCCGATCACCGCGCCGACGACGGCCTGCGTGCTCGAGACCGGCACCAGCGGGAGGGCCGGGAGGCCGTGGGCGAGCAGCCACGCCTCGAGGCTGACGGAAGAGAAGAGGAACAACACGAGCGCGTTCGCGAGCACCGCGATCAACGCGGCGTGGGGTGAGAGGTCGAGCAATCCCGAACCGACCGTGAGCATCACCCGTTTCGAGAAAGTCGCGATGCCGACGGCGATCGCCAGGCTGCCGAGCAGGAAGAGCTGCTGCACGCCATCGAGCGCGAAGCCGAAGCCGAGTGGGACGGCATCGACCGGCGCCATGGGAACGAAAACACCCATCACGTTCGCGATGTTGTTCGCGCCGAGGCTGTAGGCGCCGAAGGCTCCGACGACGACGAGCGCCGTCCTCAAGAACACGTCTTGCCGGAACAGGTGCAGACGCAAGCGGGGCATCAGCGCGCGGTAGAGCGCGTAGAGCCCGGCGCCGATGACCGCCGCGAGCAGCGGGCAGAGCACCCACGTTCCCGCGCTCTTCCCGAGCACGCCCGGATCGGTGTGGTACCCGCCGAAGACGTTCCACCCGATGATCGCGCCGACGATCGCCTGGGAGGTCGAGACCGGCAGTCCGGCCTTCGACATGCCGAAGACGGTGAGCGCCGCCGCGCTCGCGACGACGAAGGCGCCCGCGAGCGCATCGACAGCGCCGAGGGCCCCAAGCGTGTGCGCGGCACCCGCGCCGCCGAGCACCGCACCGAGCACGACGAAGACCGACGCGATCCACGCCGCGGTGCGGAAGCGGATCATCCGCGTCCCCACGGCGGTTCCAAAGACGTTGGCGGCGTCGTTGCCCCCGAGCGACCAGCCGAGGAAGAGTCCCGAGGAGAGGAAGAGCAGCGTCAGCACGGCTGTCTCAGAGCGAGCGCTTGAGCGCGTAGATCGCCAGGCGGTCGGCAACGGCCTCGGCCTCGTCCGGAACCGCCTCGATCGCGTCGAGGGTCAGCTTGAGGTGCAGCTTCTCCGCGAGCGGGAGCTCCGACTCGAAGAGCTTGCGCCGCATGCGTAGCGCGGCCTGGTCGGCCTCGCGCTCGAAATGGAAGACCTTGTGCAGGTCGTCCTTCACGGCCCCCGGGTCGCGAAAGAACGCTCGCGCGGCCCGGACGAGGTGCTCGACCGAGTCCGCGCTCGCCGCGGCGAGCGCCTCCATGTCCACGGCGAGCGACGCGGGCAAAGGCGGGCGTTCGATCTCGATCTCGCGCAGTGCGGTCTCCGCAGCATCGACGACCGAGTCCATCGACTCGAGCAAGCCGAGCACGTCGCCACGCTGGTCCGGGATCAGGGAGTGTGTGTAGAGCGTCGCCTCGACCTCCCGGCGCAGACGATCCGCCGCCTTCTCCTTCTCGCGGACGGCCGCGACGGCGTCGCCGAGCACCTCGGCGCCCTCGCGCGCGTAGCGCTCGAGTCCCGACCGGAAGACGAGCGCGCCTTCGCTGACGGCATCCAGGAAGCGGTCGACCTGCCCCTCGAGGGCTCGCGTCTTCTCGAAGACCTTCATCACGTTTTCTCCCAGGCCCGCAGCAAGCGTCCTTCCGTAAGGGTATCGTCTTGGGAGGGCACGGAGAATGCCGCGCTTCTCCGAGACTGGCACCACCCTTGCATCAGCGGAGGGTGATGGTGACGCGGAAGCGGGCGGCCGGCTCTCAGCCCGTGCCGAATCGCGGCGTCGCCGGAGGTGGACGATGACGATCAAGCTCGTGGCGTTGATGAGTGTGGTCCTGCTCCTGACGCTCGGCTGTTTCGCCTTGCTGATGAACCACTACCAGGGACAGGTGCGCCTCGAGATGGCCGCGACGGTCTCCGAGGTGGGCCGCGCGACGATCCAAACGCTCGAAGCCAGCCCCGTCTTCTTCGGCGAGAAGCCCTTCGAGGCGGAGGACATCCTCGTCCTCTCGAACGAGCCCGCGCCGAACGTCCTCGAGGAGCCCGCGAGACTCCCCACGAAGGAGAGCGTCGGCTCCGCGACCACCACCGGCCAGGCGATCTGGACCACGGGTGACGGCGAGAATCACACGACGGTGGTCATCGAGTTCAAGGACGGCCGCATCCACGAGGTCGAGCGCCACGTCGAGGAGCTCGCCGAGCGCGGTGTCGTCTACCAGACGACTCGCCAGAAGACGCAGAAGACGACGCCTCCCGAGAAGGAGGGCGCGCCTGGCACCTCGCAGATCGCCGCGCGCAACTTCACATTCGCGTTCCGCACGAGCGCCGCGCTCGAGGACGAGACCGTGCGCAAGCTACTCGCCGGCGAAGGCCCGGAAGGCGAAACCGCACGTGCCTCGCTCCTCGTACAAGTCGACGAGATCGCCACGGTCGAGGACCCTGGCAAGGGGCTGCTCCTTCGCATCCCGACACTCGCGACCGGCGAGGGCCAGCGCCTCGTGCACCAGGTCCGGCGGGCGACGGAAGCCCAAGATCGAGCCACGTCGGAGAGTGCTCCCGCGCCCCCGGGCACGCGAGAGTTCACGGCGGCCGGTTTGGCCGGACCGCCCCACCCTTTCGCGGGACTCCGCCGGGACTTCATGCTCCGCGTCCCGACCCAGGAGCTCGATGACCTCAACTCGCGCTTCCGTCATCGCTCCGTGCTGCTCTTCCTGGGCATGCTGCTCTTCGGCACGGCCCTCTCTGCCGGGCTCGCCACCCGCTTCACGCGCCCCGTGCGCCGCCTGGACTCCGCGATGGCCCAGCTCTCCTCGGGCGACCTCGACGTCACCGTCGACGAGCGGGGTCACGACGAGATGGGCCGCCTCGCGCGGGCCTTCAACGGGATGGCGCACGCGCTTCGGGCGCACCGCCAGCGGACGAAGGACCTCCAGCGGCGCGAGACGCTCTCCGCGCTCGGAGCGCTTGCCGCCGGCGTGGCCCACGATGTCCGCAATCCGCTCCATGCGATCGGGCTGACACTGCGCCACGTGCAGGAGACTTGCCGCCCCGAAGCCACCGACAAGCAAGAGGAGCTCGACCGCTCCCTCGACGTGATCCGCGACGAGATCCAGCGGCTCGACGGGCTCGTGGGCAACTTCCTGCGCTTCACGCGCAGTGGTGAGCGCGAGCGCACGCCGACGCGGGTCGACGAGCTCACCGCGGAGACGGCGAGCCTCGTCGCCAAGGAGGCCGAGCGCCTCGGCGTCGAGGTGACGATCGACACCCCCGACTCGCTCCCCGCGCTCGCGCTCGACGCCGAGTCCGTGCGCTCGTCGATCCTCAATCTCGTCGTCAACAGCCTGGAGGCGATGCCCGACGGAGGCACGCTGCACATCGCGATCCGCCACGACGAAGGAGGCACGGAGCTCGTCGTTCGCGACACGGGGCGCGGGATCCCCCAGGAGGACCTCGATCACGCCTTCGAGTTCGCCTACACGACGAAGGAGAGTGGTCACGGCCTCGGGCTCGCCATGGTCCACCAGATCGTCGCGACCGAGCACGGCGGCGAAGTCGCCATCGACTCCGAGCCCGGCGTGGGTACCCGCGTGACGCTCCGCTTCCCCGCGAGCCTCGAGGATGAAGCATGAGCCAGTCAGACGCCGAGACGGGCACCGCAGCCGGGACGGAGGCAGGCAGCCCCGCTGCACGGCGAGAGCCCCGACTGCTCGTCGTCGACGACGAAGCCAACCAGCTCCGGATGCTCTCCGGCATCCTCGGGAGGGCGGGCTTCCACGTCAGCACCGCGGGAGGAGGCGTCGAGGCGGCATCGCGCCTCGAAGAAGAGCGCTTCGACCTCCTGTTGACCGACCAGCGCATGCCCGAGCTCGACGGTCTCGCCCTGCTCGATCGCGCGCGCCAGACGCAGCCGATGCTACCGGTCGTCTTGATGACGGCGTACGGGTCCGTCGACTCCGCCGTCTCCGCGATGAAACGCGGCGCTGCCGACTACATCACCAAACCCTTCGACCGGGACGAGCTGCTGCTCGTGCTCGAGAAGGTGCTGCGTCAGCGCCGCCTCG
>NPIG01000794.1_pt1 | contig 14770 bp, 14 predicted proteins | sample 8637441 | NCBI WGS metagenome assembly NPIG01 (sample SAMN07420675, study PRJNA396082) | bioreactor metagenome | isolation source: sample BR6 brine-fed electro-methanogenic bioreactor BR | place: Japan: Kochi | collected 2016-06-14 | reverse complement strand
GCCCATAAAAATCGTTGATTTCTTTAAAAGAGTTAATATCAATAATTGCAATGGATTGAATTTCCTCTTCTCCGTATCGTAAATCATAAATCAGTTTACTCCGATTTTCTAACTTCGTTAAATCATCGGTATACAAAAGAGTTTTAATCTCAATTTCGTGTTCAATCTCTTTGGTAATATCTTGAAATTGTACAAAATGAAGTGCCTCTTTTTCCAAATAAGTACTGTGTAATTTATGGGTGTGTTTTTTATTTTTTGAAGAAGTAAATAGGTGAAAATCACTGTTTTTTAGCAGTTTATCAAACCAGTTGTAATTGACCTCTTTGTATAAATGGTTTAACCCATGGCAAAATAATTCTTTAAATTCAATATCTTCTTTGTGCAGTGCTTGAAGAGATGAAAAAGATAAAAGATTCAAAAAATATTGATTGGCAAAAACTATTTTTTTTTTTTTCACCAAACAAACAGGATGAATGGTTGAATTAATTATAAAATGAGTAAAATCATCAAGTTGATACACCATAAATTGCCTTTTGTAATAATGTTTAATTCTACATAAATAATAATTAATTTATTATTTATCCAAAAATTTTAATTGCATTTTTCAAATCTTCTTGGGTATCAATACCAAATGATTTTGACTCAACTTCAACCATAGCAATGGTGTGTCCAAAATAAATAGCACGTAACTGTTCAAGTTTTTCAATGTGTTCCAAAGGGGCACTTTTAAGGGCACAAAAAGCATTAAGAGACTCTTTTGTAAACCCATAAATTCCCAAATGCCCAAAGTAAGAAGAGTTTTCATAGTGATCTCTATGATACGGAATTTTACTGCGTGAAAAGTAAATGGCATTGCTGTTGTCATCAAGTAAGACTTTGACATGATTGGGGTCATCAGCAAGTTCTGAATTGATTTTCTTATGACAACTTACCATCATAATATTTTCTCGATTTGTTTTAATTTGCTTAACACGATTAATCACACTTTGCACGACTTGAGGTTCAATAAAAGGTTCATCAGCTTGTACATTAATGACGATGTTATCGAAAGAAAGATTTAAAATATTGGCTGCTTCATTGATTCTATCAGTGCCACTTTGATGCTCACTTGAAGTTAAAACAGCATCAATACCATGCTGTTTTGCCAATTCTACAACCTCATTTGAATCCGTTGCAATAACCACATGATCAAGAGAACTGACTTGTTTGGCTGTTCGTATTACCATGGGTAAACCTAAAATATCAACTAAAATTTTATTTTCAAATCGGCTTGAATTTAGCCTTGCGGGAATAATTATCATTTTTTACCTTTATTATTTAATGGGAAGTTTTATTATAAATCGTGCGCCTGTATTGTGGTTGACCGCCTCAATACTTCCGTTAAGATGGGTTTCAATAATCATTTTGCATGTATAAAGTCCTAATCCCACGCCATGTTGAGAAGCTTTTGTACTAAAATAGGGCTCAAAAATTCGATGCATAATCTCCTCTTTAATCCCTTTTCCATTGTCGCTTATTTCAAAATAAATGGCATCATTTTGATAATACTCTTTAAGTTTTATTACCCCATTTTTGACATTATTTCTTAAAATTGCTTCTTTGGCATTGATCAATAAATTGAGTAAAATAGTCGTGAGTTCATTTTCATATGTTTCAAAAAGTGGAGTCTCTTCCATAATATCTTTAACAAAATCAATTGCTTTGGTTTCTTGGTCATTTTTAAAAATCTCAATGGCTTTATTGACAATTTTAGAGGCATCGACCTCTTTTTTGGTACTTTTTAAATTGACATAATTTTGAAACTCTTCAATGGTTTGCGAAAGTTGTGAAGCGGTATTTTTAATGTTTTCTAATACATCAATGACCTCTTTGGGCTCTGGATTCTCTTCCATTGAATACTGCAGTTCAAGTTTTTGAGCTTGTATGGAGATAATATTTAAAGGTTGTCGCCACTCGTGAGAAACCATTTGTAATGTCTCTGCCATAACCGCCAATTTGGATTGTTGCATTAAAATTTTATCTTTTTGTTTAATTTCATCTTGTGCCAAACTGACTTGTGTGGTTAAGTTTTGTTTTTGAGAGGTCAAAGCCAACTCATTGGTAATATCAAACATTAAGTAAGTTAAGCCCGTAATATCGCCATATTTATTGTAAATGGGTTTGACTTTAACATCCACCCAAAAAGCACTTTGGTCTTTTTTAAGACATTGAAGTTGTCCTGTCCACTCTTTGTGTTGTTTAACCGAAGCAATTAACTCTTCAAGCAGATTTTCTTTGGCTTCTTTAAAAATCACTTCATTTTGTTTTTTGCCAATTAAATTTTCTTTTGAGTACCCACTTAAAAGCGTAAAAGCCGAACTGACTTTCGTAATCGTATCATCAATATTCGTATGAGAAGATAAAACATATTTGTCTAAAATTTCATCATCAGAGATTTGTTTGGTAATATCTTTGGCACTGACAACAAAAAACTGTTTATTAAGCATCAAAGAGATGGTAATTTGTAAATAGACTTTTTGCTGATCTTTTCTTTGACACACCACTTGTACTTCACTGGAGTATCGATTTTCAATATTTTTTTCAAGCAGTTGTCGAAACGATTCTTTGTACTCATCTAAAATCAATGATTCAAACGTAAATTGCAAAAGTTCTTCTTTGGGATAACCCAAAATTGGGGAAAACGCAGTATTAACATAGATAAACTTACTTTGTTTGTCTATAATTCCAATTCCATCCCAAGAGTTATTGACTATCTCTCTTAACTCGTTATTATTACGTTTTAGTTTCTCAATCTCAGGTGACATAATGGCTCCAGATACAAAAAATTATTTTATCATTTAAGTCAATTTATTATATTATATTTATACTAAAAAAAGGAAAAATATTTATGTTAGAAAAGAATGATACACTCTTAAACAATAAAACAATCACCATAATTGATACCTTTGGGTTTTTATTCCGAAGCTATTTTGCTCTTCCTCCACTTAAATCAAAAAGTGGTTTTCCCACAGGCTTATTAACAGGATTTATGAATTTTGTACTTAATATTGGAAAAGATTTTCAAACCGATTACATCGTATTTGCACTGGATTCCCCTGGAAATACTTTTCGAAATGAGTTGTACAGTGAATATAAAGCTCACCGCCAAGAAGTCCCTCAAGATTTATTAACACAACTGCCTATTGCCATTTCATGGATTGAGAAAATGGGCTTTAAAACGGCTTCAAAAGTGGGTTTTGAAGCCGATGATATTGTCGCTTCCATTGCTCATGATGCCAGACAAAGAGGCTTAAAAGTACGTATTGTAAGTCATGATAAAGATTTATATCAACTCATTGATGACGATAAAATCTTTTTGTTTGACCCCATAAAAAAAGAGATTATCAATGAAGATAAATGTATTGCTAAATATGGGATTAAACCCCTACAATTCATCGATTATCAAGCACTTATTGGAGACAGTGCTGATAATATTCCAGGAGTAAAAGGCGTAGGGGCAAAAACAGCACAAGCTCTTTTAGAAGAGTTTGGAACACTTGAAAATATTTATGAAAACATTGATAATATCCAAAAACCACGATGGGCAACACTTTTAAAAGAGAATAAAGAAATGGCATTTATCAGTAAAGAGTTGGTTACTCTAAAAACCGATTCTCATAGCATTGATATATTAGAAGAGTTTGCCTTGCCATATGAAAATCCCATTTTAAAAATTGAACCGATTTTATTGCAGTATGATTTAAATCGTATTATTCAACGAGTCAAAGAGAATGGGTTAAGTTATAAAACTGCTTCTGTTGAAAACCATATTGAAAATAATCCTCAAGAAACTTTGCAAAGCAAGACATTTGAAGCCGTTTTACTCAACAATGAAGAGCAGTTGTTTAAAGTTATTCATTCAATAAATCCAAACACTCTTGTCGCATTTGATACAGAAACAACCAGTTTGGATTCTCAAAATGCCTCAATTGTTGGGTTTTCTTTTTGTTTTGAAGCAACCAAAGCGTATTATGTCCCCATTGGACATTACTACTTGGGCGTTGAAGAACAAATCACTCAAGAAGCAGCCCATAAAGCCATTGAATTGCTTAATACGCACAAATTGGTTTTACAAAACTTCAAATATGATTATCAAATCATTAAACACAATTTTAATATTGAGTTGAATCTTTATGCCGATACCATGATTTTAGCATGGCTTTTAAATACACAAGAAAAAGTAGGCTTGGACTTTTTGGCATCAAAATATTTTGACCATAAAATGATAGCTTTTAAAGATATTGTCAAAAAAGATGAAACCTTTGCCAACGTAGATATAAATAAAGCGTGTGAATATGCCAGTGAAGATGCCTTAATCACCTTTAAATTGTATGCTAAGCTATTAGAAGAGTTTAAACGTCATGACTGTGAACACTTAATTGAAATAGCAAAAAGTGTTGAGTTTGATTTTATTTATGTTTTAGCATACATGGAAAACAATGGCATTAAAGTCGATGTGGCATTATTGGAAAAACTAAAAGAGACTAACAGCAAATATCTGAACGAATTAACCCAACAAATTTATCATTTCTCAGCCAATAAGTTTAACATCAATTCTACCAAACAATTGGGAGTAGTTCTCTTTGAAGAGCTTAAACTGCCTACGTCTAAAAAGACAAAAACAGGATACAGCACCAACGAAGTAGTTTTACATAAATTATATGATAGCCATCCTATTGTGCCTTTATTGCTTGATTACAGAGAAGCGCACAAACTGCAATCAACTTATATTGAACCGTTGTTAGAGTTGGGATTAAAAAATAAAGAAAACAGAATTTACACCTCATTTTTACATACAGGAACTGCCACAGGACGATTAAGCAGTAAAAATCCTAATTTACAAAATATTCCTGTTAAAAGTGAAGCAGGTAAGGGGATTCGTAAAGCCTTTATTGCCAATGAAGGCAATGTTCTCATTGGTATTGATTACTCACAAATAGAACTGCGATTACTGGCACATTTTTCAAAAGATGAAGCCTTGGTTGATGCGTTTAAACAAGGTTTAGATATTCATATGCAAACCGCCGTTAAGATTTTTGGAGAACAAGAAGCGGCTTCAAAAAGAAATGTAGCAAAATCGATTAACTTTGGATTACTCTATGGAATGGGAAGCAAAAAACTAGGAGAAACCTTAGGTATTGCTCCTGCGCAAGCCAAAGTCTATATTGAATCCTATTTTAAAGCATTTTCAAGCGTTAAAGAGTATTTAAAATCCGTAGAAGATTTTGCCTTAGAACATGGCTATGTTGAAACGCTACTCAAACGGCGTCGTATTTTTGATTTTAACAGTGTAGGAGGAATGCAACGAGCAATGTTTTTAAGAGAAGCAGTCAATACGATGTTTCAAGGAAGTGCAGCGGATTTAATTAAGTTATCCATGATTGCCATTTATAAAAAGTATAAAAATAATCCCGATATTAAAATGTTATTACAAATTCACGATGAATTAATTTTTGAAGTTAAACAAGACAAAGCTCAACTGTTTGCCGATGATTTAAAAAGTATTATGGAAAATATTTATGCGTTGGATATTCCACTTGAAGTAAGTGTTAATACCGCATTAAGTTGGGGTGATTTGAAATAATTATTTTTTACAAATAAAAAATTATTTTCCTTTGACAAATCGAATTATTTTTGCTAATATACGCTCAAGATATTAAATCAAGAGAGTAAAAATGCTTAAATCAGTAAAAAATATCAGAAAACTTGATAATGTAAAAATCCTATTTCTAAGTAGCGATGAGAATATTAAGAGTGCCGTTGAATCTGAATTTGATGATTATTTTAAAGAGTTAAAACTGGTCAAAAGTGCCAATGAAGCGTTGAGTTTATTAAAAGAGCATAAATTTGATATGCTCTTAATTGATTCTGATATGCAAGACAAAAGTTTTGATGAATTTTGTAAAACTCTTATCGACTTAAAACTTTCTTTGCCCAAAATCATTATCTCAAACAGTGATAGCAATGAAAATATTGTTTGGGCAATTAATTGCAATGCTTATACTTTTCTTTCAAAACCGTTAAAACAAAAAGATTTAAAATTGGCAATTATTATGTGCCTAAATCAAACCAAACGAAGCGATAAAATTGAATTCCAACACGGTATTTATTTTGATGAATATCGAGACCAATTCTTTAAAGAAGGTGGTGTTGTAATTGAGTTTACTAAATTAGAAAAAGCGTTTATTAAACTTCTCGTTGAAAGATCAGAAGAAATTACGGATTACGATACCATTAAAGATGTTGTGTGGAAAGGTAAAGATATGTCAATTTTTACCATGAGAAATATTGTAAATAAAATCAGACAAAAAACCTATTATGATATTATCAAAAATAAATCCAACCGAGGGTATGTAATAGATAGAATTAAGAAATAAAATTAAGGCAATATCATGGAAGAGTTGATTGTTTCCAAAGAAGAACTTATTGTGATGTTTGAAGATGAAAGAATTATAGATTCTGGTAAAGGTTGGATAATGGATGAAAAAGAAGTTGAAATAATTGCACTGCATGATATTGACCCCAAATTTTTACAAGATATAACAAACGCAAAATTTTATAAAATAACAGTTAAAGGTAAAAAATAATGTCACACTGTCCCTTCTGTCAAAAGAAAATCGCAATGAGCAAAGCTTTTTGTTCACGAAGTTGTAAAGAGAACTACTTTCAATTAATCGCCATTCAAGTTCCTAAGCCATTTTTGAAACGAATTTATGTATTTTGCAACCAAGAACAAAGAGAAGCTGAAATTGAAAATTTTGCCAATCGACATGGCTGGAGATTGGATTTATTAAAAAATAAAATCAATGAATTAGCCCAAGAAAATGGATACAGTAAACTCAGTGAATAGTGTTCAATGAATGATAGAAATCAAGAAACAAACTATTTAACACACTCAAATATCGTTTATGTTTCTTCAAATAGTGATGAAAATACAACAAAGATTTTACAATCTTATACCAATAACCTAACTCTTTTAAACCAAGAAAACAGTTTTGAAGCATATGAAAAAATCAAAAAAACTGTTCATCTTGTTATTGCTGATATTTCCAATGTCAATGATACTGCACTCTCTTTTATTAAAAAAATTCGAAGCTCAAATGATTGGGAAAAACCCATTTTGATTCTTTCTGATTTGCAAGACAACTCTTTATTGACAGAAATTATTAAACTTAAAATTGATAACTTTATTTTTAAACCCTTTCAAGAAGGAACCTTTATTAAAATTATTGAAGAAATTCTTTCAAAAGTAGAAAAAAATCGAATCATTGAACAACAAAAAGAACATTTAGAGCAATTTAAAATTGTTTTAGATAAACTCAATTTAGTCTCTGAAACCAATTTAAATGGTGAGATTATCTATGTAAACCAACGATTCTGTGAAGTGTCAGGCTTCAGCAAAGAGGAGTTGATTGGACAAACTCATAAATGTTTACGACATCCCGATACATCAAGTGAAATTTATAAAAAGATGTGGGAAAACTTAGAAAGTGGCAAAATGTGGCAAGGTAAGCTTAAAAATAAAAATAAAAATAATGAGCCTTATTATGTCAAACTGATTATTATTCCCATCAAAAATGCCCAAGGAGAAGTGCATAAATATATGTCCAGTGGATTTTTGATTTCAGATATTGAAGAGGAGAAACAAAAACTCAAAAAGTTTATTGTCAATCAAAAATTGGACCAAATGAACACACGAAAACTTACCCAAGAAGAGATTAACAATAAAGCCAGAGATCTGGTCTTAAAAGCCAAACAAGACGCTGTAGAAAAAGAGGAAAAGCTGGTTCGATATTTAAGAGATATGGATGAAGAACTCAAGCGGTTACGTATTCGAAGAGAGCAAGATAAAAAACAGATTGCTTTTTTAGAAAAAGAGTACAAAACCTATATGGAAAATACCGATTCTGAAAAAAAGATTTTTCAAGAACGCCTTGAAAAAGTTTTAATTGCTGGGCGTAAATCCTATGAAAAATCTGTTCTTTATAAGAAAAAATATGATGCACTTACCATTAAAGTAAAACGGTCACAAGATGGAATTAAAACATTGCAAAGCTATGTTGATGAGTATCGAGCCAAAATTGATGATTTGCAAGACGTTATTAAAGCCCATGAGAGAACCATTGAAGAGTTAAAAAAAGGTTCTTCTTAAGCTTTTTTTACTCTTTTGATATAATACAATGCTCCTAAGCTTACTATAAATGAAGCAAATGAAATTAACATTCCCATGGTCAGCCAGTTGCTGTATATAAATCCCAATTGTAAATCAGGTTCTCTGAAAAATTCTGCAATGATACGCATAACAGAGTATAAAACCCCATACATAATAGCCAATTCCCCATCAAAGCTTTTTCTTGTTCGATAATAATAAAGAATGAAAAAAACTAACACTCCTTCAAGTATTGCTTCATAAATTTGTGAGGGATGCCGTAATACTCCATTGACATTAATTGCCCATGCGACATCGCTTACACGACCAACAAGCTCTTGATTGACAAAATTACCAATACGTCCTAAAACATACCCCGCGCTGATACCTAAAACAGCAATATCGGCTAAAAACCAAAAAGAGACTTTATTGCGTCTGCAAAACAGATACGAAGCAATAATAAAGCCAATAAAAGCTCCGTGATAACTCATGCCAGAAATACCAGCATATACGCCATTAATGTAAGGATTAAATATTTGCCAAGGATGGGTTAAATAGTACATGGTATGAGTATCATAAAAAAGAACATAACCAATACGTGCACCTAGAATAACACCAATCTCTGCCCACCAAATATAACTGTCAAATAACTCACTTTTAATGGGCAATTTGTCTTTTTTGATAATCCATTTGGCAACAAATATTGCACTTAAAAGTGCTGCTGCGTACATAATACCGTACCAATGTACAGCAATGGAGCCTAAATTAAAAGCAACGGGATCAAATTGAGCATAAATATTTTGCCAAAAATCCATTACTGCTCCAACGCTTGTGCAATCAACTCTATGGGATTTTTGAAAATCACATCATCCGCTTTAGCTAAATATAAAGAGTTGGTAATTTGCATTCGACAAGCACTGCATTCTGCGCTAACAATATTGGCTTTTGTCTCTTTAATCATGGCAGCTTTAGGTGCACCAGCCGCTTTTGAAAACTCATATTTTTCTGTTTGCATGGTAACGCCCCCAAAACCACAACATCGATTGGGGTCACTCATTTCAGTCATTTTGTAATTTTGAGCCAATAAATTACGTGGTTCTTTATGAATTCCTTGCATTTTTTTTGCATGACAAGGATCATGATAAGTGACCAAATCTGAAACATTTTTTCCTTTTGATGCCAATATGGCTTTGAGTTTGGTATTATTTTCCAACCATTGTGTTGCCATTTTGACTTTAGGAGCAATTTTAGCAGCACGTTTTTTCCAATGTGGTTGATCATGTAAAAAATGCACCCAATCAATATTAATCATCGCACTACATGTAGCCTCGGGGATTATAATGGCATCAACCGTATCAATAAAGGTTTCAAAATACTCAATATTTTTTTTCACCAAATAATCAACCGTGTCAAAATCGCCTGTAAAATAAGCAGGCGCACCACAACAGAGTTGTTTTTTAGGAATTATGGTATCAATTTCTAACGTTTTTAAGATTTTAACCAAAGCGTCACCAATATTCGTAAACGCATAATTTCCCATACAACCAATAAAAATAGCTACTTTTTTCTCTTGAGGTTGTGTTGCTGGAGCAAATTTTAAATTCTCAGGATATTTATTTAAAAAAGAGACCGAATCTGCAAAGGGCAGGGCACGGTCTTTTTTAACAATGGGCAAAGAAAATCGTGGTGTAGCACTTTGCTTTTCATGATTGATTTTTAGACCACACGTTTGAAACACATACCCTAATTTTGACATCAAATCCATAATTTTACGATGTCGCAATAAAAAGAAAAAGAGTTTTTTGTACCATGCTATTCCAAATTTTTTGGCAATATCGGCTCTGACTTGTTCAATAACCATATCCGTGGGTAAATCATTGGGGCAGACTTCCACACAATTCGTACACAAAAAACAGCTTTCAAAAATATCTTTGGCGGTCATATCCAAATCAAGTTCATTGCGTTTATACGCCCCTAAAAGGTCAATAAATCCTCTGGGACTGGTTGCTTCATCTTGATTGATGTTAAAAATGGTGCAAACGGGTTTACATTTACCGCACTTAACACAATCATCACTTATTTTTGTATAATCAAATTTTTCCATTTATATTGTTTTACTAAACCTTCGTTTATTTTCAGGAACTTGCTTTAAATACGCATCAAAAGGCATACAAATATTTCGTATGAGCATGGTTCCTGTTTGACTGACCGTAATTTTATCGTGTGTAATTGAAACTAATCCTGCTTTGATAAACTCATCTAATTCTTTTAAGTCATCTTTAAAATAGTCATTAAAATCTATACTAAACTGTTCTTCAATTCGAGGAATATTTAAAGAAAAATTGCTCATAAGTTCCATAATAACTGCTTGTCGTATTTGGTCATCCAAACTTAAAGCATAGCCTTTAAACACAGGTAAATGACCACTGTCAATGGCTTCTTCATACTCTTTAAGGTCTTTAAAATTTTGAACATAATAATCTATGCCATTGCCAATAGATGTGACACCAATACCAATTAAATCAGCGCCACCTTTGGTGGTATATCCTTGAAAATTACGGTGCAATTCTCCTTTTTCAATCGCTTTAAAAAGTTCATCTTCTGGTTTGGCAAAATGATCCATGCCCACCATTTTATAGCCGTTTGTTGTAAAAAACTCAATGCTGTCTTTTAAAATCTCTAACTTCTCACTGGGAGCAGCAAAGGTGGTTTCATCAAATTTTCGCATGGTTTTCATCAACCAAGGCACATGGGCGTAATTAAATACAGCCAATCTATCAGGATTTAAGGTAATGACTTTTTTTAACGTCTCTTTAAACGTCTCTTTGGTTTGATAAGGAAGCCCATAAATTAAATCAATATTCACCGAAGTAATACCGGCATCTCGAGCAATTTGCATTACATTTTGTGTCGTTTCAAAGGGTTGGATTCGGTGTATCTCTTTTTGAACTTGTTCATTAATGTCTTGCACACCAAAACTCAATCGATTGCAACCACCATTTTTAAGAACATCCATATGCTCTTTGGTAAAATAACGGGGATCTACTTCACATGAAATTTCAGCATCTTCACTAAAGTTAGGAAAAGTTCCTTTAATTAACCCAATCACTTCGTTAAGTTGCTGGGCACTTAAAAATGTGGGAGTTCCCCCACCAAAGTGCATTTGAGTTACAACTCTTGAAGTATCTAAATGTTTTTTTAAAAGGGCTAACTCTTTTTTTAAATACTCAATATATCGTATTTTTTTATCCTCTTTTGAGGTAAAAATAACATTACATCCACAAAAATAACAAGCACTTCGACAAAAAGGAATGTGAATATATAAAGATAATGATCGAGAAGCGTCTTGATTTTTAAAAAATTGAATTAACTCTTTCTCTTTGAATGACTCATTAAAAATAGGTGCCGTTGGATACGAAGTATATCTTGGTCCTGCTTTTGAGTATTTTTCAAACTGTTTAAAATCAATCATTTCGTTTACCATCTAGCCAAACCATCACTCCTTTTTGTGCATGTAATCGGTTTTCGGCTTCTTCAAAAACTCTGCTTTGAGGTCCTTCAAAAACAGAGGTACTCACTTCGTACTCTCGATATGCAGGTAAACAGTGTAAAAATATGGCATCTTTGTGTGCTAAGTTCATCATAGCATCATCAACAATATACCCTTTAAAGTCTTTAACTTTTTGCTCTTTTTGTGATTCTTGCCCCATAGAAACCCACGTATCTGTTGTAACTACCGTTGCATTTTTAACTGCAACTTTTGGATCATTACCAATACTGATTTTAGCACCTGAAATTTTTGCAAACTCTAAAGCTTTTTCTAAGATTTCTGCCTTGACTTCATACCCTTTTGGCGTAGCAATTCGCAATTCAAAGCCCATTTTTGAAGCCAACATTAGCCATGAGTGTGCCAAATTATTTCCATCACCCACATATGCTGCAACCAAATTTTCCGTTTTACCTTCTTCCATAATGGTTAAATAATCTGCCATAAGTTGAACAGGATGAAAATCATCGGTTAAGCCGTTAATAACTGGCACTTGTGAATGCTGGGCAAACTCTTCTAGTTTTGAGTGTTCAAATGTTCGAATCATTACCATGTCAACCATTCGTGAAATCACGCGACTGGTATCGCTCATGGGTTCACCTCGTCCTAGCTGTATATCATTAGAAGATAAAAACATACCAATACCACCCAATTGATAAATACCTGTCTCAAAGCTTACTCGAGTACGAGTACTGCTTTTTTCAAATATCATTCCTAACACTTGTTTGGGTAAGTAATCTTTAAAAACTCTGTTTTTGGTCTCTGTTTTTATCTTCAAAGAGAGTTCGAGAATCTCTTCTAACTCTTCTTTGGTAAAGTCTGCTAGTGTAAGAAAATGTTTCATTTGTACTTCCTCAAATTTTATAAAAGAGATAATTCTACATAAAAAGCCTTTATTTATTTCTTAATGGATTTTTAAATTCAAACAAAGAGATTTTTTTAATTATAAATTGGATAAAATCACTGTAAAATTAAAAGGGAATAAATGTTACTGCAAACCAATTTAAAATACTATTTCTTCTACACAGCTGTTTTTGTTGTTGTCATTGCGGGATTAAAAATTGCCAGTGAAATTGTCATCATTTTACTTTTGGCGATTTTTATCTCCTCTTTGCTTTCTGCTTTTTTAACATTCTTAAACAAAAAAAGAATTCCCAAACTGATTTCATACTCCTTTTTGACGTTATTGTTTGTTGTTTTTGTATCGCTTATTACTTATTTGGTTAATACCTCATTGGCAAGTTTTGTCTCAGCCTTACCTATATACNNAAGAAAAAATAAAGAATTTAACTTTGTTGACCTTCTCATATTTAGATACATACAATATCAAAGTCAATAAAGATGAAATTTTAAAACTTCTGGATTTTAACTATTTATTTACATTCACCAAAGATATTATCAGCAATTTAGGAGTGATTCTTTCTAAATTATTGTTAATTACCATTGGAGTGGCTTTTATTCTTTCTGAAAGTAAACTTTTTAATAAAAAGCTCAAAGTTATTTTTAAAAATGACACGCAAAAACTTGTCAGTTTCAATCTTTTTTCACACAATTTACAAAAATATTTTGCCGTTAAAACTTTTACAAGTTTTTTAACAGGGCTACTTATCTATTTTGTTCTGCTCTTTTTTGGAATCCAATATGCACTTTTATGGGCATTTGTTGCTTTTTTATTTAATTTTATTCCCGTGGTAGGCTCAATTGTCGCAAGTCTTCCTGCGGTGTTAATTGCTTTGGTTTCAGGCAATATAGAAATGACACTTTGGTTAATTATTATTTATGTCATTATTAATATCTCTATTAGCAATATATTAGAGCCAAAATTTATGGGAACACACTTAAATCTCTCTCCTATGATTATCTTTTTCTCTTTGATTTTTTGGGGTTGGGTTTTGGGTATTGTAGGGATGTTTTTGGCTGTTCCCATTACTATGACGATAAAGATTGCCTTTGAGTCTTCAGAAAACACCAAATGGATTGGCATTCTTCTAAGCAATATCTCACAAGAAAAACGTTCTTTAAATTAAGTTATTTTTCAATACTTTCTTGTCACTAAAGTACTTTTTATGACACTTTAGTGGCAAAAAAAATTATTATTTATTAAGTCGTTCTGGCATAGAATTTCACATACCAAAGGAAAGTCAATGCTAGAAAAAGTTTTAAAACGAAATGGTTTAAATGAGACATTTGAATCATATAAAATAGAAGATGCCATTAAAAAAGCATTTAAAAGTGAACACGTCAAATATGACAGTGAAGTTTTTTTCAATGTCATCGAAAAAGTCAAAAATAAAAGAGTCGTTGCCGTTGAAGACATTCAAGATATTATCGAAAAAGAGTTGTATAAAGGTCGATATTTTGATGTGATGAAGTCATTTATGTTGTATCGAAATATTCATAAAATGCAACGAGAACATATTTTGGGTTTAAATGAAGATACCACGTATATTAACTCCACACAAACCATTCAAGAGTACATCAATGGGAGTGATTGGCGAATTAAAGCCAACTCCAATACGGGATATTCTCATGCAGGATTAATCAACAACAGCGCAGGAAAAATTATTGCCAATTATTGGCTGGATAAAATTTATTCCAAAGAAGAGGGTTATGCTCACAGAAATGGGGATTATCATATTCACGATTTGGACTGCTTAAGTGGATATTGTGCAGGATGGAGTCTTCGAGTATTATTGGATGAAGGATTCAATGGTGTTCGAGGACGAGTCGAAAGTAGGGCACCCAATCATTTTAGAGAAGCCTTAGGACAAATGGCAAACTTTTTGGGCATTTTACAAAGTGAATGGGCAGGAGCACAAGCGTTTAGCAGTTTTGACACCTACTTATCACCCTATATTTTTAAAGATCAATTGGACTACAAAGAGATTAAAAAAGCGATTAAAAGTTTTGTTTACAATCTTAATGTTCCCGCACGTTGGGGGCAAAGTCCTTTTACTAATATTACTATTGATTGGACCGTTCCTTCTGATTTAAAAGAACAGATTCCCACACGAAACAGTGAACACTTATTTAAA